>Ga0181535_10000978_pt1 | contig 39359 bp, 38 predicted proteins | sample PEATcosm2014_Bin_44_FD_119774 | JGI IMG/M metagenome (GOLD analysis project Ga0181535, IMG submission 119774) | Peatland microbial communities from MTU Mesocosm Facility, Houghton, MI, USA - PEATcosm2014_Bin17_30_metaG | ecosystem: Environmental > Terrestrial > Soil > Wetlands > Peat | place... | reverse complement strand
GTCGCTTAGGATGCGGGTGTGCCGCCCTCGCCGGAACACCTCTTCGACAAGGAAGAGGCCGACGCGCTGCTACCCCGCCTGGTGAGCTTGATCCTCGGCCTGCAGGCGGCGGCCGGGTCGGAGGCCGCGGCGGAGGGGCGCGAGCGTCTGGCCCACGCCGGCCGGTCCAACGGCTCGCCCGAGGCCGCCGCGTCCGTCTTCGAGGCCGCAGCCGAGATGCAGGCGGTGTTCGACGAGATCGAGGAGATGGGGGTCATCCTCCGGGATCTCGCCACCGGGCTCTGCGACTTTCCGGCGGCGAGGGAGGGCCGACCGGTGTACCTCTGCTGGCGGCTCGGGGAGGACGAGGTCGGCTGGTGGCACCCGCGGGACATGGGCGCCGCCGGTCGGCAACCACTCTGAGGAGTCGCTCGGCCTCGAAGGGGTGAGCGGATGCCGCTGGCCGGGGGGGCACCAGGTACACTACCGGCAAGCGTCTCCGGCCCACCGCCTCCCCGCGCCTGATCATTCACGACGCTCTGCGGTACGGGGCGATGCGGCACTCCGAGAAAAGGAGGGTCATGCCGATGATTGATTACCCACATACGGTGCCCCAGCCGACCAGCGCCCGAGGCGTCTGCTGATCGCCGGGAGCCTGACCTTGTGAGACGCGATCGCTGTCGGCGGTCGTGACGTCTCCGAGCGCTAGACGGGGTGTCCACCACGCGGGTGGGCACCCCGTTCTCGTCTCTTCTGGCGTCCATTCGGGACGTGCTCGGGTGCTGTCGCAGCGCGCCGCGTGCGCGGACTTGGGCGCGGGTTTCGGGCGCCGGTGGCCGAATCACACCGAGGCGGCGCTCGGATGCCGGACGCCGGGCTCAGACGAAGCGCGCAGCCTCCAGCTGGGCTTCCCGAGTGGACGCCTCGGGGGCGGCGACGATCTGATCGGTCTCGATGAAGCCCTCTGTCCCGTCCGAGAGGCGCACCTTGGTGAAGGGGCCGCTGCCACCCGGGATCGCCTCGACACCCCTGGCGGTCAGGACGCGGGGGCCACGCGGCGCGTCCCAGCGCGGCTCGGTGAAGAGCTCGTAGGGCATCCCGGCCCAGGAGGCAACCAGGCTGACGGGCCCGGCGGGTATCGCCCGGCGGCGGTACACCGTCCGAGCATCCTCGCTGCCGCGCGTGAGCAGCTGGACGAGCTGCAGAGCGCGGGGCACGGGTCCACGGCCCTTGCTCGCGGCGACGGTGACCACCGTCCCCGACGGTTCGGTCCGGGCCTCGCAGGTCACCCAGCGGGTGTGGATCTCGACGTGCCGGGACCACTGCCCGATGAGCCCCTTGCGACGGAACTCCACGATTCGCGCTGAGCTCTCGCCGGTCAGCTCGAATCGGAAGGGGAAGGTGCCGAGCATCTGCTCCATCACCGCGAACACCTCGCGGGGGGGCGCCGAGGCGAGGAAGGTCCAGTGCTGGGCCTCCTTGGCCAGCAGCGGCAGCCTGTGGGCCTCGCGCGCCGCCAGCATGCGGCGCTGCAGGTCCTTCCCCCGCACGACCCAGCGTTCCATCTGGCTCACCACCGGCATCTTCCGAATTCTACGGGGGGAGACGACTGGCCGGCTGGGAGCCGGGCTCCTTCATCAGATCGCAAACGGCCGTTTGCTCCCTCTTCCCCGCCCGGCGGCAACCATGCTCGTGGATGCGCCTGGCGATCGTCTCCGAGAGCTTCCTACCACGGGTGAACGGCGTCACCCGGACGGTCATGGCGCTGACCGCCCACCTGCGCCGGCGTGGGCACCAGGCCATCCTCTTCGCTCCGGGCGAAGGTGTGGAGCAGCACGACGGGTTCGAGGTGGTGCGGGTGCGCGGGATCGGCACCGCGCTCTACCCGGACCTCACCATCTCCCCGGTCGCGCCGGGCATGCGCCGCCGGCTCCGGGAGTTTGAGCCCGACGTCGTCCACCTCGCCTCCCCGGCGGCTCTCGGCGTCTGCGGAGCCTGGGCGGCTCGCCGTCTCCGTCTGCCCGTGGCCGCCCACTACCAGACCGATCTCCTGGCGTACGCCCGGGCGTACGGGGGGGCGGCGCTGGCACTCCTCGCCGGTGCTGCCGAGCGCCACTTCCACAATCGTTGCGACGCCACCTATGCGCCGACCCCGGCGATGGCGGTGGAACTGGAGCGGCGGGGCTTCGAGCGGGTGCGCGTGAGCGGGAGGGGGGTGGACACGGCGCTGTTCCGGCCCGGCCGCCCCGGTGCCCTGGAGGCGAGGGGCAGGTGGCCGGCAGGCGCGGGCCCGCGAGTGCTCTGCGTCTGCCGGCTGGCGCGAGAGAAGGGCCTCGATCGGGTGGTGAGCATCGCCCGAGACCACCCGGAGCTCCGCTTCCTGGTGGTCGGCACCGGTCCGCTCGCGGACGAGCTGCGGCGGGCGGCCCCGAGCACGGTCCGGATGGCCGGCCTCCTCGAGGGCGACGCTCTCGCTGACACCTACGCCGCCGCCGATGTCTTTCTGCACCCGGCGTCGACGGAGACGTTCGGCCAGGTCATCCAGGAGGCCATGGCGTCGGGGCTGCCGGTGGTCGGTGTCCGCGCCGGTGGTGCCGGCTGGCTGATTGAGGACGGGCGTACCGGCTTCCTGGCCGACGCGCCCGGTGATGGGCTCGGCGACGTGCTCGCGGCGGCGGCCGCCCGCGCGGACCTTCCCGTCATGGGGGCCGCGGCGCGGTCGGCTGTCGCAGGGCGCAGCTGGGCGGCTGTCTTCGACGCGCTGCTGGAGGACTACGCGATGCTGGCGAGCGGCGAGGGCGCTCAGGCCGCGGCCTGACCAGCCCGGCGCGTGGGGGAGGGACAGAGGGCATGCTCGGGACCGGGCCGGCAGCGGCTCCCGGGCCCGGGGGCGGTCAGGGGGCCGGCGGGGGGCCGGGCTGGCCGCGGCTCCCGGGCCCGGGCTCGGAGATGTTGTAGCGCTCGCACATGGCATCGAATCGGCCGGCGACGTGATCGTCCAGCCACTCGCGGTGGACGGCGATGAGCGGGATCAGCACGTGGCGGAGGTAGTCGCCCCGGGCCATCCACTGGTAGTAGTGACGCCCACCGTGGTGATAGGGACCGTAGAGTCGCCCACCGGGGAAGGTGGCCGTCAGCCATCGGAAGAGCTTCTCGTGGCGGACGTGCATGCGGAGCGTGATCTGCGGCTGGCGTCCGTCCCCTCCGAAATGCCCCTCGCCGACGAGCAGGCCGAGCAGATAGCCCACGGCGAGCCCGTCGAGCTGGTCGGCGTTGCTGTCCATGGCATCGCAGGTTAGCGTGTTTCACGGGGATCATGACGGTGAAACAAGAGCGGAGCCTGGAAGGTTCCACGGGGATCATGACGGTGAAACACGCACCACCCGCCCCCCACGGCACTCCCGCCCCCCGGCTTGGCCTCGCCCCGGCGCCGCATAATCGCAGGCATGCCGCCCCTGGTCCTCGCCGTCGCCAACCAGAAGGGTGGCGTGGGCAAGACCACCACGGTGATCAACGTCGCGGCCCATCTCGCCGAGATCGGGCGGCGCGTCCTCATCATCGATTGCGACCCCCAGGCCAACGCCACCTCCGGGCTGGGCGTCGCCCGCCGTGACATCCCCGCCAGCACCTACGACGTCGTGGTGCTGGGCAGGCCGATCGCCGAAGCCCGCATTCACACCTCCATCCCCGGCCTCGACCTGGTCCCCTCGGATATCGCCCTGGCGGGCGCCGAGATCGAGCTGGTCGGCGTCGCCCGGCGTGAGAAGCGCCTCTCCTATGCGCTCGAGGCGCTGGCCGACGACCCGCTCGACTACGTGCTCCTCGACTGCCCTCCGAGCCTCGGTCTGCTCACCGTCAACGCGGTGGTTGCGGCCCGGGCGCTGGTCGTCCCCATCCAGTGCGAGTTCTATGCCCTGGAGGGTCTCGGCCTGCTCACCCACACCATCAGCCTGCTCCGCCGCGAGCTCAACCCCCAGCTCCGGATAGCCGGGATCGTGCTCACCCTCCACGACGGTCGTCTCACCCTCGCCACCCAGGTGGTGGACGAGGTGCGCAAGCGCTTTGGAGACCTGGTCCTGGATCCCGTGATCCCTCGCAACGTCCGCCTCAGCGAAGCGCCGAGCTACGGCCTGCCGATCACCTCCTACGCCCCCGGGTCGCGGGGGGCGGACGCCTACCGCGAGCTCGCCGTCAACCTCGACGCCCGGCTGCAGGCCGACGCCGAGCTCATGTCCGCCCCCCTGCTCGCGTGAGCGCCGAGAGCAGCGGAGGCCGGCCTCCCACCGCCGCCTCGCCACGGCGCCACGGCCTCGGTCGCGGACTCGACGCCCTCCTGGCCAGCAGCGACCCGGCGCGCGACATGGGCAGCGGCGGCCCGGTCCTCATCGAGATCGACCCCTTCCGCGTCCGTCCAAATCCCGAACAGCCCCGGCGCGAGTTCGACGCCGCCGCCCTCTCCGCCCTGGCGGCCTCCATCCGGCTCCACGGCCTCCTCCATCCCATCGTGGTGGAGCCCGACGCTCACGACTACCGTCTGGTCGCCGGAGAGCGCCGGCTCCGCGCCGCGCGCCAGGCGGGCATCGGCCAGATCCCCGCGATCCTGCGCCCGGCGTCCGAGTCCGGCCGCCACGCCCTGGAGATGGCGCTCAGCGAGAACCTCCTTCGCGAGGACCTCAACGCCATCGAGGAGGCTGCCGCCTACGCGCGCCTCTCGGACGCATTTGGCCTTTCCCATGAGGCGATCGCCCTCCGCCTCGGTCGCAGCCGGCCCGCCGTCACCAACGCGATCCGCCTGCTTCAGCTTCCCGCTCCCCTCCAGGAGGCCGTCGCCTCGGGGGACCTCAGCGCCGGGCACGCCCGCGCCATCCTCGCGGTCCACGACGAGCCGGCGATGATCGAGCTGGGCCGGCGAGCGGTCGACGAGGGCCTCACCGTGCGCGACACGGAGCGTCTCGTCCAGAGGTACGCCGCCGGCACCCGGCAGCTGCCGGCCCCAGGGACCGCCGCCAGGGCCCAGCCGCCAGCCCGGCTATCCCCCGACGACGAGCAGCTCCGGCGCGGATTCGAGCAGGCTCTGGGCCTCCCCGTCGCCCTCCAGCGCCTGCGCCGGGGTGGACGGCTGCTCATCGACTTCGCGGGCGACGAGGACCTCGACGCCCTCTACCGGCGCCTGGGCGGGCCGCCCCTCTAGACGACCTGCGTCGCCTGCGGGGGCAACCACACCGGGCGGGCCGCCGCCCCGTCGGGGCCGGACGACGACAGGGCAGCTCCCGCCCGCCGTCCGCTCAGCCGACCGGCCGTTCCCGTCCTGTCAACCGAGCCTCGCAGGTGGAGGCGTTGAGGTTGGTCATGAAGGCCTCGATGTACTTCGGCCGTTCCGCGGGCTTGTAGTCGAGAAGGAAGGCGTGCTCCCAGACGTCCATCACGACCACCGGCTTGAACCCGGCGATGTTGCCGTCCTGGTGCAGGGTGATCCAGTGGTTCGAGAGCCGTCCCGTCGCCGGATCGAGGTAGGTCACGGCCCAGCCGACCCCACGCATCCCGCCGATCGCGGTGAAGTCGCGCTTCCAGGTCTCGATGTCGCCGAACGACTCCCCGAGGGCCCGGCCGAGCGGCGACGAGCTGGAGATCTCCCCGCCACCGTCGCGGGTCAGGTTGTCGAAATACCACTCGTGGAGGACCATGCCGTTGTATTCGAAGGGCAGCCGGCGGGTCAGCTCGTGGTACGTGGGGGTCGCCGCCTGCCCCTTGCCGGCCAGGTCGACCAGCTGCTCGGTCAGAAGATTTGTGTTTTTGACATACCCGGCATAAAGTCCGAAATGGATCTCCAAGGTGTGATCGGAGATCCCCTGCAGACCGCTGAGCGGGAACTCCTTGGCCTTGTACGGAGAGAGGGTCAGGAGAGCCATCTGCGTCCTCCGCCTGGTCATGGCCGGGCCGAGTGGCCGGCCGCCGATGGGGTCCATTGTCGCAGCGTGGGAGGGCTGCACGGAGCGGCCGTATAATCGGGCGCCAGGCGGCGCGGGGTCGCGCCTCCCCCGCCCTCGCGCGCCACGCGGCGAGGCGGTCTACGATCCGTCCCCCTCCCCGGCCGGCGCGGTGTCGCACCGCCGGAAGGCCGTTCGCCGCCAGCCGCAGCATGGAGCAGCACGCCGTCCTCACCCCACCCGCAGACCCCCCGCCACCCGCCGCCGAGCCCGCCCCGCCCGCGGCCGAGCCCGCTCCCGCAGCCGCGCCCGGCGGTGCCTGGGTCCGCGACCTCCTCGAGGTCCTGCTCGTCGCCGTCGTCCTCTATGCGCTCATCTGGAGCTGCATCGAGACTGTCCGTGTGGACGGCGACAGCATGCAGAACACCCTCCAGAGCGGCGACTTCCTCATCGCCAGCAAGATCTCGTACTTCTTCGGCAACCCGGCGCGTGGCGACATCGTGATCCTGAACCCGCCGCACCAGTGCGATGCCACCACGGCCGACTACGTCAAGCGGGTCGTGGGTCTGCCGGGCGACAACATCGAGATCGACGCAGACACCACCCCGACCGAGCTGCTGGTGCAGCCGGGTGGCACCGGCCCCTGGGACCGGGTCGCCGAGCCGTACCTCCCCGATGCCTGGGAGCAGGGGCCGCAATACCCGACCGCCAGCACGGTCGACGCCGTCAACCAGGTGCTCCACATCCCCGCCGGCGATTACTTCGTGATGGGGGACAACCGCAACGAGTCGTGCGACTCCCGCTTCTTCGGGCTGGTCTCGCGCAGCCGCATCCTCGCCAAGGCGATCCTCCGGATCTGGCCGTTCGGCAGCTTCGGAGGCCTGGGCTCCGGGCCCACCCTGGTCACGACGTCGACGCCCACGACGCTCCCGACCGGGTACTCGGTCGGCGGGCTGGTCCTGGTGGCCGCACCGCTCCGGCGCCGCCGGCGCATGGCTCGCGAGCTGGCCCGGCTCAGCCCGACCGAACCGCCCCCGACCTGACCCCGCTCTGCGAAGACCCCGCCGCGAGCGGGCGATTCAGCCGCCCAGGGTCCATTCGGTGAGCGCGCTCTCCCAGGTGACCAGCTCGTCCGCGCCGAAGAAGAGGTCGATCTCGACGGCGGCCCGCTCCCGGGAATCGCTGCCGTGGACGACATTTGTCCCTATCGAGACGGCGAGATCGCCCCGGATGGTGCCCGGTGCCGACGTCGCCGGGTTGGTCGCGCCCATGCTGGAGCGGACGAGAGCCACCGCCCCCGGCCCCTCCCACACCATGGCCACCACCGGCGCCGAGGTGATGAACCGGACGAGCCCGGGGTAGAAGGGCTTGCCCACGTGCTCGGCGTAGTGGCGCTCAGCCAGAGCCTCGTCGATCCGCATCAGCTTGAGACCGACGAGGTGCAGGCCGCGACGTTCGAGCCGCGCGATGACGTCGCCGACGAGGCCGCGCTGGACCCCGTCGGGCTTCACCAGGACGAGCGTGCGTTCCACGGTCATGAGGTCTCGTTCCACTCCTTGATCAACGTCCGACGACCATCCCCTTCATGGCACCCCCCACGGTCACGAAGCCCGGCCGAGGGCGCTCTCGAAACGCTCGGGCTTCGAGAAGGGGCCGATGACGGCGGCGCGGAGCCCGCGGCGGCAGACCTCCGCCGCCGTCGCCCTCAGCTCCTCCGCCGTGACCGCCTCCACGGCCGCGACCACGTCGCTGGCGAGCAGGACCTCGCCTGCGAGCAGCTCCTGCTGCCCGAGGAACTGGCTCACCGCCCCGGTCCCCTCCAGGTGGAGGAGGAGGCGTCCCTTCGAGTACTCCTTCGCCCTGCCCAGCTCCTCGGCGCCCACCGGCTGGTCGACCAGACGGACCAGCTCCTCCACGGCGACCTTGACCGCCTCCACCGCCCGGCGGGGCTCACAGCCGATGTAGATGCCGAGGCACCCGCTGTCCCGCAGCTTCGCTGCGAAGGAGTGGACGTCATAGGCGAGGGCCCGCTCCTCCCGCAATTCCTGGAAGAGCCGGCTGGACATCCCCTCCCCCAACACCACGTTGAGAAGGTCGAGGGCGAAACGGCCGGGATCGAGGTAGGAACACGCGTAGCCACCCAGGATGACGTTGGCCTGCTCGGTGCGCTTGTTGATGAAACGGAGCGCGCTCCCGGCCGCCTCGACAGCGGGTGCGGGTCCATCCGCCGCCCCCTCCCCGAGCCGGCCCACGCACTGCTCCACGACCTGGCTGGCCTGCCCGCGGTCGATCGCCCCGGCGATGCTCACCACCAGGCGGCCGGGCCGGTAATGGCGGGCCAGATGCTCCGCGCAGGCCTCGACGTCGAAGCTCAGCACCGTCTCCTCGGTGCCGGCGATATCCCACCCCAGGGGCTGGTCCGGGTACATCACCTCGTCGAAGAGGGTGCTGATGTGATCCTGGGGGTTGTCCAGGCTCATCCGCAGCTCCTCGATCACCACCTGCCTCTCCTTGGCGACCTCCGCGGCATCGAGCACCGGATCGAAGGCCATGCCCCCGAGCACCTCGCAGGCCAGGGCCATGTGCTCGGCGGGCACCTTCGCGTAGAAGATGGTCGCCTCCTTGTCGGTCGAGGCGTTGATGGACCCGCCCACGCTCTCGATCGCCTCCGAGACGGCCCGGGCCGTGGGGAAGCGGCCGCCACCCTTGAAGACGACGTGCTCGATGAAGTGGCTGAGCCCGGCGCTTGCCCCGACCTCGTAGCGGGAACCGACTCCGAACATGAAGGCGACCGCGGCCGACCTCCGCTCCGGCATCGGGGTGGCGATCAGGCGCGCCCCGCTGGGCAGACGCCGCAGCGCAAATGGGACGTCGCGGGAGGTCATCGGTCCCGCGAGTGTATGCGGTCCGGGTTGCGGCGCTCCCGGGGGCACCACGGCCAACCCGGTCTGGGACCGCAGCGGAAGCGCGTCAGCCGCGCTGCCAGCGCGACGGGCGGCGGTCCCCGCCCCGTCCGCCCTCGCCGAACCCGCCACTCCGCTGCGGTGGCCGCCCGGCGCGATCCGGGAGCTCGGGGAGGTCGGGCTGCGCCGGGCCGGTCGCGTGGATGACCACCCGCCGGGCCGGCTCCTTGCCGGTGCTCTCGGTGTGCACGCCCTCGTCGTCAGCCAGGGTCAGGTGGATGGTCCGGCGTTCGTAGGCGTGCATCGGGTCCAGCGTGTAGCGCTGGCCGGTCCGTTTCACGCGGTTGGCGAGGCGGAGGGCCAGCTCCCGAACCTGCTCCTCGCGCCGGGCGCGATACCGCTCCACGTCGAGGATGACGCGGCGCCCCGACCCGATCTCGTTGTCACCCATCATCAGGTTGACGACCGTCTGGAGCGCCCGGAGGGTCTCGCCACGCCAGCCGATGAGCAGGCCCAGGTCGTCTCCCGAAACGTCCAGCAGAGGTGGCGCGATCGGCCCGCCGGGGGTGGGCGTGGCCCGGCGAGTCGCGATCCGGGCCTCGATCCCCATCCGCTCCAGCAGCTCGGCGAGGGTCGTCCTCGCCCTCGCGGTGTGCTCGTCCAACTTGGAAACCTTGACCCTGGCCTCCGCCGCGCCCGACACCCGCTCACCGGGCAGCACCCGAGCCGGTCGGGAGAGCACCTCGATGGCGACCTCGTCGGGGCCGGCGCCGAGCTCGGCCAGCGCGGTGGCGATAGCCTCCTCCACGGTCTGGCCGCTCGTCTCGACGCTCGCCCACTCCTCGACGGCGCTCGTGGCCTCAGCTTCGGTCACCGTTCACCCTCCTGTCCGCACCGCATCAGCGGCGGCGGCGCGCCTTCTTCTGAGCTCTCGACGGGGCCCGGCCTCGACCAGGGCCGGCCCGTGGACCGCTCTCCGGTAGCGGGGACGGCCCGCGGCCTGATCTCCTGGAACCGTTCGACGGGCCACTCCCCCCGGGTGGCCCGGGGCCTCGCATGGCCGCGCCGGCGTCCAGGTCGGCCCTCGAGTACGAGAGCGAGGTGGTGCGTCCCGCTCCGGGCACCCACGCCGGAACCCGCAGCCCACCCCAGCCCATCAGCTGGTACTGCTGGCCGACCATGACCAGGGCGGCGGTCATCCAGTAGAGGGTCAGTCCCTGGGGCCAGATGAAGCCGAAGAAGAGGCTCATAAGGGGCATGAAGTAGACGACCATCTTCATCGACGAGGCCATCTGCCGCTCCATGTCGCTCATGTCCGGGCGCAGGGGCTGCATCGTCATCTTCGACTGGATGAAGTAGGCGAGCCCGGTGAGGATGGGGAAGATCAGCAGCGCGAGATTGGTCGGGGGGGTGAAGAGATGACCCCAGTCGGTCGCGCAGGCGATGGCCACGCCCTTGCTATTGGTCAGGGCGCAGCCTGTCGAAGGACTGTTGGCGGCTCCCAACGCCTGCCCGATGGTCTGGGCCACGTTGTGGATCCAGAGGAAGCCGAAGTAGAACGTCTTGGGCAGGATGTCGAAGGTGACGTGCGACGTCCCGGTGTTGTCCATGCCGATCACGTCCCGGATGCCCCAGTACAGCCCGTACAGCACGGGCATCTGGACCAAAAGTGGGACACATCCGGACATCGAGCTGAACGGGCTGATCCCGTGCTCGGCGTAGACCTTCTGCGACTCCTCCGAGATCTTCCGGGTCTGCCCCTTGTACCGCTTCCGGATCTCGTTGAGCTGGGGGGCGACCTGGCGCTGCTCGCGCTGAATGCGCCGCTGGGTGCGCAGGTTCCAGCCCATGATCGGGAAGACCAGGGCCCGGATGATCAGGGTGGTGACCACCACGGCCAGGCCGAAGGGACCGATGGCCCGAAGCACCCCGACGCCGTTGAAGACCTTGCTGAGCTCCTCGATCATCCAGCCGATCGGGTAGCGGAGGAGGCTCAGCCAGTCGATCGGGTTGAGGTCGATCCCCGCGACCATCGGCCCGGGCATCAGGCGGAGCTCCCGTGCGCGGTGCGCGAGGCCCGGTGGAGAGCGCGGGCCTGACGCCAGGTCACGTACTCGTCAGGCACGGGGTCCAGACCACCCGGGTAGCCCGGGTGGCAGCGCGAGATGCGGCGGATGCCCAGCCACCAGCCACGCCGGGGACCGAAGCGGCGGATCGCCTCCGCGGTGTAGCGCGAGCAGGTGGGCGAGTACCGGCAGCTGCTCATAAGCCCGAGGACGGGCCCCAGGGTGACCTGGTAGATGCGGATGAACCAGAGGCTGAAGCGCTTCATGGCCTGCCCGGCGCCGGCGCGGGACCGGCGGCCACCGGACCCGAGGCGACGCTCGCACGGGCGACCGCCCCGCGCGCCGCCGTCTCCACCTGGTCGCGGAGCACGGGGAAGGGGACCCTCAGGGCGGAGGCGTCGGCACTCACGATCAGGTCGTATCCGTGGTGGTCGTGCAGCCCGCGCGCCGCCTCGCGGAGCCGGCGGCGAACGCGGTTGCGCTCCACGGCGCCGGCCATACCCGGCACCGACAGACCGAGGCGCGCCTCGTCACGTCCGTTGGGAGCGGCCTGGACCCGGACCGCGCCGGCCCGGCCGACACAGCGCCACGTGCGCACAGAGGCGAAGCGCCCACGGCCAGCTAGCCTGCCGCTGCCCGTCAGCGAGGGCCGGTCGGGGTGAGGCGCTTCCGTCCCTTGAGGCGGCGCGCCTTGAGCACGTTGCGTCCACCGGGCGTCGCCATCCGGATCCGGAAGCCGTGGGTCTTGCGGCGGTACGCCTTCTTGGGTTGAAAGGTTCGCTTTATCGGATCTCTCCTGCCGTGAGGACATCGCAAATCGCGTCCGGGGACGCCACGGAGCGCCGCGCCCGGACGGCGTGGTCACGCCAGTATATTCGGTCCACCCACCCACACCTCCCCCGGAGAGCCCCGGGAGCGAGCCGCGGGCGCGCCCCCGACCAGATTCCGCTCCACCCTCCGTCTCCACCCGGCCACGGGGGCGGGCACGGCTCGGAGGCCACATCCACGGCGGCCACGCCCGCCGGTTGTCGAGTGCCCCCGCCATTGCTAGACTGACGGATGCTCCGGCGGGACGAGCTCCCCCAGTCGCCCCAGCCAACATAGACAGGCCCCTCCGGCAGCGACGTCGAAGTTTATCCACTCCTGTTCACATCCTGTGGACAAGTGGCTTCGGTACGCGGGAGGTTGGGCTTTTGGCTTCGGCGCTTGGGCGGCACGAGGAGCGAACTTGACGATCGGGGCTGACGACGGCATCATGCCGACCGCCACCGACCGCACCACCGCCCAGCAGCTCTGGAGCTCTGCGCAGGAGGAGCTCCGCTTCCAGCTGGCCCGGCCCAGCTACGAAACCTGGCTGGCCACCGCGACCCTGGTAGAGAGTGACGGCCAGCGCTTCCTGATCGGCGTTCCGACCCGGCTGGCTCGAGACTGGGTCTCCGAGCGCTTCGTATCCGTCATCCAGGAGGTCCTCTCCGGCCTCCTCGGCCATGAGTGCCAGGTCGAGATCACGATCGACCCCCTGGCGAGCCCCCCACGCGACGAGCCGGCCCCCCTCAGCGACTCCGACCTGGCCCCGGAGACCGACCTCGCCCCCGCCGGCGAATCCCGGCTCAATCCCAACTTCACCTTCTCCAGCTTCGTGGTCGGAAACTCCTCACGATTCGCCCATGCCGCCTGCCGCGCCGTGGCCGACGCCCCCGGCAAGGCCTACAACCCCCTCTTCCTCTACGGCGGAGTAGGTTTGGGCAAGACCCACCTCATGCACGCCATCGGTCATGCCGTGCGCGAGGGCCACCGCCGCTCCCCCAAGGTCGCCTACATCACCTCCGAGAAGTTCACCAACGAGATGATCACCGCGATCCAGGAGAACAAGACCAACGACTTCCGGCACCGTTACCGCACCGTCGACGTCCTCCTCATCGACGACATCCAGTTCCTGGCCGGCAAGGATCGGACCCAGGAGGAGTTCTTCCACACCTTCAACGCTCTCCACGAGATCCAGAAGCAGATCGTCGTGAGCAGCGACCGGCCACCCAAGGACATCCCGACCCTGGAGGACCGGTTGCGCAGCCGCTTCGAGGGTGGCCTCATGGCCGACATCCAGCCTCCCGACGTGGAGACCCGCCTGGCCATCCTCAAAACCAAGCTGGGCCCGCACAATCGCCTCGTTCCCGACGAGGTCTGCAGTTTCATCGCCCATCGGATCCAGCGGAACATCCGCGAGCTCGAGGGCGCCCTGATCCGTGTCCTCGCCCACGCATCGATCAACGGCCATGCGATCACCCTCGAGATGGCACAGAGGATCCTGAGCGACATCATCCCGGTGGCCGACGCCCAGCCGCTCAGCATCCCCTTCATCCAGGACACGGTCGCCGACTACTACGGCATCCCCGTCGAGGAGATGAAGGGCAAGCGCCGCGACAAGCACATCGTCTTCCCGCGCCAGGTCTCGATGTACCTCATCCGGGAGGAGACCGACTCTTCGCTCCCCGTCATCGGCGACGCCTTCAGCGGTCGGGATCACACCACCGCGCTGCACGCCATCGACAAGATCACCGAGCTGCTCCGCGAAGACGCCCGGTTGCAGAGCGACATCCGTCAGCTCCGAGAGCGCCTCCATGCCCATGGCTGACCCCCGCCGCCGCCCGAAAGCATCCGCAGCACCCCCGTCGCCACCCCTCCACGGCGGCTGGGCCAAAGCCTGTGCAGATCCCTCGACACGCATGTGGCAAAGCTGCCATCCCGCCACGGGCTGGGGACAACCCCTCCGGGCGGGCCCCACCCCTCCCCGGCTGACCCGGGTTGTCCCCACCCCTCCGTATTCAGAAACCGCGGTTATCCCCCGCTTCCCCACCCCTATTAATCTCTTCTTATCTCTACACTGTCACCACCCAAGGAGTCCTCTCCGGTGAACAACTGGCCTTCCGGTACGAGCACCCATACCGCTTTGCGCTGCACGGTGTCCCCGGCCGCGCTCAGCTCGTCACTCAGCCTGGTGTCCCGCGCAGTCTCACCGCGTTCCACGTTGCCCGTGCTGAGCAACGTCCTGCTCGAAACCGAGGCAGAAGGACTCCGCGTCACCGCCACCAACCTGGACCTCACCATCAGCGCCCTGGTGGCGGCGACCGTGTTGGAAGAGGGTCGGGTGACCGTCCCTGCGCGGCTCCTGGCGGAATACGTCGCCTCTCTCGATGACACGACCTGCACCATGGAGGTCGAGGAGCGGACGCAGATGCTCCGGATCACGTCCGGAGTGCAGACAACGAATCTCCATGGCATCGACGCTGTCGAGTTTCCGCCCCTTCCTGCGCGCGAGACCGCACCTGCCTTCGAGGTCGATGCGGCCGCACTCCAGCAGGCCATCACCCAGACGGCGGTCGCCGCCTCCGGTGATGAGCAGACCCCGGTGCTGACTGGGGTCCTGCTCCATGTCGAGGGCTCGAAGCTCACCCTGGTGGCAACCGACCGCCATCGGCTGGCGGTCAAGAAGCTCGAGGCTGAGGTGCTCACCGAGGGAGTCGTCAGCGGCACCGTGATCGTCCCGGCACGGCATCTGGCGGAGCTGGCCCGTGCCATCAACCCCAGCCGTCCGCGGGTCGGTGTCGCCTTCAGCGACGCGCGCAACCAGGTCTTCTTCACTCTCCGTGACATGGAGATCTCATCGCGCCTCATCGAGGGCAACTATCCCAACTACACACAGGTCATCCCCGCTCACTCCACCACCATCGTCGTGCTCTCCAAGGAGCTCCTGCTCAAGAGCGCAAAGACGGCCGCGGTGCTGGCTCGGGACGCCTCCAACCCCGTTCGTCTCCGGGCGGGCAAGGGAGAGCTGGAGCTGCTCGCCCAGGCTGCCGAGGTGGGCGACCACGACGCTCCGCTACCTGCCAAGGTCGACGGAGAGGAGGTCCAGGTGGCCTTCAATGCCCGCTACCTGCTCGACGCCCTCCAGGCGATCGACGGTGAGGACGTCGAGCTGGCCCTCAACGGTCCGCTCCAGCCGGCGGTGGTCCGCGCCAAGGGACAGGACGACTACCTCTGCGTCATCATGCCGGTGCGAGTCCCCTAGCTCATGGCGGTGAAGCGCAACCGCTTCACCTCCTCTCCGCCCATGCGCGAGTTCAGAGCGCGCACGATGGTCGGCATCTCGAGCTGGAGCTGCTGAGCCAGCGCACCATTGCGGGTGGCCACCAGAACCGTACCCCGCTGCAGCGAGAGCGCCTCGCAGAGGGGCGCCACAGCCGGCCCCACCACCTCCGCGAACGCGTCGCGCAACTGGACTTCGCGGACCTCGCGCTGGACCCCCAACCGGCGCAGCGCCGACCCGAGCACCTCCGTGATGTGGAGCGGTCCCGGCTCACGCTCGGGGCGACGGCCGGCATCCATCCCGTCACTCATCCCGCGACGACCGTGCCCTGGCGCACCAGGAAGCGCCGGGATGGATGAGCCCCGAATGGGTACTCGTCGCTGCACGTCACCATCGTCTGGGGTAGCTCACCGCGAGCGGAGAGTGCGGAGAGGAGGTGCTCGCGGCGGGCGGGATCGAGCTCGCTGAGGACATCGTCCAGAAGCAGGATCGGCATCCGCTCTGCGCGCGCGCCGACCAGGCGGACCTCGGCGATCTTGGTCGCCAGCACCGCGCTCCGCTGCTGCCCCTGTGAGGCGGTGGATCGGGCCGGACGGCCATTGAGGACGAATTCGAGATCGTCCCGATGAGGGCCGACGACGCTGGTACCGCGGGCGAGCTCCTCGCCGCGGGCGCGCGCCAGGGCGCTGGTCAGCGCCGCCAGCACCTGCTCGCGATCGTCGCTCGCCGCCCCGGATTGGGGCGTGTAGCGGAGCTCCAGGGAGTCGGCGGCCTCGCTGATCTCCGCCATGGCCGCGGCAGCCAGTGGGGCCAGCGCCCCGACCAGCTCGGTCCGCGCCACCTGAACCGCCGCACCGTGGCGGAGAAGCGCGTCGTCGAAGGGCCGGAGCTGGTCGGGCGGTCCGCCACCGTCATGCAGACGGCGGAGCAGGGAATTGCGCTGCTCGAGCACCCGCCGGTAGCGGATCAGCTCGTCAGCTGCGGCTCGATCGAGCTGGGACACCAGGATGTCGAGGAGCCGGCGACGAGCCTCCGGACCGGCCTTCACCAGCTGAAGGTCGTCGGGCCAGAAGAGGACCACCGGCCACCGTCCGATGAGGTCGCGCGGGGCGATCGGGTGACCATCGCGCGTCGTGGTGCGCGAGATGCGTGGAGTGGCGTCACGCCCGGGCGGACCGGTAGGTTCGGCGTCTCTGGTCCGGCGGAGCCTGAGGGCCAGCGTCTCGGAGAGGGACCTCCTGCCCAGCACGGCATCGACGGCCGCCTCCTCGGACCCCCAGCGGAGCAGCTCCGCCGGGATGCTGGTGCGCGGCGACTTGGTGAGGAGGAGGGTGGCGACCGCCTCCAGCAGGTTGGTCTTGCCCTGGGCGTTCTCTCCGGCAAAGACGTTCAGCCCGGGGCCGAGAGGCAAATTCAACTCCGCGTAGTTCCGGAAGTTGTAGAGGCGGAGGTGGGTCAGCCCCTCGGCATCGACCGAGGACTCCGGCCCCGGTGGGGTCATGACAGCTTCAGCGCCACGGTGCGCACCAGCTCGGCGACCTCCGCGGCCGCTTCCGGTCGGGCCAGGTGGGAGACGGCCTCGCGCATCGAGAGCAGGGCTGGAGACCCCGGCGCGGCCAGCTCCGCGACCTCGTCGACCAGCTCGGCGTCGCCGGGCACGTAGCGTCCGGCCCCCGAGTCGATGAGCCACTCCATATTTCCCCGCTCCTGGCCAGGGAGGTACCAGGTGATCAGGAGCGGCAGTCCGGCGCAGAGAGCCTCGGCGATCGTCCCCGGTCCGGCCTTGGTCACGACAATGTCAGCCGCGGTCATCCACTCCGCCATGTTGGTCACGAATCCGTGCACGCTGACCAGACGGCCCGCGCGGTCGCGCAGGCCGTCCAGGCCGTTGTAGGCGCGCCGGTTCCGGCCGCAGATGACCACCAGGGAGACGTCCAGGCCACTGCCGGCCAGCAGCCGCGCACGTCGCTCGATGTCGCCCGACCCGTCCGCCCCGCTGCAGACCAGAACGGTGAAGCGATCGGGGTCGAGCCCGAGTTGAAGCCGCCGAGCCCTGCGGGTCTCCGGGTCGGACGCCTCGTCGGTGAAGCCGGCGTCAACCGGAAGACCCACCTGGACCAGCCTGTCGGCGGGCACCCGGTTGCGACGGCACCGGTCCAGGCCTCCAGGCGAGGGCACGATGACCAGGTCGACGTCGGGCGAGGCCCAGAAGGCGTGCACATCCACCAGGTCGGTGACGGCGGTGATCACTGGGACTCGCATTCCGAGGCGGCGCCGCGCCCGCACCGCCGCCCGGTTGAGCAGGGGGTGAAAGGAGACCACCGCCGCCGGTTCCAGCCTCGTCATCAACCGCTCGATGGCCGGGTCGACAGAGCGGAGCACCAGCTCAGCCGCCCTGACCATGGCCCGGGAGTTGGTGGCGTGGAACATCCCGCCCCAGAGCCATGGGGCGCGCTGGATCAGCGGACCGTAGAGCCCTGCGGTGCGGCCCAGCAGGCGTGGTGAGGCGCTCGCGAAGGGGTCGACCACCTCCACATCGAACTCGCCCGGGTGGGCACGGCCGAGATAGTGGCTCACTGCCGTGGCTGCCGCCCTGTGCCCACCGCCGGTGTCCGCGATCAGGAAGAGGAGAGAGCGAGGCATGGCCCCTGAGACTAGCAGGCTGCCCGAGGGCTCTCAGGGGCCCCGCCGCAGCGAACGCGGCGTGGCGAGGAGGCGAATGAAATCAGCCGCCGAAGCCGACCGACAGAGCCTGGAGCCCGGGGGCGAGTGATGTGAGCGGGAGGGGCCCGGAACCGTCCGCGTTGGCGATCACGGCCTCGACCGCACCGGACGGCATCGTGGTGATGTACGCGATCTGACGTCCGCTTGGCGCGACCGTGGCGCTCTGGGGATCGACGTCACCCAGAGGGGTGGTGATCGCCGAGACGACGCCGGTTGCGATCTCGAAGCCCCCCAGCTGCGGCGCGCCGCGCGGGGCGTTCAGCGCCACCACCAGGGTCGCGTCGTCGGTGAATCCCACCGGTGTCAGGTCGGTGCCGACCTTGAGCGGCGGCTGTCCGCCCGATGGGTCGGCGACCCAGGTGGTCGGGAGCGGCGACGACGGCGACGTCACCTCGAGGGCCAGCTCCTCGCCCTGGGGGGCGGCCACCAGGTTGGAGGCGTTGCCCACGAGGGCGGGCAGCTGGTACCGAGCGCTGATCGTCGGGTCTGCGAGGTCCACGTGAGCCGGGCTCGCTCCGCTCGCCTCGACAGGGATGGCGAGGGTATCGCCGTCCGCCGTCCAGACCGGGGCCCCGCTCGGGGCGGAGCCCGGCTGCAGAGCCGAGAGCGACCCCGACGCCGGGTCGTAGAGCTGGACCGACGAATCGCCGGCGACAAACGCCAGCGTCGATCCGTCGGGGGACCACGCCGGCCAGGTGGCCCCGGTCAGGTCGAGCTGGTCCTGGCCTGTCTGCAGGTTGATGATGCGGAGCAGGGGGGCCGCCCCCACCTGGGTGGTGTCGCTCTGGACCACGGCGAGCCACTGCCCGCCGGCCGAGATGGTCGCGTCCTCGATCACGGCGGCCGGCTGGCCCGGCCCGACATCGCCGCACCCGTCGGGGTCTGCGCAGAGGGGGACCGCGGCGAGGACCTCGGCCGGGATCGGTAGGCCGGTGGCCGGAGCCGTCAGCTGGGCGAGCACCACCTCCGTGGCGTCCCCCACCCCGGGGCCGGCCAGCACCAGGAGGTGGCCGAGGGCCGAGAGCGGTCCGGTGGTGAAGTGGAGGGTGATGGGAGCTGGGATGGGCTGACCGAACGCGTCGGTCGCCCGGCGGCTGACGGTGAGCGTGTACGCCGTCGCAGGATCCAGGGGACGATCCGGGATGATCTCGAACTGGCCCAGGTCGAGCGGATTGCGCACCACCTGCAGGCCGGACACCCCGGGTGTCAGCGAGACCGCGGAGGAGACCGCCGATGTCGACATCTCCCGGGAGAACGACAGCACGATCGGGGAATCCCGCGGGGCCGTGGCGCCATCTCCCGGGGAGGCCGAGTTCAGCACCGGCGCCGCCGAGCTGGTCAGGTTCCAGACGTGGTCGAGGGAGTTGACGTTGCCGCTGACCGAGGTGACGCCGGCCCCGAGGTCAAAGGTGTACTCGGTGTCCGGGGCGAAGAGGGCGCCCCGGTGGTAGAAGACGAACCCCGACTCGCCGGAGAGCCATGTGATCCAGCAGGGCGCCCCGGGGCGGGCCGTGAACGCCGCCGCCATGCTGCAGCCCGGCAGCCCCTGGTGCGGCGGGAGCGTCTGGTACACGCTGAGGTGCGCCGCAACGCTCTCGTGGGTCACCGGCTGGTCAAAGACGACCTCCACGGTGGCGTTGGCGTCCAGCTGGGTGGAACCGGCGGGAGGGTTGAGCTCGACGATCTGCGGCGGAGCGCTGAAGCACCCGGTGAGGAGGACCGACGGTGCGAGGATCGCGACGGCGAGGGGCAGGGCACGGAGCCGGAGCGCGCGCCGAGGGGGGCTCAGTAGGCGCGGGACAGTGCGTTCTCCACGTCGATCGGCACCACGGGAGCGCCGCCGCTCTTCACCTCGATCCGGGCCGCCTTGTCCGTCGCGATCTTGGCCACCGCGGTGGTCGCCGTGTTGAGCGCAGGGCTCGTCTGGGTGTAGGCCCCGAGGACCTTGCCCTGGCTGAGCAGGATGATGCCGATGTCTGCGCTGCCAACCACGAGGACGGCTCCCTCCACCCCCTCCTCGGTCAGGTAGCCGATCAAGGAGTCGAAGTTGATGAAGCGGCCGAGCAGACCGGTGTAGAGCAGGGGCGCGGTGAGGAGCAGGGCCAGAGCCTCGACCGTCTCGCCGGCGAGGTCGATGACGTCCAAGCCGCCGGTGCCGGCGTCCATGCTCCGTCGCATCGCCTGGAAGGCCGCGTCACCCGAGCGGGCCCCGGCGTTGCTGGAGAGAGCCTCCAAGAGGTGACCCTCGTGGAAGAGGAGTATCCCGGCGAAGTCGGGCGCGGTGAGACGGATGTACCCCGTGTGCTGGTCACCGCGGAGGGTCCGGAGCAGCTTGGGGAAGTCGACGAAGGCGCTCTTGAGGCCCTCGTACTGTGCGCGGCCCGAAGGCAGGGGATAGACGATGTCGAGCGGCTCAGCTGTGGGGGCACCGAGGACCGGGCCCGGCTGCGCCGCCCGCGCGGGGGCGGGCACGGCGGCGGGCACGGGAACTGGGGCCGGCGTGCGAGCGGGTGCGGACGCGCGCGCCGGGGCGCGCGCCGGAGCCGGAGTCGGAGCCGGCGCGGGGGCTGGAGCCGGAGCGGGAGCCGGTACGGCCACGGGAGCCGGGATCGGCGCGGGCGCGACCGCCGGGGGAGCGTCGGGTCGGTACTGGGCTCGAGCCGGAACCGGCGGCTCGGGGCGGTAGCTGGGCATGGGGGCGGGGGCCGGTCTCCGCTCAGGAGGCTCGTACTGGGCCGGGGCGGGGTAGACGGGCTCGGGCGCGACGGGCTCGGAGGCGGGGGCGGGGGCGCTCCAGGGAGAGTAGCCCGCGGCCGCCTGAGAGTCGCTCCCCACAGGCTCCTGCTCGGGGGTCGTCCACCCGGGGTCGGCGTACCCCCCGCCGGCTTGCTCTGCGTAGCCGGCACCCTGGTAGGTCGGTGATTCGTCGTATCCCGGGGCACCCTCCCAGCCGGCCGGCTCCGCCGGCGCCCTTCGCTCGGCCTCGGCGATCAGCTCCGCCGGCGACGACTTGATCGTCTCCTCCGGAGGCAGCTTGGCCCGGGGGTCGAAGCGGAAGCTGCCGTCGCGCCAGGTCAAGGCCTGGATGACGACGTCCTCGCCCTGCCCGGACGGACTGGCGGCGTGGAAGAGGTGGCCGAAGAGGAAGTACAACGAGGCGGTGTCACTCTGGCTCTCCAGGGCGAGGGCACCCGTCGCACGCTCTGTCTGCATGGTCTGGAGCAGGGATGCCAGGCTCGATTCCTGCAGCGTGCCCTGAGTCTGCACAGGCCCTTCTCCGTGTGGGGATATATGTGCCGCAAGGGCGGACTGAAAACCTGAGATCGGCCGTATAGTAACAACCCCGCGCCCGGTGCGCCGCTGAATTGCGAAGGAGTTGCGGGCGCGCGCCGAGGCCGGCCCGGGCGGGAGGCCCGCTCGAAACCGTCTAGACTGAGGGCGTGGGCACTACTCCCATCCCGGTCCCCCGAGAGGCGCGGGTTGGCTGAGCCGCCTGCATCGGAGTCGGTGGAGCACCCCGGACAGGAGCGGTCCGCCTTCCCGTCCTATGAGGAGCTGTCCGCCGACCTGATTGAGGCCATCGACCAGGCTGGCCTCTTCATCGAGGACGTGCGGCACCACCTGGAGCCGTCGGTCGGGGAGCGCCGCTTCGAATGCACCGTCCGTCTCTCCTCCGTCGAGCCGCCCTCGCGCTATCACGTCCACCTCAGCTTCGCCTGGGATGCGCTGCTCACCTACGTGGCGGCATACGGCGCCGGTGCCGACTGCGACCTCTACCACGACGATGACGAGTCCGAGGACTGTCCCCACCACCAACTCCCTCCCCAGCCCTTCGTCGAGCTGGAGGCCGAGTTCATCCTGGGGGACGGGGGCTACGAGCTCCACGACGTCGCGGAGGTCTCCGCCTGGGTGGACACCGTTCAGGAGCTGCTGGCCAAGGTGTTCCGCGACGAGGATCGCCCCTCCGTCCACGTCGGGATCGCCTCGCTGGGGACGACCACGCTCGTCGAGAAGTTCACCGCCGAGCATTCCTGGCTCCTCGACTTCGAACGGCCGCCCGACTTCGAGGGCATGGCACAGCAGGTGCAGAACGCCCTGCGCCTCATCCCTCAGCTCGCCGACCGCCTACCCATCTGAAGGGCGCGTCGGCGGGGCGCATCCGCTCCGGGGGGACCGGCGTCGGACAGCCTTGCTGTCCGCGCCTCGTGCTCGGCGCGATTGCAACTCGCGCCTGCGCAAGCCCCCCTTCGCCGAAGCGCCCCGCCGACACCAGACCGATCAGCCGCGGCAAGCCGCGGCGACGGCCGGGTCGATCTCGGCGATGAGGCGATGCCAGAAGGCGCGCTCGGGCAACCCGGGATGGGGAACGGTCGGAGAACCTGCGCTCGCGACCTCGCCGTGGCGGCCCAGGAGGATGAGATCGGCATCGGCACGCCTCGGGCCCCAGCGGTACGTCGGGCGCCGGCCGCAGGCCACCTCAGCCCCCACGCACACCTCGAGCCAGCGCCCAGCCGGCCAGGGCTCGGGACTGCGGGCCAGGAGCACCTGGTTGTGAAAGTCGCCCTGGGTGATCACCCCCACCGGTAGGGTGAGGATCTCGGTGGAGGCGGCCTCGATGCGGATGCCGGCCTCGAGCAGGTCGCCCCGGAGGCACGCCAGCGCCCGCCCGCGATGGCCGATGTTGCACCCGAGGCCGATCCAGGCCCATTCGGACGCCGCCGGGCCGCCGCTCATCCGGTGCGCCCGGGAGCCGGCGCCGACCGCACCGCGGCCGGGATCTCGCGCAGCACTGCGTCGGCGGTCATGAGACCTCGCCGGATCGGCACGACGTCGTGGACACGCACGATCTCCGCGCCCGCCGCCACGGCGAGGACGCAGAGCGCCAGCGTCCCCTCCAGCCGCAGCTCGGGCGGGGCCCCCTCGAGCACCAGGCCGATGGTCGACTTCCTCGAAGCTCCGAGGAGCAGCGGGCATCCGATGCCGCCGAGCTCTCCGAGGCGCTGGACCAGCTCCAGGTTCTGGGCCGGCGTCTTGCCGAAGCCGAAGCCCGGATCGACGACGACCCGGTCAGCGGCGATGCCATGGCGCGCCGCGATCAGCAGCGACTCCCGGAGGCCGCGGCCGACCTCCGCGAGCAGCGAGCCCTCCCCGTGGTCATGGCGGTTGTGCATGGCCACGACGGAGACCCTGGGCGAAGCGGCGACGACGGGTGCCATCTCGGGGTCTCCCCGCAGCCCCCAGATGTCGTTGACCATACCCGCGCCGGCGGCGATCGCCGCCCTGGCGACCTCGGCCTTGCGGGTGTCCACCGAGATCGGCACCGGCAGCCGCCCGACCAGGGCCTCCAGGACCGGCATCACGCGGCGCAGCTCCGTGGCCGCGTCCACCGGAGCGGAGCCGGGCCGGGTCGACTCGCCGCCGATGTCGATGAGGTCGGCCCCCTCGGCGACCAGCCGCTCGGCGAGCGCCACCGCCGCGGCGACGTCACCGGCGAGACCGTCGCCTGAGAAGGAGTCGGGGGTGACGTTGAGGATCCCCATGATCAGGGTCCGGCCCCCGAAACGGAGCCAGCGATCCCCGCAGGGCAGCGGCGGCCGTGACCCATGGCCCGCCAGCGCCGCCGTCAACGCACCGCCCAGATCATCGAGGGGGGGCCCCTCTCCAGCGAGGTGCGTGGCCACTCCGGCGAGGGATGCGGCCGGGCCGGCGAGCACGGCTCGCCGCCCGTCGGGTGCGGCGCCCATCCTGACGCCGCCCGCCCGGGCCGCGCGATCCAGCCCCGAGGCCTGGTCGGGGACGAGGCCTTCGATGGCGACCGCCTCGCCGCAGTCGCCGGCCAGACCCGCCTCGACCCCCATCTCCAGGAGGGCGCTGCGCAGCTGGAGGGGCGCGCGCACCGTGAGAGGGCGGATGTTGTAGCGAAGCGCTGCCTCAGCCGCCGCGATCCCGGTGGTCACCTTCTGCTCCCGTTCCTCATGCGCTGACCTGGATCGGTCAGTATCCGTCGGCGTCCAGGGCGGCGTGGTCCATTCCCACCGCATGCCCCACCTCGTGGAGCACGGTGCGCGCGATCTCGCGGGAGAGCGCCGCCCGGTCCGGGCACCAGTTCTCGATGTTCAGCTGGTAGATCTGGATGGACGCGGGGTTGGCCAGTCCCCAGACGCCGGTCACGCCGTAGACGTTTCCCAGCCAGTAGCCGAGAGCGTGGGGATCGAGGCGCGATTCGACGACCAGTTCCACGGTGGGCAGCCGGAGGGCCGCGATGACGGTCCCGGTCTCCTCCAGGAAGTCGATGACCCGGGCGGGGAGGCCCGGCAGCACCGCCCCGGCCACCGCCTCGAACTCGGCCGGGGAGATCCGGAAGGGAACGGCGTACGTCTGCGGGTCGAGCCGCGCGGCGCTCCGGAAGCACTCCTCCGCCTCGGCGCGTCCGTTCCACTGGAGCGCCTCTCCCAGGCCGAACCAGGCACTGGCCGAGTCCGGTTCCAAGCGGGTGAGGTGGTTCCAGGCCTCCGCCGACTCCGCCAGCTCTCCGCTCCGGAGGGCCATCTCACCGCGGGCTTCCCAGGCAGCCGGTTCGTCGGGCACGAGCGCGCAGGCGCGGCGTGCGACGGCCAGGGCGTCGGCGAAGCGCTCGCGCTCCTCCAGCCTGTCGATCCGGTCCAACAGCCGGGTCATCGCGTCGGACATGCAGCCGCTTCCCGTCGCCCGCCGCGGGGGATCAGCCGGCCCGCGGGGCCGCGGCGGGAACCACCCGGCCCGCCTCGCCTGCCGGCGCGCGCAGGGCGTCGAGGACGGCATCGATCGGGGGATGGTCACCGGCACTGCCACTCACGTAGGCGTACGCCACCCGGTCGCCCGGAAGCATCACGTAGACCCCTCCCTGCTGATCGGGGACCCCTCGCACCCCGCTCTGGCGGTGGCCGTGGCGGAAGGCCCTGATCCCCGCCGCCAGGCCGGCCGGACCGACGGTGGAGAGCCAGCCACGCCGGGCGCCGATGGCCCGGTAGCTCTCCAGCCCGGGGTCGGTCAGCACCCGGCAGCCCGGGCACTCAGCCGCCTCGAACTCCCGCGCCCAGGTGAGCCCACCGTTGCCGACGAAGACCAGCCCGGCGTCGAGAGCCTCGATCTCCGGCCGCCGTCCCCGGAAGGCGGCGGCCTGCTCCTTGCAGAGGAGGCAGCCAAAGTGGCGCAGCCAGACGACGACGGCGGGGCGGTCGCGCCACTCGTCACCCAGGCGCACCGCCTCTCCGCTCAGGGCGATGACCCGGCACTCGGCCAGGGCGCTCGCGGCAGACATGGACCGAGTCTATGCCTGGAGCCGCACGCCCTACGGAGGCGTGGCGCACCAGATCCGACCAGCCCCCGAGAGCGGAAGTGGCAGGCGGCGGACGCTCGCACAACGAAACGGTCGCTCAACTTGTGCGTGGAGTACATGACCACGTGGGACCGACACCCCGTAGCCTCAGGGAGAACCGGTTCCGGCCATGGCCGGGGCCACTTGAAAATGATGCTCGGGTGATCGTGGGAGCTGTGCCTCCCCCGCAAGCCCCTTTTTTGGACGGGCCTGGCGTGTCGCCGGGCCCGTCCCTGTTAACGGGGTTCTTCGGCACCCTCTCACCGCCCCAGAGGATCGTTCCCGGTGGTGACGTAGGTGGCGCACCTCTCACGCGCGAGGGTCACCGCGGCCCCGCTGATGTCCGCGCCGACGAACGAGCAGCCGGCGGCAAGCGATGCGAGAGCCGAGCTGCCGCTGCCGGCGAACGGGTCGCACACGACCATCCCCGGCTCGACGCTCCCCAGCAACATCCGGGAGAAGAGCTCCACCGGTTTCTGGGTCGGGTATGCGCCGCGGTGGACCCGCTTGATCCGCCAGACGTCGCCGAGATCGCGTCGCGAGAGACGGCGGCTGCCCTTGCTGGCGAACACCACCAGCTCGTGGCGGCGCCGGAAGTAATGGCCCATGCCGATGTTGACCTTGTCCCAGACGATGAGCCCCTTGACGTTGAAGTGCTCGCGCATCAGCGCGCCCAGGCTGAGCAGGGAGAAGGAGTCGAACATCACGTAGATGTGGCGGTCGGGCCGGAGCACCCGGTGGCACTCGCCGAGGAAACGGGAGAAGGTCGCGGGGTCGTCGTGAAACTCCTGGAACCACCGGGTGTTCCCGGGCTCGCCGTAGCGGCCCACGATCCGCCCCCGTCCAAACTGCATGTGCTCGTTCATCCCCGAGTAGGCGGGATCCGTGACGATGCAGTCGATCGACTCGTCCTCGAGACCGGCCAGGAAGTCCAGGCAGTCGGCCACCTCGACGCGCCACGCCGGGGCGGTGTCCGGGAGGTCTGGAACCGCTAGGCCCATCGCCGGAAGCTTATCCGGGGTCCGTGGCGCGCGGTTGGTTCGGAGAGCGCCGCACACGGATTCCTCCGGACACGACGCGTCGGGAGGCCACCTCCGACGAGCGGCGCTCGGCGGACGCACAAGCTGACGTCGGCGCAGTTTGGCGTCCGCGTCCATGTCGCGAAACGCCCGGGCCCGGGAGACTCGACTCCATGGCCATGCTCGCACCCAGCGCTCACCCGCCCGTCCGGTCGACCGCCGACGCGGCCGGCCTGGCGGAGCGCGCCACCGCCTGGTTCGCCGACCACGCCGTGGACTTCGGCGTGTTCGACGGCGGCGCCCTGGTGCAGCGTCCGATCCCCTTCGACCCGCTGCCGCGGAGGCTGGCGCGCGCGCACTGGGAGGAGCTCGCTCGCGGGCTGACCCAGCGGGTGGTCGCCCTCGACTGCTTCGTGCGCGACGTCTACGGCGAGCAGCGGATCCTCGGCGACCGCATCCTGCCGCGAGAGCTGGTGGCCGCCAGCTCGTCCTTCCTTCGCGCCGCCGCCGGCCCGGCCGCGCGCACCGGTCCGCAGGTCTGCGTCGCCGGCATCGACCTGGTCCGTGTCAGCGGGCGCTGGCTCGTGCTGGAGGACAACCTCCGCGTCCCCTCGGGCGTGGCCTACTCGCTGGCCGCCCGTCGAGCCTCGGTGGAGCTGCTGCCGGCGGAGATGGCCGCGGCGCGCCCCATCTCGGTGGCCGAATACCCGCGCCGGCTGGCTGCCGAGCTGGCCCGGCGCGGAGCCGGCGAAGGGACGCCGGTCCTTCTCACTCCGGGGCCCGCCAATGCCGCGTACTACGAGCACCGCGAGCTCGCCCGGCTGCTGCGCGTGCCGCTCGTCACCGGTGACCAGCTCATCGCCAGCCATCGCGGCTGCTGGTGGACGGACGGCACCACCACCCGCCCGGTCTCGGCCATCTACCACCGCTACTCCCCCGAGTACCTGGACCCGGTGGCAACGCCGGAGACGGTCATCGGCAGCCCCTTCCTGCTCACCGCCTGGCGCAACGGTGCGGTGGGGCTGGCCAACGCGCCCACCTGCGGGGTGGCCGACAACAAGGCCGTGTTCGCCTACGTGCCGGGCATGATCCGCTACTACCTGGGCGAGGAACCGCTCCTCCAGCAGCCGCCGACCTTCACCCTGGGGAGCCGGAGCCACCTCAGGACCGCGCTGGCTCGGGTGGACGAGATGGTCTTCAAACCGGTCGGTGAGAGCGGCGGCAAGGGGATCATGTTTGGCCCGTCGGCGCGACCGCAAGAGCGTGACCGGATCCGGCGCCAGGTCGAGGCCAACCCCACCGGGTACGTCGCTCAGCCGGCGCTGGAGGTGGAGACGCTCCCCTGCGTCCAGCCGGACGGGACCACGGAGATGCGACGGGCCGACCTCCGCGCCTTCGTCATCCATGGCGACGACCCCTGGGTCATGCCCGGAGGGCTCACCAGGGTGGCGCCGAGCGCCGATTGCTGGCTGGTGAACTCCTCGGCGGGCGGAGGCGTCAAGGACACCTGGATCGAGGGGGTGGACGCATGGCCATGATCTCCCTCACCCACAGCACGGTACAGCGCTATCCCGCCCCTGCACGCCGGAGCAGAAACGAGGTTCGCCTTCAGCCCCGGGACGGAGACGGATACCGGCTGGTGGAATTCGACCTGGAGGTCTCTCCAAGCGCCGAGATCGACTCCGAGCGCGATTACTTCGACAACACCGTCTGGCTCGTCTCCGTGGAGGCGGAGCACCGCGAGCTCGCCATCACCGCGCGGAGCGTGATCGAGTGGGAGGGCGACCATCCGGACGAGCTGAGCACCCCGGTCGCCTGGGATGCGGCGGAGCTCTCCTGCCACCCGGCCCTCGAGTTCGCGCTGCCGTCACCCGGGGTGCCCCGGCTCGGCGAGACCAGAGCGCTGATCCGTGAGCTCGACCTCCCGGCGCACCCGGCAGCCGCCGTCGTCGAGGCCAACCACCGGCTGCGCGAGGTCTTCACCTACCAGGCCGGGACGACCAGTGTCGCCACCTCGCTGCAAGAGGTCCTCTCGCTGCGGACGGGGGTGTGCCAGGACTTTGCCCACGTGCTGCTGGCGATCGCCCGTGAGCTGGGCTGGCCGGCCCGCTACGTCAGCGGTTACCTGGTTCCAGAGGTCGGGGCCGAACCGGGTGAGAGCCACGCCTGGGTCGAGATCTGCGCCGGGAACGGCAGGTGGTTCGGCTACGACCCCACCCACGGATGCGCGGCCGGTCCGGGACACATCGCGGTCGCCGTCGGTCGCGACTACGGCGATGCCGCCCCCGTCCGGGGGACGTTCATGAGCTCCGCTCCGGGGCTCGCCCCCGAGGTCAGCGTCATCACGCGGAGAGACGCCCGGGGAGGGCCGGAGATGGACCAGTGAGCTGATCTCCGGGGGGCTGGTAGCCCGGTGGCGGCCCGGGCTACCAGCCCCAGGGGCACCTCCGCGCCGCGCGCGATCGCCGCGGAATGGGCCGGCCCGGGTTCAGCCCGGCGTGCTGTCCGAGGGGGGGTCGTCGGCCGGCTGCCCCGGTCCCGGCGCACCGCCCTGGCGGTCGTCCGGTGCGGCCGGGGGGTCGGCGTGCGGCAGCTGCCGCTTGCGGGGCCAGAGGCCCTCGTCGGGCGGCGCAGGCTGATCGCCGCCGGGGGAGGGGCGGTCGTCGAAGGAGGTGGCTCCCCGGGTCGGGGCCCCGGGCGCGCCAGGTCCGGCGAAACCGAGGCTGCGGAGGAGCTTCTCCAGCTCCTCGGGGCCGCCGAGGTCCTCCTGGACACGCTCGGCGAAACGGGAGAGGAGGTCGGAGAGCTGAGGGTCGCCGGTCAGCTTGTCCTGGAGGCCGCCGAGCTGGGAGAAGAGGTCGCGCATCGCCGCCTCCTGGGCCACCTGCATCAGCACCGGCTGGGAAGCGGCCGCGGCCACCGCCTGCGCCTGCTGGCGGACCACCTCGAAGCCCTTGCAGCTCAGGCAGTTGCCCTGGTGCTGGCAGCGGCACAGCTGTGACTTGAGCGAGTCCAGCTCGCGGTGGAGTCCCGAGAGGTCCACTCCCGGTTGTGGATCGGCCATGCGTCGATCCTACGCGCCATGAGACCCGGCGGCTCCCGAAGCCCCCGCTGCGCCGGCCCGGCGACCCCGACCGATGGTGGGCGGCCCAGACGGTGTGCCCGGTCCCGTCGCTACAGTCGGCCCATGTCCGCGGTCAGCCGTCGCGCCCTGGTCACCGGGGTCACCGGCCAGGACGGTCCCTACCTCTGTGAGCTGCTCCTCGCGGAGGGGTACGAGGTGTACGGGATGGTCATGCCGCGCGAGGTCGTGCCTCCAGAGGTTCCGGCGGCCGTCCACCTCTGGGAGGGGGTTCTGACCGACAGCGCCTCGCTCACAGCCGCCCTCGCCGCGGCGCAGCCAGAGGAGATCTACAACCTGGCCGCCGCCACGTCGGTCGCCGCGTCCTTCGACGACCCCGTGGCCGTCGCCGACGTGACCGGGCTCGGGGTCCTTCGCCTGCTCGAAGCGGTCCGCGGCAGCGGGGCGCCCATCCGCCTGCTCCAGGCGTCCAGCGCCGAGATCTTCGGGGGCGCGGTGACCTCGCCCCAGGACGAGACCACGCCCCTCTGCCCGATCTCCCCCTACGGGGTGGCGAAGGCCTTCGCCCACCAGACCGTCCAGCTCTACCGGCGCAGCCATGGGATCTTCGCCGCCACGGCCATCCTCTACAACCACGAGTCGCCGCGCCGCGGCCCGGGCTTCGTCACCCGCAAGATCACGACTGCGGCGGCGCGGATCTCACGGGGCCTGGACGGCGAGCTGCGGCTCGGGAACCTGGACGTGGAGCGCGACTGGGGCTACGCCCCCGACTACGTCCGCGCCATGCATCTGGCGCTCCAGCAGGAGGCGCCCGACGACTACGTGGTGGCGACCGGCGAGACCCACGCCCTGCGGGAGCTGCTCGACATCGCGTTCTCGGCGGTCGGGCTCGACTGGCACCGGCACGTGGTCACCGATCCCGGGCTGCTCCGGCCGGCCGAGCCCATCCGGCTCTGCGGGGACGCCTCCCGGGCGCGGGCACGCCTCGGCTGGGCGCCCACCCGCGACTTCCCCGCCATCATCCGCGAGATGGTGGCCGCTGATCTCGACAGGCTCGATCAGACGGTTCCCCCCACCGCTCAGGCACCCGCATCGCCCGCGGCCCCACGGCGTGGGGAGCCCGGATGAGACGATGCGCGCCATGAGCAAGTCCGCGCTGATCACCGGCATCACGGGGCAGGACGGGAGCTATCTCGCCGAGCATCTCGTCTCCCTCGGCTACGAGGTGCACGGGCTGATCCGCGGGCAGAACAACCCCCGCGCGGCCATCGTCCGGCGAATCGTCCCTGAGCTGCACCTGGTGGAAGGGGACCTCCACGACCAGTCGTCGCTGATCAACGTCCTCGAGGCGACCCACCCGGACGAGGTCTACAACCTGGGGGCGATCAGCTTCGTCGCCCTCTCCTTCAAACAGGCGATCAACACCGGGGAGATCACCGGTCTGGGGGTCACCCGGATGCTGGACGCCATCAGGGTGGTCAACCCGGCGATGCGCTTCTACCAGGCGTCGAGCAGCGAGATGTTCGGCAAGGTGCGGGAGAGCCCGCAGAACGAGCTGACCCCCTTCCACCCCCGCTCCCCTTACGGGGTGGCCAAGGTCTACGGGCACCACATCACCGTCAACTACCGGGAGAGCTACGGGATGTTCGCGGTGAGCGGCATCCTCTTCAATCACGAGTCGCCGCGCCGGGGACTCGAGTTCGTGACCCGCAAGATCACCGACGGTGCGGTGCGGATCAAGCTGGGGCTGGAGACGGAGCTTCGCCTCGGCAACATCGATGCCGAGCGCGACTGGGGATTCGCCGGTGACTACGTTCGCGCCATGCACCTGATGCTGCAGCAGGACGAGCCCGACGACTTCGTGGTCGCAACCGGCGAGACCCATTCGGTGCGCGAGCTCCTGGAGCTCGCCTTCGGCCATCTCGGGCTGCGCTGGCAGGACCACGTGGTGGTCGACGATCGATTCATCCGGCCCGCGGACGTCGCCATGCTGATCGGCGACGCCGCCAAGGCCCGCCGCGTCCTCGGCTGGCGGCCCACCGTCTCCTTCTCCGAGCTGATCGCGATGATGGTGGAGTCCGACCTCGGCGCAGTCGCCGCCGACCTCCCCGCGAGGGCCGCCCCGACGCCGCGATAGGTGTCGCCGCCGGGCCTGAACGGTCAGCCGGCCGGGGTGGTCACAGCCGCCGCACCGGCGCGTCGCAGGCGCACGCGGAGCGCGACAGCCATCACCGCGCACGCGGCGGCGACTGCGATGCAGAAGGCGAGCTCGACTCGGAGCAGCGTTCCCGGCAGCACGACCAGGGCCAGGACCAGGGCGACGGTTCCCGACACCCAGCCCGCGGTGGCACCACGGTATCCGCGCAGGGCGATGCAGGCGTAGGCGAGGGCAAAGGCCACCATCATCCCCTCGCTGCCGAGCGCGAGCAGGGCAAGGTCGCCCCGCCCCAGCGGTCGGCTGCTGTGGAAGAGGATCTGCAGGACGGGCGGTCCGAGCAGGGCCATCCCGGCGACCGAGAGCACGATCACCAGGGCGGCCAGCACGAGGATCCGGCGGAGCAGCAGGCGGAAGTCGTCCAGGCGGCCCGCGGCCGCGTCGGCGGAGAGCTTGGGCATCAGCGACGCCTGGATCGCCTGGAAGAAGAAGAGGGGGATGCGGGCGACGATCAGCCCGTTGAGGATGCGGCCCGCGGCGGTGGGGTCGCCGTTTGAGAAGAGAGCCTTGCTCGCGAGCGGCGTGACGTTCATCAGGGCCTGGGCCAGCAAGGATCCGGTGAGCAGCCATCCGAGCGCCGAGGAGAGCTCACTCCAGCGCGCCGGCGGTCCGGGGGCGGCGATGCCCCGCTGGCGTGGCATCACGACGGCGAGGCCGATCAGGCACGGCAGGCTGATGGCCAGGCCAAAGGCACCGCCGTTGGTGACCCCGGCCTTCAGCAGCACCAGCGCCGCGGCGATCCGGACCGCCCCCTCGACCATGAGGACGGTGGCGTAGCCGCCAAACCGGGCCGATCCCGCCAGCGTCCCCCGAGAGAGGTAGTAGACGGCGTAGACGGCCATGGCGACCAGGAACCCCAGCAGCATCAGGGCCTGGCCGTTGAAGAACGTGCCCACCAGCGGGCTCTCGCCGGCGGCGGCGAGCACCATCACGGCGATGGCGATGCCGATCCCGAGGAGCAGGGCCCGTCGCACCACGGGCCCCGCCCCGAGCCCGGCCACCCGCCGGGCGGAGGCGGCCCGACCCACCTCCTGCTCGAGTGGCAGGAAGAGGCCCGGGGCGGCCACGAAGGTGAGAGCCCAGAGCGCGCTGAACGCCGAGTAGGTCTTGGGCGCGAGCGCGTGGTTGGCGATGACCACGAAGGCGTAGGTCGTGATCCCCTGGATCGCGAGGGCCATGCCGATGACCAGGGCTCCCGGGGGGAGTGGATTCGACCGGGGGGCCCGCGCGGCCTCACCCGCGAGGGGGGTGGCGGAGACGGCCGAGGGGGAGTCGCCGGGAGAGGGCGATGCGGGCTCTGTCACGGCGCCACAGCGGTCATCGCGCCACAGTTTGTCGCAACGCGGCCGGCTGCGGTCCCGTCGAGGGCCCCCGCGACTGCCACCCTCGAGACTCAATTCTGCCCGGCGGTCGCAACCGCCTCCGGTTCGGGTATAGTCGCTGGTGGCGGGAGCTTTCGAGAGCCGCTGCCCCGGCCGGACACCGGCCAGATGCCGCGTCGCAGCCGCGAGCGCGCCTCAGAAGTCCCCGGAATACGTCTGCTGACGCCGCACAGCCACAGCCTGCGGCGCATCGAGGTTGACAGTCCGCTGATCGCACCGGACCTCGCGCTCGACCGGCTTCACCTCATCGTCCCCGATGAGAGTGATGCGATGGTCGTGCTCACCACACTTGCACACGGCGGTGCCGCCGGCGCTGATCCACGCGCCCTCTTCGCCGAGCGGCTGTCGGAGCTCGGCCATCTGACGGTCTCCTTCACCGACGAGGATCCCCCCCAGGTCCGGCTGGCACTCCCCGACCTCACCCTCCAGTGCGTCCCTCAGCCCGATCCGGGTGGGGATCCCGCCCACCTGGCTCTGCGGGTGATCTCCCTCAAGCCGATGAGCGACCACCCCGACGGGGCCAAGATCCTCACCCTGACCGCCCGTCACCCGGTGGTGACCGCCGCCAATGGCGTGGCCAGTGACACCTTCCGGATCCTGGATTGGCGCCGAGCGGGCGCCAAGGCCGCGAAGAGCGAGCGCCTCTACGCCACCCTGAAGCTGGTCGAGCGCCTCGAGGGGGCAGAGAAAGGTCGCGCTCAGACCCAGCGCACCCGCTACGTCGCAGCCCGAGAATTCTGGCGCTGCAAGACCTGCCGGGCACTCTGGCGGCCCGGGGAGCACACCCAGTGCCCATCGTGCGGGCGCGAGTTCGGCGAGATGGACCGGAGGCAGCCGGAGATCGCCAAGGTCGAGTTCGTCGTCCCCGAGGTGGAGACGATCACCCTCGCGCCCGACGCCGCGGTGCTGGTGGAGCCGGAGGACGAGCCCAACTTCGTGGGTCGGGTCTCTCGGATCGACCACCGCCGGCACACCGTCGAGGTCTCCACCCGCACGTTTGAGCACGCCGGGACGGAGGGCTACATCACCCCCTCCTTCAACCGGTCGCTGTACCAGGCCAAGCGCTCGGTGCTGGCCGCCATCGCGACCAGGGATTTCGGGGTGGGCCTGCTGGCTCAGCTCCTGGTCGCCGCCGACACCGTGCGCTCGCCCGCGTACGTCCCGAGCACCGAGGCCGGGGGATGGCTCACCGAGGGGATGCAGGCCAACCCGCCCCAGGACCGCGCGGTCGCCCTCCTCTCCGGTCTCCAGGCCGGACAGGCCGTCTTCATCCAGGGACCCCCCGGGACCGGCAAGACCACGGTCATCGTCGAAGCCGTCAAGCGCCGTCTCGCCGCAGATCCCGACGAGCGAATCCTGGTCACCTCCCACTCCAACCTGGCCGTCGACAACGCCCTGGAGCGGCTCGCCGGCACCCCCGGGATGCGAGCCGTCCGGGTCGCGCGGGCTGAGCGCGTCCACCCCGCGGTGGAGCGCTTCCGCTGTGACGACGAGGACGACCCGCGGCTGATGGAGGCCAACTGCTACTTCGCCACCTGTGCGACCGCGGCCACCTCGGCGATCACCGACATGAACTTCGACGTGGTCATCCTCGATGAGGCCAACAAGGCACGGGCCGACGAGTCCCTCCCGGCGCTCCGCCTCGGTTCGGCACTTGCCCTGGTCGGCGACCACAAGCAGCTGCCCCCGGTCGAGGACGACTCCCTCTACGGCATCGTCGAGACCGATCCCTTCCTGGAGGAGCTGGTCAACACCTCTCTCTTCGAGATGGCCTGGGACGGCGGCCTTCCCGCGGAGGCCCGGTGCCTGCTGACCATCCAGCACCGGATGCATCCTCAGATCTCCGCCTACATCTCGCGCGCCTCGTACGAGGGGCAGCTCCAAGATGCGCCGGAGGTCCAGGCGTACGAGTTCGTGACCCGCAAGCCGCTGCCAGTCGCCCTCCACTTCGTGGACACCGACGGCATGAGGGGAAGCCGGGAGCGCCGCGGCCCCGGCGGCGCGCTGCGCAATGAGACCGAGGTGCGAGTGGCGGCCCACGTCGTCCGGTTGCTCGACGAGCGCTGCCCCCGCGAGCTGAGCATGGCCGTCATCGCCATGTACGCCGAGCAGGTGGAACGGTTGCGCCAGGCGCTGGGGCGCCGCAAGTTCAAGCGGTCGGTGAAGATCGACACCGTCGACTCCTTCGAGGGCCGCGAGGAGGACCTGGTCGTCATCTCCCTGGTCCGCTCCAACGAGCGGGGCCGGATCGGCTTCCTGCGCGTCCCCAACCGGCTCAATGTCGCCGTCTCCCGAGCCAAGCGGCTCGTGGTCTGCATCGGCGACGCCGCCACCCTGAGGTCCGGTGAGGAGTCGATGTACGGGGTGCTGGTCGAGGCCGCGCGGGAGTCCGGCGGCTACGTCCCGGCCGCCGACGTGGTCTCGCCGCGGCGCCGGCCGGACCACTCGTTCGGGTCGGAGGGAGAGTCAGGTCCCCCGGAGGGTGGAGGCCAGCTGCGCCGCCGGCGCCGCCGGCGCCGGGGAGGTGCCGCCGGGCAGGCTCCCGCCGCACTGGGTCCGGACGGCCAGCCGCTCGTTCCCGCCGCGGGAACCGCGGGGGCCGGGCAGGAGACGGGTCAGCCGGCCCGCCGCCGCCGGCGTCGCCGTCGCCGTGGGGGGACGCCACCGGCCCTCTCCGGCGCCGGTCCCACGCCGGACGGTGAACAGCTCCAGACCGGGATCGAGGGGGCGCCCACGATGGGCGGACAGTCGAGCCTGCGGCCGCGCCGCCGCCGCCGCCACCGCCACGGGCCACGTCCCGGGGGTGCGACCGGCGGCGACGGGGGCGCCGCCACCTCTGGCGCGTCCGGCCCGCCGAGCCCGCCTCCGGCTCCTGTCGAGAGCTGAGCCGCCCCGAGTTCCGCTAGCCTTCGTCGGCGAGATGAGCGAGCAGGTCACCATCTACGTCCGCGCCGGAGATCCCACCTGCACGGCGGCGCTTCAGTACCTCGCTCAACGTGGCGTGGAGCACCGGGTCCGGGACATCCTCACCGACCCGTCGGCGAGCGCCATCCTGCTCGGCCGGCTCGGCAGGGTGACGGTTCCGGCCTTCCAGATCGGTGATCGCCTGGTGGTCGGATTCGATCCCATCCAGCTCAGCCGGCTGCTCCCCCGTGACGGGGACGCCGGGCCGGGCGTCAGCTTCGGGGCGGGAGTGCGCACGGTGACCGCCGTGATCGCCGCCGCCCACGGGCTGCCGGCCGCCTACGGTGTCGAGGTGGGCCCGGTACGCCAGGGGTCCCCGGCCGCGGTTGCGGGCGTGCGCCCCGGGGACGTGATCACCGCCATCGGGGCCTACACCCTCACCGGCGGGGAGTCCCAATTCCGGACCGCGGTGTCCGCCCGGCACCCCGGCGACTCCATGGCAATCACGGTCTGGCGGGACGGCTCGTCGGAGGAGCTGGCGGTGCAGTTTCCGGCCGAGCCGGATCCCGATCCGACCGCTCCCGCTTAGGACGACCCGGCGGCGCTCAGCCCGTCCAGATCAAGGCACCGAGCAGCATCCGCGGAAGACCGGTAGCGGTGTCCCGGTCGTTCAGAGCAAGGAGGCGAGGAGCAAGGCGAGGGAGCGCACCGAGGCGATCAACCCGGCGGCGCTCAGGCCGTCCAGATCAAGGAGGCGAGCAGCGGAGGGTGGGAGCGCACTTGACGTGCGTGACCACCCGAGCAGCGGAGCTGACGCCGAGATGGGCGGAAATGAGCGCCGCCGCTACCAGCCGGGAGGGGGCTCGGAGCGGTTCAACAGCCGGATGAAGTCCTCCGCGCGGGCGACGGCCTCCCAGCGGCGGCTGAAGAAGTCCTGGCAGATCATCCGACCGTCGGCCACGCTCGTCACCGTCACCGCCCACTGGTTGAGCGCCTTGGCGACCTCGACCTCGTAGGTCGCGGCGTCATTCCGTACCACCAGCCCGGTGGGGGCCGGCCGGCGCTGAGTCCTTTCATTGCGCTGGGGGGACGCCATGGCCATCACAATTACCTCCACGGTCGATCGGGAGACCCGCAACCCGGGCAGCGAGACCTCGGTGCTCTTAGGAAATGGGGGGAGCGAGACCGAGCAGCGCAGCCTGCTGGGTACCCGGAGATCCCGCACGGGCTATTCTCGCGCATTCTCGCGGTAGAGAGAAGCCCGGACAACAACGGAAATCGAAGCCGGCCGGGGACCTGACCGCGGAATCAGACGTCGAGATGAAGCTGCTCTGATTGTGCCACAACCGGGCCGGCGGCCCCCTGCCTCGCTCCTTCGAGAGCGGGTGCGGCCGGCGGCTCACCGACGTCCCTCACCCAACCCGGGATTGCCCCGTCACGCTCCTCCATCCGCCGGAGGATCGGCCCGGGAGGTCGGGGCATCCGCACGCCGAGAAGGTGGGCCATGTCGAAGCCGTTGACCACCGCGTAGTTGCTCCGGTTGTTGTTCATCAGCACGTGCACCGGGACGTCGCGGTCCGCAGCGGCCCGGATCGCCGGCACCCACTGCGCCAGCTCCGACGGTGGATAGAGGTAGTCGAAGCGCTCGCCGGTCGTCGCCACCTTGCGGTACCACGTCTGGTAGTTGCGCCCGTGAAAGCGCACCAGAACCAGACGGTCGGAGGTGACGGCCAGGTGGGGCGGTGCGGTCCCGCTCCCCAGCTGAGGGGCGTCGACCCCGACCAGGGTGCAGTCCAGCTCCCGGAGCAGGTCCTCTGTCTCTGCGAGCCGCTCCCCGTCGAACCAGGAGCGGTGGCGGAACTCGACGGCGATGATGTCGCCGGGGTGCCGGTCGCGGGCTCGCAGGAGGGCCTCGCGCCCGGCGGGGCCGCTCACCACCCAGGGCGGGAACTGGTAGTGGATCGCGCCCAGCTTCTCGGACTCGCGAAGCGGTGCCAGCGCCTCGAGGAAGGCGCGCTCCTCATCGGCGGTGGGAGGCCGGGGGCGTCCCTGCTCGCGCTCGTGGCCGGTCAGGCTCCGGTAGGCCTTGATGTTGAAGACGAAGTCATCCGGGGTGCGGGCCACCCAGTCGGCGACGCGGTCCGGAGTCGGGATCCCGTAGAAGCTGGAGTCGATCTCGACCAGGGGGAAGTACCGGGCGTAGAAGGCGAGACGTTCGCGCTGCCGCCTACCCCGGAGCTCGTCCGGGTAGAAGTCCTCGTGGTCGACCCAGTTGCAGGTGCCGACCAGGATCGGGGACCGGCCCCGCCCTTGCTCCATCTCCTTCAAGAGTAGTGATCCCGCGTCCCTCCGGCCAGGCGACGTCGGATTCTGGCCGCTGTGTCCCAATGCGATGCGCCCGGGTGGCCACGGCGACGACCCGGAGCGTGCATCGGCGATCATGGGCTGGATGGCCACCGCCGCTCCCCCCTTGGTCCGACTCCCGATCGACCTCCTCCACCTCGCCACCGCCGCGGCCGAGTCGGGAGGGCGCGTGATCACAGCGGCACGCGCCGCCGGCCTCCGCGCCGTCCCCGAATCCAAGGGCCGGGGCGACTGGGTGACGAGCGTCGACCGAGCCGCCGAGGCCGCCGCCACGGCCATCCTGCGCACCGCCACCCCGGAGATTCCCATTCTCGCCGAGGAGGGGGGAGGCTCCTGGGCAGAGCGCTTCTGGGTGGTGGACCCCCTCGACGGGACCACCAACTTCGTGCTCGGCTTCCCCATGGTGGGAGTCAGCATCGCGCTCGTCGAAACGGGCCAACCGACCATCGGGGTGGTCAGCGCTCCGGAGCTGGGCAGCCGGTGGGTCGCGATGCGGGGGGCCGGCGCCTTTGACCGTGCCGGCCGGCGCCTCAGCCTGATGGAGAGCCCGGCGGCCGGGGTGACCGCCACCGGATTCCCCTTCCGCCACCCGGAATGGCATGCCCGCTACCTGGCGGTGATGAACGCCGCGCTCGGCGAGTTCGAGGACCTCCGCCGCGTGGGGGCCGCCTCTCTTGACCTGGCCTACTGTGCGGCCGGGGTGTGGAGCGGCTTCTTCGAGCTCGGGCTCGGGCTCTGGGACATCGCGGCCGGCGCTCTGCTGGTCCGCGAGGCGGGGGGCGTGGTCACCGATTGGACCGGCGACGAGACCGCGGTCTTCCGGAGCGGCGACATCCTGGCGGGCGGCCCCGCCTGGCATCAGCGCATGCTGCAGCTGGTCCGCCGGGTGGAGGGAAGGTGAGAGTCCGTAACCTGAGCCGCCTCCTCCGATTCCACCTTCACGTGCCATGAGGGAGACCTGCCTCCGTGACCGCTGAGCCCGCCGCGATCGCAACTTCCCGCAGCACCGCTGCGCCTGGAGGCCTGCTCGCAGGCCGGCGCATCCTGGTGACCGGCGTGCTCACCCCCAAGAGCATCGCCTACTCGATCGCCGACGCCTGTCTCGACCACGGGGCGGAGGTGATCCTCACCTCGTTCGGACGGGCCATGAGCCTCACCGAGCGGAGCGGCCGCCGCCTTGGCCTCGAGGGACCGGTGCTGGAGATGGACGCCTCCCGGCCCGACCAGGTGGCGGCCGTCGCCTCCGCCCTGCGCGAGCGCTGGGGTGGGCTGGACGGCGCCGTCCACGCCATCGGCTACGCGCCCGAGGACGCTCTCGGCGGCAAGTTCATGACCACGCCCTGGGAGTCGGTC
>Ga0181535_10000977_pt1 | contig 39390 bp, 30 predicted proteins | sample PEATcosm2014_Bin_44_FD_119774 | JGI IMG/M metagenome (GOLD analysis project Ga0181535, IMG submission 119774) | Peatland microbial communities from MTU Mesocosm Facility, Houghton, MI, USA - PEATcosm2014_Bin17_30_metaG | ecosystem: Environmental > Terrestrial > Soil > Wetlands > Peat | place... | reverse complement strand
CTGGGCCGCATCAAGGCGCTGATCGTGACCGACATGATCGGCGACAAGGATCTGGACATTCAGCGCGAGAGCCGCTCGGCAGCCTGGCTGGTTGCTTTGGTTAAGCAAGCAGCAAAGAAGTACGGCTACGAAGGCTATTTCTTTAAGCAGACGATGACGATCGAGGACGATCATTTGCCGTTTGTGAATCGCGGCGTGCCATCGATCGACATGATCGACCTGAACTACGGTCCGCATAACAGCTATCACCACACCGACAAGGACACGATGGACAAGATCAGCGCGCACAGCCTGACGATCGACGGGGATGTGTTTATGGAGACGATAAGGCTGATTGGGATGAGATAGGGAACTTTCCTATAACATTCAACTTATGCTTGCGGGTGTTTCATGGGTTTGGTGGGTCGGGTTTCATCTGGTGGTGGCGGGGCTGCTTGTGGCCGATGGGCTGCTGGCTGGCTCGCAACGCGCGATGAGACGGCAGCAGAGCTTTGCCTGGCTGTGGACGGCGCTGCTGGTACTGATTGCAACCGGCTTTGCCGCGTGGATCGCGATTGCCAAGGGCCATCAACCGGCGCTGGAGTTCGTTGCCGGATATACGATTGAAGCCTCGCTGAGCGTGGACAATCTCTTTGTCTTCCTGGTGATTTTTCAGGGCTTTCAGATCAGCCCGCGACGGCAGCATACGGCGCTGCTGTGGGGCGTGGCCGGAGCGGTGGTGCTGCGCGCGCTCTTCATCGCCGCGGGGATCACGCTGCTGCAGCGCTTCGCATGGATCAGCTGGCTCTTCGGGCTGATTCTGCTGTATGCGGCCTGGCGCCTGATGCGAGGGGGCTCGGCGAAGACGGTGATTCCTGAATGGATTCGCAAGCTGCAACCGGCGCGCGGCTCTCTGCTGCCGGTGATTCTGGCCGTCGAGCTGACCGATCTGCTCTTTGCGATGGATTCAATCCCCGCCGTGCTGGCCGTCAGTCACAATTTCTTTGTCATCTATACCTCGAATATCGCGGCGATACTGGGCTTGCGTTCGCTCTACATTGCGCTGGCCTCATTCTTGGATCGCTTTCGCGCGCTGCACTACGGGCTGGGAATGCTGCTGGCTTTTGTGGCGCTGAAGATGCTCGCCGGCCGCTGGATCGAGGTGCCGATCACGATCTCGTTGGCGGTGATGGGAGCAATTCTGGCGGTGAGCGCACTGGCGTCGGTAAGGCAGGGAATAGGGAACAGGGAATAGGGAATTTCCGGAGATTGTGGAGCTTCTCTGCCTCAGAGCTAGTCTGGCTGACTTTTTACCGGCACTGCTCCGTTGAGCAAGCGGTTGCGATCGGCATTGGTCGATTTTAGATACTGAAAAAAATCCGGGGAGATCTTGCAGGTTGCAAAATAGTCGGCGTATTTTTTGTCGGTGATATGGATGTGATCGGTCAGCCATTCGTAGATGAATTGCATCAACTCATTGGCGTGCATGGGGCTGCGGCTGCCGCGAAAGGCCTGGGAGATGGCGGAAACCTTTTCGAAGAAAGCACGGTGCAACTGCTTGTGCACTTCGATCTCCGGGTAGGCGATCTTGAGCATGAAGACCTCCTCCTGGATGCAATGGTACTGAAAGTAATTTTCCAGCCGGTGGAGGGCGATTTCGATCTCATCCTCGGCAATCTGGCCGGAGGCGTCCACCCTCAGGATGGCGTCATGCAGTTCATTGATCATGCGGACGATCCGCTTATGGTCTTCGTCGAAGTACTTGATGCCGACGCTCAGATTGTCCGTCCACATCAGAATCATAAGAAGCCTCTCCCTGACAGAGATCGCCGTCGCACCCGCCGCTTTACGCGCGAGACTCTCTCAAGGCATTATCGGCAGCCTGGGGAGAAAGGATGAGAGGCAAATCGAGTGTGGCGGCCGGGCGCGGCAAATTACCATGCTTCGAAGATTACCTGCCCAACTGTGCTGTAGATCGAGTGCTTCTGGAAGCTGGCGTCGTCACGGCGGGGGAAGTCGTTGCGGAAGTGAGCGCCGCGGCTCTCGGTGCGGGCGAGCGCCGAGGCCAGGATGGCGTGGGCGACGCGGCTGATCGCCAGCGCTTCAGAGAGCCGCCGGCTTCCCTTCCCTGCCGCGGCCAACTCGGCCAACTGGGCGGCGCAAGCCAGGTGCGCGGCCAGGCCGAGGCGCAGCGTGCGCTCCTCGCGCAGCAGGCCTGCGTAGGCCCACATGGCGGCTTGCAACCGGCCGATGATCTCGTCCAGTTTTTTCTTTTCATCCTCGGTGAGAGGCGCAGAGAGTTTTGAATCCAAAAGAAGATTTCGCCCCTGCGGCAAGCAGTCGGAGAGCATGGATTGCGCGGCGCGGGCGCCGAAGACCAGGCCTTCAAGCAGCGAATTCGAGGCCAGGCGATTGGCGCCGTGGACGCCGGTGCAGGCGGCCTCGCCGGCGGCGTAGAGCCCTGACAATGTAGTCCGGCCAAAGAGATCGGTCTGGATGCCGCCCATCAGGTAATGCGCGGCGGGGCGGATGGGAATCAGGTCACTCTGGAGATCGAGCGAGTAGCGCGCGAGCATGGCGCTGATGCCGGGAAAGCGATGATGGAGATCGATGCCCTGAACGGCGCGCATATCGAGGTGAACGAGCCGGGACGAGCCGGGGGCCTCGCCGATGCCTTCGCGCGCAATGGCCCGCGCCACCACGTCGCGGGGAGCGAGTTCGGCCAGCGGATGATAGCGCGGCATGAAGCGCTCGCCGCGATCGTTGAGCAGGATGGCTCCCTCGCCGCGCAGCGCCTCCGACAACAGAAAGCGCGGCGCGCCGGGAAGCGAGAGCGCGGTGGGATGGAATTGATAGAACTCCATGTCGGCCAGAGCCGCTCCGGCCTCAGCCGCCAGAGCGATGCCGTCGCCGGTGGCTACGGCCGGGTTGGTGGTCTCCGCGTAGACCTGGCCCGCACCGCCGGCGGCGATGAGCACGGCGCGGGCTGCGACTCGCTCGACCACGCGCGGGCGACGGTCGCAGCCCAGCAGATCGGCTCCGACAACGCGGCCCTCGTCAACAATGAGGCCAGTTACGGTGGTCCACTCGGCGAAGCGGATGCGCTTGTGAACGCGGGCAAAGGCGGCCAGCGAGCGGCTGATCTCCGCGCCGGTGGCGTCGCCATTGGCGTGCAGGATGCGGGGCAGGGAGTGAGCGCCCTCGCGGGTGCGCAGAAGCTGGCCGCCTTCCTTGTCGGCGGCATGATCGAAGGCCGCGCCCCACTCGATCAACTCAGCCACGCGCACCGGGCCTTCGGCTACCAGGGCTTGGGCGGCGGGTCTGTAAACGATTCCATCGCCGGCGTTTACGGTATCCTCAAAGTGCAGTGCAACGTCCTCGTCGCCTTCCATGGCCACGGCGATGCCGCCTTGCGCATAGTGAGTGTTAGACTCGCTCAGAGAGTCCTTGGTGACTACCAGAACTTCGCCGTGGCGCGCCAACTCAACGGCAGCGCGTAGCCCGGCCACGCCCGCGCCCATCACAAGAAAGTCCACCTGAATCGAATCTGTCATAAACATTCAGGCTACCACCGATGGCGCGGCGAACTACTCGCCCATCGGCGGTCGGCGGTTGGGCGGAGAAAAGGATGCGGCCGCGCAGGCGACAGTGCTTCCTATCGCTCAGACGCGGACGATTGCGTCGCTTATCCTCAAGTATGCAAGGGTAGATAGAGTGAGTCCCGGAAGCGCGGGAAACCCACGCACAGATATGGCACTGTACTCAGGCAGCCACCAAACTTAATTTCTTTATTCGTTATCGTAGTTCAGCTACGACAATCTAATACCTGTCAAACCAGAGGATACTCGGATCCCGCAGGCTTTTGTAAGGGTGGTTGTGGGTGTTTTTATGGCGTAGTGCATAATAAGCTAACCTCAAATCGACACAATAGGCTAAAATCATTGCAACCGTAAAAGCTAAATGGAGTCCGCCATGCCGACGCCCGCAGAAAAGCTAGCCCAGTCGCTGGAAGTTCTGGGCAAACTCCAGCAAACGGGAGGCAAAGCCGCCATCCGCGCCAAGGACCTGTCGCGAACACACCGTAAGCGGCTGGTCGCCAATGGCTTTTTGCGAGAGGTTATAAAGGGATGGTATATCCCGAGTCGGCCCGAGGAAATTGCTGGCGAAAGCACACCCTGGTATGCGTCCTTCTGGAGATTCTGTGCGGCGTATTTGGATAAGCGTTTCGGCGCGGCATGGTGCCTTTCGCCGGAACAATCCCTTTCGTATCTCGCGGGCAATCGTACTGTGCCGCGCCAGCTCATGGTGCGTTCGCCCCGCGCCCGCAACCGGATTACAGCACTTCCGCACAATACGTCTTTGTTCGATGTTCGCGCCGCACTTCCCAATGCGAAAGATTTGGAACTGCGCGACGACCTTCGGCTCTTTTCGCCGGAGGCCGCTCTGATTGGCAGTTCTCGGCGATTCTATTCAAGCAATCCGACGGACATTCGGGCGGTATTGCTGACGCTGCGCGATGCATCCAGCCTTCTTTACCGACTGCTTGAAGGCGGCCATTCGACCATCGCCGGAAGACTTGCGGGCGCTTTCCGCAATTGCGGCCGGGAGCGCATTGCCGACGACATCGTAAAGACGATGACCGCCGCAGGGTACGAGATCCGTGAAAGCGATCCGTTTGCCGACAAGCCCGTGCATTTCTTTTCTGCGCGGGAGACATCTCCCTATGTTCACAGAATTCAACTGATGTGGCAAAAGATGAGAGAGCCCGTTATCGAATCGTTTCCTCTAGCTCCAGGTCGCCCTCCCGCCATTGAGGCGTATCTGAAGCGAGTAGCGGATACGTATTTGACGGATGCATATCACTCGCTATCCATCGAGGGGTATCGGGTCACGCCGGAACTCATTGAGCGGGTACGCGCCGGCGCATGGAATCCCGATGCCAACCCGGATGATCGGGAGCAACGAAATGCCATGGCAGCGCGGGGATACTGGCAGGCCCACCAGGCAGTTCTCGATAGCGTTTGGAGAGTGTTACAGGGCGAGAATGCCGGTGAAGTAGCGGACCAGGCTCACGGTACATGGTACCGCGAGCTCTTTGCCCCGAGTGTGGCTGTGGGACTTTTGAATCCAGCCGATCTGGCGGGTTACCGCAACGCTCAGGTCTACATCCGCAATTCGATGCACATGCCGATGAACTCGGATGCCGTGCGAGACGCGCTGCCAACACTTTTTGATCTGCTCCGCGAAGAGCAAGAGCCAGCGGTCCGGGTTGTTCTTGGACATTTTTTCTTTGTCTACATTCATCCCTACATGGACGGCAACGGACGCATGGGGCGCTTTTTGATGAATGTGATGCTGGCCTCAGGGGGCTATCCATGGACAGTGATCCCGGTCAGCGAGCGCACAGCATATATGTCGGCTCTCGAACAGGCTAGCGTTCAGGAAGCTATCGTACCCTTCGCGCGTTTTGTTGGCGGACTCGTCGATAAGAGCCTTCGTGGGGAACCGAATCCTCCCTTGCCATAATCACCGGATTTTTCGTATTGGCAATGCCGAATCAGCTCAGGATGAAATGTATGAGTTCAAAGCAAAAACACGCGGTAAAGGGCAAGGTCCATAAGATCCCCCAGAATCAGGGTTGGACTGCCCTGAGTTGGGACGATCTGACCGAATGGGCGGGCCCGCGCTCCGTTGAACGAGGCAGAGCCTATCAGAAGCAAGGGCGCGTCCATGATCTCGCAATCTCGGAAGACGGCTGGCTGCTGGCCACGGTCACGGGCGGAGAGCGTTACGCGGTGACCGTCTGGTGTGAGCAATCCGCGAAAACGGGTGGAGCACTTTATTCGCGCTGCACTTGCCCGGTGAGCGCCAGCGGCTGCAAGCACGCAGTGGCGGTAGTAGCCGAATATCTTGAGATGTTAGGCGAAGATGCGGAAGCTCCCGTGGCGGACCAGGACGATGAACGCTGGGAGATGCTTGCCGGCGAAAGCGGCGATGAAGATGACGACGATGAGACAGACGATCGGGATATGGATTCAGAAGTCGATGATAACGAGGAAGTGTTCTATGTCCACCGGCATCGGCATCCGGAAGCATCTGGAAGAAAGACACTCAAGGCATCAAACGAAAAAATCCGCAAGCATATCGAAGCCAAGAGCCGCGATGAGTTGGTGGAGTTGGTCTGGGCTCTGACCGAACGGTTTCCCGAGTTGCGCGAGGAGTTTCGCGATCGCATTGCGCTGGGCGAAGGCAATGTAGACCGCCTGGTGACAGAAGCGCGAAAGGAGATCCGACGCGTTGCCTCCGAGGCCGGCTGGCAAAACAATTGGAGAGGCGAAGGACATACGCCGGACTACAGCCGCGTGAAACATCGTCTGGAGCGATTATTAGAGCTTGGGCATTCCGATGCGGTGGTGCGCCTCGGAAAAGAACTGATGACACTGGGCAACGAGCAGGTTGGTCAATCGAACGACGAGGGCGAAACCGCAGAAGCCGTGGGTGAATGCGTGCCGGTTATCTTTCAGGCAGTTGCCGCATCGACGCTCACTCCCGCGCACAAGTTGCTTTTCGCAATCGATGCACATCTGCTGGACGATTACGGCATTGTCAACGATGCTGCCGACGTCATTCTCAAAATGCCCGCTGCCAAATCGGCATGGTCCGAAGTCTCAGATATTCTGGTACAGCGCGTAAAGTCGCCCGTAAAGGATGACGATCCCTACTACCGCAAATACCAGCATGAGCACATCGCCGACTGGTTGATCCGGGCGCTTGAGAATGCGGGCCGCAAGGATGAGATTCTTGCAGTGTGCGAACAGGAGGCCCGCGTCTCCGGAAGTTACGAACGATTGGTCAGACGCTTGATTGAAATGAAGCGGTACGACGAGGCCAAGCACTGGGCGGCCGAGGGAATCGAAAAGACAGTTGCAAAGCTGCCTGGTATTGCGTCTGGTCTTGAAAAACTGTTAGGCGAAATGGCGATTCAGCGCAGGCAATGGCCGATTGCCGCGGCTCACACAGCTTTGGAGTTCTTCTCACATCCCAGTCGCGATAGCTTTCAGGAATTGCTCAAGGCTGCGGCCAAAGCAGGCTATGAAGACAGCATCCGCGGCATTGCACTCAGCTTTCTCGAAACGGGCGTTTTGCCATTGCCTTCGCCAGGCAAAGTATCGGCGAAGCGCGTAGAAAATGCAGAATGGCCGTTGCCAATGCCAGCTTATCTTCTGCCGCTGATGGGGAATGAATCCAGACTTCGCCAAGCTGAAGGCCCGCATTTCGATGTGCTGATCGACATGGCGATTGCCGACAGGCGGCAAGATGACGTGCTTCGTTGGTATGACGCCATGTCGGCCGGACAAAAACATCGAGGAAGCATGTCATGGTATGGCTCTGGCGGCTACGGAGATCAAGTGGCGGCAGCGGTGGCGGAATCACATCCTGAGAGGTCGCTTGCTATCTATCGCCAGCGAGTGGACGATCACCTGCCGCACGCGAGTGCTTCAGCATACGAAGCGGTTGCGGGCTACCTGCGCAAGATGCGGCCCATCCTGAAAGCGCTCCATCGGGAAGTCGAGTGGGACAGGTTGCTCGCGGACATTCGCTTGCGCTACAAGAACCGGCCCAAGTTTATGGAGATTCTCGACAAACTGGATCCCAGACCAATCGTGGAGCAAAGGAAGGCTCGGGGTAGATAGGCAGACTGGGCTGGTGTGGTGCGCTAGGGATAATGCAATGACAGAAGGCGGGAAAACGCAATTTCCAAAACGCGATCTCGAAGAAGAGAACCAACTTCTTCGCTTGGAAGTTGAGCGTCTGAAACAGATATTGGCTACTCATGGCCTGCCTGCCGCTTCGGCGCTTATCAATTGCCCCACAGCTCCGCCAGTGGTTCTTCAACAGCCGGAAGACCGCCAGGAGCGAGCCAAGCAGCGCATAGCTTTATTCAGAAGTCTGTTCCGCGGGCGCGAAGACGTCTATGCAAAACGCTGGACCAGTGCGGATGGTCGCTCAGGATATTCGCCGGCTGCCCTGATGGACTGGACCGCCATTCATTCGAGCAATCCAGAAGACCGCAAAAAGGTGGTCCGTCAGACTCGAACCTTTCTTCCGTTATCCGACACGGTTGTCGAGAGCCACCTCTTCGGCAAGGAGACCATTGGTGTGTATCCCTTGCTGCCAGACGAGACCTGCTGGTTTCTTGCCGTCGATTTTGACAAGAAATCGTGGCAGGAAGATGCTCGCGCCTACATCGACACATGTGCCGGGATGGGCATTCCTGTTGTTCTGGAACGGTCGCGCTCAGGAAATGGCGGGCACATCTGGATCTTCTTCGATCAGCCTTTGCCCGCTGTTACCGCGCGGAAGATGGGAAGCGCAATCCTTACGCGAACCATGGATCGGCGACACCAACTCGGACTCGACTCCTATGACCGCTTCTTTCCGAGCCAGGACACAATGCCGAAAGGTGGCTTCGGAAACCTAATTGCCCTTCCTCTTCAATTTGGCCCGCGGAAACAGGGCAACAGCGTTTTCCTCGATGCCGATTTCGCTCCATACCCGGACCAATGGGCCTACTTGTTCTCCATCAAGAGACTGCCTACTTCCTCTGCGATGGCAATCGTTGAGGAAGCGCAGCGCAAAGGCAATCTGATCGGGGTACGCATGAGTTTGAGCGATGAAGATGAGTCGAAAGATCCGTGGACACTGCCCCCATCGCGCAACAGGTTGGACCGCCCAGTAGAAGGCCCTTTCCCTGAATCTGTTTCGATCACGCGCGCAAATCTCGTTTACGTCGAGAAGCAAGGATTGCCGCCGGCGATGATCAATCGCATTCTCCGGATTGCTGCATTTCAAAACCCAGAGTTCTACAAGGCGCAGGCCATGCGGCTTTCCACCTTTGGCAAGCCTCGCATCATCTCTTGTGGCGAGGACTTCGCCAAACACATCGCCGTGCCGCGCGGCTGTATTGGCGAAGTTCTTGAACTGTTGAACTTGCACGGCATACAGACAGAAGTCCACGATGAACGCAATCTGGGCGTCGCGGTTGCCACTGAGTTTCGCAGAAAGCTCCGCCCGGATCAAGAAGGTGCAGTTGCCCGGATGGCTGAACACGATGGTGGAATCCTCTGCGCGCCGACGGCCTTCGGCAAGACAGCCGTTGCTGCATGGCTCATTGCACAACGCAAAGTCAACACGCTCGTTCTTGTTCATCGCCGTCAATTGCTTGATCAATGGCAAGCGCGTCTTGCGATGTTTCTTGATCTTCCGCCAGAGTCGATTGGCTCAATCGGTGGCGGCAAGCTCAGAAGGACGGGCATTGTAGATGTCGCCGTCATTCAGAGTCTTCGCCAGAAAAATGCCGTACAGGATTGTGTTGCGGAGTATGGGCAGATCATCGTCGATGAATGCCATCACCTATCGGCGTTCACCTTTGAGCAGGTGATGCGTGCGATCAAGGCGAAATTCATCGTTGGCCTCACGGCGACACCCACAAGGAAAGACGGACATCACCCCATCATTCAGATGCAGTGCGGGCCAATTCGTTTTGGCATGAACGCCAAGGCAATGACGGATACATCTCCCTTCCAACATGTCGTGACCCCACGCCTTACTGCATTCCAGATGAAAGGCGTAACCGCCGATGCCGGTATTCAGGACATCTATCGCGCTCTTACTCAAGATGAAGTGCGCAACGATCTGATCGCCTCTGATGTGCGAGCTGCCCTCAGCCACGGTCGCTCTCCCCTCCTACTCACAGGACGGACCGATCATCTGCTACACCTGGCTGATCTATTGAATGGAGCCGCCGAGAACATCTTTGTCTTGAAGGGTGGAATGGGCAAGAAACAAAGGAAAGCGATCGATGAGGCTATGAAAGTTGTCCCAGACAGCGCGCCACGCCTGATTCTGGCAACAGGAAGCTACATCGGCGAAGGGTTTGACGATGCTCGGCTCGATACGCTTTTTCTGGCAATGCCAATCTCATGGAAAGGAACTCTTCAGCAATACGTCGGCCGGCTGCACCGCCTCCACGACGGAAAGCGAATTGTCCAGGTCTACGATTACGCCGATATTGGTGAGCCCATGCTGGCCCGCATGTACGAACGCCGTCTGAAGGGTTACGCTGCCATCGGGTACAAACTGGTCTCAGTATCCTCAGGGGACGACCAGCAGCTCACACCCGACCCGGCAGGTGAAAACTGAGGCCATTGTGAATCGCCGAGGCCGAGAAAGCCGGAAACCACAAATTCAGTCCGCAGATCATCGCGAAATTATGCGTAATGTTGCCAATGTGCAGGCCACGCTGAAAAATAGCCATACGTTAGCCATTAAGTCTTTTATTTAAAAGACGATACGATCTGTACCCAGGATTGCACCTCGCAATCAAGAGACTGATGACAACAGGAGATCACGCGCCCAAAAACAGTCGTCAAATTGCTTATTATCAACATGTTGAACTGGTGCCCGGAGGGGGACTTGAACCCCCACGCCCTTGCGGGCTGCGGATTTTAAGTCCGCTGCGTCTGCCGATTTCGCCATCCGGGCTTTAGCGATTCCAGAGTTGCTGCATCCAGGAACGAATGCTGCGAGGGGTCGTTTTCCTCAAGAAAATGACCCCTCGCACGATTCAAGCAAGGACATGGAAACTCTGGAACCCCTCTAATCTGCTTGTCCATTCTAGATCATTCCATGATGGGCACATCCGGCATTCGTCCCTTACTCGGCGATCTCCGCTCCGCAAATCCCGCCAGCCACGGCAACCCGCGCAGTATTCTCTGCTCCAGCGGTGGGCGCGCTGCCTGCTCGCCTGAGACCACCCCGTGGCGCACAAAAATCCCGACCCGAATTGCTACGGGTGTATCTGTCAGTTGCCGGCCGTTACTGGGCGGCGCGGTACAAGATCGTCTCGCCTTCCAGTCGGTATTCGGCCGAGCAGAAGCTTCCCTCGCAAATCATGTGCTCCCCGCTGCAAAGCTGCCGTCGTGTGATTAAACCCATCGCTCCGCAACGCGGACACGACATGATCGCCACGTACGGATACGGAGCACTCTCCAGTTTCGTCTGGTTCTCCAGCACGAAAACTGTTCCAGGGTCCATTCTTTCGGGAATCCATTCTTCCAGTAAATGCATATCGGGTGACATCCTGCCCTCCATCAATGTGAGGTGGCAAGGCTGCTCGCATTTTCTCGACCGGCCCAGCTGTCCAGCAACTGCAGGCTGCGAATGGCTCTCTGAAGGCTGAGGCTGCCTTCGGTTCCAACAGTTTTGACGCACAGGAGGGGAGATGTCAACCACAATCTGCCAGTGCTCGCACCAAAAGAGTTCCTGTCGTGGGTGTGATCCCGCTCACTTCTCGCGCGCTATGCGGCCGCGGTGACTTTTGGGTCGTCTTAGCGCGTCGTTCCTTTGCCCTGTTGCCGCGCGTACTCGTCGAGCGATTTGTAAATCTCCTCATTGCGCAGAATGCTTTCCACGTACTCGCGCGTCTCGGTGAACGGAATCGACTCCACAAACTCGTCGATGCCCGAGTACGGGCCGGCTGCCTGCCAGTCCGTCACCCGCTCGTCGCCCGCGTTGTAGGCGGCCAGCGCGTACTCCGTCACTCCGCCAAACTTGGACAGCGTCTGGCGCAGATTCCGCGTCCCCAGCCGGATGTTGGTCGACGGATCCAGCAGATGAAAAGTCTGGAAGTGCGCATCGCCTTCTTCGCGGGCCATCGACTTGCCAACCGACGGCAGCAGCTGCATCAGTCCGTACGCGTTGGCATGTGAAATCGCCGTCGGGTTGAACTCCGATTCCTGTCGGATCAAGGACGCCACCAGGTACGGGTCGAGATTATTCTTTGCCGATTCCTCCTGGATCGCATCCCACCACGGCTTCGGAAACAGGATCCGCCAGTACGCCAGCGGGATCGACTTGATCGAGGCGGTCGCGGCCGACGGCAGCGCCCGTTTCAACGCACGCATCGCCCGGAACGCCTCTCCGTAGGAAGCGTAGATCTGCGCCTCCGCCAGCGCGCTCCAGGACCCCGAGTCGGGATCGGCGGCGATCTCCTGGGCGACGTAGTCGTTCAAACCCGCATTCGCCACCAGGCGCGCCTTGGCCATGTGCGGGCTGTCGGCCGGAAAGTTCGCTTCCAGCGCCGGCACCGCGGGCGGCTGAATCCGGTCCAGGGTTGCATCCGGCGCCACCGGCGCGTTTCCCAGCGCCGCCAGGCGCTGCCGCGCCATCTGCGCGTAGAAGTAATGTTGATACGCCCGCGCCAGCGTGCGGTAATTTGCCGCCGCTCGCGCCGTATCGTGATCCTGCGTCTCGAATAGCCGCGCCTGCCAATAGAGCGCGGAAGCGGTCTCCTTGCTGCTCGGGTAGTTCTTGATCTGCTCGTCGAACAGCCGTGCCGCATCCGCAAACTGACCCATCCGGTAACTCAGCCAGCCCGCCCGCCAATGCGCCGCCGCTGCGTATTTGTGGGCAGGGAAGTGCGCCGCCAGGTAGCTGTAGTACTGTGCTGCCGGCCCGTAGTCCCGCCGCAGCAAATACATGTTCCCGCTCGAATACAGCGCTTCCGCCAGCCACGGGCTTTGCGGAAAATCCGACGCCAGCCGCGTTACGAGTCCCTTCTGCGCGTCCAGATCGTTGCGCGAGCGGGCCAGTTCCATCAGCAGATAAAGGCGCCGCGCCCCGTTTTCGTCGCGGGTATCGGGCAGGGCTTCCACTTCGCCGGCTGTCAGCCGCTTCAGCTTCAAATCGCAAGCCGCCGCCGCCACCGCGAACTCGTTCCGCTCTGTGCCGCTTACCGCCGCGCTCCGCGACAGCGCCCGGTACTGCTCGCTAGCGGCGTCGTAATGCCCCCCGTTGTAGTAGGCGTCTCCCAGGCTGCGCAATTCCGCAATCGTCAGCGTCGACTCGGCCCCCATCGCCGTCAGCTTGCTTCGTGCGATCTCCGCCTCTCCGCTCAGCGGGTGGCTCAGCAGCAGATGCTTGAACACCCCGACGGCCACTCCCGACTGCCCAAGCGAAGCGGCTGCCTGGCCCACCGCAAGCTGAAATCCCGGCCTGCCCGCCGATGCGGTTCCTTCCGCCGCCGTCAGCACCCGCTGCGCGCCTGCCGGGTCGCCGATTGCAAGCAGCGTATTGGCCTCCAACTCTGGGGCCTGTATCGCGAAGATGCTGTCCGGATAGCGGCTCGTGAATCCCTTCAGCACTGCCTCAGCCGCGGATTGGTTCCCCAGGTCGTGATTCGCTTCGGCCGCAAAGAAATCCGCATAATCGGCCAGCACCTCGCCCGCCTGCCTCGCCAGCCGGAAATTCGCTCCCGCCTCGGCATATTGCTTGTCCAGCAGATAGGCATGCCCCAACGCCAAGTAGGCGGCAGCCGCGGCTTCTCCCGTGTGGCTATGCGCCCACTTCGTTACTCCCGCATAAGCGGCCGGTGTCCGCAGCGCGGCCAGTTGCTGCGCCATGGGCCGCAAATCCTTCGAGGCCACAAAAGCCAGCTTGATCCTTGCCGCGCGCGCCGCTCTGGCTGCCCGCGCGCTCTGCGAAAGCGGCTTCTTCGCCTTGCCCGTTGCTTTTGCAGAATGCTTCTTGCTCTTGGCGCTCGATTGCCCGCCCAGGTGCCCGCTTGGCGAAGCAGGCGTCGCCGCGGCCTTCTGCGGCACGTCCGGGCTCTGGCTGGCCACTGGTGGGGCCATCAGCAAGATTGAAACCAGGCCGGCCAGGCATCGTGCCGGTAAAGAATTACAGCTAGGCGACTGCGGAACCCTCATCTCTCCACTTTAAGACGCTTTCACCCTCCACTGCGCAAAGGAACCACCCGGGTAACCGCAATTCTGCCGTTTCGCGGGAACCGTCCGATGCCATTCCCCGATATGGGATTTCGCCTGCCGCCAGCGTCGCCGATTTGGTCCAGCCCACCGCCGTCCGGTACACTCTTTCTTTGTGGGTTCTTTGAACATTTTTTGGGGTAGATACATCCGATCGCACACTTTTGCCCTTCACCCATGGAATTTCCGCAACCAACTACCATGTCGACCATCCAACCTTTAACAGCTGAATTCGAGCCGCATCCCGACGTTGCCCTGGTTGAAAGGGTGCGGCAGGGTGATGTGTCGGCGTACGACACCTTGGTCCGGAAGTACGAACGCCAGGTGTTTCGCATCGCTCAGCACATTACCCAGAACCGCGAGGATGCCGAAGACGTCATGCAGGATGCGTTCCTGAAGGCGTACGAGAAACTCGATCAGTTTCAGGGGAATTCAAAGTTCTACACGTGGCTGGTCCGGATTGCAGTCAATGAAAGCCTGATGCGGCTGCGCAAGCGCCGCACCGGCAAAATGGTATCCATCGATGAGGATATCGAAACCGAAGAGGGCAGCGTCCCGCGCGATCTGGCTGACTGGGCTCCCGATCCGGAGCAGAACTTCAGCCAGACGGAACTTGCGGAAATCCTTCGCAAGACGATCCAGGGGCTGCCTCCGGGGTTCAAGGTGGTGTTCGAGTTGCGCGATGTCCAGGGACTTTCCACGGAAGATACGGCGGAGGCTCTGGGTTTGAGCGTCCCGGCGGTCAAGTCCCGCTTGCTCCGCGCGCGGTTGCAACTGCGCGAGCGTTTGAGCCGTTACTTTCGCAGGAAGAAGGGCGCCAGAGAAACGGGGATTGAAAAGTGACCTGTAAAGAGTTTTTGACCCTGCTCGATGACCTCATCGACGATTCAGTAAGCGCGGAAACACGCGCCGAATTGCAGGATCATCTGCACGGTTGTGCGCACTGCGAAGTAACCCTCAACACCACCCGAAAGACTATCGAGATCTATCGCTCGCACGAAATCTACGAAATGCCCGCCAGCCTGCGTGATCGCCTGCACGCCGCGATTATGGCGCGTTGCAAAAAAGGCTGCTGATTTGATCCGCATCTGAGACAGTCCGGAGCCTCGCGTCATCTTGAACGGAGCGCAGTGTTGTCGAAGGACACGCGGCTCGGTATAGCCAGGCGCAACGAATCCGAAGAGAGCCTGCATCTTACTTCTTTGTAAATAGGTTTGAAAACCAGTCGAACTTTTGAAGGACCGTATCGATAGGGGGTCAAGATGATGCCGCTCGATATACGCGCTTTTTGGCTGATCGGTGCACTCGCATCCGGAACCTGCGGATTGCTCGTGCTGCTGGTGCGCAGGGCTTATCCCGACCACCTGGGCAACGCCCTGGCACTCTTCGGCGCGGCTAACCTGTGCCTAAGCCTCAATTACCTCTTTCGCTTCGAGCGCCTTTGGCTGGGCGACTTCTGCTTCTTCGTCCTCGGCGGAACCTTGGTTGTTGCCTGCCTCAGTCTCGAGTTAGCGGCTATCTGCCTGCTCAAGCGCCGCTCCGTTTCCCTGGTCTGGCTCTTCGGCCCTCCCGTGCTCACCTTTGGGGTCTGTTTCTGGTTTACGGTCGCTCATCGCAATGCCTCTATTCAGAACATTTTCTGCAACGCCGTCGACATGATCCTGATGGCAATGGTCGCCGCGGCGCTGTTCCGGCGTGAAGGTGTTGGCCCCAGGGTTTTTGTGGACTCCATTACCGGCGTGGGATACAGCCTCCTGAGCCTCTCCACCCTCTTTGTAGTCGTCGACGCCATCGACGCGGGCACCTTTCCGGTCGATTACAACTTCAGCGGCCCCCGCTCCATCTTCACCAACACCGCCGCCCTGCTCGCCCAGGGAATCATCTTTCCGCTCTTTCTGCTTATGGTCTCCGAGCGCCTCAATCGGCGTCTCGTCGAGCAGGCCATGCTCGACCCGCTGACTGGCATCTACAATCGCCGGGCTTTCGAGGAGATCGCCTTCCGCGAGCTCTCCGGCACCGCTCGCAGTGGAGAATCCCTTTCGTTGCTCATCCTCGATCTCGACCATTTCAAGGAAGTGAACGATCGTTACGGCCACTCCGCCGGTGACGCTCTCCTCCGCGCCGCTGCCACCACCCTCCGCTTGAGCCTCCGCGATGAGGACTTTCTCTGCCGCTGGGGCGGCGATGAGTTCTGCGCGCTTCTCCCTCGCGCTTCGCGCTCACAGGCCGAGATCGCCGCCCGGCGCGTTCTGGAGGCCTTCCAGGACTTTCGCTTTGAGCACGAAGGCCATCGGATTGAGGTCAGCGTCAGCATCGGCATCACCAGCGAGTCCAGCGGCTCGGTCACCCTCTCCCAACTCTTCCTGGCGGCCGACAACGCGCTCTATCTGGTTAAATCCGGCGGCCGCAATGCCTTCGCCTTCGCCCCCCGGGCAGATGAGCCCAGCTCCGTTTGACCTCAATCCTCCGGCATTTCTTTGCCCCTCGTCTCTACTCATCCAGCCGCTTTTCTGGCCCTCGGCCCGGCGCATGATTTAACCTCAAAGCGGCATGAAACTCACGCACACGCTTCTCACTCTCGCACTATTCGTGGCTTTTGCAGCCGCCACGTTCGCACAGACCTCTAGCGCTCCTCCCGCAAAGCCCGTAACCGAGGACTTGCCGGACGCGCCCACCGCAACAGCCGCGGCTCTCATCCATCCCAACGGCCCGACCGTCGTCATGGACACTTCGATGGGCCGTATCACCTGCCAGTTTTTTCAAAGGCAGGCGCCCCATGCGGTGGCCAACTTCATCGGCCTCGCCGAAGGCACCAAGGACTGGACCGACTCTAGCGGCAAGAAGCAGCACAACAAGCGCTACTACGATGGCACCATCTTCCATCGCGTCATCCCCGAGTTCATGATTCAGGGTGGAGATCCCACCGGCACCGGCATGGGCGACCCAGGCTACGCCTTCGACGACGAAATCGATCCCAACCTCAACTTCGACCAGTCCGGCCGGCTGGCGATGGCCAACTCGGGCCCCAACACCAATGGCAGCCAGTTCTTCATCACCGAGCAGGGCTACGACACGCTCAATCAGAAATACACCCTCTTCGGCCAGTGCGACGACGCCAGCGTCGAGGTGGTCCGCGCCATCGCCCGCGTTCCGCGCGACGACAAGGACAAGCCCGTTACCCCGGTTGTGCTGAAGACTGTCACCATCGTGCCGGAGGGTCAGCCGCTGCCTCCTTCGCCGGCGGCGGCACGCATGCTTGACGTAATAACTGCGGAGGCTCCGCCCCAAAGATCTGTCTCTCCCAAAAGCATCATGATCTCAGGGGGAGTGGCGGCGGGAATGCTGGCGTCAAAGACCGCCCCGGTTTATCCACCCGAGGCCAGGCAGGCAGGAATTTCCGGTGCGGTGGTTCTGAGCGCGACGATCGGCACGGACGGCGCGGTGACGGATCTTAGAGTTGTCAGCGGCCCGGAGCAATTGCAGCAGGCGGCAATCGATGCCGTAAAAACCTGGCGCTATCGACCGTATTTGCTGAACGGTCAACCCGTCGAGGTGCATACCCAGATCAACGTTATCTTCACTTTGGGTGGGTAGTTTGCTCTGAACTCACACCCGTTTTTCAACCAAAGGAGCTTTCATGGCACTCGCAGCAGGAACCTACGCCGTCTTCACCACCACCGAAGGCAACATCACCGTCCGCCTCTTTGAAGCCGACGCACCCATCACCGTCAAGAACTTCATCGAACTGGCCGAGGGCTCCAAGGAGTGGACGCATCCCACCACCCGCGAGAAATCCAGCAAAAAGCTCTATGACGGCACCATCTTCCACCGCGTAATTCCCGACTTCATGATTCAGGGCGGCGATCCCGCCGGCACCGGCATGGGTGGCCCCGGCTATCGCTTCCAGGACGAGACCAAGGGCGCTCCCCACAAGTTCGACAAGCCCGGCAAACTCGCCATGGCCAACTCCGGCCCCGGCACCAACGGATGCCAGTTCTTCATCACCGTGGCCCCCACCCCCTGGCTCACCGGCAACCACACCATCTTCGGCGAAGTCGTCGAGGGCCAGGATGTGGTCACGAAGATCTCGCTAGTCAAGACCGCCGCGCAGGACAAGCCCAAGACCCCCGTGGTCCTGCAATCGGTGGTCATCGAGCGCATCGCCTGATCTCAGGCAACGGTAAAAGCCGAAACCCCCAACGCGAAGGTTGGGGGTTTCGGCTTTCTGGACCGGTCTACAGCCGGTTTTTTTAGTGGATCATGTTGATGGTTTCCTGGGTCACGCTGTCGAAGGTGGTAACGGCCTTGGAGTTTGCTTCAAAGGCGCGCTGGGCCACGATCAGGGCCGAGAACTCAGCCGAGATGTTGACGTTCGAAGCTTCCAGCGAACTGCCCGTGATGGTGCCGCGTCCACCGTTTCCGGCCACACCCACCGATGCCGCGCCCGAAGCCGTGGTCGCCGTGTAATTGGTTGAGCCGACCGATTGCAGTCCCTGTTCGTTGGTGACGGTCGCCACTGCGATCTGGCCGACTTGATTTGTCTGGCCGTTGGAGTAGGTCGCTGTCACCACACCGCTGTTATCCACCGCAAAGCTCTGGTACTGGCCGCTGGGGTAACCGTTTTGATTGGTTGAAGCGGTTGTGGAGGCGGCATCCGTCTGGCTGATATTGGCGGTTCCGTTTGCGCCAAAGAGGCCCCAGTTCAACGTCATGGTGGTTGCCCCATCGGAGAGACCGCCAAAGGTCATTCCGCTCACATTCGAGCCGGGGCTGACCAGGTTGCCGTTGGAATCGAAGGCCAGGGTTCCGGCCTGGTTGGCCGACCCCGCAGGATCCTGCATTACGGTGCCATTCAACGTCATTCCGGTGCCATTGATGTTCAGCTGTCCATTGTTTACGGTAGCCACCACACCGCCGATACCGGCAGCGGCGATGGAGGCGTTCAACGCGGCAGCATATTGGGTGACGGTTTCCCCGGCGGTGAGGGTAGGCGCGGTGGTTGTCGCCGTGCCGCCGGCAGGTGTCGGACCGGTAATGGTGAGATTCGTTCCTGGATCGACTGTGGCCAGCGCGGCATTATTCGATCCGAAATTGTAACTGACGGTTTGAGCCTGCTCGTCCTGCGCCACGCCGCCGGTGGTTGTAAAGTTGGCGCCGGTGATGGTGATTTGTCCAGCGGCATTGGATGCGACGGAGACGCCAACCATTGCGACTCCCCCACCTGCCACTGGCCCCAGTGCCGTTTGAATAGAAGTAAGATAGTTGGCGACGGATTCGTTTGCGGTGGGCGGAGGAATTACCGTGGTAACCGTGGCACCAGCAGCGTTCAATCCGGTAATCTGCAGGTTCGTTGACGGATTGACCGTTGCGCTTGAACCGAGGTCAAAATTGACTGATGCGCCCCCGAGATCCTGCTGAAGAGTGCCGGCAGAGACCGGCGGCGTTGCAGACCCCGCAGGACCGGTGATGACCAGCGTGTTTCCTGTGGACGTGGCTGTGACGTTGGCAATTCCGGCGGTTGCCATGGCGGTGGTGAGGGCAGCTGCATAGGTTGCAACTGTTTCTCCCGCGCTTATGGTAGGCAGGGAGGTGCTCGCCGGGGTGACGCCATCCGCCTTCAGGCCCGAAATGATCAGATTGGTGTTTGGATTAACCGTCGCAAGCGTGCCGCTGGTTTCGCCGGGACCAAGGATCCCCGAACTGGAACCAAAGGTGTAGGTCTGTACTCCAGTCCCAGCTACGTAGGTGGGGGTCAAGGGACTGGTGACGGTAGACGCACTTGCCGGAGAAGATGTCACCGGAAGATTTTTTTGAGCGGCGGCCGCAGAGATGGGTGTGGCGGAAAGCGTGTCGGGCAGAGTGACGTTATAGCTCCACTTGTTGCCTCCCTGAGCCGTATAGGTGACCGTTGCCTCGTAGCTTTTGCCGAGGGAGTCATATACCTTCACCTGTCCGGCAACCACGGTGCCTGCCGAAGCCGAGGCATCCAGGTTCTGGGTCATGCTGAAGGTGGTCGTCGCTGCCGGTTGCATCACCTGGCCGGTGGGAAGAGTGATATCGGTGAGGCCGCCGCTGGTGTTGATGACTCCATTCACCGCCGGGTATCCCATGACCGCCTGGCCGCTGCTGGCTTGCAGAAGCCCGGTGGAACTGGTCTGAAAGTTGCCGTCGCGCGTGTACAACTGGCTCCCGGCGCCGCCATCCAGCACGAAGAAGCCCGATCCATTGATCGCGTTATCGGTCGAAATGCCGGTCGAGGAGATCGAGCCGCCCGAAAAATCGCTGGTGTTTGCCGCGACCTGCACGCCGCTGCCGACTTGAATCGCGTCCCCGGAGCCGGCGGTGCCGATGGTCTGGGAGAACAGGTTGCTGAACTGGGTGGTCTGCTCTTTGAATCCGGTGGTGTTCATGTTGGACAGGTTGTTGGCGATGGTATCGAGCGCCGTCGAATCGGCGTTCAGGCCACTGATCGGAATATAAAAACTGGGCATTGTGAATCTCCTCTTGAAATTGTTGCGGGCCTTTTCGGCATGAAGTTGAATTGGACTGGCTGGTGGTTATGCACCCGTGTCATCTAGTGCGGAATGGGGATGTGCTTTCCGCTCAGCGAATTGGCTACCGCCTGCGCCGACGGATTTGCGTCAGGAATGCTCAGATTGCCGGGAGCGAGCTTTGCTGCCGCCGCTCCAAAAATGTTTGAACCGGATGCCGCGGTTCCGCTCGTGGAGGACGAGGAGGCTGTGGCCGCGCTCGGCGTTGCATGGGCGCCGACAGGAAGTGTGGTTGCCCCTTTGACCTGTGCGCTGCTGGTGCTGCTTGTTCCGCCTGTGCCGCTCGATGATCCGAGATCTGTGCTCAGGGTCTGGTTGATGTTCACCAACTGTTCCAGGCTATTGACCGCAACCAATTGGTTCACGTACTCGTTCGGATCGGCGTTTGAAGTCGGATCCTGATTCTGCAGTTCCGTCACCAATAATGTGAGAAAGTCGTTGGACGAAATAGTGGCCGCAGAACTGCTGGAACTGCTCGAGCTGCTGGTGCCGCTGGCCGGGCTGGCCATGGGCTTTGCGCCAACACCCGCCATGGCCTGGCTTGCCGCCGATGGATTATTCATGATTCCTGCCAATGCTGCCATCTTTCCTCCCTCTGCTGCTGTTGCCTGTGTACCGAATCAAACCGGAACTCAAGCGACGACTGAAATGTGAACTCCGTTGGAGCCTTCGGCTTCAACACTCTCTGCTGCGCTCGTGTTTCCATCCATCCCGGATGAACTCGCGGCTACCGCTGCCGGTGTTACGGCTTGCGTGGTGAAATATTGCTCGGCGGGCGCTCCCTGGCCCGAATCCTGTCCACCGCTTGATCCCGTGTTCAGCGCTGCCTGCTGCCTGGCGCTCTCTTCCGCCCCTTGCCCGTTGCCCTGGCTCATCTGCTGATGCGTGCCCTGGCCCATGTCCGGCCCTGCGGCACGGCTCTCCGGCGCGGCCACAGTGACCGCTTCAACCGGCGTATGATGCTCGGTCAGGTACGCGTTCAATCCATCCAGGTGACTGCCCAGCGTCGCGGAAGCGTCTGCCGAACCCGGCACCAGCGACGCATGAACTACGCCGCCACTGGCGTCCGCGCGCACCCCAACCCAGCCCAGTTCCGGATCCTTGTAGCCCGCCTCGGCCTGTTGCGCCCCGGCCCGTATCCAGGTCGGAGTTTGTACGAGAGGCTCTGCGTCCAGCGCCGCGAATGTCTTGCTGGTCGTCGATTCCGCATCGCCGCCGGCGGAGCTCCCCGAAGTGTTGTGCAAGCTGTTGGCGGTCGTCCCGTGGGTTGCGGAAGGATCTTGGGCCTGCGCTGAGCCCTGCAGGGGGATTGTGCCAACAGGCGTCTGCGCGGGCAAGCTGGCACTTCCATCTGTAGATGCGCCCACTCCAGATGCGCCCGTTCCATGCGTCGTTCCGGACGCGCTCTGCTTCGCCGTCCGCTCGCCGCGCGTAGAGGTCGCGTCTTCGGCAGCAGCGGCATCGGAAGCGTTCGATGGAACCGCTGCATTCGCTGTCGTGCTCGTTGTATGAACCAGAGGCTTGGCGGATCCCGTCGGCGCAGTCTCTGCGCTCCCCGCGGAGGAGGACTGAGAGGCTGATCCTGCGGCGGCACGCTCTGTTTTCATGGCGGCCGGCTGAGGCTGATTCGAGCTTTGGCTTCCGCTCTTGTTTTGATCCAGAGACGGGTTCGAGTCCTGGATCTGGGTGCTCCGATTGTCCGTGCTGCTCGTCGCGCCCCAGCTGGATGACGGCGGGCCCGCATGCGTGGCTCCAAAGCTGAGCTTGCGCGCTCCGCCCCCGGCCGCTGTCGGCGTGGATTTTGCAGGAGCAGATAGGGAACCGCTGCTGGCCCCGGGGCCGGTTGAACTCGAACTCGCCGGCAGCAGGGAACTCGCCGCGGCGCTTGGTGCGTCCGCCGCTGGATTCTGTACGGAAGGATTCTGCAAGACTTGGCCTGGATTCGATCCTGCTTGGGAACTGCTGCCCGTTTCCGCGATCGGAGCCTTGCTGCCGTTCGCCAGGCTCTCGGGCGTGGAAGCGGTCTCCTTCACGCTTGAAGAGGCGTCCGCGGCATCCGCGGTGAATGGAAGCTTGTTCAACAGGGCGTGCGGCGCCGTTTCGTCCGCTTGGCTGCGCGTCATTCCGGCAGCTTCCGTCGAATTGGGTTGAAGTTTGGGCTGCAGCGCGGACAATTGTTGGGCGCCCAAAGTTTGGTTTGCCGCCGCATCGGTGGTAACTGCAGCGCCTTTATCCATCGTTTGAGATTGCTCATGGGAGAGCTCTGAGGGCGCTATTGAGGAAAGACCAAGAAAACGCTCATTGGTCGATCCCAATTCATCGCCGGAATCATTGCCCAATCCACCGCCCGACCCATTCTTGGACTGGCCTTGCCAGCCGGAGGTGCGACTCTCTTTGAAGTCTTCGGCGCTGTCCTCCGATGCGGCGCCGGAAACCGCGGCAACCGACGAGTTGGGTTCGGTCTGAGTGTGCCGGGGCCCCGAAGTCCTCGTCACGATGGAAGAGAGAGAGTAATCCCCGGCCATGGAGGCAAATGCGGACGAAGCAATGGCGCTCGCGGGGCTCTCGCTCGCTACCAAACTGTTGGGCGCTGCGTTCGAGGTACTCGTATTCGCGGGGACAGGCTGGGTCACGGGCTGAACAATCACCGCTGTCGCGGAAGGAATCAGTGCCGCGGCGGTGGATGATCCACTGCTTGCCAGGTTGTTGGATGCCGCCTGGTGCTTGCTCTCCCTTGCGGAGTGGGTTGCTTTGCTCTCCCGCGAAGAGTCGGCTCTCGCCGCGCTCGCGGCTCTTGGAACGGAGAAATTGGCGGTGGCCAGACTGCCGGTCTGACCGGCAAGGAATGCGGCTCTCTGTTGAAGATTGAGTTCCGTGCTGGGGGCAACTTGCCCCGATCTCGCAACTGTCGGCGCGTTGCCGCTGCCGGAAGGATCTGCCTGGCCTTGAACAGGTGTCGCCTCCAGGAACGGGATCGTTGCGGTCAGGACGGGAGCCGCAGGAACGGAAGCAGATGAACCCTCTGTCGTTTCGGCAGTGGAATCCAACGCCTGATGATTGCTTGGCTCGTCCTTGATTCCATCTAATGATGTGCCCGCGTTCATGGAAGCCAGCAGCGATTGCCAACCGGTGCGGAAACTGGCTGCACCAGCCCCCGCAGTGGAAGGGGCGTTGGTAGCCGCGATTCCATTGCCGAAGATCCCGGACGGCATCTTTGCCGACCCTTGGCCCGGACCCAGTGTTGAGTGCCCACCTGTCGTGATTTCGATTCCAGCCGCAGCGGTCATGCCCCCTATAGAGCAGATACTGTGCCAAATCGCGACAGTCGCAGGTTAAAGCATTGTCACGAATCGGAACGGGGCATCCGATTGAGGAACGGCTTCAGATTTAAAGAGGTTTCTCGCTCAAGTATTTTCTGGCTCAGTCGAGCAAGCCTTCGTTGCTTGCCGGAGCAGGACCGCGCGCCTTGGATTGGCGGCTGCCGCGCAGCTTGCGTGCGTTGAACCAGTCGTCGAGCATCTGCTGGCTGCGCCGGCCGGCTTCGATCGCGTCCTTGGCCTCGGTCTCCTCGATGAGCGTCTCCGCCTGGCGGTGCTCAACGCGTTTGGCAAGGAATTCCTGGCGGAGTTGCGCGACTTGCTGTTCCTTTTCTGCTATCCGGGGAAGCAGGAATTCCGCAAAGCGGGCTGCCGTGCGGGTTTCTTCCATTCCTGCCAGACGATCTGGCAGCTCGCCGCTGTGAGCGCTCGCCGCCACCAGCTGGCGTCCCCGGCGGTCCCGCTCCGCAGTGGCCTCCAGAGCCGCCTGCAGGCGATGCAACTCGCCGGTCGCGCTCTCCAGCCGCATCCGGCACTGTTCTTCTTCGATTTCCCGGATGCGCAGCAGACGGCGAAGGGCGCGCGAGACAGGCATGGCTTAAACCCCGGCGGCGAGGGCGGCAAGGCGCTGCACACAGTCGCCAAAGCGCACCCGTTCCTGTGAATCCTGGGTCATGAAGGTGCGCATCGCCGTTCGCGCGCGTAATGCCCGGTCCAGATCCGGGTCGGCACCGGGCTTGTAGGCGCCAATGCGTACCAGGTCCTCGGAGCGTGCATAAACAGCCAGCAGGCGGCGGATCAGGGCGGCCTGCTCGCGATGGCGGGGATCGGTCACCGCCGGCATCAGTCGGCTGATCGAGTCCAAAATCTGGATAGGAGGATACCAGCCCTCAGCGGCCAAAGTGCGCGAAAGCACGATGTGGCCATCGAGCAGCGAACGAACGGCGTCCACCAGCGGGTCCTGCTGGTCGTCGCCTTCCATCAGGACGGTGTAAAACGCGGTGATCGAACCCACATTGAACTGACCAGTCCGTTCCACCAACCGGGCCAGGCGGGTGAAGACCGACGGCGTGTACCCCTTGTTGGTGGGCGGCTCGCCGGCCGCCAACCCAATCTCGCGCGCCGCCATGGCAAAGCGGGTGAGCGAATCCAGGACCAGAAGCACATGCTTGCCCTGAGCGGCAAAGTACTCCGCCACGGTGGTGGCCGCCAGAGCCGCGCGCATGCGCAGCAGGGGCGATTCATCGGAGGTGGACACCACAACTACCGACTTGGCCCTGCCTTCCGCCCCTAGCGAATCCTCGAGAAACTCGACCACTTCGCGGCCACGCTCGCCGACCAGCCCCACCACGGTCACATCCGCCTCGGTGTTGCGAGTCATGATGCCGATGAGCGTGCTCTTTCCCACGCCGGAGCCGCCAAAGATTCCCACCCTCTGTCCCCGCCCAACGGTCAAAAGTCCGTCGAGAACCCGAACGCCAGTCCCCAGAGGAGTCTTGATGGGAACACGGTCCATGGGGCCGCGCACTTCTCCATCGAGGGCCATGGCCTTATCGGTAGAGGGAACCTTGCCTCCGTCGATCGGCTTGCCCATGGCATTCAGCACTCTGCCCATCAGCGCCGGACCCACTTCGATCTCCGGGATGATTCCGAGCGCCGAAACCGGATCTCCGTAGCGAATCCCTTCCGTGCTCTCCACCGGCATCGAAAGCACGTTGGAGCCGCGAAACCCGATCACTTCGGCCATATGCATGCGGCCAAACTGATCCCTGATCTCGCAGCACTCTCCCACCGAGGCCATAGGGCCCGACGACTCAATGGTCTGGCCCACGGATTCCAGTACCTGACCGCGCCACCGCCACGGATTGCCGCGTTCCAAACAAGCAAAATAGCGATCCAGAAGGCGCGTCATCCGCGCCCTCCTTTGCCGGCAGCAACCACTTCGCCCGTCGTCCTCGATTCCGGCCGACGACCTCCCGCGCGGTCAAAGAAGCCCCGCTCGATCTCGCCCATCTGGGAGCGGATCCCGAGGTCCACCGAGCCCATCTCGGTTTCGATCATACAATCCCCCAGGCGCATCCCATCCCCCGGAACCACCACCGGTTTGACGGCCAAGTTGGGCAGAAGCGCCATGGCTTCGGTCCAGAGATCCAGTTCCGTCGCGGGCACCCGAAGACGCACCTGTGTAGAACCGGCAAGCTGGCCCAGGGCCACGCGAACCGCGCCGGTCAGCAGCAGCGGGTCCATCTGCGCTTCGCGCCGCAGAATCCGCGCCGCAACCCCCATGGCAAGCTCCACGACTTCATGTTCCACGGCTTGCAAAAAGCGATCCCGCTCCTTGATGAAATTCTCCATCAATTCCGCCACCTGGCGCTTGCGCAGATCCTCAACCGATGCCTGCCCCGCGGCCTGGGCTTCGCGTTCCGCCTGGCGGCCCTCCAGCCGGCCTTTTTCGCGACCGGCTTCAAAGGCTTTCCGCGACTCGTCGTTGAGCCGTCGGTCGAACTCCACGCGCAGAGCGGTCTCATCGACGGCCGGAACAATGACCTTTACCTCGGGTGGAGGCGTTTCCGACTTCTCGGAATCGTCGTTTCCCCAACTGGTCCACTCCGGCTGCGGCTCTTCTTCAGGGCCCGCCTGGTAGCGAAAGACCTCGATCCGCGCGGAGGTTTCGTTCTTTTTGCTCGATCCCGTCTGCAAGGTCTTTTCCCTTCCGCGCTAACCGCTTCAACTGTCTGCACTCAGCAGCTGCCGGGCTGCCCGTCCTCGAACTGAAACCGATGCGCCTGGCTATGCCATCATCTCGTCGCCCGTCTCCAGCTTCAGGACCACCTTGCCCTCGGCCTCCAAACGCCGTGCCAGGTTGAGAATCTCCTGCTGGGCCTGCGTCACCTCGCGCGACCGCACCGGTCCAAGCACTTCCATGTCTTCTTTCAACATATCCACGGCGCGCGAACTCATGGACTTGAAGATCTGCGCCCGCAACTCATCATTTGCGCCGCGCAGGGCCATGGCCAGTTGCCGCTTGTCCACGCCGGAGACGATCTCGCGAATAGTGGCCGGAGGAACCGTGACCAGGTCTTCGAAGGTGAACATCAGATTCCGGATCGAAAGCGCCAGTTCCGGCTGTCCGTCTTCGATGGTTTCCAGGATCTTTTTGGACTCCTCGGCGTTGAGACGGTTGAGAAGATCCGCCACCGCCTTGAAGCCGGAATAGCTTTTGCGCCCGGTGTCGCCTACGTTCTCCAGCCGGCGGTGCAGAATGTGAGCCACCTTCTGCGCCATCTCCGGCGAGAATTGCCGCATTTCGGCCAGCCGCTGAATGGAGACCACCTTGTGTTCCTCGCTCAGATTGTCGAGCACCTGCGAAGCGCGCTTGGGGTCCAGGTGAGCCAGCACCAGCGCGATGGTCTGCGGGTGTTCGGAGTCCAGTAACTTGCCCAGTTGCTGGGGATCGGTGCGCTGCAGTTTGGCCAGATTGCCCTGGGCCTCTTCCTGCGACCGCCTCACCAAAGCCAGCAGATCGTCGGCGCGTTCCTTGCCGAAGGTCTCGATCAGAAGCCGGCTGGCATAGTCCAGGCCGCCGTGAATCATGAAGTTCTGGGTCTCCAGTAGTTCCCAGAACTCCTCGAGAATGTCGCTGGACATCTCCGGCGATACGCCGCGCAGGTCGGCCAGCTCTTCGGTCAGACGCTGCACATCCACTTCAGGCAGGACGCGCAGAATCTCCTTGGCCAGCTCCTCGCCCACAGCCACCAGCAGAATCGCAGCCTTTCGTATACCCGACATGTTGGACCCATGCCGACGCCGCGCCCCGTTATCGTTTCCTTCGGCCAAGACTGGATTCCTTTCTTTCGTTCCGCTTCTGCTTCCAAGATTGCCAGGGCGCTTCAGTCATTGTCTTAGGCGCCGGCTGCATGTCCAAAGGCTCCCATTGCGCGGCAGATCACTCGGAGTGAATCCAGCTTTGCAGCAGGCGTGAACTTTGCGTCGGCTCCCGTTTCAAGTGACCGGTTACCGCATCGAATATTTCTTGCGCCCTCAACCGGGCCGGATCCATCTCCGCCGGCTCCGGTGGCGGCAGAACAGGAGGCGGTGCGGTCGCTCCACCAATCAGCTCCTTGACCCCCTTGGGATCCGTGGCGGGCTGCTTGGAGGATGGTCTCGCCGCCGGACGCGCCCTGCGCAGCGCCGGTTGCACGCCAAAGAACAGGATGACCAGAAGGGCCAGCAGCAAGGCCGAATATTTGACCAAGAGTGGCGACTTCTGCACGAATTCCTGCAACTGGCTTTGCCAGGTGATCGGCTGTAAGGTGCGATTCTCGTCAAAAGCCAGATCCTGCACCGTCACCATGTCGCCGCGCGTGGAATCGAAACCAACCGCCGCCTGGGCCAGCGCCGTCAGGGTGCGGAGCTCCTCCGTGGTGCGCGGCTGCCACTGCGGAGGCTTGGTTTTGCCCGCCGCCTGCGCCATACGGTCGTTCACCACGATCGCCGCCGTCATCCGGCGCACCCGGCCCGGATTCTCGATCATGTGGCGCACCGTCTTGGAGGCTCCGTACGTCCCGGATTCCTGCTTGGCGCTCTGCGGCGGCGTCGTCTGCTGCGGATAAACCGGCAGAGATTGGGAGTTGGGCGCATTGCTTGCCGTTCCCGGCACGCCGGCGGCCACCTGCTGGCCTCCCGTCGTCTGTTCGGAACGCTGCATGGAAAGGGTCACCGTCTGGTCCGGATCGTAACGCTCCTGCGTCTCTTCGGTAGCCGAGGGATCGTAATCCAAGGTTACCGAGGCGCGCACATTTCCCGGCCCGGTCACCGGCTCCAGGGTCGCAATCAGTTTCTCTTCGAGAACCTGCTCGGCGCTCAGGCGCAGCGCATCCTCGGTCTTCGGACCCAGGGGAAGATTGCCGGCCGCGTCCACCAGCACCACCCGGTCGGGAGTCAGGCCGTCGACGGCGGAAGCGACCAGGTTGCGAATCGCGTCCGGTTCTCCTTCGGCCAATGTCCGACGCCGCAGCTTGATGACCACCGAGGCTTTGGCTGGCCGCTCCTGTTCGCGGAAAAGCGAATCATGGGGCATCACCAGATGTACGCGCGCCGATTGCACGTCGGAAAGTGAACCCACCGTATGCTCGAGTTCGCCTTCCAAAGCCCGCTGGTAGTTGACCTGCTCGTCGAATTCCGATCCGACCCAGTTCGGTTTGTCGAAGATCTCGAACCCCAGGCGGCCGCTCTTCAGGTTCCCTTTAGCCGCGGTCGCAAGACGTGCTTTGTCCAATTGCGGGAAGGGAACCAGAATGCCGGTCCCGTCGGGGGTGGTCTGGAAAGGGATTTGCGCTTGCGTGAGGGTCAGGCCTGTCTGGCGCGCGTCGTCTGGTTCAAGGTTGGCGTAAAGGGTCCGCCAGTCGGTGCGCAGCGTATACCAGAGAAGCCCCCCCAGCAATCCCAGAAGCAGCACCAGGGCGGTCATCATCCAGCCACGCTGGGAGGGCTTCATGGCCGCCCACTGCACCCGCCCGCGCGTCCAGATTCCGCTCAGCTGACCGGCCAGCCCGGGGGACATCGTCAGCGCGCTTTTTTCCATCTCTGTTCCGGTGGCCATGCTCTTTGTATCCGCTCTCCGGCTCTAGGGTGTGGCCGGTTCAAAATCTCATTTGGGCGGTTGCCCGGGGTCTCTCTGCCTGCGCTTCCCGCCAAGGCGGAGCTATGCTTTAGAACTGCATGCCGACCACGGTCTGGTAGGCAGCTACCGCCTTGTTGCGCACACTCAGCGCCAGCTCGAACGCCATGTCCGCTTTCTGCGTCGCGATCATCGCCTGGTGAACATCCACTCCGGAACCGTTCAACAGCCCGGAAACCGTCGTATGAGCCTGGTCCTGCAACTGACCCACCTGCGCGACCGCGTCCGTGAACAGATCGGCAAACGGGCTCGCCTGGGTTTCGCCTAAAGTTTTCGCCTGGTTGCCGATAAACGAAGAGGCGGATGCCGCCCCGGTTCCCTGCAGGTTGGTCAGTGTCGATGTAATTCCGCTCAGTGAGCTCATTGCCGCGTTCATGGATCCTCCGAACTTCGGTGTTGCTTATCTTCGGCCGCTGCCTGCCGCTTCGCTTCAGACGCTCTTACTGCCCTGCCCGCTAGAACCGGATCACGACTTGCCGATCTCCAGCGCCGAGGCGATCATGCCCTTTTCCGCCTGAACAGCGGAGCTATTCAGACCATATGCACGCGTGGCCCCCATCAGGTCGACCATCTCTGTGAGCGGATTAATGTCCGGATAGGAGACATACCCGCTGGCGTCCGCGTCGGGGTGGCCGGGATCGTATCGCTTCAGCGGCGCGCTTGAATCTTCAATTACCTGGGAGATGCGAACCCCCGGGGCCACCGCTCCGGAATTGAGCCCCGCCATTTGCGGCAATGTTCCGGAAGCGAAATTCCCGCCGGTCGAAGCTCCGGAACTGCCGGAAGCCGACACCATGGAGCTCAAAAACGCCGGATCGCCCTGGTTCGCCGCGAAGACCACATGTTGACGCCGGTATGGGCCGCCCGCTGGAGTGCTCGTCGTTTCGGCATTGGCCATGTTCGCGGCCACCACTTCGGCGCGCATGCGCTCGGCCTGCATCGCGCCCCCCGAGGTGCTCATCAACCCAAAGAGATTCATACGTTATGCTCCTTCCCGTTTTGCACCCGCCCGACCCCGCCCGGCTCTACTTATCCTGGACGTGGATGGCGTTCATGATCTTTTGATACTCAAGGTGCAGCAGCGAGACGCCGGTCTTGAACTTGAGTTGCGCCTCGGCCAGATTCAGACCTTCCTGATCCATCGAGACATTGTTGCCGTCCGGCCGGGTGACCAGACCGTCGACCGGCTTCACGTGCACCGGATCGGACGGCGCGCCGCTGGCCGCATTGTTCATCGCTCCGCGCATTTCGGATTCGAAATCCATCCCCATGGCCTTGTAGCCGGGGGTGTCGATATTGGCTATATTGGCCGCGGTAAGTTTGATCTGACTGGTGGCCAGATCGAGATACCGGGTCAACTGGTCGCTTTCCAGCGTTGCTATCTGCATAATCGCCTCCTATGCTGCCGCCGATTTCCTGCCGTCGGCCACTGCGAGCCGGTTCAGTTCACCATCAGTCCAAAGTCGATTTCGCGGGCGGTCAGAACGGCGTCGTCGCCGGCCAGAATGGCGGCCCGTTCCAGAACATGCTCTAGTTCGCGCACGTTGCCCGGCCAGTTGTGCGCGGCCAGCTTGGCCAGCGCCGCGGGGGCCAGCCGCTTGACGGGTTCGTCGCGGCCCATACGCTGCAAGAAATGGTCCACCAGCAGGTTCAAATCCTGTGCGTGCTCCGCCAGCGAGGGGGTACGGATCAGGAATACCGCCAGCCGGTAGTAAAGATCGGAACGGAAGCTGCCCGATTGTGTGTGCTGCGCAAGCGGCCGATGGGTGGCGGCGATGATGCGCACGTTCACCTTGACGGTGACGTTGTCGCCCACCCGCTGCAGTTCGCCGCATTCCACAAAGCGCAGCAGCTTGGCCTGCAACGCCAGCGGCATTTCGCCGATCTCGTCCAGAAAGAGTGTGCCGCCGTCGGCGGACTCAATCCGCCCCACGCGTCCTTGTACGGCGCCGGTAAATGCTCCGCGGGTGTGGCCGAAAAGTTCCGCTTCCAGCAAAGCCTCGGGAATCGCCGCGCAGTTGATGGCCACGAAGGGTTTGCGCACCCGGGGAGAAAGGCGGTGCAGGGCTTCCGCAACCAGTTCCTTGCCCGAGCCGGTCGGCCCTTCGATCAGCACCGGAGTGGAGCGTGGAGCTACCAGACGGATGCGGCGGCTAACCTCCAGCATGCAGGGGGCGTTGCCGATCAGTTCCGGAAGCCGCTCGCTGGTAAAGGCTTCGCTGGCCTTGGCGGGGAGATCGTTGGCCATAAAGGAATCGACCATGGGGGGTGGCAACACGGCCACCGGCGCAGGCGCCGGCGTTTCGATGGGGGGCAGCGCATCCACCGCGGGACGGGAGTGCGAAGGGCTCATCTTGACCAGCGTGGGCGCCGCGCTCCAGGACGCGGTGTCGCTGTCCTGCGAACGATGCAGGGCGTAGAGAAGCTCCTGGCGGTACGGACCGCGCGGGCTCTCCTGGGCGCTGGTTCCGGAGGCGGTCAACAGATCCACTTCCGGGAAGCTGTCGCGGAAATCGGAGAGGAATTCGGAGAGCTCCAGATCGGGCAGCCAGGAGTCGACGATCACCGCTTCGGGCGTGGTGCGCGCAGCTTCCGCCCAGGCCTGCGCGCCACCCTCGGCCTCGCGCACTTGCCAGCGCAGTCCGGTGAGAATTTCAGAGAGCCTCTGGCGGAAGTTGCGGTCGGCGCTGGCCACCAGTGCTGTCCGGGGCCGGATACGGGGTGCAACGGGAAGAACACTTGCGGAAACGGAAGCAGTGGCCATGAGAATCTCCTGAACCTGGGGCGCGTCGGCGCTGTTAGTTGATGTCAAGAATCGAGCTGGTGGCGATCGGCATGGCTACGGCGGCGGCCAGCGCGGGCAGGACGAGTTCGGTTTCGTTGGGAACCATGTATCCCTGTCCGCGAACCGTCCGGATCAGCTGTCCCGGAGGCGGGTCCTTGAGCTTGCGACGCAGATAATTCACATAAACGTCGACAATATTGGTGGTCTGCGCCGGCTCCAGGTTCCACACCGAATCCAGCAATTCGACCCGCGACACGCATTGGCCGCGATTGAGCATGAGGTGTTCGAGAAGCGCGAATTCCTTGTTGGTGAGCACCACCGACTGGCCGGCGCGCCGCGCGCTGTGATCGAGGCGGTCCAGTTCGAGGTCCCCGGCCCGCAGCTGGAGACGGGCTTCCCGCTTGCGGCGCAGCAGGGCGCGGCAGCGGGCGCGCAGTTCATGCAGACTGAAGGGCTTCAACATCAGGTCGTCCGCGCCGTGATCGAGGCAGCGCACGCGGGTATCCACTTCCTGGCGCGCGGTCAGAATCAGCACCGGAAGGTCGGCATTCATCAGACGAACCTCATCGAGAACCTGCTCGCCGTCCTTGATGGGCATATTCAGATCAAGAATGGTCAAATCAGGCATGTCCTGGCGGAATGCCTCCACGGCAGCCTGTCCATCGCAGGCCACACGGACGCGATGCCCATCGGCTTCCAGGCCGCGGCATAGGAACAGTCCCAATGCCTTGTCGTCTTCGGCGATCAATAACCTCATATCAGCCTTTCTCTCTGAGCGGTTGCTCGGTGGCAACGCCCTGCCCTTCTGCTTCAGCTGGCCGCCTTAACGCTTGCTAACGGGCGGCTCTCCATTACCTTCTCTCGGATCGTGGTCGAGCTCAAGATTGGAAAGCGGAAAGAACGGGAGGCCATTCCGCGAATGGGAGAAAGGAGAAAAGTGTGTCAAAACGGAGCAAAATGACCGATTTCGGGCCACCCAAAACGGGAACGTCTCCGCAAGTTGCTCAAAATGCATCGAATCGATACACTTTGACGGCCGGTGAACACCCTCTCAAACCTCTAATGCAGAACCCGGATTTCCCCCTTTTCCTCTAAGAATCCGGTTTTCACTTCCGAAATCTCATGAGGAGATTGCCAGCCGGGGAGCGACCGGCGAAGAAGAGGGGGCAGATTGTTCCGATTGTGGATTTGTTCCAATCGGTCCGATCCCCGATCGCATTTTCCGAATGGTTGCAAACCGACCGCACACAAGCGGCTCGTTTCGCCAGGGGGCCCCCGCGGACGGGTCTTCGTCCGTGGGGTGGAAGTGGAAGCCGCCCTCGACTGTTTTCGATAGGGCTACGTGTCTTCCGAAAATGCTCTAGAATCACCTTGACGGATGGTTGCCCGATCGCATTCCCACAGTCCCACGGATGGTGCAATGGGAGCAGCTGCCGTTTCGTGGTCGCGGCCAGCGGGGAGCGACGACTGGCCTCAAAAGCCATTTACCCTACAGTATCTGTGGGAATGCCTTAGTCTGGAGCAGTAACAGGTGCCGATGAGCGAACAGGAAACAGGGAGTCATCTTCAGACGCCGGTGGTTTCACCGGCGTGGGTAAGAATTGAACGGGCGCGCCATCCACAGCGGCCTTACCCCATGGACTTCATTGAGAAGATCTTCACCGATTTCAGCGAAATTCATGGTGATCGCGCCTTCGGCGACGACGAGGCTATCGCCTGCGGCATGGCCCGCCTCGGCGAAGAAGAGGTCATGGTGATCGGCAACCGCAAGGGGGGCAGCACCAAGGAGCGGGTGCGCCGCAACTTTGGTATGCCCAACCCGGAAGGCTATCGAAAGGCGCTGCGCTGTATGCGGATCGCCGAGAAGTTCGGCCGGCCGGTGATCAGCTTCATCGATCTGCCCGGCGCATATTGCGGAGTCAGCGCAGAAGAACGCGGCCAGGGCGAAGCCATCGCCCGCAACCTCCTGGAGATGTCCCGCTTGCGTACCGCCACCATCTCGGTAATCAGCGGCGAAGGCGGTTCCGGCGGCGCGCTGGCTTTGGCCGTGAGCGACCGGGTTCTGATTATGGAAAATGCGGTCTACTCGGTGATTTCGCCCGAGCAATGCGCGGTTATCATGTGGCGCGACGCTGCCCAAAAGCCTTTGGCAGCAGAGGCGCTGCGCATTTCAGCGCCGGAAGTCGCGGCCTTGGGTTGCGTCGACGAAATTGTGTCCGAACCTCCCGGCGGTATTCATATTGACCGCGAAGAAGGCTGCGGGATCCTGGGCAGCGCATTGAAGAGGCACCTGGCGGAACTCAAGGCCATGCCTCTCGATATTCTGGTGTCGGCACGCCAGCAGAAGTTCCGCAATATTGCGCAGTTCTATACGGAAGGTTAGCTCCCCAGATGAGTCTCATAAACCGGCAAGTGACGAATTCCGACAGTTTCCGCTCCTTGCCCGCAGGCCAGGGAAGCATCCGCGCAGGTTGTGAGGCGCGCCTATGAGTACGCCCGTGAGTGCTGCCTTGGGCGTTTCCCCGAGCCGTGTGGGCAGACTACGCGCCTACTTCGAGTTTCTTGCCGCGGTGCTCTATTTCTTTCTGGCGCGTTCGATGGCGCACATGGCGGTGCTGGGCCTGTCCCGCATTTCCAACGATCCCTGGATTCCGTTGCTGGAGCAGGCGATCTTCGTATTCTTCCTCATCCTGGGATATGGCGGACTCGGCCTGATCCTGGATCGGGAGCTGCATCCCATCAGCGCGCAGGGATTGCCGCGGCGCGCCGGCCGAGGGACGGAGTTTGGCCTGGGCCTGGCGATCGGGTGGGCGATCGCCGTGGTCTGTGTGCTGCTGCTTACCTTGGGCGGCGGTATTGCGATTTCACTTTCGCTGAAGCCCGCGGCCTGGGGTTGGCTGGTGGCCGATGCGGGCTTTTTCGCGCTGGCTGCACTGGCCGAGGAAGTTGCTTTCCGCGGGTATGGATTTCAGCGCTTTGCCCTTGCCGTCGGGCCCACCGGCGCGGCCTTCGGGTTTGCCGCATTCTACGCGGTGGTGCAATCTCAGCTGCGCGGGTCGACCCGCATCAGTATCGCCGTATCCATCGTCTTCAGCCTGTTGCTTTCCACGGCCTATCTGCGCACCCGCGCGTTGTGGTTGAGCTGGGGGTTGAACTTCGCCTGGAAGGCCAGCCGCGCGCTCCTCTTCGGGCTGGCGGTCAGCGGAGTCACCAACCATTCTCCCGTGGTTCAGGGCGATCCGATGGGCCCCTTCTGGCTCACCGGAGGAGGCTTTGGACTGGATGGGAGCTGGCTCACGTTAGTGGTGCTCCTGGTCGCGCTTCCCGTGGTCTTCCGGCTGACCCGCGAGCTGGATTACAAGTACAACGCACCGGTGATTGTTCCGGGAGGCATGCCGGTCGATCTGGATGCGGCCGCACGCAGCCAGCACGAAGCCGCCACCCGCACCGCCGAGCCGAAGCCGCCAGCCCTGGTGCAGATTCTGCCCGTGACTCCCGCAGAGCCGGCTGCCAGCGCACATTCCGCTTCCGCAGTGCCGACACAGCCGGAGCAATAGCACCTTGAGTATCTGTTTTTCCTGATTCCGCCTTTAAGCTTGGATGCCCCTGGTCTCGCCCTTGAGAGATGGGAGGCCCCCGCCCCGACAGGCCTCTTCACCGTATTGCGGATGCTCCGCGAACTCGTTTCAGCGGTGAAATGCAATCCATTGAATTTCAATCTCCACGCTCCCCTCCACCCCGGTCACGAAATACCTGAAGCTCGACCATGGCCATTGCTCAGCCTTCTCGACCAGCCGGCGCTTGACCGGATTCCGCTGCATCGATCACATCGCGTCGGACCGTTAATTTGGAGAGGGTCGTTCAATGTGATCAACGACGATCATCTCAACAGGTTTTCTCTTCACTTCGAGCCTCAGGCCAAGCTGCTCCTGAATGGCAGTGAACAAAGAAACGGTCGAACCGTCGGTTGCGGACGGACCGTTGTCGGGTGTCCACTCGAGCTTGAAGTCATATATGCCCGTTAAGCCCGTCTCGTCAACGATCGGATATTCCAGACCTTGATTCGATAGAAGTTTGACAAGAGTCGAAATTGAGCCACCCTGCATGGCGATCTTCCCAGGTCCCGTGATCGCGGCGCCAGAGCTAAGGGAAGAGCCGTCAAGACCTTTGAGTCCATTGGCGTATTTGTCGCTCGGGTTTGCGGCGTGAAGCTTGGGGCCATTCTTGGCGATAACTAACGAATAAGCTCGGTTCTCCCGTAATTCAGGATGAGCCTTGAAACTAAAGCGACTCACGAGCAAAGCCTGGAAGGCTATCTTCCGCGTTTTCCAGTTCAGCGACTTCCACTTCGGCACATCGTTGTCATCGACTTTTGCCTGAATTGCGAATTGATCTGTTTTGGTCCAGGCAGGCAAGCCAACGATTCGGTCAGGTTCCACCGCGAAAGCCTGTTGAACCAGGAACTCCGCTGGCACGCCGGTAAACACAACTCCATCGTCCAAAAACCTGACGGTGACCATGCCGCTTTCATTTTTATCCGGTCTGATCGCTGCGACAGAAAATGTTGGAAGATCACGCGAAATCCCATCGATTCTTGCGGTCGAGTCGCCGGCTCCGGGGGCTGACTGTGCGTGCAGAATAGAGGAGGAAAGAAGCACCGCCGTCGAAAAAGCAAGGAAGGTTCCGACCGCCCAGCGCAAGTTGAATCGAGACATAGACGTTCTCCGCACAATCGTCAGGCTTCTCTATATTCCAGCTCAGAATCATAACCCAAGCATCACTGGTGGGTCGCCCTCCCTTGACACCTTCGCCTTTGGGGACCTGGGAAAGCACAAATCTGCCCGGTTATAGCGCTGAACTTCCCCATCTTCCAAATCGCCAAGTCCTACTCCCGATCCCCGCGAATGGCCCTTCGGCGCGCCTGCCGGCAATTGATTTGCGTTTCCCGTCGAACGGCGCTATTGTTTGCCCATTGGTGCACGAATCCATGGGAGGCTCCCATGCAGCGCCCCTGCCCTTCCCCGCTTGAGTTCCCGAGGCTCGACAACCTGGCGGATTTGCGCCGCGCGGGCCGCGGCCGCGTGCTCATGGCAGTGCTGATTCTGGCCGGCTGCGCCCAGGCGCTCCCGGCCCAGGTCATCACCGTCGATACGCGCACCGGTAAAACCTCTACCGGTGCGACTGGTCCCGGAGCAGCGGTCGACCGCCGCTATCAGCAGATCCAGCCGACCCAGGTTCCCCTGACCAATTCGCTGCTGGATCCTAAAACACGCCAGGAACTGATCCGCAACCTGCAGGCGGAGCAGGGATTCGCCATGCGGCCGTTTCCGCGCGGCCACAAGGGGCTGGAGTTGCGGGCCAACGGTAAGCTGGAGCCAGCCGGAGAAGCATATCTGAACATGGTGACCAGCGAAGGGCTCAGCGCCAAGCCGGGCGACCGCCTGGTGCTGACCGACGTCAAGATCGAGCACGAGAAGATCATCTTCGACTTGAACGGCGGGCCGGACCCGAAACACCGCTTCCTGCGCCACGTCGAGGTGGGAGGCGGGCCGATGATGAATCCGGTGGTGCAGGACAACGGCCAGGAGCCTACCGGGGCACGACTGACTTTGACCTTTGAGAAACATATTCCCGAGCTGACCGGGAAGGAAGTGAAGCTGCTGCTGGCGCCGATGATCTCCTTCGATGTCAAGACGCCCGTGCAGGCCTTTACGGATACGCTGCCCACCAAGCTGAAGGAGGCGATTCTCAGCCATCATGTGCTGGTAGGCATGAGCACCGACATGGTGCTCTTCTCCAAGGGCGCGCCGGAGACCAAGACCCGCGAGCTGGACGGGCAGATGCCCTTCGAGGAGTGGATCTATGGCAAGCCCCCGAAGCCGGTGGAGTTCGTGCGGTTCAATGGCGACCGGGTGATTCGCCTGGAAGTGGCCCGTGTGGGCGAAACGCCGGAAATCTTCACCAAGGACGAGGTCGCGGGCCTGATGCGTACAGACGGGACGCCGACGATGCCTCCCTCCAGTTCGATCCATGTGGCCAAAGTCGGCGATGTGGAGCGCGACCCGGACACCCAGGCCCCCGCCGCGCCGCCCAGCCTGCGCAAACCCGGCGAGACCCTGCCCACCGACACCGAGAAGACAGCCGACGGCCAGCAGCAGGGCGTGATGAAGCCGGTTCGGTTCCCCAAGCAAAGTCCTGCGGACGGCAGCCCCGATTCCAGCCCGGCTCCAAACCTGTCGCCGCCGGTTCCCGACGCCTCGCAGGGCGGACCTCCGCCCAAGCCCAATGCGCAACCGGCTGGGAACCAGCCGGATTGAGACAAGAACCCGATTGTTTGCACAATTTACGGTGCAGAAAACCGGGTTTTTGTCTACTTTATAGTAAACACTGCGATTTATTAATTCGTTTAATTTGTTTCATTTGCGAGATAAGTTGAACACGTTTTGGTGCAGAACTGCAAGAGGGGGGGTGTGCATTTTTCGCCTTCCTGTTGTCTGTATCCATAAGATTCCAGAATGGTTATACAAATAGATCGGGCGCCACGAAGCGCCATTTTGCGGCCTTTAGCATCCATTACGCGCAGGTTTGTCTTCGCTCCGGTTTCCCGCCTTTGAGAACCAGTGTGCGCCTACGCCACTTATTCTTCTGCAATCCTGGTGGGCCGCGGCCTGGCGCTGAAGGCGAACCCTGCCGCGTGGCATGCGCATGAGCGTCGAAGCAGTCCGAGTCGACTTTCGTTCCGCCCCCACGGGGCAAAGGCCCTGGCTGGATCGCCTTCCCAGGATTGCGCGATGCTCCATCCAGGGCTATTTTCGTTCCCTCCCTCCGGGAGGAAGAATATCGGCGAACAGACGGAGGTTAGGAAATGAAATCCGTGTCTTCAATCATTTACGTTCCTACGGTTGCCCTGACTGTGCTGCACGACCTGACCAGGGTAATCGAACTTCAAGTTACGGGACGATCATGTTTTGAAAGGGCGCTGCATTAGCCGTGCCGAGGCAGGCGAAAGAGAAGGATTAGGGCTTCAGAGGGATGGTTTTAGAGCGGAGCAGCATACCTCCACGAGGGGCTAAAGCCCCGTCGATTTTGCGGACTTTTTTGCGGCACGGCTAAACAGGCTGCGGTAAAGGGCCGGAGTTGGGGCACGATTCCCTCAAAACGCCCCTCGGGGCCTAAAGGCCACGTTCATTCTGCTGCACTTACGGCACGGCTGAAGCCGTGCCCTTTCAAGACTGAGGCTGAGACCGAGTTT
>Ga0181535_10000975_pt1 | contig 39446 bp, 34 predicted proteins | sample PEATcosm2014_Bin_44_FD_119774 | JGI IMG/M metagenome (GOLD analysis project Ga0181535, IMG submission 119774) | Peatland microbial communities from MTU Mesocosm Facility, Houghton, MI, USA - PEATcosm2014_Bin17_30_metaG | ecosystem: Environmental > Terrestrial > Soil > Wetlands > Peat | place... | reverse complement strand
GCGCACCGCCATCGGCGCATTGCGCAGCATCCAGAAGCAACCTGCAAGGGTGGAGAAATACTTTGAACAGGACGATTTATGCTACGCCGCCGCGTAGCAATGCCTCAGGGCCGGATCAATAAGTACGACAGCAATCCCATGTTGCGCCGACCCGGCTATAACGCCCCTGAGGGTGCATACACCGTCCAGGACCGATACGGTCTATGGCTATGCAAGGACTTCATCCCGATCCAGCGGAAGAATGAATGGATTACAACCAAGGGATCAGAATTCACCAAATTACACGCTTTCGTGAACTGTCAGACACTGAAGCTGACGGCCAACCGCGGATCAGTCGAGAATACGCCCGCTGAAATCCTTCAGGACGTGGAGACAGTGGTGCGCAATTGCTATCAAGCCATTACCGAGAGTGACGAGTGGTTACAACTCAACTACCTCGAAGAGGAAGCCGAAGGCTACAACACGGTCGAAAAGGAAAAGAAGAATTTCGCTCTCCGTGTTGATAAAGCGAATAAGTCGAACATAACGATCTACAAGAATAACGTCCTTGTGGAACCGAAGCGCGAGAGCGGCGTGCAAAGCCTCGTCGTTCAATTGATGACCGTCGAGCCCGGTCTTTTTCCATTCTCTGTCGTGGACTACGACACACACGAAGGTATCGACATCATTGTGAAGGCCAATGATGCGGTTCCCGTGTCCGGATCACGACTTTATTACGTCGAATTCAAGTACCTGTTATCGAGCGCCTTCAATCATTCATTCGAAAATCTGCATAGCATTGTTTGCTGGGATACGGAGTTGAAACACGGCGACATCGTTAAGGATGTGAACCGTGAGGAGAGAAAGCTCGCGGTCGTGGCCCCGCAAGACGCTACCGATTACACGCGCTATTTTCTGGACAATCCACGGAAGGCGCATCGAATCGAGGTTTTTGTACTGAAGGACTATCTTCCGCAGAAATTGAAGGTCGACTTCCGGCCGAGGACAGCCAGCGACATTCACTGACGGCCTGAGCACGTCATAATCCGGTTCCTAGTGCAGGGATTGAAAAACGTATTCATTTTCTTATGAGCGTCCAAAGCGTGAGAACGCGGACCAGACTCAGGCAGGCGAGAGCCAGCGCAAATACCTCAACCATGACAAACGATGTCGCAATGGCGTCATATTGCAAGACGACGGATGGGCCATGCACCTGCTCCCCAAGAGCTAACTCTTGCCGTACGTCAGATTCACGGCGCTTCGGCAGAACCTTGGGTCACTCAGCGGACCACCTCCGCACCATGATGAACCGGCTAAGAGGATACTCGGCAAAGCCTCTGCTTGGCAAACCCCATCGGCGCGGTCGCGAGTCACCATGCATTCCGAACCCGCTGGCCTTCAAAACGCAATTCGTCGCTCAATTTCTCCGAGCGAGGTTAGATCTTTCCGCCGGTCATAGAGCTTGGCGGTGCACGGGTCGGAATGGTTCGCCATATCCGGGGTGTTTTTGCCTATCCCCGCAAAAAAACCCATTTCAAGAGCCACGGGTGCAAATCATGTCGCAAAATGAATGTGTTTCGCGTCTATGTTTTGCGACGGCGAAACTGGCGCAAACCCTGCCTAAGACCTCATGTCGCAGAACTTCTGACTTTTGCGATTCCGATGGTATGGAGCCCGGAGTTCATCAGGCTGCTTACGGCGTTCTATAACATCTTCACAGCTCAGCGTGTTTGTTCTAGATTGATGATTTTTGCGGGGATAGGCAAAAAACCAATATCCATTCTCACCCATTTGCAGCCAATCGATATCCGATTGCTCACTCCCAAAGATGGGCAAGATTCTGCAGGGCCTGATCACTTACAACGCGTAAATTTCAGATCGCACTATTTCTTCTGGCTGCCCAGGAACGTCACGACATGCCCGCGGAGAGCCGCGACGAACCGCTGAAAATTCAAATCGTCTGCCGGCTGGGTTATGGTCGTGCTCTTATGGTTTGTCGCCATCAGGAAGCACGCTGAACTATACAGCCGCTCCAGCACCAGGCGACGACATAGCAATTCATAGCGCTTGCTGTAGGACACACCCTGGTACTTCTCTGCGCCCTTCTTGGTCTTCTTCGCTTCTCCGCGAAACACCGGGTCTACAGGAAAATACGGTTCCTTGTTTCCAACTGGGATTTTCACTTTGTCGCGATCTTCGAGCAGGAAGAAGTAACCGAGGAATGGGGTAGGGGACTTTCCGAAGCGGCCTTCCCGGAATGCCGTCCAGATGTCTTTGGCGCTGCCTACGGCCTCTTCGGACCGGTTGTTCACATTATTGCCGATGGATTTTCCCGCCTGGGACTTAAACTCCATTGACAGGACGAGCTGGCCTTCCGATACGACCATCAGATCCCACTTCTTTGTTGCCCTGAAATACCCAGGAAGTTCCAGTGCCGTGCGCGTTCGGATGTCGAGCTTCTTCAGACCGGCATCGCAAAGGATATCGGCAACGAGCACCTCGAGGGCGCCCATCTGGGTTCCGCCGGTGACCTCACCGCGCGTGCCGGCGTCGATTTTACCGGACTGCACCTGCTTTTCTTTGTTCTTGCTTCTTGCATCCCAGTAGCTTTGCACGGCTTCCTGCAAGCGCTTATCAATGTCCAATGGCTGTCTCCATCTCGTTCGGGTCGATACCATAGATTCTAAGCGCCGTCGCTGTGGCCAGGGATCGGTCACGGCTGCGGAAGGCTCTGACCAGCTCATTTGCCTGCGCCTTCGGAAGCGTCTTGGGATCGGGCACACGGATGCGCCGCAGATACTGCGCCTGAAACCGAAAATAGCCGCCGCGCATCCGGACGCCATAGGATGCGACGAAGAACTGGCCGATCGCTGAAATCAGCAGCCCGCCCAGCACCTCGAGGTTCCAGACGTCCGACTGAATGAAATAGAGATTATGGTGGGGATAGGTTTCGCCGGTATCCAGCACGGGATCGAGGATGTTCTTGATATCGGCGATGTAGAGCTTCGGCTTTTCCGTGAGCGCATGGGTCACCCGATCGATGGTCTTGTACCAGGCATGGGCGCTCTTGATGGCCGTATGGCGTTTTTTCAAGGCCGCGCCGTGCTTCTCAAAATACGCCTGCATCCGCGGGAATCTGTCCAGAGTCACCAGGCCGTCGCTGTTCCACGGGTCCACCAGGTAGTGCCCCGACCACGTCATGGTGCCACTGCTGATGTCTTTGGCCATCGCCAGCTTGAGCAGGCGTGACGCTTCCACCAGGTGCGCGTCCTTGGTGACGAAGACTTTGTCGTTGCCGGTTGCAACGCCGATGCCGACTTTCGCATTGGTTTCGAGTGGTGGGAACTCGTCCTCCAGCCGGCGGAGCAGCGCCAGTTGGGCCGGCGACTGGCACGGCCAGGGATCGCCGCCCTTGAACCAGCTCTCGACACGGGCCGCATGTAATCCGGCCGGCATCCCCGATCTCTTGCCGTTTGTGCTCTGCCGCAATGTAGCGGCAATAGCGCCCGAGGGGAGGTGTTCCATTTCCGGGCCGGCGCTCGCCACAATCGTCGAGCCTTGCTTCTGGCGCCGAATGACGGTGATGGCAGGGTAGGCGTCCACTTCATCGTGGAACGCATCTGCATTGTGCATCTCAATCACTACGTCCACCGCAAAAGCCGACGTGACCAGTTCCCGCAGTTCCGCGCCATATTGGTTGCGCATCCACCGGTCGGCGCAGATGAAGGCGCAGGCGCCACCATATTTCAGCTGGCGCAAGGCCGCTTCAAAGAACGCCACATACAGGTCCGCCCGCCCGCGCATGGTCGAGTAGGCATCGCGATAGAGCAGGGCGGTCTCTTCCGGAATCTCCTCGAGGCGGACATAGGGAGGGTTGCCGATCACGAAATCCGCTTCAATTGTCATCGAATCGAACAGGTAATCGCCGGTGCGGACCCAGGACTGAGCGAGGCTTTCTGCTGTGGGTGCATTGATTCCCCGATTTACCAGTACCTCGGCAGCCAAAGTCCGCGCGCGCTCGGCACTCACTTCATCGAGCTCATAGGCGATGAGGGACTTGCGGCAGTCTGAAATCGGACGGCCGAGACGCTGGCAGGAGTCCGCCAGGCGCTCAATCATTAGGGCTAGGAACGCACCTTCGCCGGCGGAGGGCTCGACTGCAACGGAATCGACGAGGTTGGCGCTGGAGGCATAGCCGGCAAGGTCAAGCAGCAGCTCAACGACCCAGCGCTTGGTGTACACCACACCCTTGGGCTCCAGCGGCGCCGGCCGCGGGACGAGCACAGGGAATGGGAAGGCCTGTTGAATCCCGCGCACCCCGCGGACCGTTATGTGGGAATCTGCCAACTACGCCCCCGATTTCCTGCCACTTCTCATGCTAATTCCAAAACCGCATGATGGCGGATGGTATTCGGCAATGTCCATGGTTTCAATAGACTTTGTCGGCCGATTCTCGAACAGATATACACTAGGCTACATATTCTGCTAGGGTTCGCGGCTGATTCGTACTGGGGTGCGGGCTGGCCAGTCGTAAGCTCAGCAACGTGCCGCCAGGGCGCCGGGTCGGTGCGAGTAAACCTAAGCCGTCGACGCTTGCTAAGGTCTCTGAAGAAAGGTTGCTAATGAATGAAAGAGAGATTTGAAGGCAAAAACAGCCCCAACCTAATCGAAGCATTGAAACGGCAGGAATTTGTCGGCGGCGATGCCGCTATTGCCGAAGCAATGGCAGAGCAGGGCGAATTAGTCGAATTCGCGAAGACCGAGAGACTGATCGTTGAAGATGGTGAAGACAACGACATCTATCTGCTGCTTGCTGGCTCAGTCTCGATTGTTATTAAGGGAAATGAATACACTACGCGCAATGCCGGCCTGCACGTCGGAGAGATGGCAGCAATCGAGCCGATGTTGAAGCGCTCGGCGACTGTGGTAGCGAATGACAAGGTCGTCGCGCTCAAACTCACGAGTGCTACGTTCATGTCCCTGGGGAACTCCTATCCGCAAATTTGGCTACCGATGGCACGTGAGTTATCACGGCGGCTTTATCAGCGCAACATACTCATCCAACCACCAAATGAATTCCCCAAGCTGTTCATCATCTCTTCCTCTGAAGCACTGCCTGTTGCGAATGAACTGAGAGCACAACTGGAGCGCGATGTTTTCAGCACGGTTTGGACAGACGGCGTCTTCTTCGCCGGGGGATACCCGCTGGAAGCGCTCGAAAAAGCGGTTGGGGAATCCGATTTCGCTGTGGCCATCGCTCAGCCCGACGATGTGGTCCGGTCGCGCAAGAAGATGCAGCCAACGCTCCGGGACAACGTATTGTTCGAACTCGGTCTCTTCATGGGCAAGCTGACGCGGCACCGCGCAATCCTCATTCACCCACGTGTGCCCGCACTTAAACTTCCTTCAGACCTACATGGATTAACGCTCTTGTCGTATGCGCAGGGTTTGCCAACAGATTTACCCGATCGCCTAAAACCGGTCTGCGATGAAATTCGAAAAATAGTGAAGAACCATGGCGTGCGCACCCTCAAGAGCTGAAGATCCGGCGGAACCATCGCGTGAGCATACCTCCTTCTGCGACAGGCCCTGCAGTATCATTCTGGAGAGGGACGAGTAGGTGCCGCGAATTCGCAGAAAACACCGTTGCCGTGGCCTGAAGGCGTTTGGCATGATCCTGTTTCGCTATAAGCAGAACTAGGAAATTCGCACCGACGGTCGCATCGACCACTAGTGATTGCATCGTTCTTATGTCGGTATCGCTTGGAACCGGCTCAAAGCTCGGGTGCGAATGCCACTCCCCCAGATAGTTGAATCGCGTATAGTCGTCTCCGGTGCGGGCAAAGAACTTCTCCAGAGCCTTTCGATGGCTGTTGGGGTGGCGAATGAAGCAAGCGTGGGCTCCTCCCGACCGCTGCACCGAAATATCTACAATGCGAAAGACATCTTCGCGCACGTGCTCGCCCATGAGCAGGCCGCCAATTTCCCGGTTTCCTGCGCGTCGCAGTTCACGCAGCAGGCGCCGGATCAGCGGGTTCGGTAGGAGAAGTTGCATTCTTATACTCAGCGAACAATTTTAGAATTCTTGTGGCTTCTTCCGCTTCCAGCTCTGGACTCAACTCCTCTGCCGGGATTGGTGCTTCCGGTGGGCCGACATCTACCGGATAGGTATCAAATGGCTGCCCGAAGAGCCACTTCTGTGAGAGCCCGATCAGGTAGACGGAGTTTGGAAACGAGGAGGGGGCACGTGGAATTAGTAGATCAATCGCCATCCGAGCCGCATGCGCTGCAATCACGGTGACATCTGCGTCGTCAGCGATTGAGGGTTCATTTGGTCCACCGCCATAGCGGTTCGCGGGGCGCGCCATCGGCTGGCCACGTTCCGCACACCAATTCTCGATGATGCTGCGCATCGATGCGGGGGACGGTTCTGTGCCTGGCCGATGCCGGGCGATCAGGCCCCCGAAGCCCCCTCCGAAAACTTCGGCCCACAACAGTGCTTTCTTGCCAATAGCCACGGCGGCGCAGAGGTAGTTGAAAACCGCCGGTTCGGCTGTCGCGTCAATCATCAGGTCGCAGTCCGCGAGCGATTCAATCAGGCTCTCGGTGCCGCCGCTGGATTCCTGTCCGCCGAGCCGGTACTTCCTGACTTTACACTCTGCCGCCGGATTCACCAGTTGAATACGGCTGGCGACGCTATCGGCCTTGTGCGTGCCCACATCTCTCCAGTCCAGATCATGCCGCACGAAGTTGTCCGGTAATAGGAGATCGTCATCGACAAGGAAGAACTTATCGACACCCGCACGTGCCAGCATGACCGCGATCTTGCTGCCGAGAGAACCGCAACCTATAAAGGCAACCTTGCGCTGTTGTAACGCCTTGTGGTCATCATCCAGGCGAGATACCTCAGGTTCTGGTGGTATGACCGTAACTTCCGTTACCGTGTCATCGTCGTTATCCAGATAGTAGGCGCGAATGCGAGGACCGCGAATGATCATTGCATGCCTAACATCCGGAAGATGCATGCCACGCAGCTTTGCGGCGGCCCTGAAATCCGTCAGACTCCCCTTCGGCGGCCATAGAGCATCTGAGGGCCACCGGCAGAGTGCAATCTCGCGCTCATAGCTAAATGCGAAAGGTGCGGGCAACACATCTCGCCAAATCTCAACGTTACCCGATGAGACGGACGCAACAACGTTGACAAAAGAATGCTCATGAAATAACCCGAGTGCATTCGCAGAGAGTAATGTGCCTTCTGTCATCTGCGCTAGGAAATCCGCGAGGGCACGGGTGACAAGAAAGCGAGAGCGCTCTCCCCTCAATTCCTGGCCGAGGGTTGTTTCATGTCTGGAGGCAACTTCCCCCGTCTGATCCGGTGCCGGCTGCTCTCCTTGCAGTAGGCGGTAAGCGCTGGCAACCATGTCAGCGCCCGTCAAGTCAGGATGCCAGTTGTCGGGGCCATATTCGAGACAGAGTTCGCCACCAGGGCCGTATTGATGGCCTGACCAGCGCTCGGTAGTGCCCCTCGGCAGCACTATCGGCGGAGAATGCGGAAAGTGATTCGGGTAACGAACCGATATCGGAAACGTACGTGCAGATGTCACGATATCGGCGTCCCAAATCAAATGCAACTCGCCGTCGATCCGCCAGCCGATCGGCATGAGCCAGTCTACCGATGACGCCAATGCATCGAACGCTTCGCGTTCATGTCGATGACGGCGGTAGTCTTCGATGAACCAGATCATGCGAACCCGGCAGGCTTAGAAGGACCAGTGGGACGATTGGGGAATGTAAACGAAGAAGCAGCTGTGGTCGCTGGTCTCAGCAGGCTGGAAGCCTCAGCGACCTTTGTCGCCTTCGCGGCGCTGTCATTCTTTTCCGAGAGCTCCTTCAGTGCCACCTGATAAGTGAGCCCGGAACGCTTGCGCGTGGCTCCGAATGCGGCACGAACGGCATCGGAGGCCTTGTTGTAAGCGATCACACCTATCGCGGTTTCAGTACCGGCGCACCGGTGTTGCTCTCTCTCCGCCGTCAGGACGCCACGGCTTACGGAACAGCGGACAAGTTCGCCTTTAACGCCAAGGCGGGTAACATTCATCGGTCCGAACTCGAAACCAATTGCCAGGCCTAAACTTGTCGCGTCCGTGCCATTTTCCTTCAGCTTGGCCAACGCAAGATTGAAGCTGCTACGCATCCCGCCGGCGCACAGCGTCAGATTGCTAATTGTCTCCTTTTCATCCGTCGTCTGTGCCGTCCCTTCCACCGCAAGGCCATGCACGCAATCCCCGATGAAACGAACCTTTCGCCCCCCAAAATCCGTATGAAGTACCGCATCGAGTTCGCTTCGCAAAACATGAAGCGTGCGGACGACGTGCTTTGCATTGTCATCCGACGCGATGTTCCTCGATACGTAGGCAGTGAAGCCATCAAGGTCCGCATAGATTGTCGCTGCATCCTGCCGCCGTGAGTTCTTCACGGACAGCTCTTCGATATCGAGTGTGCTGTACGGCGGCGTGTGTCCTGAGAACTCGAATGACCCGATCGGGTTGTTCTTTAGATCCTCCCTCCAATCCTTGACGATTTGATCGGCGGTGACATCGAGCCTAGCCGTGTTCTTGGATGTGGCAATTTCCGCCGCAGTCAGAGGGGTCGAGTCTTCGTTATCCACCTGTTTGAGCCCAATGACCTTGCGTGCCGTGTTGGTCAGATAGATGCCGGTGGCCGAACCGCCACCTGCGCGCTTTGCGGCGTGATTCGCCGGCACCCCAAGGAACAGCGGTTCGCGGTGACCTCGCCGGCCATTATTGACAGCCAGCGCTTTCCCTGTGTCGATGCCAATACGGACTTTGGCCGGCGGATGGTCGGCATCCTCGCCAGTCTGAGCGAGCACGTCGATGATTAATTGCCCCATAGCCACGGCTCGGTGCACCCGACCCGATTCCGAATCATAGGGCTTTGATATAACCGAATGCAGACGCTGATTATGGAAATCGACAAAAATCGCATCCACGCGCTGCAATATCCGGTACACGGCGCGATAGTGCAGGTTCAGAAAGCGCAGCGTGCGGCGATGACAGATTTCGCCCTCGGTTTCCGTGACGTGCAGCATGTCGGACAAATTCAAAATGTCGGCATACAAGTGCACGCCGTCGAGCCTGTACGCGACATTGCCGGGAAGGTTTCTCAGATCCGTATCACGTACGTACTCTTTGATCTCAATTTTCTTGAGTGGAACCTCTTCGATTTTGTCGTCGATTCGCTTCGCCGCACAGTCCTTATTCCAGGTTCGTGTTGCCACGTCTGCCTCTCCTTAGTTCGAAATCACCGACCTGCGACCAGGCTTTTCAGCAACTCCGCGCCTTCCTGATTGTCATGCGGCTGTGGCTGTACCCCCATATGTTGATCAAGAATTCAAAATATACCTAGATATGGAGGCCAACATCATATCCATGATATGCAAGCTTGACCTTATTGTCAAGCTTGGCTAAAGTGTAGCAATGGCTATGCGAAGAGAATGCAATGATCCCGGATTTTGACGCTGACGGCCTTCTACCGCCAGGAGATTACGAGGTTTCCTTTGAGGAACTGCGTCGCTCGATTCTGGTCACCGGCGACGCAAAACATCGGTCGAATTGGGATGCTCCGTGGCGAGCGCAGCTGGTAGGCAATCTTGAGGCCATGACACGGCAGCTCTGGTCGGTCGGGGTCCGAGATGTGTACGCGGATGGCTCATTTGCCGAGGACAAAGACCACCCCAACGACATCGACGGATATTTTGTTTGTGAACTGCAGCCTCTCATAACGGGTGAATTGGTCCGTCAGCTGAATCTGCTTGACCCTTCGAAGGTGTGGACCTGGGACCCGGCGACACGCAGGCCGTATCGAGGCTACCCCAAAAAGCAATTGCCCATGTGGCATCAGTACCGCGTGGAACTGTATCCCCACGTGCCGGGACTTGGGATCGGGTGCGGCATTTATGACAAGCACGGAAATGAATTGGAGTTCCCGTCGGCTTTTCGCCAATGCCGGCGAGATTGTAAGCCCAGAGGCATCGTAAAAATCAGGTATGGAGGCTCGCTATGATCCGAAATGAGACTGAATATCAGGAAGCGTCTGCTCGACTTGCGGACGAACGCAAGCGTCTCGCTGACCATAGAGCCAGATTGCAGGAAGCAGGGCTCACCGATGGGGAAATTAAGCGTGCAATCGATCCTATGGAGTCATTTCACCTCCAGCTCAAAGAGGAAGTCGAAAGTTACGAGCGATTGAAACGCGGTGAGTTCGAGGAACTCGAGAATTTTCGAGGGTTTGGAACCCTACTGATCTCGCTTCGTATCGCGAAGGGAATATCGCAACGTGAATTGGCTAAACGGCTCAATGTACACGAGTCACAAGTGTCACGCGATGAGCGAAACGAATATTTCGGCATCACACTTGAGCGAGCAATTAAGATTCTCGATGCGCTGGATGTTCGACTGCACACAAAGGTGGAAGTCGAACCATCCAGAATAATGGCTATGGCTTAGGAGTGAAGATGGACGACGACGATCGGTATCTGGTGGACATCAATAAAGACAATCTGGCGCGGGTCGTCGGATTCGCCAGTACATACGACACCAAGGCGAACTTTCTGTTGACTGTGATACTTGCCCTCACAGCCTACACGGTTTCGGAGCTGCCTTCGTATGTGGACGCCCATGCGAAACACCCGACACATGCCTGGTTTGCTTTGCTTGATCTTTCTTTTATCGGATGCCTCGGGTTCTTCCTCTGGGCTGTCGTCCTCATAGTCCTGACGATTAGGCCGAATATCGGGCAACATTCCCAGAAGCCCTCTCCGTTGTTTTTTCAGAGTATCGCCTTGACGCCATTGGACGACTTCAGAAAGAAAATGGCTTCTCTTTCAGTAAATGAGGCTGTCGATTTGCTGGCAGAGCAAACTTACGATAATGCCAAGGTTGTTGCAAAGAAACATGCCCGCGTGTATGAAGCGATCAATCGGTTCTTCTTGGGCGTGCTTTGTTTTTTCGTGTTTACGATCGGGAGATCGATCCTACTGGCGCTGATTTGATCGGCGCAGGCGTCGCGCTTTCACAGTGATGAAGCATTGAGCTGCGTTTCATAGGCTCCACTTCCAGTTGGAGCTGTAAATAGGCAGGCCATTCATCTGTGACCACTTGCGAGGCATCCACATCAACGTGTTATTGATGCCGCCAAACTTCGCAAAATTTGCGAGTTTATTGAAGACTTCCGTAGTGATGAAGATTGTATTGTCTTCATTGATGCTCGCTAGCTTAGCCGCATAGTTCGCTGCCCGGCCGACCCAGACGAGGTCGTTATCATTTCGCACTCCAATTCGAGCTACAAACAGTGGGCTTGTGTCAATCCCTATGACCTGCCGGAGCCGATACGTAGCACTTTGATATTGCCTCGACAGCGCGGGATTGATGATGTCGATCACCGCCGCGTTTATCTGCATGGCCGCCTTTGCAGAGTTCGAGTTTTTCATTTCCCCGATAAACACGCCCATGATCCGATCGCCGTCATAAGCGGTGATGATTCCGCCATTGGCCTTTACGATTTTCGCCGCACAGGTCAAATAGGCGCGATAGACTTCCGCGGCGAATTGCGGAATTGACGTGTCCACCAGCTTTGTCGAATCTGCGATGTCCGCGTAAAGAACGGTTGCATCGAGTCTTACGGCATCGTTCCCAAGTCCTAAATCCTCAGGCACAGGCACAACTCTTCCATCGCGACTGTCCCAGGAGTCGCGGAAGATATTTTTCACCGCCGCATCGAGGTCTTCCTTGAACGTCATCTTGTTAGCTCGCAGATTAACTCATTATCTCCCAGCATGCCTCATCATACCGAAACGTTGCACGCGAGCATCACCCAAGCAAAATCCGCGGTGCCGACCCAAATCTTCTTGGCAGTCCCCTTGGCACGTGATAATCCGGTTTATCACGTAGGGGATGGCACACGGCGGGGGCACGGGTTACAGGCCCCGTAGACATCGGTTAGCGGCAAACCGTATTCCGCTTGCCCGAAGCCGAGGAATCTGGCACAGTACTCGAACTATTCCCCTTCAACCACGTTCGGGTTTCGTTCCCATGCAAGAGCAGCAACAAGTCTACCGCCTCAAGGTCGATGCCTCGGGGCGCGTCGCGCTCCCTTCCGAACTGAGGGAGCGGCACCACATCAGCCAGGGCGATACGATTGTCGTTATCGAGAATAGTCAGGGCGTACATATCAAGACGCTGGACCAGGTGTTGGCCGACGTGCAGGCAGAGTTTGCCAGACACGTTCCGCGCGGCGTCCTGCTGTCCGACGAGATAAACGCCGACCGCCGCTCTGAGATTGAGCGTGACTAGCGTTGTTCTGGACGCTTCGGCCTTGCTGGCCGTGATGAACTCCGAGCCTGGGGCCGACATCGTCCGCGCGTCGCTGGTTGGTGCGCTCATGTCCGCTGTCAATTACTCCGAGGTCATGAAAAAGACCATCGAGCGGAGCGTTGCCGTCGATAAACTCCATGCTCTTATCAAGACTGCCTCCATCGACATCATTCCCTTTGATGCATTGCTCGCTGAAGCCAGCGCCGAACTTTATCCGGCAACCAAAGCGCACGGCATGTCCTTCGCGGATCGCGCCTGCCTCGCATTGGGCATACAACGCAAACTCTTGGTGCTGACTGCCGAGCGCAAGATGCGTATCAAGAGTCTACCCGTCACCGTGAAGCTGATTCGCAATGCCCACTGAGGATGACATCGCCCCCGCCGTGTTTCCGCCGGCTGTTTTGGAGAGCGCGTCCCAGGCTGTTTCCACCGTCGCGGCGTTGGCGGACATCCCCGAAGAGGATATCTGGCTTGCCAAGCAGAAAAGCAAACGAACCCGCCGCGCTTATAAGCAAGATGTACGGCACTTCATGCGCACGCTGACCATCCGCTCCTATGAGGAGCTGCGCCAGGTGGACCATCGCGCTGTCATTGCCTGGGAGCGCATTATGCGCGAAATCGAGGAAGCGGCGCCGTCCACCGTGCGGCGCAGGCTCGCGGCGCTTTCCAGCCTGTTCAAACATCTCAGGCGTCACCACTACGTCGAAAACAACCCGGTCGCCGAGGTGGAACGCCCCGCCATCAACCGCCGGGACGGATCGACGCTGGCGTTTTCCAAGGCGGACGCCGCCAAATTGCTCAACACGCCGGCGGAAGACACGATTGAGGGACTCCGTGACCGGGCGATTCTTTCGGTGGGCCTGCAGGTGGGCCTCCGCCGCGCGGAAATCGCTGCGCTTTCGGTGGAAGACCTGCATCAAAACCGCGGCTTTGAGAGTTTGCGCATCGTGCGCAAAGGCGGCAGACGCGACGCGCTTGCCATCCATCCGAATGTAGCGCAACGCATCCGCGCCTATCTGGAAGCGGCCGGCCATGCCGACGACCTCGACGGGCCGATGTTCCGCCCGTTAAGTCACAATCGCAAAGGCCAGGAATCCCGGCGGCACATGGACCCCGACGCGATAGATCGTGTCCTGCGGAAATATGCGAAGGCCATCGGCATTGACAGGGGGTATTCCGCGCACTCGATGAGGGCGACGTTCATCACCACCGCCTTGGAAAACGGCTGTTCCCTGGAAGACGTGCAACGCGCCGCCGGCCACAGCGAACCAGGCACCACCAAGCTCTACGACCGGCGCGGTTATAATCCAGAGAAATCGGCAAGCTTTTTTGCGACGTACTGAACCCAGATTTCCGACTTCTATGCAAACGGCCGACCGCGACCTATGCGGCACAAAAACGCGAGGAGAGAGAACAATGCCTTGGTCCCCAGTCAATTTCGGGAAACACGCTGGAAAGACACTTCCGCAGATCGTCTTCGGCGATCCTGATTGGTTCTTCTGGGCTATCGAAGAGAATGTGTTCAAGGGACCGCTGAGCCAAGAGGCGAAGGTGATCAACGCAAGGGCGCGAGCTATTCAGATACCGAACAACAACGCTGGAGATCTCCGAGCGGAATATTTTGTACATCCGCCGACCGGCAAGTTCGCGCACATGGAGATAGTCCCCGCGAGCAAACCGCAGCATGAAGGTTCTAGCCCCACCTTCCGAAAGGACGTGATTGATTTAAGCGTGCCGCGCCAGATCGCACCCTACGATAAGCTCGGCTGCAAGAGCTTGCTCTCCTCGGTGAAGGATGTGCTCTTTGGCGGCAAGTCTGCGCGAATGACCCCGGAACGTTGCGGGGCGTTTTTTGATGATTCCACAAATTTTCTGCGGTGACACCACAATCTCCGCCTGAACGCGGGAAGCCTTGCTCGCCCCAATTCCGCTCCCGAAGGCCCGCTCTCTCACCCCAACCTGATGCCCATAACCTCTTTTGTGGGTTCTAATCCTGTTAGGATAAAGCCGTTAACGAATCGTAAAACGCGTTGCCGAACGCCTTCCGGGACCGCATATCTCCCAGCAAGTGCGGCGCTTGGAGAAAGGCGCCGATGCCGATCCTGAACTTTCATCGGGACCGCTAAGGAATTCATTAAAAACATCTGCAAGACGATCTTCTCCAAGTGCGAAGCACCCCGGCAAAACCGAAGATCTGCCTTCCCTGGTCCGGGCGACCATCAAAAGCCTTATGATCATCTCCCGACTACCTTAACTTAACAGGAGGCGGGAAAAGCAAGCCCCTAAAAAAATTTTGCTACCTTCTATTTCAGGTATGCTAAGGTTCCGTAATGATTCAGTTCTCAGCCCTCGTTGCTGAGACTTCCCCCGAAGTACAGGTGATCGCGACCTCAGGCCCCGACAGTCAAGCCGTAAACGATCCAACGCGGGTTTTCGTTTTTTAGGTCACAACGCACAATGTAGATTCGCCCGAATCTCATTCCGGGCATGCCCGCCAAGCATGCGCAGCCTGTCTGCTGGTAGGAGACCCTATGCTCGTTCTTCGTTTTCCGGTCGAGCGGCAAAGCCGGCTTCTTCACCCCTTTTCCGCTATCCTTCTCCTGGCCTTCGCTCTGGGGGTAAGCGTGTCACCGTTGAGGTCGGCGGCAATATCTGCCTCGAAAACCGCCCCCACCAGTGCAATTCGCAAGACCAGCCCTGACGCCGTTCCCTCGGGTCTCGAAGAGTCACGCCTTGAGGAGCCGCTGATTCCAACAAGATCCGTATCAGTGGAAGAAACGGCTGATCTCAGATCTGCGCTGGCCTCCTTCAGAGACCGCAGGAGGATCGACGATCTGAGCGCATTGGAAGACTTCGTCGCATCTCATCCTCATTCCGGATGGAACGTGGCCTTGCTGACAAATCTGGGGCTGCTGGACTACCACTATGGCCTCTTCTCGAAAGCGTTCCGCGACTGGACCGAGGCGTGGAATACGGGAAAGGGCATAAAGACCGGCCCCGGAAAAGCGCTTGTCGACCGCGCCTTTGGCGAACTCATCCGGATGCATGCCCGACTGGGCCATGCTGATCAGATCGCCGCGCTGCTCAAGGAGTTGGTTGGCCGTCCGATCGCGGGCTCAGCGACCGAATATGTCGATGGGGCGAAGGAAGGCCTATGGACAATGAGGAACAACCCGGGTGTCGCCTATCTCTGCGGCCCGATGGCCTTGAAAAATCTGCTTCTTGCGCTCGGAGCGACGCACGACAAAGTTTTTTTTCTTGATGAATATCGATCGGGGCCTCATGGTGTAACCCTCGATCAGGTCTCGCGCCTTGCCGATCAAGCCGGGCTGGCTCATGAGATCGTCTTCCGGCAATCCGCAGAGTCCGTTCCTGTGCCGTCTATCGTGCATTGGAAGGTAAACCATTATGCCGCGATCGTCGGTCGAGTCGGCGATGAGTTTCACATTGAAGATCCGACATTCGGCAACGACCTCTGGGTGACGAAGGAGGCACTCGATTCTGAAGGGAGTGGTTACTACCTGGTACCAAAGCCGCAGATCCTGGCGCAGGGTCGGCCTGTAGGAATACAGGAAGCCAGTCACGTCTTCGGCATGGGACAGACAGGCGGTAACGATGAGAACAGCACAACGCCAGACGACAAGAATGCCAGTTCATGCGGTGGATCGGGCGCTCCCGGTGCCGAGAGTGCCACTACGCCTGGCAGCTCCAGTGGCCCCCCCTTATGCGGCTACAACATCAAGGAAATGGTCGTGAGTCTCAATCTCACGGATACGCCGGTCGGCTACGCTCCGCCAAAAGGGCCGCCGGTCTTCGTCACGGTCTCCTACAATCAGCGTGAAGCCAGCCAGCCGGGAGTGTTCGACTTCTTCAACATCAGTCCTAAATGGACACTGAACTGGCTGGGCTACATCCAGGATTATCCCCAGCAGGTCGGGATCGACGTGACGCGATATGTGCGCGGCGGCGGCGAGGCCGTTTACTCCGACTACAACAGCCAAACGGGCGCATTCGACCCGGATCCGGACGATGCTTCCACGCTCGTCCTAGTCTCCACTAATCCGGTCCGATACGAGAACCGCTTTCCGGATGGCAGCGTTGAGGTTTATGCGCATTCAGACGGGGAGCCAGATGTTCGTAGGGTCTTCCTCTCGCAGGTTATCGACCCGTACGGGAATACGGTAACGCTCAACTACGACACGCAGCTTCGCCTTAAATCGATGACCGATGCAATTGGTCGGAACACGACCTTCTCTTATGGGCTATCCGCGTACCCGCTACTCGTCACGGAGATCACGGATCCATTCGGTCGCTTTGCTAAGCTCGCCTACGACAGCATGGGCCGTCTGGAGCAAATCACGGATGTGATCGGGCTTACCTCCCAATTTCACTACAACGCATCCTCCCTCATCGATACCCTCACAACGCCCTATGGAGTCACGAGCTTCTCTTTCGGTGACAACGGTAATGAGCGTTTCCTGAATGCCACTGATCCGCTCGGCCATACGGAACGGGTGGAGTACATCCAGGGTGTGAGCGTCATCCCGTTCTCCGACCCGGCCAGCACAGTTCCGGCGGGCATCATCGCGCCTTTCAACGTCTACCTGAACTACCGTGACACATACTACTGGGATGGCCATGCTTACGCGGTGGCAAGCGGGGATTACACCAAGGCTCGCATTCGTCACTGGACTCACCTTGCATCGAATAACAATCTAACTGCCAACTCGATTGAGAGCATCAAGTATCCGTTCGAGAACCGCATCTGGATGAACTACCCTGGGCAGCCTGACTGTTGTCTGGGAACAGCGGTTTCGGGCACTTACAACTCTCCGAGCCTGATCGGGCGCGTTCTGGATGACGGCACTACGCAGCTTACCCAGAACACCTACAATCTTCGGGGCCACCTCACCGACACCGTCGATCCGAATGGCCGCGAGACTAAGTACATCTATGCGGATGACGGCATCGACCTCCTGCAGGTGCTGCAAAGGACTTCGGGTAGCGGGTTTTCGCAGATTGCCGCATTTACCTACAATGCTGCGCATCTTCCGCTGACGTCAACGGACGCCAGCGGACAGATCTCACATTTCACCTATAACGGCGCCGGCCAGCTGACCAGCCGGACGAACGCCCTGGGGCAGGTGACACGCTATGAATACGACAGCCAGGGCCGCTTGACCAGCATTATCAATGCCAACGGCAAGACGGCTGCCTCCTTCATCTATGACGCCGTGGACCGGGTCGCCTCCAGCACCGATTCCGAAGGCTATACGATTAACTACCAATATGATAACGCCAATCGGATGACACGCGAGACTTATCCGGATGGCACCGCCCGCCAGTTCGTATGGAACAATCTCGATCTGACAAGCGTCACCGACCGGCAGGGCAAGACGACCCAGTATACATATGACGCGGCGCGTAACCTAATCGACATTGCCGATCCTCTCGGCCAACACACAAAGCTCTCCTACTACGAAAACCGCACCCTCAAGAGCCTCACCGACCCCAACGGCAATGCCACCACCTGGAGCATTGACGTTCAGAACCGCGTCACCGGCAAACAGTATGCCGATGGAAGTAAGATCACGAACACATATGAGGCGACGACCAGCCGGCTCCATGCCGTCGCCGACGCTATGAACCAAGTGAAGCAATACGCGTATAATCTTGACGACACGATTGCCACCATCAGTTACATCCATGCGGTCAATCCGACACCCGATGTAAGGTTCAACTACGACCCGTACTTCCCGCGCGTGGTCTCGATGGAAGACGGCACGGGGAACACGGAGTACACCTACGGTCCATTTGGTGTACCTGGGGCGTTGCAGCTAGCGCAGGAGACAAGTTCATTTCTCAACCAAAGCGTCAACTATGATTATGATCCTCTAGGCCGCCTCGACCAGCGCAGGATCGGGTCACATTCGGAAACAGTCGTCTACGATTCCATCGGTAGGATGACCTCCGATGTGAATCAACTCGGCGTCTTCGCCATGACCTACCTCGGTGAGACTGGCCAGCTTACAAGCCGGACGCTTCGCGGCCTGCCGCTAATCGGAAGCCATTACGAATATCAACCGAACAGGAATGACCGGCGTCTAAAGGCGATTCTCAATACCTCCGGAACACCCAGCTTCCGCTATGAAACGACCCCTGAAAACCTCATCAGCAAGGTCACTGAAAGTCGGGCCGGTGTGGTTCCCATTCCTGCGCAGTCCTGGACCTATCAATATGACAGCGACTATCGACTGATCGGCGCCGACTCATCTCAAGGGCAGTTATATTCGTATGACTACGATCCGGACGATAACGTCACAGCTGCATCCGGACCCGGCTACCAGCTCAATGGTGCCTACAATAACCTTGATCAGTTGACCGAGGCTGGGTCGTCCACTTTTGCGTACGACGCGAACGGCAATCTCCTGAGTGACGGAGTTCGATCGTTCAGTTGGGACGCTGACAACCGTCTCATTCAGACGGCGACAACAGCCAATGGAGTATCGCATACAACGGGGTTCGTTTATGACGGCCTTGGTCGGCGTGTGGCCATCAACGGTGCCGAAGGCGAGACCCGATACGTGTGGTGCGGTGAGATCATGTGCGCCTCGGAGCGCGTCGATAACAGCATCTTTCGTCTCTACTTCGCCGAAGGTGAAGCATTGCCAATCAGTCAGGAAGCACTTTACTACTCGCAGGACAACCTCGGTTCGATCCGGGGCGTGGTAGGCTTTCAAGGAGGACCCGTGACCGGGTCATACGATTTCGACCCTTACGGCAATTCGACATATACCGAAGGAGACGCGTCGACAGATTTCCGCTTTGCGGCAATGTTCTATGAGCCTAATAGCGCACTTTATCTAACACTGCACAGACTTTATGACCCGCGCACTGGACGTTGGCTTTCGAGGGATCCCGTAGGCGCTCTCGGAACGCTTAACATTACATCCGATCAGAGTGAGAGTGTCGAAGCAGAAGAAAGAACACTGTGGGCCCCGCTTAGCAGCCGATCTACTGCCAATGTGCTTTTCCCTGGAAAAGGTCAATTAACGAATCCAAACCTTTATGCCTACGTGGGACGGAATCCGGTTAGCTATGTTGATCCGCTTGGTCTGTGGACCATTAACATAGGCATTTCAGGCACCATCAATATTCCGTTTTACGGACCGGTGGGTATAGGAGGTGGAGGGTTCTATGGCATTGCGTACGACGGTACAACGTTCGCCACGTATAAAGGTGCGGGCGTTGGCGTCGGGGCCGGTGCAGGCGGTTCCCTGGGCATTGAATTCGGCGCATCAAATGCAGACTCTGTATGCGACTTGGTGGGACCATTCGGGTGGATCAGCGCTTCCGGCGGTGAAGGTCTTATTATTGGTGGGGAGGGATACACTGGCAGCGGCTCAAAAGGCCAGTCAATTTACGGAGGCAACTTCTTTATTGGCGGTGGCGGAGGTACTCCGGTGTCCGGAACCGCCGGCGTGACATATACCTGGGTGCAACCGTGGTGAGCGAAGTAATACGGGATCAATCCGGGACCAGGAGCGGCGAGACGAGCCACTGAACTAAGCGAACCTGTGGCGCCGATCGCCACCTTCAGGTGGCGTAACCAATCGGGGCCGCGTCAGCGACTCAGCATAGCCGCTTCGTGCCGGCTCACATTGTAACCCCGTCACCTCTGCCAGAGGATATGTAGTTGTGGGTGCATTTGTCTTGCGGTTTTTGTTTGTATTATTTCCGCTCTGAAGTATTTTTGATGCTTGCCGAACCGGTGTGGCGCGACCTGATGTTAAAACTGTCGTGATAAGGACATGAACATGCTTAAGCTAGTATTTGGTGTATTGGCCTTGTGTTCCTGGTTTGCATCATTTTTTCTTTGGAAGTACTTTGATGCTCACCGAACTAGGGTGGCGCAGCCCGATAATGGAAGGGTATACTCCTTGAATACACATGGATCGGTTGTGTATCTCACTTCCGGTGAGCATTACTTCGTGTACAGCCTGATCGGAGCCGGTATTGTATTTTTCTTGTTAACTATCCTTCTGCATTACCTTGGGCATACGAATGCCTGAGTCTGTGTTAGCAGCATACACTCCCCGGCCGGCTCGATCATAACGCGATAATGCAGTCCGTTTTTAGCGTAGCGGCGCGGCGCAGAGATCCTTTCCTCGGTCTCCTTGCTGTGATAATCCGTATCGCTCCATCCCGCCACGTCCAGATGACAGCGAAGAATTTCCCCTCCATCGGGCCAATGCTCAAGAATCGCTCTTCGTTATCGCGTGGCGTTGGCGCGGTCAGCAGGGGACGGCCGTCGAAGAAGCTGAATGCTCCCCGCAGAAAATCAATCCCCCGCTCGGCCAACACCCAATCGCTCTTTGAATCGTCCCAGCCGAATTCCACGCCGAAGCATAGCCACGATTGTACCCACAGTCAACATGTTTATGAGAGGAATGGTCTCCGGGGACTGGCACTTTGCCGCTGAGACTCGGCATCTTAGGGCGATCATTCGCGCGACAAATAAAAATTCACTATCATGTTGTGGCAGGTCGTGTAGCAGAGATTCTTCATCGGGGGCGGGAACGATTCACGGAATCAGGAGTGTATGGGATGAACTGGTTCACTTGGTTAATGGCCGCAGCTCCCATCCTTTGCCTCGGTTGGTACTGCTTCTCGCGCCATCTCAACAAAGCTGTTGAGAAAGCGCGGAACTCGACTAACAGTCTGGCCGTGTTAGGGGGTATGCTCGCCGCCATCGCGATCCTGATTCCGCTAGGAGCAGGTTTCCTGCCGGAAAGACATTATTCGTGGCAGGCGTGGACTCTCGTTGGAGCTTTGCTTGCGGGCGGTGGATGTATGTTGGGGTTGATCTATTGCATGATCTGCCTGCAAGGCAACGACAATTTCATACCGAAGGACGCGCCGCATGTCCCTGACTGGATCAATGCGGCATGGCTTTCTCTGACCCTGCTAGCGTTGAGCAGCTTCCTTGTAAAGCTGTTTCCTCTGGGAGCGGAAGGGACTACTCAAGGGGCGCAAGGTCGCTTTTTCGTTGCGCGCGATCTGCCTCAGCTGGGGGTGAATCTGCAGGCAATCGAAGCAGCGTGGGGCACGCCTGTGATGGCATCAGATTCGGAGCTTGTGTATCGGGCGCAACAAGGCGCAATTCTTTTTTGTTTGGACAAAGGAGTCGTTAAATCCATCATTGAGACAAAGGAGACTGAAGAGAATGCCATCCGAGCATATTGCAAATGACATCCGGAATTCTCTCGCGCCAGGAGAAAGTTATCAAGACTTCGCTTATCTCTTTGACACGCTATTTTCACTGCGACAATCGACAACGCCGAACCCGCTTCTAAATGAGAAGATCTCCGGCGCGTTGTTGTGCGTATTCTTTCCCGACAAGCCGCAATCCTATATAAGCGCCATGCAGAGCTTTCGGCTAAGATTCAGTGGAGTCTCGTCCAATTCAGCTCTTCAGGCGGAGTTTCAACAAAGCGTGACGCCGGAAGCCATCTCCTTGACCAGAATGGAAGATGTAATATGGGAGCCCGAAAGATATTTCGTCACACAACAGAGCACGCAGGGTTTTCAGCAATCTTACTGACCTCTGATAATGACCTTGGGCATCGCTCAAATCGGCACCTTGTGCGATGCGGAGTCGCGCACGGAGCGCCGCCGCTTATCATAAATTTGCGTCGTGGTGATGTGCTTGTGGTCGAGCAGATCCTGGACGGATTCGATGGTCACGCTCGAATCCAGCAGCAGCGTCGCCGTCGTCGCCCGCAGGGAGTGCGGCGAGTAAATGCACTCCAGACCCTTTTCCCCGTCCGGCAGCAGCGTTTCCCGCATCGCGCCGGGAAGCCGCTCCAGATAACTCATCAGCAGGCGATACATGCTGCGCTCCGTCATCCGGCGGAGAGCCAGCGTTTCATGGTGCTGCGAAAGGCGAGGGCGGAAGAGGGGACCGCTCTCGATTCCGGCCGCCTTGATGTATTCGGCGATGGACTCCGCCGCGCTGAAGTGAATTCCCTTGGTTTTAACGTGCCCGCCTTTTATATGAAACCGCACCGTCGCTTCGTCACCGTCCTGGTGGAAGTCAGACACGCCCATCCTGCAGCCGGTCGCAATGCGCGCGCCGGTATAGAGGTAAAACTTCAGGATGGCGCGGTCCCGCAGTTCCAGGAGCGAATCTCCCGCCGGCATCGCAATGAGCTGGCGCGCGCGCGTTTCCGAGAGGGCGCTGGTTTCATCGACGGGATCGGAGGACTCGCGTGCAATGAACTGCGCATGGGCTGGATTGGGCACGGTGATCGGCAGCCGAAGTTCGGCGGCGGCACCGGCCAGATATCTGTAAAACGACGACAGCGAGGAAATCCTTCGATTAATCGTCTTGGGCGCCCCGCCGTGTTTCCCCATATGGTCCTTGAAAGCCTGGACATCGAGGATAGAGACGCGCAGCAGCTTGGCGGAATCCTCAGGCCAGGCAAATCTACAAAACTCGACAAAGGCCATGACATCGCCGCGATATGCGCGGCGCGTGTGATCGGATTTGCGCCGGTTGACCCAGGCTTCAAAGATGTTTGCCACCGAATGGAAGAAATGTTCGACGCGGCGTTCGATTTCCGGAGTGTGTGATCCTGAGAGCACCGGAGGCAAAGCCGGCAGCATTTCTGACCCAGGAATCGTCACACCATCCGACATCACCCCGCACCAAGTTTTGCTTCGTTAATCTGTCTGATAACAGAATTTATCAGACACATCAATTGAGAAAGCAGCTCAACCATATCTGTCGATTGTTTTAGTAAACGCCAAGAACGCTGCTTTTGGTCGCGAGAGCAGATATAGTCAGAAACGATGGCAAAAGGCACTCCAACAACCCCAGCTCCGGCTGGGCGCACGATTGACGACATTGCAGAGGCAATGAGCCCGCACGGCGGAACTCCGAGGCGTTGCTCCGTGCTTCTCGGAGCCGGATGCTCCATCAGTGCAGGCATTCCGTCAGCCGCTGACATTGTTCGCCACATTCAAACTCATTTCCCGGCAGCCTATGTGCGGTCGTCCTCCGACAATTATCCCGACTGTATGGCGGCGCTGGAGCGCGGTGTTAGGCGCGACCTGGTCGGGAGCTACATCGACAAGGCCAAGATCAATTGGGCTCACCTCGCGCTTGCGCAGCTGATCGACGGCGGCTATATCGACCGCGTTTTGACGACGAACTTCGATCCGCTCGTTTCTCGGGCATGCGCTCTCGTAAACTGCTTTCCCGCCGTCTATGATTTCGCGGCCTCGCGTGTTTTCAACCCGGATCAAATCAGTGAAAAAGCTATTTTTCACTTACATGGGCAGCGTGATGGCTTCGTTTTGCTCAATACGCGGGCAGAGGTGACAAAGCACCGAGGTCACATTCACCCGGTCTTTGAGGATGCTCACAAGGGGCGGATCTGGATCGTGGTGGGTTATAGCGGCGAGAACGATCCGGTATTCGATCTGCTCGCGAAGGTCAAAACCTTCGAGTATGGGCTCTACTGGATCGGCTATGGCTCAACGCCGCCGAAGCACGTCGCAGAGAAGCTGCTTGGCGAGGATCGTGGCGCTCACTTCATCGGCGGGTGGGATGCGGACGACTTCTTTGTCACGCTCGCTCAACAGCTCCAGTGCTTTCCGCCGCGATTCGTGACGCAGCCTTTTTCTCACCTAAAGGCGACGTTCTCGATGTTGACCGACTACAACGCCCCCCGGAACGATACCGACGACGCGCCTGATTTCAGGCAGAGCCGCTTTGACGTGGCATCGGTCGTTCGGCCCCAGCTCGAGAACCTGATCCGGAGCCGGGAACAATCGCTCTCTGCGGAGTATTTTTTTCTCTCGGGCGAATACGAGCGTGCCGTCGCATCGTTTGGGAAAAAGCCTGTCAAGACACTCTCGCCCAGCGATGCTGACACCTACGGATGGTCCCTCCTGATGCTCGGCGACCGATTGCATTCCGCTGCCAGGGTCGATGACGACAAGGCAAAATACCGGACTGCCATCAAGTACTTTAAAGTGGCTGCCAAGATTCCCAGCACGTCATCCGATGCGCTCTACAACTGGGCCAATGCCTTGTTCGATCTATCGATGGCAGCGAGGAACGGCGCTCCGGAAATGATGACGAGGTCGGCAGAGCAGTTCATGCTCAGGGCCGTCGCCAAGTGTCGTGAAGCCATAGCCATAGATCCTGTTTTTGCAGACGCGCACAACAATCTCGCCAATGCGCTTTCCGATCTCGCCCGCGCTGGCTATCCGCGCGAGGATAATGGCATGTTACGGGAAGCGTTTCGTCACTATGAGAAGGCGATCAAGAAAACAGAAACGCCCCATATCGTACATAACAACTACGCCAAGGCCCTTCACGATCTCGCCAGAATTACGAAAGACCTGCGGCTTTATAAGAAGTCATTGGCTCATTTCGATATCGCAGCGAAATGCAATCCCGACTACTACAGCGTGTTCCTCAGTTGGGGACATGCGCTGTCTGATTTGGCGCGAATAACCGGATCGGCAAAGGACTATGCGGCAGCGGTCGAGAAGTACCGTCGCGCCGCAGAGATTGATCCGGCGGACACGGCAGCTCATCACAGTTGGTACTACACGCTGCTATCACTCGCCGACATGTCAACGAAATCAAAGAAAGAGGCATTTCTTGACCAAGCCAAAGTAGTCTCTCGTGAGCAGAAGCGTAGAAGGAGGCTTCGTGAAAGGTCGGAATCTATCGCAAGCCGCATCCATGATGTGGGTGCCTAAGCCGATAATGTATTTTATCGAGTTAGAAGTCAAGACGGTTGTCAGCAAATCTAATGTGTCAGTTGACGAGGTAAATGTCGCAGACCGTGACGAGATATTTGTCCTTTGGTCGCTCGTCGCCGCGTGAAAAGGCGGGTCGTCAGCGGTAGGCTGAGACAAATAGCTCGTCAAAGGTGAATTATGTTGTCATTTCAAATGTCACAAAACCTTAACTTTTATCAAAACACCGAATGAATTAGGGTCTGGCTCTGAAGCACTGCAATTATGGAAGAGAAATCACATGCCTCAGTACGACGATGGTCCCGATGTCAAGGCGGTGGCAGCCGCCAATCTCAGCATGACGACGATTTATGTCGCCCCAGATGGCACCCATGCCTGTATTGAATTGCCATCGTCAAAGGCCGTCAGATGCCTCATTGGCGAGTCTCTGAAAACACTTGGTTTTGATTTAGGGAATCCTTCCGGCAGTGACATTGCCATCCTCACTTTGAGTCGAGGTTCTAGCGATACTCCAGGAGAGGCTATCCGCCATGATAATGATGTGTGGCTTACGAAGCAGGGCTTGGACAAGCTCATCGAAGCGGGAGTGACGAATCGGAGCCTGGATGCGTTAACGGGCAGGAAAGCCACCACGCTCATCGATGACGAGAGAAATGCCTCTCGCGGTGCACGAACCCGAGGAGATGGCGCTCGTTGGTGAATTTCGCGCTCCTGCATGATCATTGCGGCCACGGCCGAGGCCCTCAACCGAACATCTACTTGACCGTGAAGCCGCTTAGATCGGGTTTCGCGGTTTCCACGTCGCGTTATGATGGCCTCCTTTGTACTTTGTGACGCACGCGCTGACTTCGTGCGCCTTGACGCGAGTGATCCCATTCCTCAGTATCTCCGGCCCTCCTGCCGCCGCGCGGATATGTTTGCTTCCGTCTGCAGCAGTCACTGTGAACTGCCACTTCATGGCTCAGTGCAATTTATCGATCAAGATTACAGTCAGGAATCCTCGTCAGAGGACTCGTCGAGATCGACGAGCACGGTGTACGTTGCGGGCGCGATTTCTGCAGAGGTATACAAACGTGCTGCAAGGCGTGGTCTCAATTCCACAGGTTGGCGCTCGCCGTCGAATAGTACGAGGTAGAAATAATAGGCCCCACGATATTCCGGCGACCGAGACACAGTGTACTCGTTTTCCGATAGGAAAAAGCGATACTGGCCACCCTGCTTCGATACGGCCTTGACCTCGATGAATCGGGCCTGCCTTACCGCAGAGTGCGAAAGAAAATCGTATCCATAGCCAGGGCGTTCACGTCGGTCTTTAATGTTCTCTATCAAGTGTTCGAGATCCGCACCGATCAGACGGTTCTTTTCCCATTTCAGCGCGAATTCTTCCGCCCTTTTGCCGATTATTCCACGTTGATTCTGAATGTCTTCGAAGTTGACTTTGCGATGGACTTTCCTTCGTAGTGCCCGGGCTGTCTCCGGTGGTTTGTGCTTCTTGGGAATGTACGTGTCAACAAGGAATCGCATGAATTTAGGATTGCTCCATGCGCTTATGACAGCATTGTCGGCCTTCACGTCAAGAAGCCCGCTCTGAATAGCGCTCCGATTTAGGTCGTCAGGAAAGCCCAGTTCTCCGCCGATTACTTCCAGATGCTCCGCGCTGCACAAAGCAAGGAAGCGTTCCGGAAAATACAGACTTAAGATCTTAGCTTTGAACATTTGAGACAACGGATTCCTGTCAATCGCTGCGTAGTCGGGCGTCCTTCGCGCGCCCTCGCGCACCAAATCTAACAAGGCAGCCTTTACCGCTGCGAATGCTTCCGCCGCGCTCGTTCCGAACTTATGGGTCCAGTGATATTGCTTACTTGAAACTGATTTTGTCCTGCCGAAATAAATCCCGAATTTGAATGCTGGCGAACCCTGTATCGCAGCCCAGTATCGGGTTTTCGCTTCGACATAAGAACAAAACGTCGGAGACTGCAATCCGATGACATAGGTGTCAACCGTGAGATCCCCAAGTCGCCTGAGCGGGAACGCTTTCAGGAAGGCTCCTCGGCTCTGGAGGGCAAGATCTTCGTGCGAGGCGTCATATTGCGCCTCGAAACTGTTGAGCACGGCTTTCTTGAAAGGGTTGCCTTTTGCCATCTGCACCTCATCATTCACGGGATCTGATGGTGACATTATCGCCTAGCACCCCAATGAATGAAAACGTCCTTTACGTTGTCGCAACTCCGGCTGATCCGCCGCTCACGTCTCCTTGTCTTGCGATCGCTGCGAACTGAGGCAGTGGTCACACCACCACTCCCTTGGCTTTCTTCTCGGCAGGCTGGCGACCTGCGCGCAGCGCGGACACGTGTTGGCTCCGCAGTTCACGCAGTAGTCCATATTGTCCTCGTGATAGGTTTCGCCGCAATGCTCACAGGTCATCCTCGCCACTACCGCCAGCAAATCGCCCAGGCGGAAATAGCTTCCCATCCGGCAATCGCATTCGACCTGATGGCCTTTACGATAAACGCGGCTTCCCATCAGGGCTGCGGCGGTGGTTGCTCGCAAAGTACCTGTGGCGAAGATGCGGCGGGACGGTTTGCCGCCTGATAATCCCCGACAAAATCATCGATCAGTGAATCAACCTGCGTGCTGGTCGCTGTTAGCAGGTCCGCGTCGTCCGGCACAATCAATGCCCAGGATTCGTGCCAGCCGATCCCTTGAATCGGCACGGACTCCACACGTTTCAGCATGAAGGGTTGCAGGTGCGACACTTCCATCGAGATCAGGTAGCCAGACAGTTCCGCAATCCGTCTTGCCGCGAGGTGCACCCAGATCTGGGCGGGTGTCCCAGCACGAATCATCTGAACACCTTCTCGACAACCTTCATCACGAATGCCATCCGTGGTATCCCGCTCAGCCCAAACATAATCAATGAAATGGCAACCGTTCGCAAGAGTTTCCGTTTCTCAAGTACGTCTTTCCGAGTTAAGACATACGTCCACTGGCTCAAGAGCGGCCAGGTGATACGATGAAGCAATACTATGAATAGCAAAACCACGAATGCGGCGGATGCCAACGCCGTAGGGATGTTAAACAATCCTAGAATCAGCATAGTGGTAACTAGGTTGCTCTTTGGATTTGCAACTGCAAGCTTTACGATGAATGCGATAGGAAGGATGATTACGATTGAGATAAGAAGTAGTTGGATAGCCATTGTGATTGTCACTCTCAAAAGAGTGACGCAAGCCAGCATCCACTTCAGCGATTGCCTGATTATCATTAGAAGAAGTATGTCGGAGGCAAGGCTCATCGTGAACGCCTCAATAAGGACTAATCGATTTCCGCTCGCCAAGTGCATGTAGACCAAACGGAGGTAGAGGAAAATAACTAGAATCGTTGGAGAACAGCTTAACCAAGCCCATAAAGGTGACTTGAAGACGATGGGAAGAATCGCAAAGGTCGCACAGAATAAGGAGACCACAAGAAAAACGATTCCATACAGGATGAACACAGGCACCGTATGTTCGAGTCTATCTGCGGACGGCGTAGACCTCTTTAGCAGATCAGCGTACGCGACAAGTATGTATGACAACAATTCAAAGAAGAGGCCGAAGAATAGGAAGAGGCTAGTAAACGAAAGCGAACCCGAAATACCCACAAGGCGAGGCGAAATTATCCTGGTGCCGACGATACGGTTGAATGCCTTTGTTACCTTCTCCGCGACCGCGTTGAAGAGTGCTCTCGTGGTATCACCTACAGCCTTGTTACGATCATCGATTCTTATCCATAATTCCTCGATCCGATTTACCCATTTACCCTCGGTCGATTCTCGCATAACGAATGTAAGGTAGAAAACATAGGTACCTAAGAGCAGGGCGGCAATGTGCAAAACTTGCAGCATTTTATTCTTCTCGAAAGATTCGATGCGTCAAGATTACTACCATGCCTGATTCAAGTCGAGAGTTCACCACACTGCTTCTCTTCGATCCTAATAGGCACTCTGCGAAACACCCGGTTGAAAATCTCATGTGCAAGGTCCACGGATTCGTCGATTGCGTGGATGGTCGGAATCACGCGAACGTTGACTTGGCTCTCCCTTGCTAGACGTATGCCCGCAAATGTCGCAGACCGCGACGAAATATCTGTCCCTCGGCAGCCGAAGAACTCCTCGGAGCGGGATGCTCCATCAGCGCAGGCATTCCGTCAGCCGATGACATTGTTCGCCACATTCAAAATCATTTCCCAGCCGCCTATGCGCGGGCGTCCTCCCACAGTTATCCCGACTGTATGGCGGCGCTGGAGCGCGGTGTCAGGCGCGACCTGCTGAACCGTCCTGGCTCGACGGCACATGGAGCGCAGTTTTTGATCCTCGCGCGCCGACCAGCGCGTCCAGTATCGATTGTCGCTCACGCGCAAAAACCTCCGGCACCCTGTCTTTTATGTATTCCTGCCATCGGAATGACCTGACGTCGTTCAAAGATGGTTGAGGAACTACCAATCCACTAAGGACCGTCAGATTTACTTACTGGGTGCACATCTAGATTTCATGGGGGCGAAGGCGATTTGGAAATGTCCAGCGTCTCACTTTTTCGTGGGGTTGCGAAACTCCGAGGGTGAAAAGGCGCGAGAAAGAACAAGGGCCCCGGGCCGAAGGCGCGGAGCCCGATGTCTGCGGCAGATCGGATTGAGTACCGATTCTGTGCCAGTTTTGCCGACCGTTGATCCCTTTCTTCCGAAGTGGGCGGTGGGCCCAGTACAACAGCCTTTGCCCTGTGGTTCTAGGCGAGAGTACATCACGCTCCTGCCGCGGCTTCATTCTACGCCAACTCCAGGAGCGATTGCCAGAAGAAGCCTATGGTCAAACTCTGGCGCGGTCGTCTTCTGGAGCGATGCACCGAAGGTCGGGAGGCTTTTGCATGGCGAGAATAAGACTTGAATCGTATCGATGGAAGCTTGTCAGAGGGGCAAACGGTCGAAGTGTCAAAACAGACCATGATCATCTGCCCCGTGGCCACAACTCCCCCGGTTACACAGCAAATTGTTCACGTTTCCGTCCAGAAAATCGGGACAGGTGCACTTCGAGCAGGGGAAATTGCCCTCTTTTTCCTCCGGAGCAATCTGAGATTCGAGCTCGGAAGGCCCGACCGATTTCTCTTCTTCGCGCATATATCCTCCATCACCAGGATTCTAGTTGAGGCCGTCCCACCCCCTACGCTCTGCTTCCGCCTCGAAAACCGAAGAAATTCTACCGCGCATTCAACACTGACGGTTGTCCCGAACAACCGATGATCTTCTATGACGCCTGACAAAGGAGGGAAGGGCGTCTATGAGGTTGACCTTTTCCGCCCATTCCTCCACCCCCAAGTGCGCGTGGCTTCTTCAGTTCCAGCATTCTGAACACCAATTGCCACATCGCCCATCTTGCAGCCTTCTGCGAGGTCCCTGCATTTGTGGTGATCATTAGCAGTCAAGTGGTCCATAATACCTCCGGGGCAGGCGGCAGCGGTTCAAAGCGGCGGCGAGGATTACGTGACATGGCAATAATTCTGCAAAAAGCCAGACGAATCTCCCTCTTATCGTTGACCTTAATTCTTGGCAGTTGCTTGTCTTGGAGTCAGTCAACTCCAGCGCGGGGTTTTTTGTGCAATGCCACCAACCTGGACTTGCGCTACGCGATAAAGACATATGATAGTGGTCACCCATGGGTTTCAGGTTGGATCGCTCTCCCATCAGCGCAGTGTGTCTGGGCCGCGACGATCAGCGAACCGGGATCGGAAGCGCACTTTTACTTCGTCGCCCACACCCTCGACGAAAACATAGAGTGGGTTGGGGATTGGCACGATCCTGATTCAATTTTTTGTATTGATTCGAACGGCGCGCCTTTCGGTTTTCCACCAAGCGGATGCGGTGTCACAGGAAGAACGAAAGTTCCCTTCCGAAGAGTGGACGTGAACTTCAGTACCGGCAGTTATTACACTATTACTTGCGAAAATGCAACACAGAATTTCTTCTTCGACTGTGGTAGTGTCAACTTTTCGATTCCGGTCAACGGAAAGCTTGCTCCTCCTCCCCCGCCATCCCCTCCAGCCAAACCGTTGTGGCAAACTCATATCGATTGGTGTTCCAACAACAGGGATGCTGGTGGATCGGTCGACTGTCCGGAACTCTACCTGGGAACCTATCCGGCATGCATGGTGAGTGGGGGGCGATCCTGCCTCATAAGTAAAGCCAAGGCTCTGGCCCATTCGGGCAATTGTGATGACGCGCTTAGAGTGACGCTGATCTGTCAATGCAAGAATCAGGAAGCTAAGGATGCCATTGAGGCTGCGGGAGCGAGGCAAGTCTGCGGGTACCTGGGGCCGCCACCGACAGATTCGGGCCCTGGCTCTGGAGCTCCTCCTCGGCCGCAGACCGGCGCCACCCAGCCATATCGCCCCTACTATGTAATCTGGCGTTGGACCTGCACAGATAATGAGGGTGACCCTGCGGGTGACCATACGGTCACGATGAGCAGCTCAAGGTCATGTGAGGATGCCGAGCGTCAGCTGCAGCTGATTGTCAACGCTTGTGGTCCAGGAAAGCGAACCTCAATTACACATGAAGACAAGACAGGGGACGGTCCCTGCATGGCGCAATAATGCCTGCAAAATGACCAAAGGAATAGGCGCTTTCAATGGCAAACGACATCCTCGAAAAAGTCACGCGCGTTCAGACGTACCTAAAAAAGACGATCTGCGTGAGGGACTACGCTAGACGGCAAGAGTTTGCCGGTCCGGAGCGAGGTCGAGATCGGCACCGCAATGCTTGCAGAGATGGTGCTTGGAGGCGCACTCGCTACACAGCACGTCGGTGTACGTACTCCCGTAAACAACGCCTTGTCGCAGATTCCACAGGGCCTCAAGGCCATGGCTGCGCCGCCAATGCGCCCGCTCAAGTAAAAGCATACCTTGCAAAGACCAGCAGCGTTTCGATCCTTGGCCCGCGCGTCGGTGCGCGCTTCCTCGGCCCGCCGCAAAGTGTCCTTGATGCGCTGATTCTGAACCGGCCACGGCAGATCTACGGACCACATAGGGTTGCAAAGGCGACATGCGAGACTTGCAATCGGTACAGCGGCGACGCTCGCCGTCTTCCTTTACGAATGTCATGAAGCGGAGCCTGTCAAAGGTTCAGCGACTCCATAGCAGTCTGACCATCATGCGGAAGGCTCGCCAAGCCACAACATAACGTCCATTATGTTGTAGCAACTTCGGATGATTCGTCGCTTACGTCGCCTAGTCCTGTGGCCGCCGCGAACTGAGGCATTGGTCACACCACCACTCCCTTGGCTTTCTTCCCGGCAGGCTGACGATCTGCGCGCATCGCGGACAGGTGTTAGCGCCGCAGTTCACACAGTATTCCATATTGTCCTCGTGATAGGTCTCGCCGCAATGCTCACAGGTCATTCTCGCCACTACGCACCTCCCAAATGAGCGGGGAAAATCCCGCCGGACATCAGACTTCGCCGGGCTGAGCCCCCGCCGTGCTTGTCCGTTTACTGATTCTCTGATCGGGCGTTCTTCTTTTCAAGATGGTTGCGGCGCCAGAGCACCCAAAAACGTTCCCAGGGCGAATGTCATTTGTGACAACGCGGCGTTTTCCCGCTGCGTTCTTCCGTGGGCAAGTTTCGTAGGCTCCCATAACGACACAATCTGCCAATAGTTCATTAACGAAGCGTTAAGAAATGCGCGGCTGCCGGTCACCGGTGAACTTGCTGATGCCCCGGAGCGAAAATAGCGCTCCATCAAGCTCGCGTCGCTCGCGAGCGCGCTTCTTGTCATGAGGCATACGGGAGGCGAAGATTCACAACGAACGGGAAGCGGAGCACCGCCAACAGGCCATATTGCAAGCACGCGCGACGCATAAGCCGCGTGCTGAATGATCACGGGCTCGGCTCGCGTTGCGGAATGAGCAACTTGCGGATATGTCAGAAAATTTTCTTGCGATTCGTGGTGCTTTCTGTGGTATTGTTCGGACCATTCTGAACGCGACCTAGCACGCTCGCCAATCTAAGCACAACCCCCAGCACGTCCCGGCACGATAAATCTCTTATCGGAGGCGCACGTGACACGTCTTCATGGCCTGGGTCTCTCCCTTTGCTTCGTCAGTTGCGCACTTTTCTCCCACCCGAAGTCCATTGCCGCAGATTCCGGAGCGAAGACAATCACGGGGGGCAGCTTCGATGCATCGCTGCGGCTTGCGCGGTTCGAGGAGCCGTTGCTTGCGGTAGCCCCGACCTCTTCCGCGGAGGATATGGAGCTTGCTGAAGCGGTGTCCTCTTATAACGCCCGCGGTGAGGCGGACGATCTAAGCGCTCTGGCGCAGTTTATATCCAAACACCCGGATTCGGGATGGAACGTTTCCGTCCTTACAAATCTTGGCCTGCTCTACTATCACTACGGCTATTTTCAGAAGGCGATCGACTCATGGCATTCGGCGTGGGAATCTGGTAAGCAGATTACCGATCCGCATGCGCGTGTGGTCGTGGATCGCGCGGTTGGCGAACTCGCCCGGATGCATGCGCGCCTCGGTCATGCCGACGAGCTATCGGCACTTTTCGCAGAAATGGGCGACCGCCATGTGAGCGGTGATGCCACAGAGGCGATAGACGGAGCAAAGGATGGACTGTGGTTAATGCGCAATCATCCGGGGACGGCCTATCTTTGCGGCCCCATGGCCCTGAAGAATCTACTTCTTGCCCTGAATGTCAAACCCGAAAAGACCGCATTCTTGGATGACTACCGTTCCGGCCCACACGGTGTCTCCTTGGAAGAAGTAAGCAGTCTTGCCGATAAGGCACAATTCGCCCACCGCATTGTGTTTCGTGAACCGGGCCAGCCAATTCCTGTTCCTTCGATTGTGCATTGGAAAGTAGCACACTTCGCCGCCATCATCAGCGAGGCCAATGGCCGCTACCACCTCGCGGACCCGACGTTCGGAAGGGACCTGTGGGTGACACGTGCCGCCATAGACGCAGAAGGGAGCGGCTACTTTCTCGTACCGGTCTCTTCTGACCGCCAGCCTTCTGACTCCCTCGCAGCCCTGCGAAAGGTAGATCTATCCGAAGCGTCCCAGGTCCGGGGCATGGGCGTTACGACCCTTTTCGAAATTCTTGCGACGTTGCTTGACGACGTCGTATGCGTTGATTGCATTTATGGCGTTTCCCAAGGAATGGCCACTTACAACATGCACGAAATGCTGGTCAGCCTGCATATTTCTGACACGCCGGTTGGGTATACGCCTCCAAAGGGCCCCGCCGTGAATATAATGCTTGTCTACAACCAGCGCGAAGCGGCGCAGCCTGCGCTTTATGAGGCGTTCAATATAAGTCAGAAATGGAGCCTGAATTGGCTCGCGTACATCGAGGACGATCCCTTCTATCCCGGTGCGGGTGTTACGCGCTACGCGGCTGGCGGCGGCAGCGTCGACGAGTCAGGATACAACAGCGCAACCCAATCCTTCACGGCGGAGACCAGGGACGCTTCGGTCCTGGTATTGAAGTCCTTGAGCCCAATCGTCTATCAGCGCATGCTGGCTGATGGCGGAATGGAGACGTACGCGCAATCCGACGGCTCCACCGGGTCCACGAGACACATCTTCCTGACGCAAATTACCGACCCTCAGGGAAACTCAGTAAGCCTGAACTATGATTCGCAATTGCGCCTCACCTCGATTACCGATGCGACGGGCCGCAGCACCACTTTCTCCTATGGGCTGACCGGATATCCTCTGCTCGTAACCCAGATCACGGACCCCTTCGGACGCAGCGCCAGTCTTAGCTACAACTCACTTGGCCTCTTGACACAGATCACAGATGTGCTCGGGCTGACTTCGCAATTCACCTACGATGCGTCCTTGCTCATCGATGCGATGACTACACCTTACGGGACTACCAACTTCGCGTACGGCGACAATGGCAATGAGCGCTACCTGAATGTAACGGACCCGCTCGGCTATACAGAGCGGCTTGAATATCTGCAGCAGGCCCCCGGCATTGCCTACTCAGACCCACCGGCGCTCATTCCACAGAGAATGACTGGGCCGTGGAACAATTATCTCTACGGGCGCGATACATGGTATTGGGATAAGCATGCCTATCCCATCGCTGCCGGGGACTACACTCAAGCTCGGAACCGGCATTGGACGCACCAGTCCACTAACCTCAACATCACCAGTCACACTGTGGAGGCCATCAAATACCCGCTCGAAAACCGAGTCTGGATGAACTACACCGGCCAATCAGTCGCCAATCTCAGTTCCGCCGAGTCAGGAACTTTCGACACTCCGACCAATATAGGCCGTGTCCTGGACGACGGCACCACCCAGCTCTCGCAACGCACTTATAACTCTCTCGGGCATGTGACAGATTTTATCGACCCAGTGGGCCGCGAAACCCAATTCATTTACAATACGAATCAAATCGACGTGCTACAGGTGAAGCAGAAGATCGCGGCATCGGGATACTCAACCATTGCGCAATTTGCTTACAACAGCCAGCATCTCCCCCTGACATACACCGATGCGGCGGGGCAAACATCGACATATCAGTACAACACAGCAGGACAACTGACACAGAGCACGGACGCGCTCGCGGAAATCACTAAATATAACTATGACGCCCTTGGGTATCTAACAAGCATCATTAACCCGAACGGTAAAACACAGGCCACCTTCACATACGACGCCTATGGCAGGATTGCGACAGCAACGGATTCGGAAGGATATACTGTCAGCTATAACTATGACAATTTAGACCGGATCACGAAGGAAACCTTCCCCGACGGAACCACGCGCCAGTACACCTGGAACAGGCTGGACTTGGCATCGGTAAAAGACCGTCAGAACAACGTCACCCAATACGCACACGACGCCGTCCGCAACCTTACGCAGATCACCGACCCGCTTGGTCACCAGACAAACTTCACCTATTATGAAAACCAGACACTCAAGAGCCTCATCGACCCCAACGGCAACGCCACGACTTGGAACATCGATCTCCAAAGTCGTGTTACAGCGAAAATCTATGCCGACGGCAGCCAAGTAACGAACGCCTACGAGAACACGACCAGCCGCCTTCATTCCGTCACCGACGCCATGAAGCAGGTGAAAGAATACGCCTACGCTGAAGACGACGCATTGACTGGCATAACCTACGAGAATGCAGTCAACGCGACGCCCAATGTGAGCTTTAACTATGATCCGTACTTCAAGCGCGTCGCTTCGATGACCGACGGAACCGGGGCAACCCAATACAGCTACTATCCGGCCGGTGTTCTTGGGGCCCTGCAGCTTGCAAGCGAAGCGGTCCCCGAGCCTCAGGCCACCATCACCTACCAATACGATCCGCTGATGCGGCTTACCTCCCGCGCCATCAACGGCGTCTCGGAAACCTACAGCTACGATAGGCTCTCGCGTCTCACCTCGCACGGCACGCAGATGGGAGATTTCCAGCTTGGATACCTTGGCCAGACGGGCCAACTCACTAGTCAGATGATTGCTAGTGGGACGGTTGGTACTACTTGGAGTTACGATTCGAATCTCAATGATCGCCGTCTGAAGGCAATCAGCAACACCGGCGATTCCCGGAGCTATACGTTCACCACGACGCCCGAGAATCTGATCTCCGAGATCACCCAATACACCCCCGGTTACGAGTACGGATCGGGCAATGATTGGGATAGCAAACAGCAGGAAGATAATCAATGGACCTATAAATACGATGACGATTATCGCCTGATCTCAGCCTTGTCTTCACGCACGGGCGTTTTTAAGTACGAATACGATCCGGCTGACAATATCACACTATTTGGAGAAACTCGTGGCCAAGAGACCGGCACCTATAATGCCTTGAATGAAATCATTAGCTTCGGTCAAAAGCCTTTCATATATGATGCTAATGGGAATGTCCTGGACGACGGTCTCCGCACCTACGAGTGGGATGCAGAGAGCCGGCTTCTGACTATCGCGTGGAAGAGTAACGTCGGACACAAAACTGCCCTTTCCTATGATGGGCTCGGGCGACGCATCGCTATTGATTATATTGACGCGAATCGATCAGATGAAGTTCGGTACCTGTGGTGCGGCGAAGTGCTGTGTCAATCGGCGAACGACACGAATACGATCGAGCATCGCTATTACTCAGAAGGCGAATATCTGCCAAGCGATGGTTCAGGGCTCTATTACGCTCAGGATCAACTTGGTTCGGTGCGTGATGTTCTGCTTACCAGCGATGGCAGGCGCGTTGAGTCGTCTGACTTTGATCCATATGGGCAATCGCGGAAGCATAACCAAACAATGACCGATTTTCGCTATGCTCGGACCTTCGATGACAAGCAGGACGATGTTTACTTAACGCATCAACGCGCCTATGAACCAGCAAACGGGCGCTGGCTTTCGAGAGACCCAATCACGCCTTACGACGACGTTAATCCATATGTGTACGTGCGCGGGGGGCCGGTAAGCCATGACGACCCGAGCGGGCTTGCATCCAGCGAAGTAACGGTTGGCGGGCAGTCGTATCCTCGCGCTAAAGGTGTCTTAAATTATGTCTCCAACTGCTTCGGCGTTACGGTGACTGGTGATCCGGACGTTGGCTTCGAGGAAGCCGTTATGAACAGGATACTTCGCGACAATTACAGTATGTTCCTCGCCGAAAGTCAGCTTCGTGTCGGAGATCTCATTGTCTATTACGTAGAGCTTAGCAACGGCGTATATGTCCCGTCACATGCGCAGAGAATTATAGGTTTCAAGAATGGTGCGCCCCTCGTATTTACAAGGGACGGCGAATATGATGAATGGAGTGCATTCTGGAATATGTTCGGCTGGTCTCAAGTTCACTTCGGGCCCCTATTTGGACAAAATGGCGACGAAACGGCGATTCAAGATCCGATGGCGAACGGCATTCCCATCTATTACCACCCTAAGGGCTCAATATGCCCCTGCACACAATAGGGCATGGACGGCCCCACGATTGCGCAAGCGCACGTTACCAGTTACATAGCCATGAGCGCGTGATGGCTTCAATAGTTATAGGGGTATCCCGCAAATAGAGGTGACAAATGTGTGTTGCTGGTGGTGTGCGTGCTCTTTCGCTCTATTAAGCCAGTAGCGAGCCGCGGGCTCATTTGTGGGAATTCCAATGCCGATAGCATAGATGCAGCTAAGGTCGGCCTCTGCCAAGAAATTGTTCTGCTGGGCCGCTATCCGTGCCCATGTTATGGCCTCAGGCAGCATATGGTACGGCCGGCGTCTAAGTTCAACGTCACTCATTTGAATGAGTGTCCTATAGAGGTCGATTTGCGCGGGAAGTGAGCCAGCGCGGGCTGCTTTGCGCAACCAGTAGACGGTCTCTTCGTCTTCGTTTCCGTTCGGTTCTGAGGTCCGATCGGCCTCCGCCATGCGTATCTGGGCTTCCGTCGAGCCAAGTTCGGCGAGGAGCCACGGTCGCGTTGCCTGCTCGTATTGGTGCGAAGGCCGCTCGATGTTATAAAGAGCAAGGACGGAGGTAGACAATTCAATGAGAGGTATAATGAGCAGGACACCTTTGACAGCTGTCCAAGAACTAGAAAACGCTTTCTTCCACATGTATAACGCGAAGCTATACAGCACGAGGCAACAGAGGCGGAAACTATCATAACTGCAGAAACTGGCAAGTAGCTTAAGCCAGTATGGATGCTGCAGTGAGAGTCGATCGCAGATGTTAAACGACCCAGTTAGAAGAGCTGGGGAAAGAAATGGGCCTAGCGTAAGTAACCAGAAGAGGTGCTTGTATGACATGTAGGCTGCCAGCTAAGTGAGGAAGAAGGTGCATGGTAGATGTGGCCATGGGAATGTCAAGAGATCGACATGCCCACCTCAGGGCGGCCTCATGAGATATTGAGGATGCGTTTGAGCGTTTGATTATCCCACCCTGCATTTTTCTCAATCGCTTAATGTACTCGCGTTTGTTCTTTAGCGGTCTGGAGCAGATTGAGCGCGACGTAGCGGATGGTTACGTGTGCGAGGGGCGCATTATCCTTTCGGGTGAGGTTGGTGTCTTCGCCGGAGCTCGAATCGAGAGCCCCGTGCGGGGCATTTTCAATGGCCAGTGGCTGCGCGTATCGGCGAGAATCCGCTTGGGGTCGGGTGTATCGTCTGTAATGTAATAATGCATTTCGGCGGTAGTGTTTCCGGCGAGGATGCGTGTGGCGGTGATACGGACGCTCTCTGTAAACCTTGCCAGCGGTGCACTTCTTGAAGCCCACGCTGTCGTTGCCCACTCAGCGGTTGCTGGTT
>Ga0181535_10000972_pt1 | contig 39530 bp, 29 predicted proteins | sample PEATcosm2014_Bin_44_FD_119774 | JGI IMG/M metagenome (GOLD analysis project Ga0181535, IMG submission 119774) | Peatland microbial communities from MTU Mesocosm Facility, Houghton, MI, USA - PEATcosm2014_Bin17_30_metaG | ecosystem: Environmental > Terrestrial > Soil > Wetlands > Peat | place... | reverse complement strand
GCATATCGCCAGAGCCTCGTCGATGTGGCCCTTCTCGACCGTGACCTTGATGCGGTCGTAGAGCTTCTTCTCGTCGACCGAGATCCGCTTGAAGTAGAGGAGCCGTTCGATGATGAGGGCGATGACGAAGGCGGAAAGGGCGACGAGGACCCAGACGACGATCCCGCCCTTTTGCAGGAAATCGATCATGCTCCCTCCTGAATGCGTTTTTCTGGCGGCGATCCAAGCGCCGCCCCTATAAGGTACCTCGCGGTCATTCGCTCGACAAGGTCGCGTCGCGACGTTGACCGCTCCCGCGACCGACGCCGCGCCATCTGCTTGCTCCTTTCCCGGTTTCGGGGCAATATAAACCCATGCGCCGTTATCATCCTGCACTCGCCCTCGTCATCGCGGCCTCGATCCCGGCCGCGATAGCCCAGACCGCCCCTCAACCGAGTTCCCAAGCGGCCGTTCCCGCCCTGGAAGCGGCTCCGGCCGTTCAAGGTTCGGCGCAGCCGAAGCTCGACGCTCTCCTCATGTACCGCCAGGGGAGGGACCTGGAGACCTCGGGAGACCAGGCCGGCGCGGCGGCCAGATACACCCAGGCCGTCTCCGTCTGCGATCAGGAACTGGCCGCCGATCCGAAGCGCCTCGAGGCCTACGTGGTCAAATGCTGGAGCCTCTTCCGGCTCGACAAGCATGACGAAGTGATCGTCACGGGGCAGGCCGGGCTGAAAGTCGCCTTCGACGGCCGCCTCTCCGAGGTGATGGGCGAATCCTATTATTTCCTCGGCGAGATGGACAATTGTCTTAAATCCCTGCAAAAATACATCGAGGTGTCGGGCGACTCGGGAGACCGGGGACCGACGGCGTTCTTCTTCATGGGCGAGGCCTATCTCAGGCTCAAGAAATACTCCCACGCCGACATCGCCTACTCGACGGCCGTCCTCAAGGAGCCGAGCATGCCCCGCTGGTGGTTCCGCCTCGGGAACGCCTGCGAGGCCAACGGCGATTGGAAGCGGGCCCTCGACGCCTACGGCAAGGCCCTCGCCCTCAGTCCCGCCTATCCCGAGGCCATCGCGGCCCAAGCCAGGGCGAAGGCCAAGGTGACTCCGTGAGAAGCGGCGGCGCCGGAATGCGGGCTCTCGCCGCGGGAATCCTGACGGCCGCCCTGACGGCCTCCTTCGCTCCCGGCCTGGTCGCGCAGGGCCTCCCGCCGGTCGACTCGCCTCTCAACAAGCAGCTCGAGAAGATCTTTCCCGAGATCGCCTCCGGCTATATCGACCTCAACGGCAACGGCAAGCTCGATCAGACTTCCGAGCTGAACGAAGTCATACCCGAATCGAGGATCAAGAGCGGGACGCTCACGGCCCAGGAGATACTCGATTTCATCGTCGCCAATTGGCGGTTCATCCCTCTCGAGAAGCTCCGAGCCGTCCAGAATGCGGTCAAGACCACTCCGGGCGCCATCAACGAACTCATCGCGATCGATTTCTCCGATTCGCTCGACGACGCCGTCGGCAAGAGGGCCGCGATGGGCGACACGCTCTACCTGACTCCCTCGGCCTATAAGGAGGCCATGGGCAAGCTCGGCGGGATCATCACGGCGATGACGACCGACTACAAGACGGAAGACGCGAAGAGCGAAAGCGACTTCGTCGCGAACCGCGACCAGCTCTTCGGCCTGATCGAGAAAGGCTACCCGCTTCCCGGAGACATACCCGACGACGAGCGCGCTACCCTGTCGACCGCGATGCTCAATACCCTCATGAAGGAGCAGAAATCCGATCCGGCCAAGGCGAAGACGGCCATCAAGACCCTCGGCCGCCTGAGCTCGGTCAAGGCCGCGCCTTACCTCGCCGGCCTGGCCGAGGGCTCGGACTTCCAGGTCGAGGCCATCCAGGCCCTCGGCGATATAGGCTACAAGCCCGCGGTCCCCTCCCTCGCCAAAGAGGTCAAGTCCGGGCAGTCGCCCGAGGTCCGCGAGGCGGCACTGCGGGCCCTGGGGGCGATAGGCGGCGCCGACGGCCTCGACGCCATACTCGATCTCCTCAAGCCCGCGAACCGCGCCGGGCTCCCCAAGGACTTCCTGGTGCCCATAGCCCAGGCCCTGGCCGCCATCGCGCAGAAGGGCAACGCCGACGCCCGCGTGCAGGCCGCGTTCAAGGATCTCTCCGTCTCCGACGATCCGCGGGTGCGGAAGGCCGCTACCTCCGGCATAGGCGCCTCGGTCTCTCCCGCCTCGACGGACGCGCTGCTCGCCGTCCTCGCTTCCGACAAGGACCCCGCCGTTCGCGCGCAGGCGGTATACGCCCTGGGCAAGCAGAAAGGCGACGCCATCGCGCCCGCCCTCATGAAAGTGCTCCGCGAGAAGGATCTGGACCCCGCCCTCGAGACGGCCGCGGTCAATGCGTTGGGCGACATGCCTACGGGCTCGCTGGCCATCGGCATCATCGTCGACGACCTGGCGGCGGACAAGGACGCAGGCGTAAGGGCCGCCTCGGCCTCGGCGCTCCAGAAGCTATACCCCGCGAACCAGGCCCTCGTCACGGGGTCCCTGACGCGGAGCCTCCTCGCGAGCCAGGACGAGGCGTTCCTCGTCCAGGGGACGGGCCTCCTCGCGGTCCTGGCCGACCCCACCAGCATTCCCGCCCTGCTCACCCTCCTCCAGAAACCCCAGCCCGAGGTCAGGGGAAACGTCGCGTGGGCTTTTTACAAGATCCGCAGCGCGTCCAACCCCCGCGTCGTCGACGAGATGCAGAAGCTCATCACGAACGAGAGCGAAGCCATCTCGGTGCGGATCAACGCGGTCCGCGCCGTCGGCGCCATTTCCTACGACAGCCCCCAGCTCAGCCTTTGGCAAACCCTCGTCGCGACGGCGCAGATGCGGGGCGATAAATACGCCATTCTCCGCTACTATGCCGTGTGGGCCCTGGGCCGAGTGGGCGCGGGCAACGGCCAGGCGATAGCCGCGCTCGCGCGGATAGCTTCCCGCGATCCCGATACCGATCTGAGGAAACAGGCGATCGCCGCCCTCAGGGACATCGCCGCCCCCGACAAGGCTTCGATCGACGCGCTCGCGGCCTCGTACTCGCAGATCGACGACCCGGATCTCAAAGTCCTCGTCCTCGAGGCCCTCGCCGACATGGGCTCGGACAGGCCGGCCTCCCTCGCGGGCGACCTCATCGCCGGCAAGGCCAGCCTCGCCCTCAAGCGGCGGGCCCTCTACGCCCTAGCCGAGTCGCCCGCGGAATCCTCGGCCTCGGCCATCCTCGATGCGTCTCGAGACGCGCAGCTGCAGGACTTCGCGGAGGCACTCCTCGAGGGGTACCCCGCATCCCTGATGGCTCCCCTCGTCGCGCGCAGGTTGAGGACCGAGACCGACAAGAACGCCATCTCCGTCCTCGAGACCCTGGACACGCGCTTCTCGCAGTGAGAGTCGGGCGTCAGGCGCCCCCGACGGCCGCCCGGCGCCTCCGCTTGGGGAACCACGGGACGATGGCCGAAGTCGATGCCCGGTACTCGGCGTAGGCCGAGTACTTCTCGGCGGAGAGCGACTCGGTGAAACGCGTCGATCCCGCGAATATGGCCGTGAGCGCCAACGGGCCGGTCGCGGTCCAATGGAGAAGGGATCCCGAGCCCACGGCGCTGATCAGGTAGAGGCTCCACCAGAACCCGAGTTCCCCGAAATAGGCGGGGTGACGCGACAGGCGAAATAGACCGCTCGAGCAGAACCCCGCTTCGGCCTCGCCGTCGGAGGCCGAAGCGGCGCGATCGCCGCGCGAGGCGATCGGGGCCGCCTTCCTGCCCTGGAATTCCCACTGCTCCCGGTCCGCTTCCGTCTCGTAGGCGAGGAAGAGGAGAGGCACCGCCGCAGCCGCGGCGAAGGCCGCCGAGAAGTCGCCGCCCCGCGCGGCGAGGAGCCCGAGCGGCGCCGAGAACAGGGTGATCACGCCCAGCTGCGCCGAGCAGATGAATACGGCATTGAAGGCCTGCCAGAGAAGAGGAGACGGTATGCGCCTCCGCAGCGCGGACCAGCGATAGTCCTCCGTCCCCGAGTAGCCGCCCCTTCGGGCGAAATTGCCCGTCAGGCGGACTCCCCAGAGGGTGACCAGGACGGCGGCCGTCGAAGCCCGGGCGCCGAAGCCGCCTCGCGCGGCATACAGCCAGGCGTAGAGGACGGGAGCGACGGACCAGAGCCTGTCGACCCAGGAGCAGTCTCGGGTGGCGAGGCCGAAGCAGAAGCAGATCGCGGCCAGGCCGGCCGCGAGGACGAGCGCGATCGCGAAAGGCTCCGCGCCGGCGACGAATACCAGAGGCCGGCCTCCCGAGGCGATCTCGAGAGAAGCCGCGCAGCCCAGGCCGGAGGCGACGACGAACCGAGCCATCGATCTCATGCGCGAAGGATATCGGATAGGGGCGCAAGGAGGCAAGAAGAGAGGGCGCCGGGACTTTCATATTTTCCGCGCTGTAGCTAGACTCTGTGCGCCATGCCTGACAGCTACATCCTGAAGGTCGCGTGCCCGGATCAGAGCGGCCTCATCGCCTCCGTCACCAGATCGATCGCCGAGTCCGGCGGGAACGTCCTGCACCTCAGCCAGTACACCGCCGTCGACATCGACGCCTTCTTCATGAAGACTCATTTCGAGACGGCGGGCGGATTCGACGTCGCGCTTTTCGAGTCCGGCTTCGCGGGGCTCGCCGATCGTTTCCGGATGGACTGGAGCCTCGTCGACCGAGAGCGCCGCCGGCGCGTCGCCATACTCGTCAGCAGGACCAGCCACTGCCTCTACGAGCTCCTCCTCAAGCACCAGGACGGCGAGCTCGACTGCGACATTCCCATCGTAGTCTCCAACCATCCCGACCTCGCCCCCGTCGCCGCTCAGTTCCACGTCCCCTTCCTCAAGGTCGATCCGGAGAAGGGCAAGGTCGCCTACGAGGCCGACCTCGAGTCGATACTGAAGGACTACGCGATCGACCTCGTGGTGCTCGCCCGCTACATGCAAGTCCTGTCCGCCGATTTCGCCGCGAGGTGGGAGAGGAAGGTCATCAACATCCACCATGGCTTCCTGCCCGCGTTCCAGGGAGCCAAGCCCTACCATCAGGCTTGGGCCAAAGGCGTCAAGATCATCGGCGCGACGGCGCACTTCGTGAGCGAGGTCCTGGACGAAGGTCCCATCATCGCCCAGGACGTGCTGCGCGTCGCCGACACGCGCTCGGTATCGGAGTTCATACGCCTCGGGAAGGACATCGAGCGCAAGGTGCTCTACGAGGCCCTCCGGCTTTTTCTCGACGACTCCGTCTTCGTTCGCGAGGGCCGGACCTTCATAATCCCTTAGCGAACCGAATCTTCGAGGCCCGCGAGCGCCGCCGGGGCGCTTTTAGCCTGCATAATCCTCCAGGAAAACCGTCTCCTCGGGCCGGGCGACGATCTTGGCCGACCCAGGGCCCAGGATGGCTTCGATTTCGCCGGACTTCAGGCCGATCACCCGCTCCAGCTCGTCGGAGGAGAGACTCGTGACTATTTTGGCGGCCCCGTTCGCGCGCACGGGACCTTCGACCAGGACGACATCGCCGCGGTCGAAGCGGCCGACGACGGAGGCGACGCCGCGCGGCAAGAGGGATTTCTTGGCCCGAATGGCGGCCAGCGCGCCTTCGTCGACGGCGATGGATCCCTGCGGTCGCGAGTTCTTGATCCACCTCTGCCTGTTCTTGAGCCCGTGAGCCGCGTCGAAGAGGGTGCCTATGATCTCGCCGGACAGCACGCGCGAAATGACCCTCTCCTCGCGCCCGTCGGCGATGACGACCCTGCAGCCGGCATCGCGCGCGACGGCGACTGCCTTGAGTTTCGTGGCCATCCCGCCCGTGGAGAATTCCGATCCCGCGCCTCCCGCGGACGCGATGATCTCCCGCGAGAGCTCGCGGACGTAGGGTATCGGCCGGGCCGCGGGAAGGACGCGAGGATCCCCGTCGTAGAGCGCGTCTATATCCGAGAGGATCAGGAGCACCTCCGCGTCCACCTTGCTGGCGATGAAGGCCGATAGCTGATCGTTGTCGCCGAAGGCGTTGCCTATCTCGGCGGTCGACACGACGTCGTTCTCGTTGAAGACGGGCACCGCCCCCTCCTCGAGGAGAGTCTCGACCGAGGCGCGGAGGTTGAGGTAGGCCGAGCGATTGTCCCAGGAATCCCGCGTGACCAGGAGCTGGGCCGGAGTGAGACCGAAGATCCCGAAGGCCCGGCGATATTCGTCCATGAGGGCGATCTGGCCTATCGCCGCGCATGCCTGGCGCATCCGCAGCTCCGTCACGCGCTTCGCGAGGCCCAAGGCGCGCGCGCCCATTCCGATAGCTCCCGATGTCACCACGATGGGCTGCTTGCCGGCGCGGGACAGCCCGGCTATCTGGTCCGCGGCGCGATACAGGTATTCGGCGTCGATCCCGGCGTCGTCGCGCCGCATTATCGTGCTGGTGCCTATCTTTATGACGATGCGATTGGCTCGCGCGAGCGAGGCTCGCGCCTCGGCCGCGGCTTCATCATTCCCCATCGCCGAGCTCCTGGTGCAGGAAGGACCGGGCCCCCGATGCGTAGTCGGCCACGACCTGGCCCTCCCCTTCCAGCTTCCACTTGTAGGTGCAAAGGCCTTCGAGGCCGACGGGACCGCGCGCGTGGAGTTTGCCGGTCGAAATGCCCACCTCGGCGCCGAGGCCGTAGCGATACCCGTCGGCGAAGCGGGTGCTCGCGTTCCAATAGACGGAGGAGGAGTCGACCCTATCCATGAACGTCTCGGCCGCGCGGCGCGACCCGGCGACTATGGCGTCCGTATGGCGGCTGCCGTAGCGGTTGATGTGGGCTATGGCCTCCTCGAGCGAATCGACGATCTTGACGGCCATGCGCAGGTCGAGATACTCGACCGACCAGTCGTCGTCGGTCTTGGTCGGTGCGCGGCCGAGGGCGGCGGCGCTCCTCGGGCAGAGCTCGAGCCGCACCGAGGCGGCCTCGAGAGAGGAAGCCACCGCAGCCAGCGAGGCGCCGGCGAAGGCCTCGTGGACGAGGAGGACCTCGGCCGCGTTGCAGGCGGCCGGGTATTGGGCTTTGCTGTCCACGGCGATCGCCGCGGCCATGGCGGGGTCGGCGTCCTCGTGGAGGTAGACATGGCAGATCCCGTCGGAGTGGCCGAGCACCGGGATACGGCTCTCGGCCTTGATGCGCGCTACGAATTCCTTCGATCCCCTCGGCACGACGAGATCGACGTATTCGTCCAGGGCGAGGAGCTCGGCGACCTCCTCCCTCGTCGTAAGGGAGGATAGCCAGCCCGCGGGCATGCCCGCGCGGACTCCGGCCGTCGCGATGAGATCGCACAATACGCCATTCGTCCGGGCGGCCTCGCTCCCGCCTTTGAGGATCAGCGCGTTGCCGCTCTTGGCCGCGAGGCAGGCCATCTGGACGAGGGCGTCGGGCCTCGACTCGAAGACCATCGCCACGAGGCCTATCGGGCAGCTCACCTGCCTGAGCACCAGGCCCTCGTCGAGCCGGCGCGCGGAGAGTATGCGGCCTACCGGGTCGGGCAGGCGCCTCAGCGCCTCGATGCCGTCGAGGGCGGCCCGGATCTTCGCCTCGTCGAAGCGCAGCCTCTTGAGCAGGGGGCCGGCGAGGCCGGCGGCTCCCGCGGCCGCGAGGTCGGCGTCGTTCGCCGCGGCGACCCCTGCCGATCCTCCGCGGAGAGCGTCGGCGACGGAAGCGAGCGCATCGTCCTTGGATTCCGAATCCAGAGCGAGACAGGCCTCGGCCGCGCGCTTGCCGCTCTCGGCCTTTTCCCTGGTAGTCATGGGAAGAACGGTATCAGAATACCCGCTTACGCCGCAAGGAATGCCGCGCAGGGCGCTTATTGTCCCTTGACGAGGACTTTTAGTCTTATTATTCTATAATCATGAAACTATCGAACTTATCGAATTACTTCAAAGCCCTTTCGAGCGAGCAGAGACTGAGGGTCTACCTGATGATCCTCGAGGCCGAGCGGAAGGAGGAGGACTGCTGCGACGGGGTCCTTCGCGCCTTCAGCAGAGCATGCGATCTTCTGGACGTCTCCCGCTCAACGGTCTCGCACCATCTTAAAGAGCTCGAGGCCTCGGGGCTGGTGTCCTGCGAGCGCCAAGGCCAATCGATGTGCTGCCAGGTGAACGAGGGCGCGCTGGGCGAGCTGAGGGAATTCTTCGCGCTCAAATAGCCCGATCCCCGAGTCAAGCGGACTTTAGCCTAAGCGGAAAGTTCGATTGTTTTGATATTCTATTACAAAGGAGAAAGAATGACGGCGAAATCCGTGTCCGTTCGAGGCTTCCGGCTCGAGTCGATGTTCGAGGGGAAGGCCGGTACCCTGCTCAGGTCAGGTCTCTGGGGCTTCGAGCGCGAGGCCCTACGAGTCGACGCCGACGGCCGGCCGGCGGCCACCGATCATCCCTTCCCGCCGGAACGCGGAGACATAACGGTGGATTTCGCCGAGAACCAGATCGAGCTCGTCACGCGGCCGATGGGAAGCATCGAAAAGGCCCGCGCCGAGCTGAGGCGACTGCATCGCGCGGCGTACGAGGGGATCGGAGACGAGCTGCTGTGGCCCCTGAGCGTACCGGGATTATGGGATAGGCCCGAGCGCCTGCGCCCCGCCGCCTTCGGCGGACGGCCTGAACATGAAGACTCGCGAGTCTACAGGAGCTGGCTGCTCTCCCGATACGGTCGGGCCCGACAGGCGATATCGGGGCTGCATTACAACCTCTCGCTATCGAGCGATTTCTGGGACTACTTACGGCAGGCGGAGGGATCCCGAGAGCGGCCGAGTGACTTCATGGACCGTCGCTACATGGACCTCGCGCGCAACTTCGTACGCTACCGCTTTCTCCCCATATTCCTATTCTCGGCCAGTCCCGTCCTCGACCGGCGCTTCGCCGCCGAGCTCTCCGCATGGGCCGATCCCGCTTCCCGCGCCTTGGGCAGGGCCTGCATGTCAAGCTCGGCAAGCCTCCGACTCGGCCCTATCGGGTATCGCCTGGGCCGAGAGACCGAGAAGAGGATCGATATCCGCTTCGACTCTCTCGCCGAGTACATCGGCAAGCTTGAGGCCGCCGTCTCTTCGGCGGGCGACTCGCCTCCCCTTCTGCGTTCCGAAGGAGAGTTCTATGCGCCGGTCCGCCCCAAGGCGGCTTTCCCGGGTTCAAAAGCCAGTCTCGCGGCCTTGAAAGCCCTTGGGATCGAGTACCTCGAGCTCAGGATATTCGACCTCGATCCCCTCGATCCGATCGGAATCGGGACGGAGGAAGTCCGCTGGGTGCATCTGTTCGCCCTCGCCTGCCTGTTCATGCCGAGCCCGCGCCTCGAAAGCGGCGCCGTTTCCGCAGAGCCCCTCTCGCTCGCCGCGAGCGCCTGCTCGCTCGAAAGCGCGGGACGCCGGACGGTACCGCGCTTCGCCCCGGCCATCAGGCGCGCCGGCGCGCCTGTCCTCGAGACTATGTCGCGGCTGGCACGCCTGCTGCCGCCCGAATACGGGCTCGCCCTATCCGATTCTCGCGAGATACTCGCCGGCCGGAGACTCCGCACGGTCGAGCGATTCGGGGAGCTGGCCGCGGAGATGGGCGGAGGCCTCGCGGCCGGGCTCGATCTCGCGCGAAGGCACAGGGCCGCCATCGTCGGTGTCCGGGACCGCCTATCCCAAGGGAGGCAATGAAATGGAATTCCTGACCCCAGGCTATGAGGACATGGAGCTCTCGACCCAATTGGTAATCAAGGAAGCCCTAGTCCGCGGGGCTCGGGTTGAAGTCTTGGACCGCGGAGATAATTTCATCATCATCGAAAAGGCCGGGCGGCGCGAGTACGTGAAGCAGGCCACGAGGACGAGCGCCGACAACTATATCTCCGCCCTCGTGATGGAGAACAAGGAAGTCGCCAAGATAGTCCTCGCTCGGGCGGGAATCAGGGTCCCCTCGGGCAGCCTGCACTACGATGAGCCCTCCGCGATGCGGGCCGCCATGGGCTTCGCGGGCCGCGCCTTCGTCGTAAAGCCTCGGTCGACCAACTTCGGCGACGGCGTGTCCATACTCGGCCCGGGATGGGCGCCGGCCGGAGCCAGAGCGGCCATCGAGGCCGCCCTGGCTCTCGATACGGCCGTCATCCTCGAGGACTTCGTCCCGGGTCGGGAATTCCGCTTCCTCGTAATCGGCGGGAAGACGAGGGCCGTGCTCCACCGACTCCCGGCCAACGTAGTCGGGGACGGCGCCACGACCCTGAGCCGCCTCGTCCAGAAGAAGAACGAAGACCCGAATCGCGGCGAGGGATATCATAGCCCCCTCGAGAGGCTCCGCCTCGGCGAGGTCGAGCTCGCCTATATTGCAGAGTCGGGTTTGAGGGCCGATTCCGTCCCCGAAGCGGGGCGCAGGGTCTTCCTCCGGAAGAACTCCAACATATCCACGGGGGGCGACTCGATAGACTATTCCGATATCATGCCCGATGCGTACAAGCTCGTAGCCGAAGGGGCGGCGAAAGCGGTCGGAGCTCGCGTCGCGGGGATCGACATGATCGTGCCGGACGTATCGGACGTCGCAGAGGGCGCACCCTGCGCGGTCATCGAGCTCAACTACAACCCCGCCCTCCACATCCACGACTTCCCGGCCGAGGGGGAGAATCGACGAGTCGAGCGCCACCTCCTCGACTTGATCGGAATCGAAGAAGGAGTGGACCCGTGAGCACACATGTGAACGCGTCGAACTGCCGCGCGTCCGTGAATGCGATGGTCCCGCCGGTCGATAGCGATGACCCGGCCGCCGCTTTCCGGCAACTCGGCCGTCTCGCCGCCGACTTTCGCGCCATTCTGGAAAGGGATCCCGCCCTTAGCGGAGGTCCGGCCTCAGTTCTGGAAGCCCTGAGCTATGCGAGCTTTTGGGCAATGCTATCGTACAGAGTCTCCCACTTCCTTCGCGCCGCGGGGATCCCCATCCTGCCCCGATTCATGCAGGCAATCGCCCGTTTCGCGACCGGCATCGATATCCACCCGGGAGCGCTGATCGGCCCGGGTCTCTTCATCGACCACGGAATGGGGACGGTGATCGGCGAGACGGCGGAGATCGGGGCGGAAGTGACCCTCATGCATCAGGTCACGCTCGGCTCCCGCGGGGGAAGCAGGCCGGGAAAGGGCGAGAAGCGCCATCCGACCCTGGGCGACCGCGTGACGGTGGGCGCGGGGGCCAAGCTCCTCGGGCCTATCAGGGTAGGGAACGACGCGAGGATCGGCGCGAACGCTGTCGTGATCGAGGACCTGCCTTCGGGCGTAACGGCCGTCGGCGTACCCGCTCGGATCGCGCGGTTCCGGGACCGAGTCTAGGCCTCGCCGCTGCCTATCTCGATCTCGGTCCCGCGGGCAGGCCCGAAGAGCCCCTGCCCCAGGGTCTCGCGAACTCTGGATACGGTTCTCGAGAATTGGACGCCGAGAGCGCAGAAGGTCCAAACGAAGGCGATGGCCACCGAGGCCGACAAAGCCCAGGGAGGGAGCCCGGGTACCACTATGCAGGCGAGGAGAAGGAGGTCCATGGCGATCAGGTCGACGTAGTAGCCGCGATATTCGAGGCCGACGAGGCGATCGCGGAGGACATCGCCCGCGAATCTCGCCGCGTTGAAGCCCATGAGAAGGCAGCCGGCGAGAAGGGCGTATCGGACCGAGCTCCACTGGGCGAGGATGGTCCAAGCGAAGATCGGGACGATGCTGGACAGCATTATAGCCGGAAGGTCGGGCCTGTCCGCGGGCTTGAATGTCGTCGCGATGCAGGCGAGGAAGGCGATCGGCGCCACGCTGTAGACGATTAGCACGCGGGGCAGGCCGAATGGGCCGGGAGCGACCCAAAAACCGTAGCCGAGAGCCCAGACCGCAAGGCAGAAAACATAGGTGAAAAGCAAAACCTCTTCGCTCGAGACCGGTCCGAACTTCAGGACTCCCGAATTGCGGACCGAGCGGGAGCTGAACCAATCGGCGACGCAGCAAAGGATGGTCGTAACCGCGACAAAGAGCGGCGGAATGACGGGAAAGGCGAGCCCGATCCCGAGGGGGATCAGGAAGGAATTGAAAGCGTCGAACCAATGATCGACGAACTCACCCAGCGGTCCGGTCGAGCCCGTCCTCCTGGCCTGCATTCCATCAAGATTGTCCATCGTATGATAAAAGAAGATAAAAAGCGCAGCAAGGCCGAAAAGCCAGGGAGACCTCCTGCCAACGAAGGACATCGGCCCGGCGACGACGCCTGACAGGATGAGGAAGGCGACCCAAGCGCCGACGGAACCTATAATGCTGACGAGGTTGGCCGACATCTTCTCGGGTATGAGCTTAAATGCGTAAGGAAGCCAGTAACGCGAATAGAAAGCATTGATTAGCGAGTGATTAATGCTTTTGTACGAATACTTTAATGGCCTATCGGGGTCGCTGTATCGTTCCATGCCGCCAACTTGGACTAGTGATGCGTTATAGAGAAGTTATATTAAACGGATATTCAAGAATTGGCAATACTCCACCCGAAGATTTGTATCTTGCGCCTTGTCGGGGCGAGTCTCGGATCATAAAGCGGGCTGACCCGAGGGTCAGCCCCTGTTTTTTTTACCTCCGCCTCAGCGAGCGGCATTTTTTAAATGCACGACCTTTGGCAAGGGTCGGAACCGTACGGCATGGTCCCTTCCGCGTCGCAGTTGATATAGTAGTATCTATGAAAAATAACGCAAGCGCTAATTCTGAGGAAACTTGTAGACAATCATCTACAGGGCCCGCGGAAGGCAGCGTTCAACGTAGATGAGTGTCTAAAACACCACATTGCCGCTTCGACGCGCCTCCAACTGTCGCCGGAGACGTTTTCAACTGTCGCTAGAGATGTTTTCAACTTATGCTACAGATCTTTTCAACTGTCGCCAAAGATGTTTTCAACTTATGCCAGAGATGTTTTCAACTGTCGCTAGAGATGTTTTCAACTGTCGCCAGAGATGTTTTCAACTGTCGCTGCCTTAAGCGGAGGCGGAGCCGGCGCGAACGAGAAGCCATTGCGCAAGTACTAACGCGGGGCGACGCTTATATAAAGAAAATCCACTCGGCTCGGCTTGAGGAAAGGCCCCCGGCTCGCATACTATTTCGCCATGATACGCCTCGGCCTCTGCTCGGGAGCCTGCATCACGCGCGATACGAAGAGCGTAATCGCGGCGGCATCGGCCGCGCGTCTCGACGCGGTCGAATGGGCGGCCGACGCCCACGTCGGGGTCGGCGACCTCAAGGCCGCCGAGGATGCGATGATGGCTACCCTCGTGGCCGGACTCACCACGGCGTCGTATGCCACATTGTACAGAGTCGGTATCGACGACGCCGGATATTCCCGCTTCGATGCGCTGCTGAAGGTCGCGTCGGTCATGCAGGCGCCGACGATGAGGCTGTTCGCCTGCGGCATCGGCGCGATCCCCGACGGGAAGTCGATGGGCGAAGCCCGGGCCCTGGCCTTCATCGCATCGGCGCTGAGCCGCCTGGGAGACCGCGCGGCGAAAGCGGGCATTACGCTCTGCCTATCCATGGGCAGGGGCACCCTCCTCGACGGCTACGATCGCGCATCGAGCGTGGTCGCGGCAGTCGGTCACGATTTCGTCCGCCTCGCCTGGGAGGACCTCCCGGGCTGGAAGGCGGGCGAAGCGACCGCCGCCCTGGAGAGCGCCGGCTCTTTCGCCGGCCTCGTCCTCGCGAGGTGCGCCGGCCGCGACGGGAGCCCCCGCTCGGTCGCCGAGGACGAGAGCGCGTGGCGAAAGCGCATCCGGGCCTTCAAGCGGGCCGAGACGGATCCGAAGATGGGGAGCTTCGTCCTTCTCGGCGCGCTGCGCCCCGAGGGCGAGGCCGGCGACGAGTCCCTCGCCGCGGACGCCCGGACCTTGAGGGCGCTCATCGCCGAGGACGACTGAGCTCGGGACGGTACGAGGCGAGATGCGCTAGCTCCCGCTCTTCTCCGCCGCTTTGGCTTCGTTCCAAAATCCGTCCATGATATCCATATTCTCGGCGGACATCGGGGTTCCCGACTCGGCCATGCGCTTCTCGACCCGCCTGAAGCGGCGCGAGAATTTCTCGTTCGCCGCGTGGAGGGCGATGGCCGGGTCGACCCCGAGAAAGCGCGACAGGTTGACGGCGCTGAAGAGAAGGTCGCCCAACTCTTCCTCGAGCGCCGCGCGGCCGCCGTCCGCGGTCGCGGCCGCGCAGGCTCGCTCCGCCTCGGCCAGCTCCTCGCGGGCCTTGGCCCAAACCTCGCTCGCGCGCATCCAGTCGAAGCCCGCCTTGGAGGCTTTCTTCTGGAGCTTGAATGCCCGCTCGAGGGGAGGGAGGGCGCGCGAGACCGCGTCGAGGAGAGAGTCCTTCCTTCGCCTGCCCTCGACTTTCTCCTTGATCTCGTCCCACTGCCTGAGAACGGCGTCCGGAGTCTCGGCCACGGCATCGCCGAACACGTGGGGGTGCCGCCGAACGAGCTTGGCGCCGATGCCCGCCAGGGAGTCGGCTACCGAGAAGGCGCCCCTCTGCTCGAACATGTAGCATACCATCGTCGCGAGGAGGAAGAGATCGCCGGCCTCCTCCGCGACATGGGGCGCGTCTCCCTCGTCGATGGCCTCGACGAGCTCGTAGGCTTCCTCGACGATGCTGCCCCGGAGGCTGGGTGGCGTCTGCTCCCTGTCCCATGGGCATCCGTCGGGCGCCCGGAGCCTCGCGACTATCGAGTAGAGCCGGCCGAAGGCCGTCGCCGAAGCCGCCGAATCGGGCGCCGCGCGTCCTTCTTTGTCGCTTCCCATGATGCCGGCCTCAGGCGCCGTTGGCGGGGGGCTTCGCCTTGAGGAGCGCCCCGCCCGATCGAGCCAACGCGCCGATATCGGAGGCCGGTATGAGGAAGCCCGCCTCGAGGCCGACAGCCGGAGAGCGCTCGTCGATGGCGAAATAGGAATACCATGAACCGAAGAGCTCGGGATCGGGCATGGATGAAGAGCGCGAACCGTCCCCCGCCTGCCCGCTCGCGGCCAGGATTCCCGAGACCGCCTTGATGAGCTTGCGGACCGAGAGGGAGCCGACCATGAAAGTCCTCCGAGGCATCGACTTCGCGAAGGCGGCGAAGGCCGGATCCTCGCCGAGGCTCCGCTCCGCGGCTTTGCGCGCCGCCAGGGCCTCGAGAGCGGCGACGTCTCCTCCCGTGGCGACGAATCGGCCGTTCGAGATCGTCCAACGCGCCGCGACCAGCGGGCCGAGGGCCGCGAGCACGGCCTCGGTCGAAGCCTTGGCGGGCGGCGTCCCGATAGCGGCGAGCTTCGCGGAATCGACGACCTTGAGTTCGATGCCGAGCTCCCCGTAGGAGAAGGCGCCGTCTTTCCTGTCCCTGCTCTTGATCGCTATGGAGAGGCCGAATGCGTCGGCGTAGGCCTTGGATAGGGCGAGGTAATCGGGATCGGTCGCAAGACCCCTCATCAAAGCGCGATACGAGGCCTCGTCCTTGACGTCCTGCACCGCTTCGAACTTGATCCGGATCATTTTCCTTATCAGACCGGCGATCGCGGCCGGATCATCGGACTTCAAATCCTTGGCGCCGGAGACGGCCGAGGCGTCGACGTCCATATCCAGGCTGACTGCGCCGCGGGGCCCCGCCGCCTTCGCCCACTTCGCCTGGAGGGCCGTCGCATTGGATACGATGTCCCGCGGCAAGCCCAGGCTGGAGATCAGCGCATCCGTCATCCTGGCGTAAAGGCCCGACGCGACGATCGGGTCCATCGACCATGCGACGCCGTATATCGCATCGGCGCGCAGCTGCGACGCCGAATCGAGGGCGGACGGCGCGAAGGAAGCGGCGGCCAGGGTCTTTTGCAGTTCGGATCCCGATTTGGCGGAGACGCCTGCGCGCAGGATGAGCCCGGAGGCGCCGGGTTCGATCGCGGCATCGGCCAGGCCGAGCTGGCCGAGAAGGGAGATGCCGAACTCGCCCATGGCCTTGGCCACTGCCTTCGGGTCCGAGACGGGCTTCTCGCCGGCGGAGGCGGAGGGAGGGGGCGTGACGAAGCGGCGTACGGCTTCTTGGATCGGCCGATAGCTGTCCGACGTCGCCCTCCTGATCGCCGACGGATCGGCCCAGAATTTCAGCGATGACGCGGAGTAGCGCGATAAGCGCGAGAGATCGGCGCCTTTGGCCGGCGGGAAGGCGAGTTTGCCCTCGGCATCGGAGAGGACGAGGTAGCCCTCGGCGTTCGCGATGACTTGCATGGAGCCCGAGCCGAAGAGCTTGCCGACGAGATCCGCGGGCGGGGAGCGATAGGGGATATAGAGGACTTCGCGCGTTTTCTTGGGCCCGGGGCTCGGCAGCACGGCCAAAGCCCATGGCCGAGCGAAGTCGAGTACCCGTAGGGCTTCGGCCGAATCGGGAACGGATTTTCGGAGCAGGCCCTGAAGGTCGGAGCCGGTCGTCTTATCGAGCCCCGCCGCCTCCCAGAATTCCTCGGCCGTCGCGTAGAGCTTGTAGGGCGACTCGACGACCACGGCCGCGATGGCGTCGGCGGGCACCAAAGTCGCCAGAGGCCCGGCGGGCGACGATTCCACGCACGACCCGGACACGACGACTGCCAGCGCGGCGGCGCCGAGGAGGGCGCGCGGACGGATGGGCCCCGCGATACGGACGACCTTATCGCTCGACATGTGCACCGCCTTTCACGAGTAGACGTCGATATCGACTTTTCGTCCGCAGCCGCGCCGCCTGGAGCCGAGCATGGGGAAGCCTCTAGAAAGGAAGCCGCTCGAGACTGCGGATGACGAGGCCTAGGAGGGCGCCGCCGCCCGCGCGCAGGAAAAGGAGGACGACGAAGCCCGTTATCAGCCCCTGGAGATAGTTGACTATCCGGCCGCGGTATATGAACCGATTGATCATGAACAGCACCGGGTTGAGCATCGAGTCGACGACCATCCAAAGGGGATGGAGCGAGTTCCAGCGGGCCGCGTAGGCGATCAGCCTCGCGACGGCGCAGACGGCGAAGAAGGAAATCACGAAGGCCGCCGCCGACCAGGCGGCTCCGAGCGCGAGGCCGAGCACGAGGCCGCCGCTGAGTCTTCCCGCGTAGGAGATGGTCGTAAGGAGGTCGTTGAGGACGGCAAGGGCGGCAAGGGCCGCGATCGGGCTGAAATCGAAGGCCCCGGACGATAGGAACCGTATGCGGCGGAACCGGGAGAGGTAGGGGTCCACGATGAGGGCGAGGACTTCGCCGCCCCTTCCGGTGTCGAGGCCGGGAACCCAGGACATGAGCACCCTGGCGGCGCACAGGAAGATATAGATGATCACCGCGGCGTTGAGGACCCGCGCGACGACGGACAGGATCACACGAAGCCCCCTTGGAAGCTCGTTATTGGCTGGGCTTGATCTTCTGCAGCTCGGTCATCGTCTGCTTGAGCCCATTGGACGCCCGTGCGGCATCTAGGCTCTCGCGGGCCGGGTCGAAAGTCGGATCGAGCCGCAATGCATCCTGCCAAAGGGAGATCGCGGCGTCGACCTCCCCGCGGGAGTAGGCGTCCAGGCCGTTAAGATACATTGTGTCGACCTTTTTCGCAATATCGGCGCGGCCGAGATCGCCCAGCGAGAAGGCCGCCTGGATGGATATTCTGTTGAGCGGGGTGAACTGCGTAGTGAGGTCGAGAGTATAGTTGACCGTGACGCGCACGAGCTCGAGGTCGAAGGTCGAGCCGATGGAGAACCTCGGATTGCCGCTCTCGATGAGGAGACCGGAATGAAGCTGGAAGAAATCCGTGACGTTGACCAAGGCGCCGCCCGCGAAGCTTATCGCCTCGGATTGGGAGACGTTGACGAGGTCGATCGGCTGCGTCACGTCGAAGGAGAAGAGCAGAGGCTTGAGGGGAGAATAGGCGAGGCCGAATGTCGCGTCGGTCGGCAGGGGATCGCCGTACACGGGGGGCCCCAAGTTCTTGACCGTGAGAGCCAGGGAGAAGTTCTTGTTCCTCGACGAATAGAATTTAAATAGGTTGAATCGGGATAGAAGCCCTCCGTCGATCATGAAGCCGGCCGCGGAGTTGCCGTTCCCCGACGTGACCCCCGAGTCGACAGCCGGCATGGAGCGGTAGGCCACCTTGGCCGTCACGCCCGCGGACAGTCCGCTGAAGTAGAATCCGGGCATGAAATTGTAGGAAACGTTGAAACCGGCCATCGATTCGGAATAGTAGCCCGCGCCGACGCGATCCCCGAACTGATCGGTCGCGGGGAAGGGCAGGTAGAGCCACTTGCCGCCTATGCCGAAACCCAGGTTCCCGGTTCGGATCGTATAGACCGCCCCCTCGATCTTGGTGTCGGCTATCCAGTTGTTGTGAAAGACCGAGAGCTCGGTCGTATCGAGCTGGCTCGATGCCGCGGGATTGGCCTCGAAGTAGGAGGAATCCAGGCAGACGGCGGAATAGGCGGTCCCCATCCCTTCGTCGAGGCCGCCCATGGGGATGAGGAGGGAGCGCATGGTCGTCGTACCGGCGTTGGGGTCGACATTGAGTATATTCGATATAACACCGTAAATGTCGGAAATGTTTTGGGCGCTTGCCCGCTGCGCGACAGCCATGAGGAAAACGAAGGCGAAGAGTGCAGCCGTGCGCTTCATATTCGTACAAAAGTATACTATGGTCCTCATCCGATTTCTATATCGGGAACTTTTATTGACCCCTCAAGGGCCGGTTCCCGGAGGGCGGAATCCGTGGAGACGCCCGGTCGCCGCGATCTTCCTACAATTATAGGCATCCGAGACCGAAAATTAACAGACTCGCCTAAATGCGCGAAGTATCATCTTGACTGGGAAGGTACTGGTCCACACCACATGCCTCGTAAGCCGCTTGCCTTCGTCCTCCTCCTCGCACTGCTTCTCGGAGGGGAGATCGCGTGGCCAGCGGGACAGAAAACGGATATATTCGCCCCCGTCGACGCCCTTATGGCCGAAAAGCGCTATTCCGAGGCGATAGACATACTCAACGGCCTCTTGGCGAGCGCCCCGCGCCGGGCCAGGACCATCAAGGATCGGATCGCCAAGGCTCGGCTCCTGGAGGCCGACGATGACATCGACTCCCAGCACTACAACGAAGCCCTTTCCGCATTGAGCCTCTTCTGGGCGCAGAACCCCGAGAGGGCCGACCAGGCTCAGAAGCGCATTCGCGTAATCAACCAGGTCCGCGAGAAATACAACGCCTTGGCCAAGGCATTGCTCGCGTACATGGGCGACGCCAAGAACCGCGGCGACCCCAATTACAATCTCGAGGTCACCAGACGCCTCGAGGAGCTGGACAATCTCGATAGAAACAACCCGGATTCGAAGCGGACCATAACGAGCCTGAAGGAAACCTCGCTTGCCCTCGTCAACCAGGACGCGATGAAGGCGGTAATGGGCGCCGCGAGGACCCTCATCGACGGCGGGGAGTATACGAAGGCGGCGCGGGAATACCTGAAAGGATTCCCCCTGTTCAGGCCGGAGTTCGAGAATGCCGGCTACGACGAGCTGACGATGCAGGCCGTCGCGAGCCTGGAGCGCAAGGCCGAGGCTTCGCCCGACGCCTACGAAACGCTGCAGCCCGCCTTGACCGAGTCGGTCGCCGACCTCGGCGCCGCCTTCGAGTCCGGTTCGCCCGACAAGGTGTCGGCTGCCCTGCCGGCGGCGAGGGCGGCTATCGAGGATCTGCGAAGTCTGCGGGAAGCGGTATTCGCGACCGGCGCCGGGCTGGCCCGCGGCTACAATTCGATCCCTAAAGAAGGCAAGTCCCCGATCGAATATCAATACCTAGCCTACCTCGATATCTTCATCCGAGGTAGGCCCGACAGCCTGGGGCCCGACAAGAAGCCGGAGGCGGAAAAAGGCAAGCCCGAAGGCATGGGAGGCGCCTTGCTCGCCCAAAGCGCCGCGATACTGGACAGTCTGGGAAAGGCGGCCCAAGACGGCATCGATGCCGCCTACGGCGGCGCCGAGAAGGACTTCGATGCCGGCTCCTACGCCGAAGCCGGAGCGGGCTTCGCGAGGGCGGCCGAGCTGGTCCCGCCGAGCGTCGAAGTCCTGGGCTATTGGTCCCGGATATCGGAGAGCGACTTCGTGCCCGACCTGGCCGCGCTTCGAGACAAGATCGAAAAGGCGGCTACGGACTCGGGGCGCCTGACCCAGCTGGGCGCCCTCGCCGCGGCCGGAGAAAGGCTATCGGGCCTCGCGGCCGAGTATGTCGCGGCCTCTACGGAATCGACGGGCTACGCCGCGCGCCTCACGGAGGCCGTCCCGCTCGCGGACGCGAGGGCCGCCCTGGACGGCTACCGCGCATCGATCCGCGCGATCGAGGCGAAAATCCAGGAAGAGACCGCGGGCAAGGCGGCCCTCGCCGCCGCCGCGGAAGCCGCGGCGAAGCTCGGCGACGCCCGCCCCGGCGCGGCCTACGCGTCGTACGCGGGAAGGCTCGACAAGACCGCGGCGGCCGCAAAAGCGGCGGAATACGCTACGGCCGCCGCGAGGGGCGGCGTCGAGGGCGACTACATCGGGCGCGAGCTCGCGGGGCTTACGGCGGCCGTCGGCGCCGACGACGCCTTGACCGACGGCGCCCCCTCGACGCGGCCCGACCGCTCGCGGGCGGGCTACCTCGACCCCTCGCCGACGAGCGCCGCCCGCGCCCTCGCGGCCGAAGGGCCCAAGCTAGCCTCGCTCGCAAGCTGGATCTCGGGCGATCTGAAGTCCATGGAGGCGGAGGAGCCCGGCCTCCTGGCCGACCCGGCCTTCGCCGGCGCACGTACGCGGATCGAAGACCTGGGCAAGAAAGCCGCGGAGCTCCAGGCGCGCAGCTCGGCGGCCCTCGAGAGGGCCTCCGAGAGGATGAAGACCGCGGCATCGGCCCTCTCCGGAGCGCGGGCCGACATGGATGCCGCGAGGGCGCGCCTCGCCGACGCGAAGACTTTGATCGTTCAGGACAGAGGCAAGGGCGCCAAATCCGCCGCCATCAAGAAGGATTTCGCGGACTCCCGCGACAGGCTCGAAAGCGGACTGAAAGGGATCATCGAATCCTCGAACCAGGATTTCGATCCCAGGCCCTGGGACGATTTCCAACAGCTCTATTCGCAGGTCAGCGCCGATCTCGACCAGACGAAGAAAAGCTACGTGATCGACGAGACCTTCCGGCTCCTCGCCGAGGGGCAGACCTATTACGAGCAGGCGCTGTTCGACCTCGCGGCGGAATCGCTGAACGACGCCCAGGAGCTGTGGCAGGAGGACAACGACGGCGAGCAGGAGCAGGTGAAGTATTGGCAGAACCTGGTCAGGCAGGCCAGCGATACCAACAACAAGCGCGAGGTGAAGCAGGGCGACGCCCTGTACTACGATATAGGGAACTATCTCTCGGAGGCGCGCAAGCTCTTCCTCCAGGGCGACGGCCTGATGAAGGCGGGGCATAAGGCGGACGCCGCCGCGACCTTCGATGAGGCGCGGCAGAACATAAGCTACGTCACGAGGGCCTTCCCCCTCAACGCCGAGGCCGGCCTCCTGACCTTGCAGATACTGAAGTCCACGGACATCGAGGCCTATAGGAAGTCCCTGCCGCGCCGGATCCAGGAGGCGGAGAACCTCCTCTCCACCGACGCGAGCTCGGGCTATTCCAGGATCGCTGACCTCTATAATATGGAGCCGGGCTACCCGGGGCTGAAGGCCGCCCTGGAGAACGCGGAGATCAAGGTCGGCAAACGCCGTGCGCCGCCTACCAGGGACGAGCTGGCCAAGGCGTCTTCCTTCGTCGCCGACGCCGAAAGATTGCTCAAGACGGGGCGCAAGGACGATGCGGCCAGGGCCGAGTCGGATCTGGACGCCGCGCTGACCAACGATCCGGCCAATAGGCGGGCGCTGGGCCTCCTGCGCGACCTCAAGACTCTGCAGGGCAAGACTGCCGGTCCCGTTCTCGGGGCCGTCGATCAGGCCATTCTCGATCAGGCTACTCGCTCCTTCGCCGCGAGCCAGTACAATCAGGCCCGAGACCAGCTCTCGCAGCTGCTGTCGGACCCGGGCAAGAGAACGAGGGATGTCCTCAAGCTCGACAACGACTTGAAGACACTGGGGTATTGATGGCGCCGATGATGCCCTGCGGGAAAAAGGCGGCGAGGTTGGCCGCCGCCATCGTCATCCTCCTCGCCGGATTGCCCTCGTGGGCCGAATTCTGGGAGGCGCCGGCTACCATCGCCGAAGGCAGATTCCCCAGCTTCTTCTCGTCCAAGGCCGGTCCCGTCCTGATCTGGCAGGAATCGCAGGCATCGGGCGAGTCGGGCACCGCGCGCATACGCTTCGCCCGGTTCGAGGACGGATCCTGGAAGGCGGGTGACGTCTCCGCCTCCTCGTACTCCTACAACTCGGCCGGCGCCCCGCCCATCCTTTACTCCGCGACCCAGGCGCGGAACGGGACTATCGCCGTCGCGATCGCGGCGTCCGACACCAGCATCGAGATCAGGCTGTCGCGGGACGGAGGCAGGAGCTTCGAGCTCGCCGGCAGACTCGAGGCGAGCACGACATCGGTCGCTCCGCGCATCTATCCGAGCGCGTCCGGGGGGTGGATCGTCTTCGCCACTCAGGGCAGGCCCTCCTCCGGCGCTCCCGCCGCGGGGTCGGGTCCCGGCGTTTCGGGTTCCGACGCCTCCGCCGCCGCCGGCGCGCCGGCCGCCTCCCTGACGAGCAGCGTCAGCATATACGTCGCGAGAAGCGCCGACGGCTCGACCTGGAGCGGCTTCGAGCCCCTCGTCTCGGTGGACGAAGGTCTCCTCATAAATTTCGCGCCCTTCTCTTCGCCGGCGGCCTCGAAGGATATCGTGGTATTCCAGACCTTCATCCTCGGCGAGGGCGACCTGTCCTCGCGCTACGCCCTGATGTCGAAGACCTCGGCCGACGGCGGAGCCACCTGGACCAAGGCCAAGCCCATAACCGATTTCGACGATCCCTCGGGAGGCGCGAACGCCGGCGCGCAATACTACGACAACGAAGCCGCCCAGCTCGTTTCCTCCGGTGGGAAGCTCTACATCGCGTGGGAGAGGCGAAAGGCGAAAACGACGCTGACTCAGGTGTGGGCGGCGCGAATCGACGATTCCGGCGCTCTCGACCCGAAGACGGCCGGCCCCTCCGCCTCTTCCGCGGGCTCGTTCAAGCTGTCGCAGCTCACGGACATCGGAGGCAGGCCCGCCCTCTTCGCCCTCGAGGACAAGCTGAAGGCGAACCGCGTCCTCCTTTCCACCGCGAAAGAAGGGACCTGGGCGAGCGAAGACGCGGATCTGGCCGGCAGGAGCGACCCGAGCGGCGCAGGGCTCGTCAATTTCGCCCGCGCCGTCCAGGCTGGGGGCAGGACCTACGTCGCTTGGCAGGTCGACGTGGGCGATGCGAGCCGCATCCTGGCGATGATCCCGGTCCTGAAGGTGGGGCCGCCCGCCGTCGTCCCCCTCAACTTCGTCGCCGGCAAGCGCGCGCGGCCCGATACGGCCCAGGTGCGAGTGGACATGCCCAAGGACGCCGCGGGGCTGAAGGGCTACGCTTATATCTGGAAGAAGACCCCCGACAAGGCGGCCCCCAGCCTCCCCGAGCTGTGGAAAAGCGGCGCCAGGAAAGATCCGGGCGACGCGTCCTTGAGCCTGCCCGCCACGGAGGACGGCAACTGGACCCTCTGGGTATCGGTCGAGGACAACGCGGGCAACCGCTCGCCCCTTGCCGACATTTCCTATTATAGGAAGCGGAACCCACCGGCGGCGCCCATCGTCCTGCCTCCCGATACGGACGAGCGGGGCTTCCTCGTCTCCAATTCCTTTACGGTGCGGTGGGTCCCTCCCGAGGGCGAAGAACTGGCCGGCTATACCTGGAACCTCGCCTACGCCGGTCCTCTCGAGGAAGGGACGGGCCCGTCCTCCGCGAGCCTCGCCGCCGGAAAGGCTCCCGCCGCTCCGGCGCCCGGCCTGCCCGGGTTGTCGCCCTATGAAAGCTCGCTCGTACGGGCCCTCGGCCTGAGGACTCCCCCGCCGGGCGTGCTGGGCACCGGGGAGTCCTTCTCGGCCGACAACGTCGACAACGGCTACTATGTCTTCTCGGTCTCAGCGATAGACACGACGGGCAATATAAGCGGCGTCGCGTCGATATTGCTCAGGACGGACAAATACAAGCCATATACGGTCATCGCCCTCGCCGAGCCCAGGCGCGACGATCTGGGACGCACGGTCCTGCGGCTCCTGGGCCGCGGCTTCCTCGCGGACGGCCGCATCGAGCGCGTGGCCCTCAGCCGAAGCGGCCGGGAGCCCTACGATATCGACCGCAGCCTCGCGAGGGGGGACTACAGGATCTCCTCCGACCGCGAGCTCGTCGGCCTCACCTTCGAGGACGTCGAGGCGGGCTCGTACAGGATCGGCCTTTACCATTCGACCCGCGGCTGGTACTGGACCGGTCCGCTCCTCGCGATAGACTCCTCGGGCACGGTCAAATACGGCGTGAGCGCCTCCTACGAGCCCGCCTTCAGGCTGTTCCCCGGCAGGAGCCGGCCCTTCACGATATACGACGCCATGGTGCTCATGGCCGTAGCCTTCGCCGCCGTCGGCATCCTCCTCTCGTCGAGGCAGATAGTCGCCGTGGCGCGCGAAGGCGAGGCTCTGCGCCGCGACGCTTTCGCCCTCGTCACCGGAGGTCCAATGCCGCAAGCTATCTCGGGAAAGGCCGCGCGCGCCCTCGGCCGGCGCGGCCTCGGGCTCAGGGTGAAGTTCACCCTGATCATCGCCGTCCTCGTGATATTCGTCGTCCTCATGCTCGCCGTCTTCCTCGGCTACAACATGATCATACGGACGAGCTCGGACCTGGCCAACGGACTGGACCAGCGCGCCCGCGTCCTCCTCGAGAGCGTCGTGCAGGGCGGCCGATTCTTCCTGGGCAAGGAAGACGCGGTGACGGAGCTGAGCCTCTTCCCCTCCCAGGCCAAGGCCATGCAGGGCGCCAATTACATAACGATAACCGGCGAAGGAAGCGATCCGAAGGTCGCCTCGGGCGAAGTCGTCTACGCGACCAACGACGACAAGATAGCCTCCAAGCTCGATCCCGCGACCCTGAACGCGAGCCGCGCCGTCGTGCTGGGGCAGTCCGCCTTCAAGGCCGCGGGCGGGACCGATCCCCTCGCGCCCCTCGTGTCGGCCAAGGTCAAGGACCTGGGCGACAAGGCGTCGGCGGCGATCTCGGACGAGCTCCAGCTCAAGGCGCGGCTCGCGGTGGAGAAGGCCGGCCTCAAGTCGGGCCCGGAAGGCGATCAGCGCCGCTCCGAGATAAACGCGGAGCTCGACTCCGTCGACCTGCGCATCCGCGAGAAGCTGTCGGCCCTTTCGGACCGGGAGCTGGGCTCCATCCCGCGCTTCGACCCGGCGGCCCTCTCGGCGGTGCCCATGAACTATCTCTTCTACAAGCCCATCCTCGAGTACCGGCCGAGCGACAGCCTGCTCTACCGCGGCATGGTCCGCCTCGAGGTGAGCACGGCGCAGATCGTCGCCGACGTCCGCGCGGCGACGGGCCAGCTCGTCCGACTGACGCTCATCATAGCCGCCATTGCCCTGGGCATCGGGATACTGGGCGCCTTCGTCCTGTCCACCGTGATCGTCGTCCCGATCCGCAAGCTCGTGGCCCAGATCGAGCGCATCCGGGACACCGACGACAAGGAGAGCCTCGAGGGCTCCAAGATCGAGGTCGCGTCGCGCGACGAGCTGTACACGCTGGCCGACACCGTCAACCAGATGACCGACGGCCTCGTGAAGGCCGCCAAGGACTCGAAGGAGCTGATCGTCGGGAAAGGCATCCAGAAGATGTTCATCCCCCTCGATCCCGCTCCGGGCTCCAAGGTCAAGCTGAGCACAGGGAAGCGCGACGAGAAGGATTTCGAGATCTTCGGGTATTACGAGGGCGCGAAGGGAGTGTCCGGCGACTACTGGGACTTCCGGTCCATCAATTCCCGCTATCATTATTTCATCAAGTGCGACATATCGGGCAAGGGCGTATCCGCCGCCCTCATCATGGTCCAGGTCGCGACGATGGTGATCAATTACTTCAACGACTGGAAGAAGGCCATGCCCAAGGTCATCGACCTTACGGACCTGACCTACAAGATAAACGATTTCCTGGAGGAGAGGCAGTTCGTCGGCCGCTTCGCCGCCTTCACGCTCGGCGTCTGGGACTCCCAGGCCGGCGTCGCCTACCTCTGCGAGGCCGGCGATCGAAAGCTCCACGTCTGGGAGGAGAAGGCCCGAAGGCTCGTCGAGGAGCTCCTGCCGGACTCGCCCGCGGCCGGCCCCCTCGCCAGCTTCATGGTCCAGATGAAGAAGCCCTTCGTGCAGGTCGTCCGGAATCTCGGCCACGGCGACGCGCTGATGCTCTATACGGACGGCATCGAGGAGGCCAAGCGCCGATTCCGCGACGGCGACTTCAAGGTGATCGAGTGCGCCGACGCCGAGAAGGACAAGCCGCACGAGAATCATACCGGCGGCCAGGACAACGAGGAGTTCGGGTACGAGCGAATCACCGCCGTCCTCGAGGCGGTGGCCTCGAGAGGGAGCTACCGCCTCGAGAAGCACCACGCTCCGATCGCCGGCGAGATCCTCTCCTTCGACTTCTCCGGGTGCGGGGACAGCCTCGAGGAGAAGATCCTGGCCCTGGTGTCGATCGAGAAGGTGTTCAGGCTCTACAAGGATCCCGCCGCCACGGCGAAGGATGCCGTCCTCGTCGACCAGAAGATCGACGCGTTCCTCGAGAGGCATTTCGACCAGTACCGGCTCTACTGCTCCGACAAAAAGCCCTACGCGGACGCCGAGAATCCGGGCTACCTGCTCTACCAGGGCATCAAGGAGGACGCGCAGTACGATGACCTGACGCTGCTGGCGATCAGGAGGAAGTGAGGCCCGCGCGACGGCCTAGACCGACTTCGCGAGCTTCTCGGCGAGCGCGCCCTCGTCGCGCGCGTCCTCGGGCTCGAGCATGGCGTAGCCTTCCGCGTCCATCGCGATCACGAGCGCCTTGGACCACAGGGAGGCATTGCGCGACAGCAGCTCGAAGAGGGACCGCCGGACGTCTTCGGCGCGCCGGTCGGGCACCATGAGCTCGAGATAGCCTCCCGCGAAGAGGGCCACCGAGATCCAGCGCCTGGTCAGCACGAGCTCGCAGGCGTTTCGCGCCCCCCCGGCGAGTTCCTCGTGATCGCGAAGCCATTCCTCATGGAAGCCCGGGATGGGCAGCACTTCTCCGTCGGGGGTCAGCCAGCTCGCCCCGTGCAGCAGGACGTAGGGCGCGGTTCCCGCATTGTCCCGAAGAGCTTTCATGCGCCGTCCGTAGCCCCCGACGGGTCCGACGGGACGGCATCGGGGAAGAGCGCGAGGAAGGCCGCGAAATGCGCGGGCAAGGAAGCGCGCACGAGCCTTCCGCCGGGTAGGGCCAGGGACCAGGCGACGAGGAGGAGTCGGCGAAGGCCCTCCTCCCTGCGCAGGCGCCTGTTCAGCGCGAAGTCGCCGTGGCGATCGTCCCCGAGGACTGGTAGGCCGTGAGCGGCCAGGTGGATGCGGATCTGGTGAGTGCGCCCCGTCCCCAGCTCCAGCTCGAGAAGGGAGAAGGCAATCGCCGCCGCGCCCGGCGCGGCCTCTCGGCGGCCGAAAGAGGCGAGGAGCCGCCACTCGGTCGAGGCCGCCTTGTCGCCGGCCGGGCCGGGCACCGGATCGTCGAAACGTCCCCTGCTCGCGCCCGGAGAGCCGGAGACGATCGCGCGGTAGGTCTTGCGCAGCTCGCGGGATTCTATCAGCCGCGACCATTTGGCGGCGGCGGCGGCCGAGCGGGCGACGACGAGGCAGCCCGACGTTTCCTTGTCGAGCCTGTGGACGAGGAAGGGCCTGAAGCCGAAGTCCCTCTCCACCGCCTCGACGACGGAGACGCGTACGCCCTCTCCGGGCTGCGTGGCGAGGCCGGCGGGCTTGTCCAATACGAGGATCTCGTCGTCCTCGTAGAGCGCGATCATCATCGGGGCAGAATATAGCGGAGCTCCGCCCCCTAGGCAAGGGATTCGGATTTCCGCCGGCCTCGGCCCGATCGCTTCCGCGACTGCCGCGACGCATGCTAGCCTACCTTCAATGGAAGCCAGGGCCTCCCTCCTGAGAAGAGCCTCGGTCATCGCTCTGCTCGGAAACGCCGTACTCGCCTCGACCAAGCTGGCGGTCGGATTCATCGCCGGCTCGCTCGCCGTCGTGGGCGACGGCATCGATTCCTCCGCCGACGTGGTGATAGCCCTGGTCGCCCTGTTCACCGCGCGCATCGTCGACAAGCCCGGGGACCGCGAGCACCCCTACGGCCACTCGAGAGCCGAGACGGTCGCCACGACGGTGCTGTCCTTCATCGTCTTCTTCGCCGGCTCCCAGCTCCTGGTGCGCAGCGTATCGGCCCTGATCGGCGGAGAGGCGACCGAGCTGCCCTCGACTCTGGCGATAGTCGTGACGCTCTTCTCCATCGCCGGCAAGCTCCTCCTGGCGTGGAGCCAGTTCTATTACGGGAAGAAAGCCTCGAGCTCCATGCTCGTCGCCAACGGGAGGAACCTGCGCAGCGACGTCCTCGTCTCGTGCTCGGTCCTGGCCGGCCTGGGCTTCACCTTCGTCCTCCGGATGCCGGTGCTCGACCGCATCACCGCGCTCCTCGTCTCGCTCTGGATCATCAAGGTCGCGGCGGGCATATTCCGAGAGGCGAATACGGAGCTCATGGACGGCACGGAGGGCGAAGGCCCCTACGGCGAAGTATTCGCGGCCGTATCCTCGGTCCCCGGGGCGGGCAATCCGCACCGGACGCGGGTACGGAGGCTGGGCTCCCTCCTCGTCGTCGACCTCGACATCGAGGTGGAGCCCGAGCTCAGCGTCGCCTCGGCCCACGCCATCGCCGTCGAGGTCGAGCGCGCGATCAAGCGCGCCCTGCCGGAGGTCTACGACGTCATCGTCCACGTAGAGCCGCGCGGCAACTCCGAGGAGGAGCGCTTCGGCCTGAGGCCATAGGCCTCCGGCCGAAGCCCGATCCGGATTGCCCAATCCGCCGCTACGGGTTATATTCATTTTATCGAAGGCAAAACATGGAGCCGATAAGCGACTTGTCCTGGCTGCGGCAACTCTCGCTTTCCTCGGTGGAGCGCTTCGAGCTCCATGGCTTCGGAGTCGCCGTCGTTTCCATGCCGCCGACTCCCGCGCGGCACGAGGAGCGTTTCCGCTACAGGCTCCTCGCCTTCGACCCCGGCCTCGGAAAGCCCGTGCTGTCCATCGACCTCGAGTCGGACATCCTCGGGGAGTTCTGCCTGGCCGTCCAGGTCGGGCGGGAGCACCGGGTCCTCGCGCGCTACGACTCGCCGCCCGGCCTGGCGGAATTCCGCTCGCTGGCCGTCGCCGAGGCCGAGGCGATCCTGCCCTCTTCGCCGCCCGTTCCGCCGGTCCGCGGACAAGCGCGCAAGCGCCGCCGCACTTGAGCCGATACTAAGACCATGACCCGACTTCGCCTCCTCTCCCCGATCGTCGTCCTCGCCGCCCTCCTCGTCCTCGGCGCCTCCGACCGGGCCTTTCCCGAGCAGCTCAAATCCAAGCTCGGCTTCTTCGTCGACATGCCCTCCGGCTTTTCCCTGAAAGACGGCGACGGCGCGAGCCGCTTCGCGTTCACGGACCCCGAGGGGGGGATGGAGTACGATATCCTCGCCTACGAGTCCGGGCGCTTCCCCGACGCGGCCGCGCTCGCGAGCCGGAGCCTCGGCAAGCTCGGCTCGAGCGGGGACAGCACCCCTTATTCCTATGAAGGCAGGAAGGCCGTCTTCGCCGAGCTCGGCTTCGCCCTGGACGGCGTCAAGCAGAAAGGCTACGGCCTGTTCATCTCGGGGCGAGGGAGCGGCCCATCCAAGGAGGACAGCTACGCCCTCCTCGCCTACGCGCCCGAGGCCGACTTCGAGGCCTACTCCGACCTGATCCTTTCCTGCCTCGACTGCTTCTCGATAGACGCGGCGGCCAGACGCTCGCCGGGACCCCTGAGCCAGTTCACCCTCGAATGGCCGCCGAAGCGCGACGGGGAAAAGACGGTGTCGCTCGTCGGCGGCGGATCGGTCCCGCTTCCCTGGGCCGAGGCCGAGGCGGATCAGGAGGCCCAGACCGACCAGAGGGAGTACAAGGTCCTCTCGGCCTACGCGAACGAGACCGTGCTGTGGCGGGACGCCTGGGCGCGATTCTACAGGATGGCCTACCGCGAGTCGGCGGCCCGCCTGGACCGACTCGCCCTCGAGACGGCGAGACTCGTCCCCCGCGAGGATCCCACCGAGACGGCCAGGCGGATACTCGCCTGGGTGCAGGGCTTCGCCTACGAGCGCAACGGGACAGGCATGGACTTCATCCCGCCGTTGGCCGCCGCCTACGGCGCGACCGGAGAATGCGACTCGAGGGTCGTGGTCGCCGCAATCATCCTCGAGCGCCTGGGAATCGACGCGATCCTGATGGTTTCGCGCGAGTACTCTCACGCGATGCTCGGCGTCGACGTGCCCGGCGGCGGGCAGCGCTTCGAGTTCAACGGGAAGAAGTATCTGGTGGGCGAGACCACGACCAAGGTGGGAATAGGGATGATAGCCGCGGGCATGGCCGATTGGACCAAGTGGATGGGGATCGAGCTGGCGTACTGACACCGCGTTGACGCTCGCCGGCGCCGTCGTTAGAATGCGTCATCCTATGCACCGCTTGATAATGGCCGCTCTCGCACTGGCGTCCTCGCTGGTCTTCGCCGGATCCGTCGCCGCGGAAGGCACGGCCATAATCCTCGACTACCATACCTTCCTCGGGAGCGGCAAGTCCAATCTCGACTACTCCGAGCGGGAGCTCGCCGATCAGCTCGACGGGATGACGGCGATGGGCTACAAGTTCGTGAGCCTCGACGACGCCGTCTCCGGAAGGATCGAGGGCAAAGCCAATATCGTCATCACGATCGACGACGGCAATCACAGCATCTACGAAGCCTTCAAGGACGTCTTCGAGCCTCGCGGCATCAAGCCCTACCTGTTCGTCTACCCCGCCATCGTGCTGGGCCACGTCCGCTATGCGCTGACGCCCGAGAGGCTGCAAGCCCTCGCCCAGGCGGGCTGCGGCATCGGGGCCCACGGCTACCACCACGACCCGGTCACCGACAAGGCCTGGGCCAGGGATCCCAAGGATTTCATGGCCGAGATCTCGCGGCCGGGACCCGCTCTCGCGAAGATACTCGGCGCCGCCCCGACGATGTTCGCCTATCCCTTCGGCGTGTACTCGCCCCGCGCACAGGAGGCTCTGGCCGCCGCAGGCTATTCCTGGGCCTTCGCGGCGGACGACGGAGTGCGGCCGGTCTCCTTCGACGACCCGACCCTCGACCATTTCGCCGTGCCGAGGACGATAACCTATCGCTACGACTCCAGGAACCTGGTGAGCGCCCTGCGCCGGTACCTCGACTACTCCGGACCTCCCCTCTTCGAGGCTCCGACTCCCGAGGCTCCCACCGTAGGCCGCCTGGAAGAGGCCGTCGCCAGGTAGACGCCTCCGACGGCTATCGTCCCTCCGGCGAGGCTGACGGCTCCGAGCCTCTCGCCGAGGAGGAAGTAGGCCGCGCCTACCGAGACCACGGGCACGAGGTTCAGGAAGACGCTCGTCGTCCCCGCCCCGAGGGTGTCCATCGCCGACACGTAGAGCCAATAGCCCGCCGCGGAGCAGAATACGCCCAGGTAGAGCACGTTGAGCGCCACCGTCAGCCCCAGGCCCTTCCACGCGGGCGATTCCGCGACGGCGAAGGGAAGGCAGCCCAGAAGCCCGAAGAGACTCTGCCAGAAAGTGATGCCGATCCTGCCGTATTTCCGGCCCAGGGGCTTCGTGAGCAGGGCGTATGCGACCCAGGCGGCGGCGGCTCCGCCCATGTAGAGGAATCCCGCGAGAGCCGAGGCGCGCGCGCCGAGAGAGGGCAGCACGATGAGGCCGACCCCCGCGAAGGACAGCAGGGCGCCGACGTAGCAGCCGGTCCGGAGCCTCGTCCCGCAGACTACGCGCTCGACGAGCATCGTGAGGACGGGAATCGTCGCGATCACGAGGGAAGACTCGGAGGCCGTAAGGAGGGCGATGCCGTTGTTCTCGCAGAGGAAGTAGATCGTCACGCCCATGAGTCCGCTCGCGGCCATCACGGGAACGTCGCGGAGCCTGAGCCTGAGGTCCTCGCGCGCGGCGAAGGCGAGGGGCAGGAGGAGGAGGACGGCCACGACGAAGCGGGCGGCGGCGATGGTCATGGCGGGCAGGACGGCTATGGCCACCTTCGTGCTCAGGAAGGAGAGCCCCCAGATGACGGAGACCGCGACCGCGTAGGCGAGGGCGGAACGACGTTTATCCATGACCGCCATCCTAGCGATGCCGGGAATCGAGGTCTAGCGCGCGGGCTCGGCCCCGGGCGATACTGATCGGCATGTCACGCAAGGACCTCGAGTTCATACTCGACTACATTCTCAACAAAGCCGACGCGTCCGAGTTCGAGGTCATAGCCAAGGCCTGCCAGCGCCGCGGGAGGGACATGAAGGCCTTCGAGAGCCTCGGCGGGGAAGGTCCGGGCGCGATGGCCAGGCGCATGGCCGGCGAGCTCGAGAAGGGCGTCGGCGCCACCATGGAGAGCGTAAGGGACACCGTCCGCGGCTTCGTCGCCGACATCGTCCGCAAGAACGCGCCCGAGATTTCCGAGGAGCAGCTCGCGGCCCTCCTCGACGAGTACGCGCCGCCGCCCGGCGCCGCGCGCAAGGCGACCGGCTCCGCGCTGCCGCCCGCGGCCCTTCTCCGCATGGCGACTTCCTTCGTCGAATACTCGCGAGGGGCGATGCCCCCGAGCCGGCAGCGCGAGCTCTGGGATTCGAATCCCCGCTGGAAGGACGAATACTGGGCCGCCTTTCCCGCCGAGATAAAAGCCCTGATCAAGGCCTACATCGAGGGGAAGATCGACGGAGATACCTTCGGCGCGGCGATATTGAGCGTCTTGGGACTTTGACCCCCCGACGGGACGCGGACCTATTGGCGCGAATGCCTGACATAGATAGAATAATTGTCATTCTTTTCACCGCGGAGGTCATATGCCTATAAAGCGCGACTTCGGCCTACGCCTCGATCGCCAAAGCCCGGCGGAGCACGAACGCCTGATCGCCTATATAAACATCAAGCTCGCGAGCATGGGCCTTCCCATCTACGGACGCGAAGGCACGGCCTTCGTCGAGCTCGCGAGCGACATGCTCGAGAATTTCCGCGAGAAGGACCTCCTCCTGGCGGGCTACCTCCCGCCGGCCGACAAGAGGATCCAGGACTTCCTCGACTCCTACCTCGGGGACCTCGGCCTCCAATCGAAGCCCAGGCTCCCCTCGAACACCCTGGTCCTCGACCGCTACGGAATGGCGCGCGAGCTCTCGCTCCCTCCCGACAGGCACAAGTACGCCTCGCCCTCCCTGACCTCGTACCGGATTCGCAACGGCGTCCTGCACAATCCCGCCAGCGACAGGCGCACGACCGAAGGCGTCTTCCACGTAGCCGAGGACGGCCTGCCCGTTCCCCCGGATAAAAAGGCCGTGCCCCGGCTGACCTTCGCGCGCATCCTCGCCGCGGCCCTCCACCCGCCGGCCGAGCTCCTCGAGCTTCCCTTCACCGCGGGAGAGGAGCGAAAGGCGCGGACCTTCATCTCCCTCCTGCTGCGGCCCCCCGTGAGGCCCGGCGTCCACGGCTGGTGCGAGGAGAGAGCCATGGAGCTGCGCTTCTTCGCGCCGGGCTCCCTCGCCGCGAGCCTCGACTTCATCGAATCCATCTTCGGGAACGCCGGCGACCCCTACGTCGCGGACAACGACGCGGCCCTCGATCCTCTGCGCTGGACCGGCACCACCGGCTGCATCATCCTCGCCACGCACCTCACGTCCCTCACCAAGAAGGAGCTCGGGCTCCCTTCCTGGGACGCGGCCACCGAGAGGCAGAGGCGCGACGGCATGGCGTGGAGGGAGCCCGGCGAGCCCTACAACGACGGCAAGCCCTTCAAGGCCTGCGCCCGCGACGAGCGAGGCGTCATCGTCTCGATAATCGCGGACAACTACTTCGGATATTCCAAGAAGGAGGTCAAGGCGCAGATATCCTATTCGGCCAACCTCCTCGGCCTCGCGGAGGAGGAGCACGCGGGCGGCGCCCTCGTCTTCCCCTCCTACAACCTCGGCACGCTCTTCGTCCCCGATACGAACCTCCGCGCCTGCGGCCACAGCCTGGAGGGAGTCCTCGGGCTGATGGGCGGGAGGGCGACCTTCAAGGAAGACGGCTACGCCGTCGACATGACCTTTCCCGAGGTCGTATACCTTCCCGAGGACGCCGTCATCTCGCTCGAGGACCAGACGGCGCGCTGGACCTACGCGGGGGGGCAAAGGAGCCTCCGCGTGCTGCCGAGCAAGGTCTACGTGCACCCGACCGGCTATCGCATCCGCATGGAGCGCCACCCCGGGTCCGGCGCGTGGCGCCTCGTCGGCACCGCCGCCGACGGCCTCCTGTGCCATAAGCCCTGCACGGTATCCGGAGGAGGCAAGTCCGAGATCGCCAAGTCCATACTCGACGCCATCTCGTATTCGCCCCTCATCATAGGCGACTACCGCGAGGACATAGCCAGGGTCAAGGAGATCATAGAAAGGGACTATTCGAGCCGCTTCAGGAAAGGCATGGTCGACGAGCGCGACATCCTCTCCAAGCAGCGATCCCTGGGTTCGGTCATCAAGCTCCTGTCTCCCTCGGCGCTGTATAAAGACGAATACAACGCCTGGCTCAAGACGATCCCGGAGCGGATCAAGGCTCTCGTCTTCCTCGTCAAGCGCTTCTACCGCCCCGATTGGGGCGGCGACTGGATATCCCGCTTCACCGTCGACGCCGTCAACGGCACCACGGGCAACATCCTGAAGTTCGAGGGCCGGCCCGTCCTGGGCTCCTACCTCCGAGTGGGCAGGGACGAGACCGGCATGCGCCGCACCTTCAAGCTGAGGCAGGACTTCATGCCCGCCGCGAAGGTGCAATGGGAGGACGACATCACGGCGAGCGTGACCGTGCCGGCCTCCGGCGTCTCGGGTCTCCCCCATTGGGTGGACTCGAAGCTCAGCATCAAATTCTGCAAGAACGTCGAGGCGCGCTTCTTCCAGCGCCCGGACGACGCGGTGCACCGCGGCTACGACAAGCAGGCCGAGAAGGATCTGTCGAGAGGCGACAACTTCATCTCCAACTTCGAGCCCTTGCCGCGCTCCGAGGCCGGCGAGATGGCGGAGCGCTGCGTCAGCCTGACCAACTACTCCGAGCCGATGCGAGCCTTCGTCGAGGCCGCCGCGCAGGACCAAGGCTTCGAGTGGTTCGTGGCCTCGGACAGACCGCGCATGGTCGACGGCGCCCCATCCAAGAATCCCCGCTACCTGCAGCTCGATCCCTGCTACGTCGATCCCCTGTCGCGCTACCTCGCCGACCTCTGCCCCGCCCTCTACCGCCAGATACGCGCCGACAGGCGCGCCATGCACCCCGTGGGCGCGACCCTGCCCGGCAGGCGCAACAACCCCGCCGACCCGGCCTCGGGCATCCGCCCCCTCGCCGTGTACGGCCCGATACACTACCAGGACCTGCCCGAGCTCTTCATGGACTTCGTCTGCAGCCTGACGGGCAAGAGTCCGTCCACGACCGGCGCCGGCAGCGAGGGCGCCCTGACGAAGGGACCCTTCAACAGCCTCGTCCCGACGACCGACCTCAACAACGCGCTGCTCTCCTTCATCCTGACGGGCTACGGCGGCTATACGTCCGCCGCCGGGCACATCGGCCGCAAGTACCAGATGGAGCACGACCTCTCGCTCCTGGTGCCGGAGCTCTGGTCCCGGATGAGCAGCGACGAACGCGACGCGGAATTCCTCAAAAGCAACGGCTACCTCGAGCCGGTCGCCGATTTCGAGTACGAGGGCGAGACCGTCCCCGCGAGCAGGCTCGGCTGGAGGATAACGCCCCTCTTCGTGACCAATTTCCTCGGGCGGATATTCGACACCCCCTCGGCCGTGTTCGCCGAGGACATGCTCCGGCCGGAGCTCCAGTCCCTGCCCGACTTCGTCGACGGCATCCGCAACATCGCCGAGGCCCAGGCCAAGTCCGCCGAGGCCTACTTCGAGGACGGCTCCGTCGAGGCCGCGATCCCTCCGCTCAAGGCCGTCCTCCACGTGATGGCCAAGGGCCACTACGAGGGCAGGAGCATCCACGACCCGGAAGTGCGCGCTCTCTTCGACCGCGACGCCGTGCTCTCGTCGGATTGGTACCTCGAGCGGCTCGAGGCCTACCGCGAGAGGGAGATCGCCTATGTCGCCGCGTCGGTGGAAAGGCTCAGGCTCTATCTCGCCGAGAGCGCCGAGGCGGGGTCGGTCGCCGCGCGCCGCGCCCGATCCGAGCTCGCGCGGACGGAGGAACGCATGGCCGTCCTCTCGCGCCCGGGCTACATCGAAATCATCAAAGGCTCGATCGGCCTCGATCCATTGTTCAGGGGGAAAGCGGCCGTGAATTAGCCGGCGCTCACGCCTTCGCCCTTCCCCGCGTGAGCGCGTACAGCGCGACGGCGCCGATGACCGCCGCGAAGGCCGCGATCATCGGAGGGCCCACGCTCTCGCCGAACGCGAACACTCCCAAGGCGAACTGCAGGGTCGGCGAGACGTACTGGACGAAGCCCATGCGCGTAAGCGTGATGCGGTTCGCGGCGGCGGCGAAGAAGAGGAGAGGCACCGCGGTCACGACTCCCGCGAGGAAGAGCATCGCGGTCGCGACCGTATCGCGGCCCCCGAAGGAACCGGCCCCCGCGGCGTGACGCGCGACCAGGAAGGCGACCGCCAAGGGCGCGACGACGAGGGTCTCGGCCGCCAGACCCGCGAGCGGCTCGAGGCCCGCCTTCTTCTTCACGAGGCCGTAGAGGCCGAAGCTCGTCGCCAGGACCAGCGAGATCCACGGCAGCCTTCCTATCATTATCGAGGCGATTGCCACGCCCGCCGCGGCAATGCCTACAGCCCAGGAAGTCCACTTGTCCATCTTCTCGCGGAGGAAAATCGCGCCGAGCGCCACGGATACCAGGGGATTGATGTAGTAGCCGAGCGAGGACTCGACCACGTGGTCGGAGTTGACGGCCCAGATGTAGGTGCCCCAGTTGATCGTGATGAGCACCGAGGCGGCGGCCGCGTAGAGCGCCCTCCGCCTGTCCCTGAACAGGGCCGCGAGCGAGCCCAGCCTCCCCGTAGCGAGGAGGGCGGCGACGGCGAACGCGGCGGCCCAGACAATGCGATGGCCGAGGATCTGCAGGCTCTCCACCCCCGAGAGCCTCTTCCAGTAGACGGGCAGGAGCCCCCACATCAAGTAGGCCGCGACCGCGGCCAGTGTACCGACCTCGACCTCGCGCGAAGGCGCATAACTTTTGGCGGGCACGACCGATTTTTCCGGCATAGCGCATGATATACGCCGCGCGGGAAAGCGGCTAGCCGGAACGAGGATATGGAAGGCTACTTCGCGGAGGCCTCGGCGAGGAGGGACTTGGCCAGGTCGACGTCGTCGCCCACGAAGAGCTGGGCCGCCATCGCCGACTTGAGAACGGAATTGGCCTCGGCCTTCGAGTCCGAATCGATATCGAGCCGCGCCAGGAGCAGCGCCCTCGGGCCGGCCCAGGTACCGGAATCGGGCATCCCGCGGAGCAGCTTGACCGCCTTGGCGGTGCTGTCGTCGGCGGCGAGGGACCAGGCCTCGGCGTAGGTCGCCGAATCCTTCTCGTCGCCGTCGGCGGCCGCTACGGCCTCGTCGAACTTGGCGGCCGCTCCGGCGAAGTCCCCGTCGCGCACGAGCTTCCTCCCCTCGTCCATCACGGCCGACACGTCGACGGAATCGGACATCCAGGTCACGGAGTCCTTGGCCGGCTCGATCGCGGCGCCGCGCACCGCCGCCACGGTGGAGGTCCCGGTGCTGGCCTTGGGGTCGACGAGCTTGCCCAGCTTGTCCAGCGCTCCCGCCTTGTTCTTGGACGCCGCCGCCGAGCCCTGCTTGAGGAGGGAATCGACGTGGTAGGTCCCCGCCGCGGTGAGGGAGACCTTGTGCTGGCCGTCCGTCAGCTCCACCGAGGCCCCCGCGCCCAGACGGAGGGTGGCGGCGGAATCGATCTTGTCGCCCATGTTCAGGGCCACCCAGCCCGATCCCTTTTGCATATCCACTTTGCCGTCCGCCCAGGACACGGTAAGGGATGCCGCGCTCAAAGACAGAACGGCCACGAGGACCGGGAAGATCACGAACGCCAGACGCTTCATAAATGCTCCTTTTGCGAGAGTATATCGCTTCATTCCTCGTCATCCCAGGATTCTTCCGAGGCTTCGTCGCGACGCTGCCGGGCCTGTCCCACGAAAAGGTCGGGCCGAGGCACGGAATTATTGACCGGAGCCGGAGTCTTTTGACCGGCGGGCGACGCGCCCTTGACCGGTGCGGATGCGCTTCCCTGCGAGGAGGCGGAATCCGACGAGCCTTGCGCGGCAGCCTGTAAACCGGCAGCCGTAGGCGCCGCCGCCCGAGCGTTAACGGCTGTTTCGCTCGCCGGCGCACCCGATGTTCCGGCTGTCCGCGACGACGATGCTGCGGAAGCCGGCGTCCCCGCGTAGCGAACTGGCATCGCGGGTGCTTGTCCCGTTGTCGTCGTCGAGCGGTTCGTGCGCTGTAAAAGGCTTAATCCTGAGCTGTCAACGGGTGCCGATCTTGTCGCTCCAGTCGTCGAATAATTGTAACTTACGGGCTGCATCGCTGCGGACGGCGCCTTCGAAGGGGCAGCGGCCTGATCGGGCTGCGAGACGTCATAGGTCGATTGGGTGTCGGTGAAGACGGGGGTGAAGGTCGCAGCGCGCGAAGAAGCATAGGAGGAGGGTGTAATCCTCGCCGCAGAAACCTTTGAAGAAGAAGCCATTCCCAATGCCTTTCCCGATTCAGATAAATAAGACCACCCACTACTGTATGACATAAGGTATGCATCGCTCGATTCATTTCCCGCGGCATCGACTACGGTAAATCTAAAATCAGTGCCATTAATCGCACTATTCAAAGTAGCAGTTGTAAACGTGCCACCATTAACGGTAACAGCGGTTTCTGTATCTGTATACCATTGAGAGTTTGCTTTGGCAGTAGCTTCTGAAGTGGTGGTCCCAGGCCAATAGTTGATTGTGACTAAACCGCTTATTTCCGCTGCATTTAGGGTAACGCTTAATGTGGGATTACTCGTACCGGTCGTGAGAGGCTGATTAGCACCTGATAAATAGATACTGGGAGCCGTGTGATCGTACGTTACGCTTCCCGTACCTGTCGTCACCGGCGTAGCCGCATTCCCCGCAACATCGCTCGCGGCTATCGAGTACGTGATCGCTCCTTCAGAATCTCCCGACTGCATGTAATAGGTCCATGTAAATGCACTTCCGACATTT
>Ga0181535_10000970_pt1 | contig 39549 bp, 31 predicted proteins | sample PEATcosm2014_Bin_44_FD_119774 | JGI IMG/M metagenome (GOLD analysis project Ga0181535, IMG submission 119774) | Peatland microbial communities from MTU Mesocosm Facility, Houghton, MI, USA - PEATcosm2014_Bin17_30_metaG | ecosystem: Environmental > Terrestrial > Soil > Wetlands > Peat | place... | reverse complement strand
TCTGTCGCGATAGAATCGGTCAAGCGAAAGCCTTTCTCTGTGCCTTAAACACTGTCTTGTCAACATGTTTGTAGCACAAAAAGGCTTTCGCTAACTCAGGCTTCACGAATTATCCGGGCTAGGTCTACGTCTGCAGAGGCGTCGGCTCCTACTTCAATTCCGATGTAGTCTGTACCTTCGCCTATTTTGAAATTCGTCCTTTGCTCAATGGCTGCAATCTTTACTGTCAGGCCCGCAACTGGAAAGAGTACTCGACGAACAAGATCTGCCAAATACGGCTGCAAATCCAGTGGAACGGTACTCCATTCGTCAAGAATTACAAGAAGAGTTTGATTGGCTAGTGTGGAAACAACTCGACCCAGAGCATTCCCGACGCGGCCAAAATGCAGTCGGTATTGGGAGGTTCCAGCCTGCGACACACGCAGACCGTCACCGGCACTAGATTTCTGCTTCAAAGTGGATCCCAAACAAATTGTGGGAGTCTGTTGGATGTTTATTTGGGCTTGAGTTGTCTCTACATCCGTTCTTGTGCTCGTCTTAGAAGACTCAACGGTCGTTTCGCCCATTACCTCAATTTCCGTCGAGGCGGCAGCCAATTCATCCAAGGCCGGCCCAACGTTCGAGAGATCGAAATCGAGAGTAAGAACAGCGTTTAAGAGCTCTTCGTGAATTGTCCCCACGAGATCCAGCGTCAATCGAGTCGCACGCTGCGAAAGCGGAATATTTGTGTCACCATAAATGCCGCCTGAAGATCCAATGTTCCTCAGGTCGATGTACACTGCGGCAGACTTCTTTGCGGATTCTTGTTCGACCAAGTACACGAGGGCGTGCGTTTTTCCAGTTCCGCGCCTACCGTAGACGATCTGGTGATCACGAGAAGATAGCACGGTAAACAGTGGACCTATGTCCACGAAAGTTTTAACAAGTGTCTTTCGATCAATTGATTCAGCGCGTCGAGAAATGCCAATGAATGCGCGATTAATCCCCGCGTTCGGACTATCAACTTGTGCCATGGCGAGAATTCTACACCTGCAGTGGCCGCGCCTAATGGCTAGCGGCGCGACCTTGTCGTTCCCCCAGCTTCATCTAATGTAACTTGCTGATCCTCCGAGAGAGCCGCGTATCTGGCAAGGGGCAGAGCCTTCGTCTCGTCGAATCTTATTGTTCCTCCGTTAGCGCGGTTATGGGTGCGCTCCTCTGGCTTTCAGTGCTACACCCATTTTGTCTATTAATTCCCGCAACCCTCACGCCGCCGACAGTCGTAGCTCGACCTTCGATCCGGTGGCTTTCGCGAAACGAAGCAGTGTTTTCGCGCTGGGGAGGGTCCGGCCGCTTTCCAGACGCGCTATAGCCGATTGGCTGGTGCCCATGCGCTCCGCCAACTCCGCCTGAGAAAGGCCTGCGCGCGCACGTGCCTGAATCAGCTCAGCCGCAATTTCAAACTCTGCCTCCAGCGCATCGTACTCCCGCTTTACCTCTGGGTTGGCGAGCATCCTGGCCTTGAAAACTTCGAAAGGAATCGTCATAGAACCTCCTGCGCACGTCGCAATGCTAACTTGATTTCACTTCGCGGAGTCTCTTGCGTCTTTTTCACAAATGCGCGTACCACCACCACCCGCTTGCCGATTGCGGTTACATAAAGAGCCCGAGAGATGCCGTCCCTGCCTTTGAGCCGCATCTCCCATAACTTGCCATCCAGATGCCGTACATGAGGCTGCCCAACCATTTCCAAACCGAAGTTCGTAATCAAGGAGGCAATTTTCAGGAACTTCGCCTGCATGTCCTCTGGCAGGGCATCGATCTCAGCTTCTACGGTCTCATTGAGTAACTCTACTGACCAGGACACAGATCAAGTATATCTCAAATTTGAGATATATCGGCCAAAAAACTGAGCCGCTCGCCCCAATTCGATTCCACCCCGTGCAGAGAATTACCCCTCAATCGCGCACAATGAAGGTATGCGCAACCTCCAACCATCGGGCAGTATTTCCGGTCGGGAAAGGCTGGATTTGCCCAAATTAGGGCCGTACCCCCACCCCCCTCCCCCGTCAATTGCACTGATTATGGTGCACGCTAAAAATAACTATCTTATAATCAAAGATTTGCAATGGCATCCCCGTAACTAGAAAGTAAACTACCCCGCGAAATTCAGCAAATTTTGAGCGAAAAACGCCCCTTTTTTGACCCAAATCGGCCCTATCTCGGCCCGTTAGTGCAATTTTTAGCGTCCCGTTCCGCCAACCGTCATCTTGTCCAGTTTGATCGTCGGCATCCCGACGCCGACCGGCACAGACTGCCCGTCTTTCCCGCACGTTCCGATGCCTTCGTCGAGTTTCAGATCGTGCCCAACCATCGACACATGTTTCAACGCTTCAGGCCCGTTGCCGATCAGCGTCGCGTCGCGCACCGGCGCGGTAATCTTGCCGTCTTCGATCAGGTAAGCCTCCGAAGCCGAAAAGACAAACTTCCCGTTCGTAATGTCCACTTGTCCGCCGCCAAAGTTGACCGCGTAAAGCCCATGTTTCACCGAGCGCAGAATGTCTTCCGGCGCGTCGTCGCCGGCCAGCATGTAGGTGTTCGTCATCCGCGGCATTGGGATGGACTGGTAGCTCTCGCGTCGGCCCGAACCAGTATTGGCGCAGCCCATCAGCCGCGCGGAGAGCTTATCGGACAGATAGCCCTTCAGTATGCCGCCTTCAATCAAGACCGTCTCCTGCGTCGGCGAGCCTTCGTCGTCCACGTTGAGCGAGCCGCGCCTTCCGGCGATGGTTCCGTTGTCGACCACGGTCACTTTCGAACTCGCGACCGATTGGCCGATCAGCCCTGTAAACGCGGAGGTTTTCTTGCGGTTGAAGTCGGCTTCCAGTCCGTGACCAACTGCCTCATGCAGCAGGATTCCCGGCCAGCCGGGACCGAGAACCACTTCCATCTCGCCCGCCGGCGCAGGCACAGCGCCGAGTTGCAGAATCGCCCCGCGCGCCGCCTCGCGCGCCAGGCCCTCCGGACTTTTCGAGCCAACGAATTGATCCAGTCCAGCCCGTCCGCCGCCGCCTGCTCCGCCTTTTGTCGTGACGTCGCCGTCTTTCGCAATCACAAAAACATTGAGCCGGCAAAGCGGTTGTGTGTCGCTGGCAAACGCGCCGTCGGAGGCCGCAATCAGAATGCGCCGCAGCTCTTCGGAGTAGCTTGCGCGAACCTGCACGACGCGGTTGTCAAAGGCGCGCGCCGCGCGATCGGCGCGAAGAATCAGCTCCAGCCGCTCGGCAAGATTCAGATCATAGCCGCCCAGCGGAACGGGATAAAGATCGGCCGCTGGAGCCTCGATGAATCCCTGCACCGGCTGCTTGGCCGGACCCGACGCAATCAGAGCCGCCGTCCGCGCCGCATGCAAGAGGCGCTCCGGACTCAGATTGTCAGTGTAGGCGTAACCCGTTCGTTCGCCTGAAAGTACGCGAATCCCGCATCCGGCGCTGGTACCCTGGCTGGCCGACTTCACAATCTGCTCATCGACCCCGAGCGCCGTCGCGGTGACGGATTCAAAGTAGAGATCGGCATAGTCGCCGCCGGCGGAAAGGGCCTCGCCCAGGCAGCGCTCAAGCAGCCGCTCGGTGATGCCAAATTTATCAAAAAAGTAGCGCTTATGGCTGGGAGCGGGGGAAGCAGCCGGTTGGGTCATAGTGTCTTTTAGTTTACGCTTTCGCCTGTGGCGGCAGCAGTAGGCGGCCAACCGTTTCTGATCTGATTCCTGCCCTGACGCTGTCCGGTTTGAGGGCAGCTTGCGTCGCACAAAATCATGTAAGATTTGTCGCATGAAGAAGTTTCTTGCTGCCTTACTGTTGCTGATGGTGTTTGCCGGCCCGGCGTTCGCCCACACCAAGCATCCGCCAAAGCCCCTGCACAAGAATGCGCCGCACCCCTATACCAAACACCAGGCAACCAAGCACCCCGCCACAATTCATCCCCATCGCAAGTCATAGAGCCAGCGTTTCCAGGGAGTGGTTTTGCACGCGGGGGCGGCAGCCGTGGTAATGTTTCTGCCATGACGGAAATTGACGAACTGCGGTATCCAATTGGGCGCTTCAGTCCGCCGGCAAGCAGCATCGCCGGCATTCGCGCCGCGCACATTCAAGGCCTGCGCGTGCTTCCCGAGCGCCTGCGCGCCGCGGTGAGCGGGTTGAGCGAAGTGCAACTCGATACACCCTACCGTGAAGATGGCTGGACCGTGCGCCAGGTCGTGCATCACGTGGCCGACAGCCACGCCAACTCCTTTGTCCGATTCAAGCTGGCACTCACCGAGGATTGGCCTGACATCAAAGCCTATGACGAGAAGGCCTGGGCCGAACTGGCGGATAGCAAGTTGCCCGTCGACGGTTCGCTGGCGTTTATCGAAGCGCTGCATCAGCGCTGGGTGTCGCTGCTGGAATCCATGACCGAAGATGATTTCCGCAAGGGCTACGTTCATCCCAAGGGCGGCCGCCAGAATCTTGCAACGGCGCTGGCGCTCTACGAGTGGCACGGACGCCACCACACCGCGCACATTACCGGCCTGCGCGCACGCAAGGGCTGGTAGGCGGCACGTGGCTCCTGACGACGCAGCCGCCTCAGCCGGCCGGCTTGTCCAAAGCATCGAGAATTATCTTGCCGACCATCCCGCGGCGGCACTGCTTGAGGATGGCCGCGTCGTCTTCGACATGCGCATCGCGCGCTACGCGGTAAGCGAGTCGCACGGGCGCTGCCTGCTGCAACTTTGGAGCGAAGAACGTAACCTGGTGCGCACGGTGGTGGAGGTGCAGGAGCGCGCGCAATGCCTGCGCCTGATGACCCGGCGCATGGGCGTCACCAAGCCGCAGGCGCTGGAGCTTGTGCCGACCAGCGATAGGCGCACTCCCACCGCGCGCGACGCCAGCCGCCGCAACTATCAAAAATTATTGGAGCGCGTGCTGACGCGGAGATTCCTCGACATGAAGGTGGATGGGCTGCGCTCGGCGATGGACCTTGAGCACAGCTTTGGACCGGCGTATGTGCGCGGGCGGCTGCTCAAGGGCACGGCGGCCGAGGCGGTGATTGGGGTCAGCGAAGCTGAGTCAGGGGCCATGGTCGACGGGATTCTGACGCTGGGCGTTCTGTGGCTCGATTATTGCCGGCAGCACGGCGATGGGCGAAGGCATTTTGGCGGACTCAAGGTGATTGTGCCGGCCGGAGCCTGGCGGACCACCGCAGAGCGCATGGCGTGGCTGAATCACGCAGCCGCCGATTTTCAACTCTTCACTCTCGACGAACGCAGCGAAGAACTGACGCAGGTAGATTTTCGCGACACCGGCAACCTGGAGTCGCGGCTGGTTCATGCATTTTCCGCGACGGCAGCGATCGAGCGTTGCGAAGCGGGAATCGCGAGGCTGATGGCGTTGCTTCCTGCGACAGCGCGCGAGCGTGTGGAGGTGCGAGCCAGTTCAGCCACCGAGGTGGGGTTGGTGCTGCATGGGTTGGAGTTTGCGCGCGTGCGGCATGGTGTGGCGGCCCACTCGTTTGCGCGCAAGGATGAGGTTACCTTCGGTGCGGGCGCCAACGAAACTCCGCTGACCGAGGAGAACGAAGGGCTGTGCCGGGAGCTGTGCGCGCGGCTATTTCAAAGCCGCTATCCCGACGGCGCGCACAACGATCCGTTGTTTCGCATGCAGCCGGAGCACTGGCTTGAGTCTCGATTGCGCGAGGGAATCGCGGAGCTGCTGCCGGGGCTGCGCGGCGACCTGATGTATACACAGGTGCCGGCTATGTCGAGCGGTGACCGCGGGCTGCTGGACCTGTTGACGCTGGATCGCAATGGGCGCTTGGTAGTGCTTGAACTCAAGGCGGATGAAGATCTGCATCTGCCAATGCAGGCGCTGGACTACTGGATTCGGGTGCGGGCGTTGAACGACGACCGGCAGCCTGTGTCAGGCGGACGTCCGCTCACGGCGTTCGAGCGGCAGGGATATTTTGCCGGGGCGGAGGTTTCGCCGCTGGCGCCGCGGCTGCTGCTGATTGCACCTTCGCTGCGGATTCATCCCGCCAACGAGCCGGTGCTGCGCTACTTTTCTCCGCAGGTCGAGTGGGAGCTGATTGCCGTCAGCGAACACTGGCGGCGGGAACTCGCGGTCGTCTTCCGCAAGCGGAGCGAAAAAGCAGGGAATAGGGAATAGGGAATACTGTTACTCCTTCGTTGGCCGCCAGCGGAGAATGGGCTTCCTTGCCGCCTGCACCTCGTCCAGGCGGGAGACGCGGGTCGAGTGCGGCGCGGTCCTCACCAACTCCGGCGTCTCTTCCACTTCCTTTGCAATGCTGCGCATGGCGGCGATGAAGAGGTCCAGTTCTTCAAGCGGCTCGCTCTCGGTGGGCTCGATCATCAGCGCGCCGTGGACGATCATCGGGAAGCTCACTGTGTACGGGTGGAAGCCGTAGTCGATCAGCCGCTTGGCGATGTCGCCGGTTTTGACGCCGAGGGCGGCCTGGCGCTTGTCGCTGAAGACCACCTCGTGCATCGAGCCGGTCTTGTAGGGCAGCTCGTAAATGTCCTGGAGCTTGTGCCGGATGTAGTTGGCGTTCAGTACAGCGTCTTCGGTCGTCTGCCTCAGCCCGTCCGGCCCGTTGGCCAGAATGTAAGCCAGCGCGCGGATGAACATGCCGGTATTGCCGTAGAAAGCGCGTACGCGGCCAATCGATTGAGGCCTGTTGTACTCCCAGTGCAGTGGAGCGTCCCCAGGCGTGTGGAGAGGCAGCGGATCGTCGTCGCCCGCTCGCTCGCCGGTTGCGGAGTCGAAGAACGGAGCGCGGAATAGAGGCGGGCAACCACCAGCCGCCGCGTCCGCATCCTGAGATTCCCAGGTCTGCGCATCGGCGCACTTTGGTGCGTCAGCGTTTCTCACCAGAACCGGAATCGGAAGAAATGGCTCAAGAAACGCCTTGCAGGCCACGGGCCCGGAGCCCGGACCGCCGCCGCCGTGGGGCGTCGAAAACGTCTTGTGCAGGTTCAGGTGCATCACGTCCACGCCGAAGTCGCCGGGGCGCGCCTTGCCGACCAGCGCGTTCATGTTGGCGCCGTCCATGTAGAGCAGCGCGCCCTTGGCGTGGAGAATGTCGGCGATCTTCGCGATCTGGCTCTCGAAAACTCCAATCGTCGAGGGATTCGTGAGCATCAGCGCCGCGGTCTCTTCGTCCACCTGGCGCGTGAGGGCTTCAAGGTCGATGCCACCCTCCGCATTCGACTTGAGGTTTTCAACCGTGTAGCCGCAGACAGCGGCGGTGGCCGGATTGGTGCCGTGCGCCGAGTCGGGAATCAGAATCTTCTTGCGCGCGTTGCCCTGCGACTCGTGCCATGCGCGGACCAGTTGAATGCCGGTGAACTCGCCATGCGCGCCGGCCGCCGGCTGCAGCGTGATTGCGTCCATGCCGGTGATCTCGATCAGGCAGCGCTGCAGCAGGTCGATGACTTCCAGAATGCCCTGCGCGAGCGAGTCGGGCCGGTAAGGATGCGCCTCGGCCAAGCCCTCGATGCGAGAGACGAACTCGTTGACGCGCGGGTTATATTTCATCGTGCAAGACCCCAGCGGATACATGCCGAGATCGATCGCGTAGTTCCACGTCGAGAGCCGCGTGAAGTGCCGGATGATCTCGATCTCGCTCAGTTCGGGGAGCTGCGCGCTCTGCGCACGATGGGCTTCGCCCAAGAGGGATTTGGCGTCGACTGCGGGCACGTCGAGTGGCGGCAGCTTGTAAGCGCACTTGCCCGGAGAGGATTTCTCGAAGAGCAGGGCCTCGTTCTGCGTCGGGTGCGGGCGGACTTTGCCGGTAGTTACGCGAGTGGTTGCGTCGGTCGTCATTATGTCTCCACCGGTGCCGCGGCCAGAACTTTGGCCGCGGTGTCGATCTGTTTGCGGGTGATGATTTCGGTGGCGCACCACAGCGTCGCGTTTTTCAACTCCGGGTACCAGCGGCTTAACTCGATGCCGCCGACTATCTTTTCATCCAACAGCCTCTTGCTCCACGCTGCCGGAGCTTCGTCCGTCTGCAACACAAACTCGTTGAAGCCAGGCGCGCCGGTGAACAACCGCTTTGCGCCCGGCGCGGCGCTCAGGGTTTTGGCCGTGTAATCCGCCTTGGCCAGGTTGTGCTCGGCTAACTCGCGGATGCCTTCTTTGCCGTACACCGAGAGAAAGATCGTGGCCATCAGCGCAACCAGCGCTTGATTCGTGCAGATATTCGAGGTGGCCTTCTCGCGGCGGATGTGCTGCTCGCGCGTGGCGATGGTTAAAACGAACCCGCGGTTTCCGTTGCCGTCGACGGTTTGGCCGACGAGACGACCGGGGATCTGGCGCACGTATTTTTCCTTGGTCGCGATCACGCCGCAGAAGGGGCCGCCATAGCTGAGGGCGACGCCGAACGATTGGGCTTCCATGCTCACAATGTCTGCCTCGGTCGGCGGCCGGACTACGCCGAGAGAGACAGCTTCGGCAATCGACACGATCAGCAGGGCGCCTTTGGCGTGGGCGATGGCGGCGATGGCGGGAATGTCTTCAATCACGCCGAAGAAGTTCGGGCTCTGGACAAGAATGGCGGCGGTTTCGTCCGTCACTGCCGCTTCGAGTGCGGCCAGATCGATGTGGCCTGTCGCGCGGTTGTAGCCAACCAGCGCCGAAGGCAGGCCCTGATGCTTGGCGTAGGTCGCCATCACTTCGCGGTACTCGGGATGGACGGTTGCGGCGACAACCGACTTGTGACGGCCGGTGATGCGGGTGGCCATCATGATGGCTTCAGCCGCGCCCGTCGAGCCGTCGTACATGCTGGCGTTGGCCACGTCCATGCCGGTCAGTTCGGCGATCATGGTCTGGAACTCGAAGATGGCTTGCAGAGTGCCTTGCGTGATCTCGGCCTGGTAGGGCGTGTAGCTGGTAAGGAACTCGCCGCGCTGCACCAGCGAATCGATGATGACCGGCCGGTAGTGGCGATAGGCGCCCGCGCCCAGGAAGCTGGCGTAGCCGGTAGCGTTCTTGTCGGCGGCGGCGCGGAAGTAGTCGATGATCTCGCTCTCAGCCTGCTGGCGCGGAATGTCGAGGTCGCGGTCTAGACGGTACTCGACCGGGATCACTTCAAAGAGCGAGTCGATGGAGGCCGCGCCAATATCGGCGAGCATCTGGCGGCGTTCGTCTGGGGATTTGGGTAGGTAGCGCATTTCAGCTTCTAGCCTCTAGCTTCTAGCTTCTCGCTAAAAGTCCGTTGGGCGAACCAAGGTTGCGGCTCGCCGAGAGAGAATGCTGGGCAAATCGACGCGGCTTTTAGCGCCAGAGAACAAGCTGAAAGCTGGCAGCTAGCTGTTCGTTTCTTCCGAGATGAAGGCTTCGTACGCGGCAGCGTCGAGCAGGGCGTTGAACTCGGCTGGGTTCGAGAGCTCGACCTTGATGATCCAGGTTGTGTGCGGCGCTTCGTTGATTTTGTCGGGGGCGTTCTTAAGCTCTTCGTTGATGGCGGTGACGGTGCCGGTGACGGGCGAGTAGAGGTCGCTGACGGCCTTCACGCTCTCGACGGAACCGAAGGTGGCATTGGCCGTGACCGGGTCGCCGACCTTGGGCACATCTACATAGACGATGTCGCCGAGAGAGTTCTGCGCATAGTCGGTGATGCCGATGGTGCCGATGGCGCCATCCAGCTCGATCCACTCGTGTTCACGGGTGTAGCGGTAGTTTGTGGGATAAGACATGGTGGGTCCGCTCCTGTCGGATGAAAACAGCGAAGCTCCAGTGTAAATGGCGAGCGTTGAGGAGAGAGACTGAGGAAAAGGAGAAAGGCAGGGAACAACGAAAAGCGCCGGGCTGAGGATTTTTTGCTGGTTGCCAGAAAGTGACGGTGCGAAGGGGTTTTGGGGAGAAATGGGCTGTTTTTGGTCAAGAAATCGACGAAAAAAGGCTAAATTTCGCGGGTTGTTTACTACTTGGTAATAGAGATGCGTTTGTATCTTGTTGATTATTTGGGGGTTATTTTTTGTGTGCACCATAATCGGTGCAATTGACGAGGAGGGGGGGTGGGTATCTCGGCCTTTTTTGCCTCGGATTCAGCTTGATCGGGCTGTACATGTCCATTATGCGCGGATCGAGAGTAATGATCTGCAAAAGGAGGAATAGGGAATAGGGAATAGGGAATAGAAAAGCAGCCTGTTGGAGCGTCTTGCTATCCCACGCTCGGCGCATCAAGAAGTTGGCTCTTCGGCTTCACTCAGAAAGCCTCGGATGTGGCAAGGCTTTTTCTGTTCCCTGTTCCCTGCACTTACCCTATTTGCCGAAGAACTCGCCGTGGCCGCCGTTGGCCCAGGGGTCGTAGTGCTGGGCAAAGTTGGCGCGGGTTTGGACGGAGGGGTGGTTGTACTCCCAGAACTCGATAAAGGGGCTTGGATTGGGGTCTTCAAGCCAGGCTTCGCCGAGATGGTTGAAGGAGGAGACGGCAGTTTTTTGCGGGTCGGGGACGATGCCGTGAATAGCTTCCTGGCCATAGACGTCTGCCTGGTGTTCGAAGTGGCGGCTGAAGGTGTTGCTGACCGGCTCGAGCAAGAAGCTGGCGACGGAGATGGCGAACATGAGCACCAGGAATCCTGTGCGAGTGGAGAGTGGATTTCCGTCTGCCGGGCCGAGTCCCCAGCGCGAGCCAAAGCGGCGCGCGAGCCAGGCCGAGATCCCGGCGCAGGCCCAGAAGACGAAGAACAGGCCAATCGCCGTGCCGGCAATCAGCTTGGGGATGTGATGGAGAACGTAGTGGCCGCTCTCGTGGCCAAAGATGAACAGAACTTCGTCGTCGGGAATGCGGCCGGCTGTAGTGTCCCAGACGACGATGCGTTTGGTGGCGCCGATGCCGCTGACGTAGGCGTTGAGCCCGTTGGTTTTGACGCTGGCCTTCATCAGGAACATGCGATCGGGCGGGATGTTGGTTCCGGTGCGGGCGACGACTCTCTCAAGCTCGGCGACGAGGCCGGCGTGATTGGTTTCGAGCGGCTCGAACTTGTTGAAGACGGGCTCAAGCAGGGGCGATACAAAGATGGAGAGGATCAGCAGCGGGAGCGTTGCGATCCAGATGCCGAACCAGTAACGGCGGGGCCAGCGGCGGACAATCCAGTTGAAGAGCAGCAGAATGGGCGCGCCGAAGAGCAGGGAGAGACCAAGTCCCTTGGCCTGGTCGCCGAGCCAGCTGCCCCAGCCCTGCACGCTGATTTCGTAGCTCTTTTCGACATGCTGGCTTAACCAGTCAAGGGGCAGGCTGGCGAGGGTGGTGATGAGGAGGAAGGCGGCGAAGAAGACGAGGCCCTCGATCCAGCGGCGGGCGGAGATGCGCTGCGCCCAGGCTTCAAGACGCGCCGCCGAGCGTGTAGCCAGCAGCAGCCACAGAACGGCAATGCCCCAAAGGCCGCCGACGATGTGCATGCTGTTGCGGATGCGGCTAATGGCGATGGCCTTGGCGAGCTTGTCGGGGGCGAGAGTATAGGCCTGCTGGGAGTTGGCGGGTGGAGGCGCGGGAGCGGTTTGCGCTTCCACAATGCGCGGGGCAACATTCGGTCCCGGAACGATGCGCGGAGCCACGCAGGCGAGCAGGATCGTAAAACAGAGCGTGAGCAGGGAACAGCGCGCAAATGTCATGAGAATCCTCCATGTTGGCGGCGGACTTTGAGACAATCTTTGATACAGATGCTTTTACTCGATTTAGCCCGACCTATGCTAGAGAAAACTTCGGCGGTCTCAGGGAAGTTAGCGCTCAAGCCGCGCTTTTACGCGGGGATTGCCGCTACGGTTCTGATGATTGTACCCTCTGTCTCCGCGCAGACTTCTACCCCCGTTTTGCTGGATGCGATGACGACTGAGTTGCACCGCGCGTTCACCTCGCTCGGGAAACAGGCGCCGGGCAAAGCGGATTCAGATAAGCAGTTGCCGCCTTACTTTCTGAGTTACGCGGTGAGCGACGCGACGGCCGTGTCCATTCGCGCGCAGTTTGGTGCGCTGGTGGACAATTCGGCGAACCATGCGCGGGTTGCCGACGTACAGGTACGGCTGGGCAGCCCGAAGCTGGACAACACGCATGGCAGCCATCGCGGGACGGCGGTGAACAGCATGCAGTTGCCGCTGGCGGACGATCGGGAAGCGCTGGTGCGCTCGCTGTGGCTCGGGACCAACATGGGCTACGGAACGGCTCTGGACAACTATCTGCGCGTGCAGACCGAGTCGCAGGTGAGGGCCAAGGAAGAAGACACCTCGCCGGACTTCAGCCAGGAGACGCAACAGTCGCACATGGGCGGCGTGGCGCCCCCGGTGGCAGTGGACCGGGCAGCGTGGGAAAAGCGCGTAAGAGACTTGTCGAAGATCTTTCGCGAGTTTCCGGATGTCTACCAGAACGTGGTGATGCTGACGGCGCAGAACGAGACGGATTACTACGCGTCGTCGGAAGGGTCGCGGGTGGTGACGCCGCACATGCAGGCGCGGATTGTGGCGATTGCCGTGACGCGCGCCGAGGATGGGATGGACCTGTTCCGCGAGCAAACGTTCGAGGCCGAGACGGTGGAGGGATTGCCGGCGCAGGCTGAGTTGGAAGCGGCGATGCGCGCGCTAGGCAAGAGCCTGGAGGCGCTGCGCAAGGCGCCGGTGACGGAACCGTTCGATGGGCCGGCGATTTTGTCGGGGCGTGCGTCGGCGGTGTTTTTCCACGAGGTACTGGGGCATCGGCTTGAAGGCCAGCGGCAGCGCGGCGATGAGGAAGGGCAGACGTTTACCAAGGATGTGGGCAAGCCGGTGCTGCCGCGTTTTCTTTCCGTGGCCGACGATCCGACGCTGACGAAGTTTGGCACGACGTGGCTGAGCGGCAATTACGCGTATGACGATGAGGGCGAGAAGGCGCAGCGCGTAGCCCTGATCGACGATGGAGTGCTGAAGACCTTCCTGATGTCGCGGCTGCCGATTGCGAGTTTCAGTTCCACGAATGGGCATGGGCGCGCGGAGACCGGGCATGTACCGATCGGGCGGCAGGGCAACCTGATTGTGACTTCGACCAAGAGCGTGCCGGAGACGGAGCTGCGCAAGCAACTGATTGAGGAAGCGAAAAAGCAGGGCAAGCCGTACGGGCTTTACTTCGAAGACATTTCGTCTGGATTCGCGGTGACGCAGCGCAGTTCGCCGCAGGCGTTCCAAGTCATCCCGCTGGTCGTGTGGCGGGTGTATGTGGATGGCAGGCCGGATGAGTTGGTGCGCGGGGTGAGCATTGTGGGCACGCCGCTGGCGGCGATGAAGCGGATTTTGGCAACGGGCGATAAGAGCGAAGTGTTCAACGGCGAATGCGGCGCGGAGTCGGGCACGGTGCCGGTGAGCGCGGTGGCTCCGGCGATGCTGGTGAGCGAGATGGAAACGCAGAGGCAGCCGCAGGGGACGGCGCGGCCGCCGATACTTTCCATTCCCGGGGTGCCGATGCAAGCGGCAGCAATGAAGGAGGCGCAATGAATTCAATTCGTTCTGTTGCGATGATTGCGGGGGTTGGATTTCTTGCGGCTTGCCTGGGCGCACCGATGTTGAGCGCGGCGCAGCAGACGCGCGCCGACGCTGAAAAGGATCCGTTGTTGAAGGCGATGCTCACTGAACTGGATCGGAGCATGAGCCAGTTGCAGTTGAAGGGATTCGAGAAGCCGTTCTTTATTCAGTACCGGATTGAGGACGTGGACGACTTTGCGACCAAGGCGGAGTTTGGAGCCACGGAAGGCTCGCAGCACACTCACCAGAGAATTGCGCGGGTGACGGTGCGGGTGGGCGACTACAAGACCGACAGCTCGGGCGGGCGCGGGGATGGGTCGCTGCAACTGGCCGGCCTCGACGACGATCCGATTGCGCTGCGGTCTGCCTTGTGGTCGGCGACGGATACGGCCTACAAGAGCGCGCTCGCGGCCTATGCGCAGAAACAGGCGGCGCTCAAGCAGGTGCAGACGCCGCCGCAGGCCGACGACTTCAGCCACGAGAAGGCGCTGATCTCGCTGGCTTCGCCGGTCGATCTGAAGGTGGACGCCGATGGCTGGGCGGAGCGCGTGGCGCGGGCCAGCGGACTCTACAAGAACGATGCCACGGCCAGGGCGGGCGCGGGCAACGTGCAGTACTCGACGGCGGAGTTTCACGGGCGTGTGACGACGACCTGGCTGGCATCGAGCGAGGGAACGATTGTGCGCAAGACGGCCGAAGAGTACCAGGAGGCTTTTGCCGTGGGCACGCAGGCGCAGGATGGGATGCGCCTGGATCGCTCGTATGCGTCGACGGGCAGCTCGCTGAAGGACGTGGATGCACCGGAGGTTTTCGAGAAGCACGCGATGGGGCTGATTGCCTCGCTTGCCGAGTTGCGCAAGGCGCCGCTTGTGGAAGAGGAGTATCACGGGCCGCTGCTGTTGAGCTCGGACGCCGCTGCCGACACGCTGCGCGGGTTGCTGGCTGCGGGCGTGACGGCGACGCGGCCGAAGCTGGGCACAGAGGCGCGCACCAACGGGCCGTTTGCGTCGAGTTATCATGCGCAGGTGTTGCCTGAGTTCATCGGCGTGGTGGACGATCCGGGCTTGAAGAGCTTGGATGGCAAGGGCCTGGTGGGCGCGTACGACGTGGACGATGAAGGCGTGCCGGCGCAGGCTGTGAAGCTGGTTGTCGCGGGCCGGCTGGAGAATTATTTGCTGGGCCGCGAGCCGGTGCGCGACTTTCCGCAGTCGAATGGACACGGGCGCGCGGGGATTACCGGTGGGGCGCGGTCGTCGATCGGCGTGCTGAAGGTGACGGCGGATAATGGTGCTTCGGACGATGAACTGAACAGCAAGCTGCTGGCGTTTGCGAAGGACCGCGATTTGAAGAGCGTGTATTTTGTGCAGACGATGGGCGGGGAGATGACGCCGCGGCTGCTCTATCGCGTGAGCGCGGACGGCAAGCGCGAGTTGGTGCGCGGCGCGGTGCTGGACGATATTGACCAGCGGGCCCTGCGTTCGAGCGTGGGGGCGGCGGGCAAGGACCTGTTTGTGTCGAATTACTATGGCGATGTGCCGCAGACGGTGCTGGCTCCGGCGCTGCTGCTGGAAGATGCGACGGTGCGGCGGGCCAACGAGAAGAATGAGAAGCTGCCGTTCTATCCGCCGCCGGAATAGAAGCAGGGAATAGAACGGAGAACCACCCACTTTGTTCTTACCGGCATGAACTTGAAACCGCTCAATCTTTGGTGCGCCTACCCGGACGATCTTCTGGACGAAGCGGTCGCGGAGGCGTGTTTGGCGCTGCTGACCGAAGAGGAGCGCGCGCGGGTGGCGCGCTTCAAGTTCGAACGGCACCAACGGGAATCGCTGGCTACGCGGGCGCTGGTGCGGAAGGCGCTCTCCCGCTATCGATCGATCGCGCCGGAGGATTGGCGCTTTGCGGAGAATGCGCATGGCAAGCCAGAGATAGAACCGGCGTGCGGGTTGCGGTTCAATTTGTCGAATTCTCCGGGGCTGGTGGTTTGCCTTGTGGCCGAGGATGCCGGCGTGGGGGTGGATGTTGAATCCCACGAGCGCGCGGGCGAGATTTTGAAGCTGGCGCCGGAGGTGTTTTCCGCGCGGGAGCAGGCGCAACTGGAAACTCTTGAGGACGCGGAAAAGCTGGATCGTGCGTTGTCGCTGTGGACGCTGAAAGAGGCCTACATCAAGGCGCGGGGAATGGGTCTGGCGTTGCCGCTGGATAAGTTTTCGTTTTTATTCGGCGGCGCGGAGGGGGTTCGGCTGGAGATGGACCCTAGCCTGGAGGATGAGGCCGTGCGCTGGCGGTTTTGCCTGTTGGATATTGCGGGGCATCGCATCGCGGCGGTTGTGGAGCGGACGGTTGCGGGCGAAATGGATGTGTGGGAGGCGCGCCCGGTGGTTGCCGAGCCTGTGCGGGTGAGCGTGGATGAGGTGAAGTGGTTTCCGCGCGGGTAGGAGAGCTGGGTTAAAAGTCGAGATTGGGTATTGTTCAATCCCACCCTTTACGCAAAGAACGCGCAAAGGATGGGGCACCCAGTTGTTCGTTGCGGAACGAGCGGTTCCCTACTTTGCGGTGCGGTAGATTTCGGAACCTGCGAGCAGGTAGGCACCGACTCCGTAGTTATAGCTCGACGACTCGACGTAAGCGCCCGGCGCCGCGCCAACAGGCTGGATAGCGCCGAGGCGGCCATCCGCGTAGACGTGGGTCAACATGCCGGCCCAGGCCTTCTCGACCGCGGGCCAGTAGGTCTTCTTGTCGAGGATCTTCTCGTTAACGCCGTAGGCCAGCGCGTAGGTGATAAAGGCGCTTCCGGACACTTCAGGCAGCGGGTACGCATCGGCGTCGAGCAGGCCGGGACGCCAGAGTCCATCTTTACCCTGAATGGCGAGCGACTCGGCGGCCATCTGCTTGAGCAGCGCGACGTATTTGGGGCGCAGAGGAGAGCCTTTAGGGAGTTGCTGCAGCACGCGGACGAGGCCGCCCATGACCCAGCCGTTGCCGCGGGACCAGAAGAGCTTTTCGCCGTTCTTCTCGTGCTTGTCTAGGAAGGTGGCGTCGCGCGAGTAGAGGTGCTTGTTCTTGTCGTAGAGCAGTTCGGTGGTGATTGTCCACTCGCGATCCATGAAGGCAAGATACTTGGCGTCGCCGGTGGCTTTGGCCATATCGGCGAAGACGGGCGGGGCCATGAAGAGTGCGTCGCACCACCACCAGAGTGGTTTGGCCGGGTCGTCGGGCGTTGCGATCTCTACATCGAGCCGGGCCTTCATGGGGCCGAGCATCTTTGCGTTTTTGTGGAGGAAGTACTGCTCGACGTACATCTGGCCCACGGCTTGGTCGTCGGCGTGCTCGACGCGCGGACCCGGCTCCCAGGCGAGCTTGTCGCCAATGTCCTGCATGGCCTTCTTGTACTTGTCGCCGGCAAAGGCATCGGGCACTCCCATGAAGCCGGCGTAAAGCGCGGCCCAGGTCCAGTCGACTTGAGCCTCGGCCGGCATGCGGCTCAGTTGCCAGTCGGCGACGATCTTCATGGCTTTGGCGAGCTCGGGCCTGGTGAATTTGGGAGAGAGATTCTGCGCGAGCAGCCCGGCAGTGGGCAGGGAGTCTCCGGGAGATGCGACGGGATCTTTCTTTTGCGCATGTGCGCTTTGAATGGCGAGAGGCGAGAGCAAGGCAAAGAGGCCTGAAGCGATGGCGGGGAGGCATAGTGCGCTTCCCAGCTTGTGAAAGGATTTTCCGGTCTTCATTCAAATCTCCGATGGTAGGAATACATGGAATTGCGAACGGTTGGCGGTGCCGAGGTTTGGGCGGCCGTCTCTGCTGTCGCCAGCCCTGCCCTGGTGGAGCAAAATGCGGTGCAAATATAGCCCAGAAGGAACTCGAAATCGGGCGCAGAACAACTATATCGTTCCGGCTTGAGACCTGGCCATACGTGGGCCAGCGGGTACGATTCCGTCAAAACCTCATGCGGAAGCCGAGCTGGATTTGGCGCTCGCGGTAGAAGTTGGTGGAGTTGATGTTGAGCGGCTGGCCGAAGGCGGTGGTGTTGGCTTTGAGGCCGGTGAGGAAGTTGAGCGTGGGGAAGGAGCCGGTGAGACTGCCGGGGGAGATGTAATAGCCGTTGGTTTCAAGTTCGGTGACGTTCTGGTGGTTGAAGAGGTTGAAGGATTCGGCGAGCAACTGTAACTGGCGGAAAGCGCCGAGGTCGAACTGTTTGCTGAGACGGAGATCGGCTTTCCAGACGTAGGGATAGCGGTAGGTGTTGCGGCCGATGTTGTAGACGACCTTGTCGCTCCCCAGGCCATAGACGCGGTTGTCGCCGCCGGAGCCGTTCATTCCGGGGCCGAGGCCGGCGATGGCGTCGCCGTTTGTCTGGTTGAACTCCTTGGGCAGTGAGCCGGAGGTGCGCATCGTGTAGGGCACGCCGCTGCGGAACTGGCCTATGCCGGAGACCATCCATCCATTGCCGAGCTTGCCGGTCAGGTTGTGCAGCTTCCAGGGCGAGGTGAGGATGACCATGGCGGCGGCGGAGTGGCGCACGTCGAGGTTGCTGACGCCATACTCGAGGCTTGGGTCGGCGGGGTCGAGAATGTTGCTGCCCATCACCTGCGAGCTCTCGTTGGGGTTCCAGTCCATGGCGTGGGCGTAAGTGTAGTGGGCGTGGAGACTGAGGCCGCGCCGGCCGTAGCGGACCACCTTGACCATGGCGGCTTCATAGGTGGAGTTGGCGCGGCTGAAGATCTCCGCAATTTGCTGGTAGTCGGGATTCAGGCGGCCGGTGGCAGCGGTTCCCGTGATGGACGAGGGCCAGGTGGCGTAGAAGGGAACTGTGATCTGCGCGGCTTTGATGGGGCCTTTGCCCGTGCTATCCACAACGGCGTAGGTGATGGTATCAAGCGGCGTCAGGGGAGCCAGATTGGTGTCGATGGTGACGGGCAGGCGGCGGCCGAGGCTGAGCAGCGCGCTGGCGGTGACCTGGATGTGGCCGGGCAGCGACTCTTCAACCGCGGCGACGGCCTGATGGATTTCGGAGTTGCGGAAGTTGGGCGCAAACTCGACGGCTCCGGGCTTGACCAGGTTGTAGGGTTCGCCGGCAAAGACGTAAGGGAAGGGTGGAGCGCCGCCGGCCTGGAGATTGTCGGTAGGCCGCATGAAGAAGTTCAAGTCGCCGTTCAGCGAGCCGGTCCGGGTGATCACGTTCTCAAAGGTCGCGTTGGAGGTGCGGCCATAGTACATGCCGTAGCCGAGGCTGATGACCGGCCAGCGCCGCTCGGAGCCGCCGATGGCGAGGCTGACGCGCGGTCCCCAGTTATTGCCGAGACCGGGCAGCTTGCCGGTAAGCGGAAGCTCGGGGTTGGCCAGCGCGGCGATGGGCGGCGGCGACTGTTCGTGCTCCCAGCGCATGCCTGCCGCGAGGACGACGGTTTTGTTGGGCTGCCACTGGGCGGTGGCGTAGCCGGCCCAGTCGTTCGTGCTCAGATGCCAGTTGGTGGGGCCCATGACCTGCGAATAGGAGGAGTAACAGGGCAGGTTACCCAGCCCGCGGAGTTGACCCGTCGAGTCGCGCCAAACCTTGCCGGTTTGGTCGCAGTTGTGGGGGTTGAATTTGTCCAGGGCGTCGGAGAATCCGTAGCTGGCGAAGGCGAGCGCATCGGAGGCGAAGTTTTCCACGCTGGAGTAGTAATAGGTGCCGGTCTGGTTGCGCAGCAGGCCGGTCGCGTCTGCATTGTGCCCCGCGTCGATGCCGGCTTTGACAAGCAGCTTGTCGTTGACCCAGTTGACCGACTGCTGCACGCGGAAGAGGCGCTCGTCGGGGTAGTTGCCCTGGCCGAAGCGTGAGGGATTGCCGATGGTGAAGCCGTAACGGGAATCGATGACAATCTGCGGCAGTTGTCCCCAGACGTTCTGGTCGAGCGTCTGCTCGAAGGTGGAGGGGGTTTCAGCGTGGGCGCTGTGGATGGTGCGGCCCGCCGAGACCTGCGTAGTGGCCAGCAGGTTGGGGGTGAGGAAGGCTTCCCAGCGGGCGAGAAGCCACTGCTTGCTGGCCTGGCTCGATCCGAGGCTATGGTTGCCGTAGGTTTCCAGGACGCGGGTGAGTCCGCCGCCGGGCGAGTTCCAGTTGGCGCCGGTGGCTTCGAGGGTGAAACGATGCCGTTCCGCGGCCTTCCAATCGAGGCGGACAAAGCCGCTCCACTGCGCGGCGGTGCGGGGTGCGGGGCCGAGCAGGCCGTCGAGTTGTTGAAGCATCTGCGAATATTTGGCGAGGGCGGTGTTGGTGGTTGTTCCCAGCTGCGCGCCGAGCAGTTGCATCTGGTCGTTGGCCGGCTGGGCAAAGAAGTTGCCGGGCCACTTGACGGTTGAGAGTGCCGGATCGTTGCGGTGCAGGCTGTCGAGCGCTGCAAACCAGAAGAGCTTGTCGCGGCGTATCTGGCTGCCGATGCCGAGCCCCACGGTGCTCTCGTGGTCGGGCGGAGTAAAGGGTGCGGCCGTGAAGATTGGAACGGTGGTAGAGGTGGCCGGGGCGGTTTGCTGCACCCATTGGGTGAAGGGATTGCGCGCGCCCCACGTGTTCTGGCGGTCGAAGACGAAGCTTTGCCCGTGGAAGCCGTTGGAGCCGCGCCGCGTCTGGACATTGATGCGACCGCCCGAGGCGCGGGCGCCGCCGGCTTCGACGTTGCCGGCGACGGTTTCGACCGAGCTGACGGCGGCCTCGCTGATGGAATAGCGCCCGCCGGACCAGACCTGGCCGATGCCTTGGGGTTCGGGCACTTCCTGCCCTGACCGGGTTTGTCCTGGCGAGGCGGTGGAGGAGCCGGAAGTGCCGCCAAAAGCTAGTTGAGTGCTTGCGCCATCGATGGAGGTGTCGGCCTGCTGCTGGTCTGCGCCGCGCAGGGAGACTTGGGAGGAACCGGCTGGGGCTGCGGCTGCCGGCGTGTCGAGGACGAAATCTTCCCAGCGGCGTCCGCTTGCGGGCAGCGATTGCATCTCGGCGGCTGAGAGCGTGGTGGTGACGGCCGACGAAGCTGGGTCGGGCTTTTCCGCCGCGGTTTGAATGCGGCTAGGGTGGGGCAGGCTCCACTGGGCGGCGGCGCGCAGGCCGTTGGCGATCGAGGCGCCGATAGCGAGATTAGGACTGGCCGGGTCGGCATGAAGGACGGACGCAAGCGAGGCGGACGAGGGAATGGGGGCCAGGACCATGGGCTTGATTGCGGCGACCTGCTGGCCTGCGGACTGTCGGAGATTCGGAACCGGGGCCTCTGCCGGTGGGGGAAGCACAAATGCTGGGTCTGGTTTGGGCAACGCGGTGGTGGGCAGCGCCGCGAACAGAATTGGATGCCGGGGTGTTGGTTGCAGCGTAGCGGTGAGTACTGGGGTTTCGGCGGGTGGCGGTTCGTGAACGAGGGCCGGCGCCGGGAACGGCAGTGGAAGCCTGGTTTCTGCCGGCTGTGTTGCGGGCAGGGCGGCATTCAGCAGGACGGTCGGCGGTCGGCTTGTCCTCGTGTTTGCGAGGAAGACGGATTGGACAGCCGCGGTTGGGGCATGGTCAAACCGCATGGCGGTTTGTACGCGTGCTTCGTGGCCGGCGGAGACGAGGATGCCGTTGAGGCGGCCATGTCCCCGTTGCCCGCTGTCCGCTTCAAGGGTGTACTCGCCTGCGGCCAGCGCGGCGAAGCGGTAGGAGCCGTCTCTGGATGTGGTGGTGTGCGCTTCGTCGCCGGTGGCGCGGTTGCGCAGGACTACGGTAGCGCCGGCCAGTGGAGCCGAATGCAGATCGGTGAGTTTGCCGGTAAGGGAACCGCTGGGAGTGGATTGGGCAAGGAGGGGCACACCCGCGCCAAAAAGAAGCACGGCTAGCGCAAGTGGCATCGCCCAGTATCGTTGTTCCCCTGCCATCCGGATACCTGTCCGAGGCAGATCGTGGGAGAGTGCACGCAAATGGCTCCGCCTGCCTGCTCTGTTGGCTGGTCAGGGTTGGGCATGGACGTGAGCGCTGCTTTGAGCGCGGATCGACCGGTTGGAACGGACCCAAGTGGAGTTGGATGAGATTCTATGCTGGTTTTGCACAAGTGGAAAGTAGCGGGCATCACATTCTTTGGATTTTGTTGGGCCTGGGCTGGCGGCGGCTTTTTCTAGGGAGGGCAGGCCCGGTCCGGTAGACTGGTAAGACGGCATCCCGGGTCTCAGGCTCACTGGTAAACGGTGGGCGAGATGTTCCCTGAGTTCCGATTTCTGTTCACTGGCCACTTATGTTTATCGATGAAGCAAAAATTCGGGTAAAGGCCGGCGACGGCGGCAACGGATGCATGGCGTTCCGGCGCGAGAAGTTTGTGCCGCGCGGCGGGCCATCGGGCGGCGACGGCGGACGCGGCGGGGATGTGATCATGGAGTCCTCGAACCGGCACAACACGCTGATCCACTTCCGCTATAACCCGGAGCACAAGGCGCAACGCGGCGAGCACGGCATGGGGTCGAACTGCACGGGGCTCGATGGCCGCTCCATCACGCTGCAGGTGCCCGTGGGCACCTCGCTCTTCGACATGGAGACCGGCGAACTGGTGCACGACTTCCAGGAGCCGGACGAACAGTTTGTGATCGCCAAGGGCGGGCGCGGCGGGCGCGGCAACCAGCACTTTGCCACCAGTACGCACCAGGCTCCGCGCGAGCACGAACTCGGCCGCGCCGGCGAAGAACGCAACTATCGGCTTGAACTGAAGCTGCTGGCCGATGTGGGGCTGGTGGGCTATCCGAACGCAGGCAAGTCGACGCTGATTTCGAGGATTTCAGCAGCGCGGCCCAAGATTGCCGATTATCCATTTACGACGCTTGAACCGAACCTGGGCGTTGTGACGGTGGGCGAAGAGCCGGACTTGGAATCCTTTGTGGTTGCCGATATGCCGGGGCTCATCGAAGGCGCGCATCTTGGCTCGGGGCTGGGCGTGCAGTTCCTGCGCCACATTGAGCGGACGCGGCTGCTGGTTCACCTGGTCGACGTGTCGGACTCATCGGGCAGGCCCGATCCGGTCGAGGACTTCAAGGTCATCAACAAGGAACTGGCCAGCTTTAGCAGCGGCGATGCGCATCCACTGGCCGAGAAGCCGATGATTGTTGTCGCGACCAAGCTCGACGTCGCCAACCCGGAAAAGCTGAAGAAGCTTACGACGCATGTGAAGCGGCGCAAGCTCGAGTTCCATGCGATTTCCGCTGTGACGGGCCAGGGCATCGACGAGCTGAAATGGGCGCTGGCCAAGCGGCTGCGGCCCGGCAAACAAGACTGAAGCAAATGGGGTTTGCGGCCCTTTCGAGGGGCTTGGGAACCTTAATTCGAGCGTAAAAAGCGGGGAGCCTGAGCAGGCTCCCCGCTTTTTGCTTGGCTGCGGCTGAGTGCGTGACTTGGACTAGGACGCGAGAAAACTCGCGATCAGGCGGGCGACTGTCTCGGGAGCGTTGCGGATGGCCACGTGGCCCTGCCCGTCTATCGTTTCCACACGTGCACTCGGCAAAACTTTGGCCAGCGCACGGGAGGCGTCGCGGAGCGGATGCTCGGCGCTGAGGCTGCCCTCCAACATCAGGATGGGGCAAGTGAGGGCGGCGTAGCGGTCGACGGTTGGGTCGAGCGTGTCCATGGCTTCCAGTTCGCGAATCCAGGTGTGGGCCAGCGTGCGCAGGCGCGGCCAGGCCTTGGTGGCGCGCAGGGATGCGATTGCCTGATCCGAGATGCGGGTGAAGTGGCGGAAGCCAATTTCGAGGGCGGTATCCAGATCGCCCGCGGCGATGGCGCGCTTGTAGGGTTCGAGGAATTCGCCGGCGATGGGGCCGCCGGTGGGCAGCGGCGGCTCATAGACGACGAGGCGGGGAACGGGATTGCGAAGGGCCGCGCCGAGCGTGCAGATGGCCCCGTAGGAGTGGCCGATGAGCGCGGCGACCGGTCCGGTCTGCGCGATAACGGCGGCGATGTCTTCATATTCGCGTTCAAGCGAGTAAGAGGAGTGGCCAGGGCCGCTGTGGGCGCGTCCGCGGCGGTCGATGGTGTAGCAGGTGTAGTGCGGGGCAAGCAGCTTGGCGACGCGCATCCAGTCCGTGTGGGTAGAGACGCTGCCGTGCACAAAAACCAGTACGGGCCCAGTGCCGAGACGGCGATAGGCGATACGTGTGCCGTCGGCTGAGACGACAGAGCCTTCAATAATTACGGGCTGGGAATGTTCCAGGGCTGCTGCGGGCATTCTGTCTTTATGGTAGTCGCCGGTGTGGAATGGAGTCCCGTGATGGGGAACGGGGGGCTTGGTGTACCCCATTCGCAAAATGCGCGCATGGACGGGCCCTAGTGGCAGGCCGGTTGATCTTGAAACTCGCGTTTTTCGGTCATGGAGGCAAAACCTTGTGCACAAGTCAGAATCTGATCCTCAAGAGGACTGCTGTGGAAGGTGTCCGTCGATATGAAGTTGACCTGTGTAACCATTGCGAGGTAGAGGTCACTCAACTTTTTCATATTGATTAATTCAGTAGCGAGCAGCGGGTACGCACTGCGGTCGTCGTCCGTCGATACGGCGGCGGAAGCAAGCTCCAGATTTTTGTCCGCCAATCTGCGCTGCTCGGTTAATGAGTCTTCCGTCACCGGAGTATTCTTCTGGACCGCATGGACGACGGCGCTTCTCCACTCCCGGATCAAGCTAATCTCTTCGATGGCCGCCCGGACGAAAGCTGCTGAAAGCCCCACCTTTGCATTGGGCGCGGATGCCTGCACCACCGCTACTGCGGTTGGAAGCGTGAGGATGGTCTCATTGGTCTTGAAGGAAAGGGTTCCTTTGGTCAGGCGCGCAAGAGCTTCAATGTCCACATACGACTTTCCGTTGATCTGAAGAAGCTGCGCTTCGCCCGAGCGTCCCGCAATTGTGAATTTGGAGGCCTTTGGCGGCGTTTGTGCGCTACCATCCGTAGTCAGCATCAGGAGTGGGGACAACAGTATTGCAACAATGGCAATTTTCATTTTCATAGCGTCTGCACCGAGCACTCCTTATCAGGTTCCCATTGCTCAGGTTTGCAGGCTGTTCAATCTTGACCAGGGTTCGCGAAGCAGTTCATACAAGTGGATCGCCGGATACACCTTTCCGGGGTGGTCGTCTCGAAGAGGGGCTGGAATGAAGTCCCTCCCAGGTCCGAAAATCCGGACCTGGGGCACCCGGCATTAGTAGCCCGCTTCAAGGCCATGGCGGAGGGCGAGGATCACCACTTCCTTGCCAGCATAGTGGTACATGGCGATGTAGGCGCCACTGCCGAATTCGATGATCCACTCGCGGAATTCGGGCGGCAGTTCGTCTACGGGGCGGCCCATCTCCGGATGGCTGGCGAGCAGTTGCACGCCCTGCCGAATGGCTTGAACGGCGCGTTTGGCGGCGTCGGGACTTTTGGGGGTCAGGAAATCGTGAAGGCGGGCTACGTCGCGAAGGGCTGACTGGGACCACTTCAGAGGTGGCATTCCGGGGCCTCGGCGTCCTCACCCGCTTCGAGTTTGGCCAGCCAGACATCGGCTTCTTCGGCTGTCGCATGCAGGCCGGTGGACTGATAGTGCGCCCAGGCGGCCAGGGCGTCCTGGCGGAAGGATTCGCGCTTCTCCTCGCGGGCGACAAATTGCTCGACGGCTTCGCGCATGATCCAGTGGGGGGAGCGACGGCGGGCGGAGGCCAGGCGCTGGATGCGGGCTTTGAGGTCGGTGTCGAGTTTGAGGCTAGTGGTGGAGGGGGTGGGCATGGAGGGTGCTCCTGGGTGTTACTTTATGATACTTTATCACACTCTATTTTGTGGTGGGTGATTTTGGAAAAGCTCGGAGGTTGAGATTTTGTTTTCCCACCCTCAGTGATAGGGCATCGAGGGTGTGGCACCCGGCACTTGCTTCCATCGGCTTGCAATATCGCCCAATTTTAAGTATATTGCAAACATATACAGAGGCTGTCCATGCTCGACGTTGGGCTCTACGTTGGATTCGACTGGGACGATGGAAACGCCAGGAAGAACGAGAAGCATGGTGTCTCCAAGCCGGAAGTGGAGCAGGTTTTTCTCAATGCGCCGCTCTTGTTGGCCGACGATCTGAAACACAGTCAACGGGAGCCTCGATTTCACGCGCTGGGCAAGACCGATGAAGATCGCTGGTTGCAAGTCACCTTTACCGAGCGGGCCAAAGGGACGTTGATTCGCCCTATTTCGGCGCGCGCCATGAGCCGGAAGGAGAGAGCTGTCTATGAGCAAGCAATTAAAGCCCATTCCTGAGTTTGCGAACGAAGCCGAGGAGCGCGCCTTCTGGGAATCGCCCGAAAACGATAGCACGGAATACGTGGATTGGAGCAAGGCCAAGCTAGTGACCTTTCCCAAGCTGCGCCCTTCGACTGAAACGATCTCTCTCCGTATGCCGGAGGATGTTCTGAACACGATCCGCCACCATGCGCGGAAGCTGGATGTGCCGTACCAGTCTCTGATCAAGCTTTGGTGCGCGGAAAAGGTTGCGGAACTGAAGGCTTCTCCGAGGACGGCGCGCCGGGGTAGCCGATAAGGCTCCGTCTCAGGTCCGAAAATCTGGACCTGGGGCGCACGGCGTCAGGCGGCTCGGACGGCGAGGCGCGCGGAGCGGGTGCGTGGCCGGGCCTTGATGACGATTTCTACGTCGTGGCCGAGGACGACCAGAAAGCGCATCAACCGCTCGACGGAGAAGCCTTCGAGCTTGTAATTGAGTAGAGCAGACACCTTAGGCTGATTGATTGCGAGGGCCGCGGCGACGTCGGCCTGCGTGAGGCGACGACGCTCGACAATGCGGCAGATGGCGGCTCCGAGACGGGCCTTGGTGTCGAGCTCGGCGGCATCGGGAAGATTCATGTCGGCAAAGACGTTGCCGCTGCTGGGAATCACTCGCTCCGTGGTTCTAGCGGGCATATCTCTCCTTGTAATTACTATCCTACTTTTGGGATATATCGTCGAGTGTGGTCTTCATGCCTTGTGGAAGTCGCCGATCGAAGTGTGTGGTTTCCCACCCTTCGCTAGAAAAAAGCGAAGGATGGGGCACCCTCAGTGTATTACTAGGTAAAGGGTGGGGCACCTGGCACCTAGCTGGGAACAGGGCTATCCGATTGAGAGGGGTTGTCCTTGGTTTCTACCATTGCGTCGAGGAGTTCGCGGGCGGTTGGTTCTAGCCAGGGGTTTGTGAAGATTCCGTCCATACCATTATCCTTTTCGCCCTTTTCCCGCCGTAGCGCGTCCTCAATTGCTTGCCGGTCCATTCGGCGAGACCGCCAATATGCCATAGACCGTAGCATCGGATCAGTATCCGCGCGTCCGAGTTTCAGCGTCTCCTCATCCTCTGGCAGGCAGCTTTGGAGGATTGCCTCTCTGAGGTGAGAGTCTTGACACTTCGGGTAGATTGCAGCCTTGACCCTGTCGTATGTCTGAACGGTGTAGAAGGCGGGGATCTGAATGCCATGGTCCTCCGGCCATTTCGCCGCGAGTTCCCACACTGCTTTTGAATGATCGCGGGAGAGATAATACGGAAAATCGCGCGTCCTTGTCCGTCGGCCATTTTCCACCACACGCTTGTTCACAAGACAGGCTTTGGCTAGTTGAAATCTCTCGCTCATCTCGATGCCGAGCTTCGTGTCGTTCAGATCAAGAATAAGCTCCACGAGATCGAGGTTCAGAGCCTCGTTTCGCATCATTGCTAGACGCCCAAGCGGGGTGCACGTCTTGAACTCGTCAAGCCAAGGCTCGATCCACAAGGAACTTAAGAATTCCGGATTCTCGAACAGCGCTGCACGAACGAATGGGTCCGAATCTTGCCGAAGCCGCTCAGTAAGACCGCTAAACAGGAGTTGGGCTTTGCGGGCCATCCATTCTCGCACTGCGGGGTCGCTGTCTGTGACAGCTTTCAGAGTCAGTTCATCTGGCGGCCGACATGTTTGCGCATAGACACGGCGCAAGAGATGAATCCGCCCCCTGCTGTCCTCTCGGTCATACGACCTGGTGAGTTCGGAAATCGTGTATGCATCCTGGGCAGCATAGCGAACGGCCCAATCGGAGAGATTCCGGCTCACCCGTTCGCGTATCAGTTCGTCGTGCTTGTCCTTCGGCTGCTCGCGCTGGGTTGCGGTAGCGTCCCGCTCCCGTTTCAGCGCCTCTATTTCCGCAAGGAGATCATTCCTTAGCTGCCCGGTAGCCGACTTGACCACTTGCAGAACCTCTGAACCAGTTACCTCCCCTTGCCGTTGCTTTAGGTTTTCAATTCTTGCCACAACGTCGCGACTTAGCTGTTCCACTACCAAATCAATATGGCGCTGAAGCGCAATGTAATGGAGGTGCGCTATGTATAGGAGGAAGGACACGGCAACTACCGCTAAAAAAGCAAAACTCCACGACATCGCCAAGCCTCCTATGTGCGGATAACGGATACTTTTCTGAAAACTGAAAGACCGAGGTGATCTCCATTGCTCTAGGATGGTGTGCCTAGCCTTAGCGACCGGTAAAGGTCATACGCCCGTTTCGATCTTGGTTATTTTCTCGCGGAGGCGGCTCATTTGAAAACGGCAGATTATCGAGCAATTTTGCTGTCCTAATCGTGGAAACTCTTGCTTCAAGAATTCGAACACGTTTTTCGACAAGCGGTTATACCAATCCCACCGCTGTTTCATTCCTCCTTGATCGAATGGAAACCTATTGAGGGTCTCGTCGATATGGCGTTCGCCGGACGAGAACACCGGGAACGCGCGGTCAATGCTGCTCACGATTTCGGTTAAGAACATCATGGAACATCCTCCATGAGGAAACGTAGCATATTCTCTTTTTGTTCGTCTACCAAGCTCGGCGGGTGGCCCAGATCTCAAGATGTAAATCCAACATGGAGATGGATATTCCAGGTCTCGATTTTGAGACATGGGCCGCTCCTCCTCACTGCCGCAGATGGAAACTACTCCTCCTCTTCCTCTACCGGCCGCTTCGCGTTGGCCAGGATTTTGTCGGCTACTAGCTGCGGAACTATGTCGTAGTGGTCCATTTCCATGCGGTAGCTGCCTTTGCCTTGGGTCATGGAGGTTAACAGGGTGCCATAAGTCAGCATTTCGGCCATGGGGACATGGGCGTTGATGACTGTGGTGCGGCCCTTGGACTCCATGCCGCCTACGCGGCCACGGCGGCTGTTGAGGTCGCCCATTAATGTTCCGGCGAATTCGTCGGGGGCTTCGATTTCTACTTTCATTACTGGTTCGAGAAGGCAGGGCTTGCAGGACTCCATGGCTTTGCGGAAGGCGAGTCGTCCGGCCATTTTGAAGGACATTTCGTTCGAGTCGACGTCGTGGTAGCTGCCGTCGAAGACGGTGACTTTGTAGTCGACGACCGGGTAGCCGGCCAGATAGCCGCGGGCGGCTGACTCGACGATGCCCTTCTCGATGGCGGGGATGAAGTTGCGGGGGATTGCGCCGCCGAAGACTTCATTTCCAAATTCGAAACCGCCGCCGCGAGGCATGGGCTCCATGCGGATTTTGCAGTCGCCGAACTGGCCGTGGCCGCCGGTCTGCTTTTTGTGGCGGCCTTGCGCCTCGGCCTTGGCGCGGATGGTTTCGCGGTAGGGGACCTTGGGCGACTTCAGGTGGACTTCAGCGTGGTAGCGCTTTTTGAGGCGGCTGACGATGGCTTCAATGTGGGGCTGGCCGGCGCCGGCGATGAGGAACTCATTGGTTTGCGGGTCGCGGAAGAAGCGGATGAGCAGGTCTTCTTCCATGAGCTTGTGAATGGCGGGGGCGAGCTTGTCTTCGTCGGCGCGGGTCTTGGGCTCGATGGCGTAGGTCATGGCCGGCTCGGGGGGCGTGGGGATGTCGATCTGGATGTCTGCGCCCTTTACGCCGAGGGTGTCGCCGGTGAGGGTTTCGCGGAGTTTGGCCACGGCGCCGATGTCGCCGGCGTGCAGTTCGGGGACTTCAACGGCCTTGCGGCCCTGCATGATGGCCAGGTGGGCGAAACGCTCCTCGGTGCGGCGGGTGTAGTTCTGCAAGGTGGCGTCGTTTTTGATGATGCCGCTGACAACCTTGAAGAAAGTGATGCGGCCGGCGAAGGGGTCGGTCATGGTCTTGAAGACGACTAGGCCGGCGGGTTCGCTATCGACCACTTTGCGGGTGGTGGTGCTGTCCTCGGCATCGGGCGCGGCGTTCAGGTCTTTCGCGACGTAGGGAGCGCGCTCGGTGGGGGAGGGGGCGTAGGCCTTGATGAAGTCGAGGAGGTGGTCGAGGGCCATGTTGGCCAGGCCGCTGGAGAACAGGACCGGGAAGATGCGGTCTTCGCGGATGGCTTCATGCAGCGCGGCGATCAGGTGCTCCTCGGGAATGGTCCCCTTCTCGAAGTACTCTTCCATCAGTTCGTCTTTGCCTTCGGCTACGAGTTCGACGAGAGCTTCGTGGCGGGCCTTGGCGTCGGCGGAGACGCTGGCGGGGATTTCGCCGGTGACCTTGCCGCGGCCATCGCCGCCGGGGGTGTAATAGAAAGCCTCCATGGTGACCAGGTCGACTACGCCGTGAAAGCCCTGGGCGTCGGAGATGGGCAACTGGACGGGAACACAGGTGCGGCCCCAGCGGTCCTGGATGTCGTCGAGCAGGGCGCTGAGTCCGCCGCCGCCGCCGGCCTTGGGGTGGTCCATCTGGTTGACGAGAACGATGCGGGGAAGGCCGGCTTCTTCAGCGAATTTCCAGACGCGCTCGGTGACGGCTTCGACGCCATTTTGGGCGTTGACGAGGACGATGGCGGCTTCAACGGGAAGCAGGGCGGCCTTGGCTTCGTGCGAGAACATGTGGAAGCCGGGGGTGTCGACAAGATTGATTTTTGTGCCTTGCCACTCGACAAAGGCGACGGCGTTCTGCATGGTGACGCCGCGGGCGACTTCTTCTTCGTCATAGGCGGTAACAGCCGAGCCATCTTCAACGCGGCCCTGGGTGGGGGTCATCTTTGCGGCATGCAGCAGAGCGGCGATCAAGGTGGTTTTGCCGCTGTGCGCATGCCCGACTACAGCTACGTTACGGATCTCACTTCCCTGGTAAGTCTTCATGGGTTTCTCCTTGAGTATTCGTGAATGATGCTGAGATTGGAGTGGATTTGGAAGCCGGGTCCTGGGAGGGACAGGGACTGCCGTGGGACGCCGATGGGGGCGTCCATGTGGCCAGATTTGCTGGCCAAAGCTCCGGGTCTGCCGTCTACCTCGTCCATTGAAGAGGGTCTCGGGCCGGCGCAAGGCAGATCAATAGAAGGAGAATCCGCCGGGCGTTCATTACCAAAGAGCGGATGCTATCACAGGCGGAGTGTGAACGTCCTGTGACTCAGGGCACAAAGAGGGGAAGAACAGGGAACAGGGATTAGGGAACAGAGAACAGAGGCCGGTGGACAGAGACTCTTGGGGCTGTTTGCGATGGGCGGTTTGTGGGTGTGATAGACTTTGCGCGTTTGGAGGAGTATCCGGATGAGGAATGTGCTGAGGCTTGCGGGACTGTTTGTTCTTCTGGCGATAATGCCGAACGCGAACGCTGCGGATGTATCGGGGACGTGGAAGGGCGCCTTCGATTTTCAGGGCACCAGCGTGCCGCTGACGTTTCATCTGACGGTCGCGGGGAGCGCGGTGACGGGGACGGTGGAAGGGCTCCCGACGACGCCTGCTGAGATTCACGACGGCAAGGTGGACGGCGACTCGGTGACGTTCTGGGTGAACAGCGACTACCAGGGAACTACCTACAAGCTGGTGTACAAGGGCAAGGTTTCCGCGGGGCAGATCGAGTTCAGCTTCGGCACCGAGGACGGGAGCTGGGGCACGACGATGACGGCGAAGAGCGGCGATATGCCGGTTGCGAAGCCGAGCGGCCCGGATGCGACGGGGACGTGGAAAGGGTCTTTCGATTTTCAAGGAACGAACGTGCCGCTGACGTTTCATCTGACGGCTGCGGATGGCGTGCTGACGGGGACGGTGGAAGGGCTGCCGCCGTCGCCGCTGGAGATTCACGAGGGCAAGGTGGATGGGGACACGGTGACGTTTGCTGTGACGACCGATTACCAGGGAAGCCCAGTGCGGCTGGTGTACAAGGGGAAGGTCTCCGCGGACGGGATCAAGTTCTCATTTGGGACCGAGGACGGAAGCTGGGGGACGGAGTTGACGGTGGTGAAAAGTATTTAGAGATTGCTGTTGGATGTGTGAGGCTGGTGTTATCCCAGGTCTCAGAAACGGGGCCTGGGGCACCCGGCGGGGGAGTTTTCCTTCGCTGCGGCGTGCGCGGGGGCGATGCGCTTAAAGAGCTACGGCAGCCGGCAGAATGTCTTCTGCGTCGACCCACTGGGTGGGGTAGTTGCCGGTGTAGCAGGCGGTGCAGTAGCCGGTGTGCTCGGGGCCGGCGCAGCATTTAAGCAGGCCATCGAGAGACAGGTAAGCGAGTGAGTCGGCTTCGATGTAGCGGCGGATCTCTTCGATGGACTTGTTGGCGGCGATCAGGTCGCGCTTGCTGGGGGTGTCTACGCCGTAGAAGCACGGGGAGATCGTTGGCGGGCAACTGATGCGGAGATGGACTTCTTTTGCGCCGGCGCCGCGGACCATGCGTACAATTTTCCTGCTCGTCGTGCCGCGAATGATGGAGTCGTCGATCAGGATGACGCGCTTGCCTTCAAGGAGATTGCGGACAGGGTTGAGCTTGAGGCGGACGCCGAAGTCGCGAACGCGCTGCTCGGGCTCGATGAAGGTGCGGCCGACGTAGTGATTGCGGATAAGGCCGAGACGGAAGCGGATGCCGCTTTCCTCCGCATAACCCAGTGCTGCCGTTACGCCGGAGTCGGGGACGGGAACAACCAGATCCGCAGGCACGCCGGATTCGCGCGCTAACTGGCGGCCCATCTGGTCGCGGCTTTCCTGGACCCAGCGGCCAAAGATGCGGCTGTCGGGGCGGGCGAAGTAGACGTGCTCGAAGATGCAACTGGATTGCGGGACGCCGCTCGAGTACTGGCGGCTGGTGACGCCGTCTTCTGTGACCATGACGAGCTCGCCGGGGAGTACGTCGCGAATGTATTCGGCGCGGAGCAGATCGAAGGCGCAGGTTTCAGAGGCAAAGATGATGGTGTCCGGTGCGCCGGGGTTCTTGATGCGGCCGATGGAAAGTGGGCGGAAACCGCGCGGATCACGGGCGGCGAAGATGCGGTCGCGGGTCATCATGACGATGGAAAAGGCGCCGTCAACTTGGGAGAGAGAATCGGCGATGGCGTCGACAAGCGTGCCGGCTCGGGAGTGGGCGATGAGCTGGACGATGATCTCCGAATCACTCGTGGTCTGGAAATAAGCGCCGTCGCGTTCGAGGCGGGCGCGGATGTTGCCGAGGTTGACCAGGTTGCCGTTGTGGGCGATGGCGATCAGGCCCTTGGTGGAGTCGACGCGGATGGGCTGGGCGTTGAGCAGGGCCGAGTCGCCGGTGGTGGAGTAGCGGGTGTGGCCGATGGCCATTGTGCCGGGGAGCTTGGCGAGGACATCGTCGGTGAAGATTTCGCTGACCAGGCCCATGCCTTTGATGTTGGCGAGGCGCTGTCCGTCGGCGGTCGCGATTCCGGCCGATTCCTGGCCGCGATGCTGGAGGGCGTAAAGGCCAAGATAGGCTTGGCGGGCGGCGTCGGGATGGCCGTGAATGGCGACTACGCCGCATTCTTCTCTGAGTTTGGGGTCATCGCTCGAAAGGGAGATTCCCTCAGGGGCTAAAGCCCCGGTGTAATTTGGGCCGCTAGCGGCACGACTAAAGTCGTGCCCTTTCAAAACATCTTTATGAACAGATTGGATGTACGGGCTAAAGCCCGTACCCTTCATCGCCACTAGCGATTGTGTTGCGTCGAATTGGTTTTCTACGCCCTGGTAGAGGAGCTTCATTATGCCAGAACCTCGCCGTGGAGAGTGGCTTCCAGGGCGAAGGCCCAAGGCTTGCGGAGAGAGGCGAGCGGGGCGGAGATCATGGGCTGGCGATAGACGCTGATTTCCAGGCGGTCGCCGCCAGTGGTGCCGATCCGTGCGGCGAAGTAGCCATATTGATCGGCTAGCTCTTCAATGTCTTCCACTTGATTGGCTTCGGCGGTGACGAGCACGGTGGAGGCTGGCTCGGCGAAGAGGCCGAAGAGCGGATGAACCAGAAACGACTGATCCTGCTCGACAGCCGAGCCGATTCCTAGAGGGAAACCGGCCTGGGCGAGGGCGACGGCGATGCCGCCGTCGGAGATGTCGCGGGCGGAGTGGATGATTTGGCGGCTGGCAAGAACGGCCAGCAGGGTGTGCAGGTCGGCTTCGGCATCGAGATCAAGCGGAGGCGGAGTGCCCCAGGTGCTGCCGAGAACGGCATGCGCGTATTCCGAGGAACCGAAGACGACTAGCTCGGCGGATGCGGATGCGTCGGTTTCCTCGTCACCCTCAGGATGAAGGGCGGTTTGATCGCCAAGCGCAGGGGCGAGCGGGTCGGGGGTACTCTCAACGCGCTCCGGATGCATGGGAACATGAAGACTGGGGTCGGGCTCTTCCCCGGCGGGAATGGGCCAGAGAAGCACGATAGCGTCGCCGCCGCGCTGGAAGTGGGCGGGGACGGCCTTGGTTACGTCGTCGAGAATGCCAACGATGCCGAGCACCGGGGTGGGATAGATGCCTTCGCCTTTGGTCTCGTTATATAAGGAGACGTTGCCGCCTGTGATGGGAGTGCCGAGGGCGGTGCAGGCTTCGGCGATTCCGTCGATGGCCGCGGAAAGCTGGGCCAGGATTTCAGGCTTTTCCGGATTGCCGAAGTTCAGGCAGTTGGTGGCGGCTACCGGAGTTGCGCCGGTCATGGCGACCTTGCGGGCGGATTCGGCTACGGCGTGCATGGCGCCGAGTTTGGGGTCGAGATAAGCCCAGCGGCCATTGCCGTCGAGAGCCATGGAGAGGCCGCGCTCGTGGCCGGCGGTGCCGGTGCCTTTGATGCGCATGACCCCGCCTTCGCCGCCGGGGCCGATCACGGTGTTGGTCTGGACCATGGTGTCGTACTGCTCGTGGACCCAGCGCTTCGAGCAGACGTTGGCGCTGGAGAGCAGCTTGATGAGGTCGGCGGTGAAGTCGCGGTCCTCGGCCAACTCAGCCTGAACAGCTTCAGAGGGCACGAGAGGGATCGGGCAGTTCCATGTGCCGACGGGGCGGTTATAGAGAGGCGCGTCGTCGGTCAGGGATTCATTCGGAATGTCGGCGACAAGGACGCCGTGATGACGGATGCGCAGGCGCGACTCGTCGCGGACTGTGCCGACGATGACGCCATCGAGGCCCCACTTCTTGAAGACCTTGAGGACTTCGTCTTCGCGGCCTTTTTCGGCGACCAGCAACATGCGCTCCTGGCTTTCGGAGAGCATGATTTCGTAGGAGGTCATGCCGGTTTCGCGCTGGGGAACGAGGTCGAGCTCGACATCGAGGCCGACGCCGCCGCGGCCGCCCATTTCGCAGGTGGAACAGGTCAATCCCGCGGCCCCCATGTCCTGGATGCCGACGATGGCGCCCGTCTTCATGGCTTCAAGGCAGGCCTCCATCAGCAGCTTTTCCATAAAGGGGTCGCCGACCTGGACGTTAGGGCGCTTGGCCTCGGTGCCCTCATGGAACTCTTCAGAGGCCATGGTGGCGCCGTGGATGCCGTCGCGGCCGGTCTTTGCTCCTACATAGATGACGGGGTTGCCTGCGCCGGTGGCTTTGCCGTAGAAGATTTCGTCCTTGCGGACCATGCCGAGGGCGAAGGCATTGACCAGCGGGTTGCCGCTGTAGCAGGACTCGAACTTGGTTTCGCCGCCCAGGCAGGGGACGCCGAAGCAGTTGCCGTAACCGGCGATGCCGGCGACTACGCCTTCGACGATGGAGTGGTTCTTGGCGTTGAGGAGCTTCTGCTCTTTTGCGTCTTGGCCGAGTTCTTCAGTAATAGAACCGAAGCGGAGCGAGTCCATGACGGCCAGTGGGCGTGCGCCCATGGTGAAGATGTCGCGGAGAATGCCGCCGACGCCAGTGGCCGCGCCTTGGAATGGCTCGATATAGCTGGGGTGGTTATGAGACTCGATCTTGAAGGCGCAGGCCCAACCGTCGCCGACGTCAATGATGCCGGCGTTTTCACCCGGACCCTGGACGACGAGGTCGCTTTTGGTGGGCAGGCGCTTGAGATGGACACGGCTCGACTTGTAGGAGCAGTGCTCGCTCCACATGACCGAGTAGATGCCAAGTTCGGTAAGCGACGGAACGCGACCGAGAGCGGTGAGGATACGGTTGTACTCGTCCGTAGTGATGCTGTGCTGGGCAAGCAACTGCGGAGTAATTTCAACAGGCTCTGGAACAACTGCGGAAGAGGCAGTGGTCATCACGGTTGCCTCCATTGTCGCACGGGATTCGGGGGTAGCCGCAGTGATGTAGGTGTGGAAAGCGGGGAAGTATGCGTGCCGGCGGCTTGCGTGCGGGCAACGAGGTGCCTGGATGTCGCGGGCCGGGTGAGGGTTGCGTGTGGCGCGGCAGGCAACGGTGTGCGATACTTTTTTAGCAGACACCGACTCGATGCCGGGATGGTGGAACTGGCAGACGCAGCGGACTCAAAATCCGCCGACCGCAAGGTCATGGGGGTTCGACCCCCCCTCCCGGCACCATAAACAAACATATTTAAAATCAATTAGTTGCAAGATGTCGAAATCGTTCGTGCCAAAATTGTGCCAAAAACGTGCCAGGTTTGTGCCAAGCTTCCCCTTTCCGGCATCACTAAATCGACAACAATCAACGGCGATGTTTACGACTCGATCACCTCCAAGAACTGCAACGAGTGCCCTCGTGAACAAAGCGAATGTCAGAGGCCGAACGGCTTTCGTTCTTTCCGGCAGCTGTCTCGCGCATTGCCGATGCACGATTCCTTGCATTTGCAATGTCGGAGGCGAGAGGAATCGCTAAAGACTTGTCCACCTGCGAGAAGCGACCTCGTGCACTGGCGTATATTTGCATTGTTCCAAAATCCCCGGCGAAGTGATGCTTATGCCAATGGGATATGTGTGGGCTAGGTTGAGTGTCGCTCGTCAGGATTCCGACTGGGCTCTCTTTCCCCGCCTCATTTACCTGGCAGAGCAATTGCTGGGACCTCTCTAAATTGGCTCGGTATTTGCATTTTGTGATGATGTCGGTAGGTACAGGTAAATGGCTATGCATGAGATTATCTGCCCGCACTGCGGGAAAGCATTCAAGATTGACGAAGCTGGATACGCGGACATTCTGAAACAGGTGCGAGACGATGAGTTTCACCGTCAGTTGCATGAACGGCTTGAGTTGGCTGAACAGGATAAGCGGAACGCCGTCGAGCTCGCCCAAACCAAGGCCGCCAGCGAATCGCAAAAAGATGCAGCGACCAAGGAAGCTGAGATTCAGGAATTGAAGGCCAAGCTCGACGCCGTCGAGGCTGCGCAAAAGCTGGCTGTCGTCGAGGCCCGGAGTGCTGTAGAGAAAGAGCGCGACGCGCTTGCAAACGAACTTGAGCTGGCCAAACAGGATAAGCAGAATGCCGTCGAACTCGCCCAAACGAAGGCCGCCAGCGAATCGCAAAAGGATTCTGCGGCCAAGGCAGCTGAGATTCAGGAATTGAAGTCCAAGCTCAATGCCATCGAGGCTGCGCAAAAGCTGGCTGTCGTCGAGGCCCGGAGCGCTGTAGAGAAAGAACGCGACGCGCTTGCGAACGAACTTGAGCTGGCCAAACAGGATAAGCGGAACGCCGTCGAACTCGCCCAAACGAAGGCCGCCAGCGAATCGCAAAAGGATGCCGCAGCCAAGAATGCCGAGATTCAGGCCCTAAAGTCCAAGCTCGACGCCGTCGAAGCCGCTCAGAAACTCGCGATAAGCGAAGCAATCAATGCAGTAGTGCGGGATTGTGACAAGCTGAAAGGCGACCTCGAAAAAGCTGAGCTTGCGAAACAGCTCGCGGAGAAGTCTCTCAAAGACAAGTACGAGACGCAAATCAAGGATCGCGATGATGCGATCGAGCGTCTCCGGGACATGAAGGCTCGCCTATCGACCAAGATGGTTGGCGAGACCCTTGAGCAGCACTGCGAAACCGAGTTCAACCGAATTCGAGCGACGGCATTTCCGCGGGCATACTTCGAGAAGGACAATGATGTAAGAACAGGAAGTAAGGGCGACTACATCTTTCGAGACGCGAATGAGGCTGGTACGGAGATTGTCTCGATTATGTTCGAGATGAAGAACGAAGATGATCGCACCGCGACGAAGAGCAAGAACGAGGACTTCCTGAAGCAGCTCGACAAGGATCGCACCGAAAAGGGTTGCGAGTATGCGGTCCTTGTTTCCTTGCTCGAGCCTGACAGTGAGCTCTACAACACAGGGATCGTTGATATGTTCCATCGATTCCCGAAGACGTACGTTGTCCGACCGCAGTTTTTCATTCCCATGATCACGCTACTTCGAAACGCAGCGCTTAACTCACTTCAATACAAGTCAGAGTTGGCACTGGTTAAAGCACAAAACGTCGACATCTCTAACTTCGAAAACAAGCTCGTGACGTTTCAGACTGCATTTGCGAGGAACTACGAGCAGGCTTCCAAACATTTCCAAACCGCAATCGACGAGATAGACAAATCGATCGATCACCTGCAGAAAACGAAAGACGCTTTACTCGGCACAGATCGGAGTCTTCGTCTTGCAAACGACAAGGCTCAGGACGTGACGATTAAGAAATTGACTCGTGGCAATCCAACGATGGCAGCCAAATTCTCAGATCTTACGGATAAAGCTCCTTCCGATCCTGGATAAGTTTGGCAATAGATGTCCGAGGCATTTCCAGGGTTCGGCGATCGACTAAACTCAGGGCAAGTCCAACGGTGCCTTGCGAAAAATCTAGCTTTCGAGAACGTCTTTTTCTCGTAAGTCAGAAAGCTGGACTCGGCAAATCGCTTCCGAGAAGCGCGCAGAGTCACTCCAGTAGTCAAATGCGGGAGACCTTAAGGGACATTCGAAAGTAGTGGCTTCCGTACGGGTATCCGGGGTTACGCAGGTACGATCTCGATATGACCATTCGCTTCACGAAACGCTCGCTTAACGTTCACATGTTTGAGCTGCGGATTTGAAGCAATTATATTGCGCAATGCCGCCTCCAAATCCGGAGTCGCCCGGTAGCCGAAAATGACAGACTTGATCGCTTCGGGTGGGATTGCAAAAAGCAACACATCCTTGCCGATGGAATCTTTCCCAACGATGTCACAAGCGTCATTGAAGTTGCGGATTATTCGCCACTCTTTTTCAAATTCCCACTCCGTCGCCTTCGTATACAGGAGATCTTCGTCCTTCGTTGTCAGGAGATAATCTGGTTCACGGTCTTCAACATACTTGACCTTGTGAAGGTGACGAAATGAGTCGTCGCTCGCTTTCTTGGCGTTGAACCACGGATCATTCGAATCAAACTCGATAACGAGCCCCCTGCCACCGTCACTATAAAAAGACCACATTAACCTGCTTGTCGCAGTTTCAGAGAGAGATAATATGCCAAAGTTAGAATCCAGGCGTTCGTATACCCCTTGGACACTTTTCTCATAGTTTGCCTCCACTCTGTCAGCCCATTCGGGTACCATCTCTTGGATAAATTTTTCGGCCTTCTCCTTCGGCAGTACTTCATAGACTTGTGCAAATTCCTTAGGATGCTTCAGCCGAAACCGTTCAACTACTTGCTTCTCGATATCTGCTCTGGTCGCCACACCCTTATACGGAGGTTGAAATTCATCGGCATCATTGAGAACCGAAACCTGGCTGAACCGAATACGCAAGGCACCGAGCAACTGAGAAGCACGAGCCGGGGCAGCATACTTGAAAAGAGTTGGGGGAATCGAATCGGTTGTCATAATTCATTCTCCTGTGGCGCAATTTGGAAATGCCTAGCCTGCATCATTCATGAACCCCTCGGTGGGTAGGTCTGTGGATGGAGTAGTTCATGACGCTTTGATTTTTCCAGACGGAATAGCTTCGGTGAGTCCCTGGCTACAGTTAATCGAGCTT
>Ga0181535_10000969_pt1 | contig 39559 bp, 30 predicted proteins | sample PEATcosm2014_Bin_44_FD_119774 | JGI IMG/M metagenome (GOLD analysis project Ga0181535, IMG submission 119774) | Peatland microbial communities from MTU Mesocosm Facility, Houghton, MI, USA - PEATcosm2014_Bin17_30_metaG | ecosystem: Environmental > Terrestrial > Soil > Wetlands > Peat | place... | reverse complement strand
GGCGCGGCGGCGGCGTTCTTGCATGGCTGCAAAGTCACGACGCGGAGCACTGGATCCTGACATGCCTTACAGCTTACTGCAATGGCACTAAGTTTGTCACTATATTATGCGAGGTTGAGTAAGCATTCCATCTTGATCCGATGGCGGCATCGTCACCGAAGTCGAAGCTATCGAAACCGCCTTGCCTGCGCCTGGAGGGCGTCGCGGCCACTTGAGCCGGCGCTGGATTGACTTCTGGATCCCTGGCCACCTCGCGCCAGGCGTCGCGCACGTTCTTGACACAATCGATCGCGTGCTCGAATTTTTGCCGCGAGACCGACTGGGAGGCCTGCAGGATCTGCGCAAAGATCGAGGCGTAGAACTCGCTGAGCACTTGCGCGGGCCGCCCGCCCACGTCCATGCGCAGACGCGCTTGCAGGTGGATGGCGTCCTTGCCCGACACGGGATTGGAATAGCTCAACGATGTCGTGCCCGTGATCTCATTGATCTTTGAGACTACATTCAGCGTCCCGATCGATCCTGGAGTGTTCGATGTGATCGACAGGTTCTGCGCCCCACTCTCACTGGTTACAATCGAGGCCGTCACGCCGAGAACGGAGGGGTTCAAGGTGATGGTGTTTTCCAGATCGGTGAGAGTGTTCTTGCCGCTGCCGGTGTAGAGGGTATGAGCTGCCGGACCGCTGCTGGGCACACCGCCAATCACAATGGTCTCTGCCGAGCCGCTGCCCACTTGAATCGACATCGAGCCGGAGAGGGTGCCTTCGCCAACAAGGCCCGCCGCAACGGCGTCGTCTCGCTGGACAGCGATCTGAAAACCATCACGGATCCCTTTCTCAAGCAGGCCCTCATGCTGGCAGTCGACGGAACCGAGCCCAATGAGTTGCGCAAGATCATGCGCGTCAGCCTGGACTCCAGTGCGGAGAACGACGAGCGGCTCCCCGCGGTCTTCGAGTCGGCAGGAGGATTCTCGCCCACCATCGGCATTCTTGGCGCGGTGCTGGGCCTGATTCAAGTGATGCAGCATCTGGACAACATCCAGGAGGTAGGCCGCGGCATCGCCGTCGCCTTCGTCGCAACTATCTATGGAGTCGCCGCCGCAAATCTATTCTTCCTGCCCTTCGCCGGGAAGATGCGCATCCGGCAGCACGACGACCAGCAGCGACGCGAGATGATGCTGGAGGGAGTGATCTCGATTCTCGAAGGCATGAACCCGCGCATGCTCGAAGTCAAGCTGGCGGGCTTTCTGAATGAGCTTCCGCAGAAGAAGGAGCGCGCGGCATGATGCGCGAACGGCGCAAGGGCAACATCAGCCGGGATCGCTGGCTGGTCTCTTATGCCGACTTCATCACCCTGCTCTTCGGTCTCTTCGTCGTTTTGTTCGCTTTCGCCAAGGCGGATCAGAAGAAGCAGGCCCAGGTCGCGACAGCCATCAACACCGCTTTCCGCTCTCTGGGCATCTTCCCCGACGCCTCGCGCAGACCGTCGAAAGGCGCAAGCGGCGCAGCCGGCACAGACCCAGCAGTCATCCCCATGAACATCGTGATGGGTGAGGATGTGCTCTCTCCCGCCAGGGTGAAAGATGAACTGGGCACCATTCGCCGCGATCTTGAGCAGAGACTTTCGAACCAGGTCGCCACGCACACCGTCTCCATTCAAATGGGTCGCGACGGGCTGGTAATCAGCCTGCGCGAGGCCGGATTCTTCGATTCCGGCTCGGCTATCCCGAAGCCCGAGACGCTGCCCACGCTGCGCCAGATCGCGGCTTCCCTTGCCCCGACACCCTACGATCTGCGCATCGAGGGCCACACCGACAACATACCCATCCACACGGCGCAATTCGACTCCAACTGGGAGCTCTCCTCGGCGCGCGCCACCCGGATTGCCCGTCTCCTCATCGACCTGCAGGCCATCCCTCCAGAGCGGATTTCGGCCGCAGGCTACGCCGAGTTCCATCCCGTGGCCGGCAATGACACGGCCGAGGGCCGATCTGAAAACCGCCGCGTCGATCTGGTGGTCCTGCCCCGCACCAAGATCAATTTCGCTACGACCGGACTTACTCCGTCCAACGGCGAATGGCACAGAATCACCGATGGCGATGCGGCGGATCAGCGATAGCGGAGTTGGCGGAGTTAGTGTGGTTAGCGAAGTTAGCCGGGTCAACCTCGTCAACTCCGCGACAGGCGCGAAGCGCGGCTAACACCGCTAACACCGCTCTCGCCCCTTACTCCACTCCCAGCACTTTGACGATCACCCGCTTCCGCCGCTGCCCATCGAACTCGGCATAGAAGACCCGTTGCCAGGTTCCCAGGTCCAGTCGGCCGTTCGTCACCGGCAGCGTGGTCTCGTGATGCAGCAGCAGCGACTTCAAATGCGCGTCGCCGTTGTCTTCGCCCGTCTGGTGGTGCTTGTAATCGGGCCGCGCCGGAGCCAGTTCCTCCAGCCATTTGCCGATATCCTCAATCAGCCCGCTCTCCAGATCGTTCACGTAAACGGCAGCGGTGATATGCATCGGCGAGACGAAGCACAGCCCATCCTTCACGCCGCTGCGTTTCACAATTTGTTCCACCTGGTCTGTAATGTGCACCATCTCCCGCCGCTTTTTCGTTTCAAAGACCAGATACTCCGTATGACTCTTCATGCAAACCTCCGCGCTAAGCTATCTTGCCCCGACCGATCTAGGCTGCGGATTGCTTACGAACGCTCCGTGTCCCATCCATTCGCCTATTTCCTCGCGAACGGGTGGGAAACCACGGACACCGCCGGAACTCCGCAAACCACGCTAACTCCGCTATTCTAAAGTCCAGCCGTGAAAGCGCCTCAACCCACCCCCGCCCAGCGCCTGCGCCGGATGCACGGCCAACTCGTCGAGGCCTATGGACCGCAGCACTGGTGGCCGGCTAACACTCCCTTTGAGGTGATCCTCGGCGCCTACCTCACGCAGAACACATCCTGGAAGGCCGTCGAGCGCTCGCTCTCGAATCTGCGCGCCGCGGGAGCCCTGACGGTGGAAGGCATGCTTTCGCTCGCTCTCGAAGACTTGAAGCGGCTGATCCAGCCCTCCGGATTTCAAAGCCGCAAGGCGCCCGCGCTGAAGGCATTTGTGGCCATGCTGGATGAGGAGTTCGGCGGATCGCTCGATCGTCTCGCCACCAGCCCCACAGCCGCTTTGCGCTCGCGGCTCCTGGCCTTACCCGGTGTTGGTCCGGAGACAGCCGATGCCATCCTGCTCTATGCGCTCGGCCACCCCGTTCCGGTCGCCGACGAGTATCTGCGCCGTATCGCCGGCCGTCACCGGCTTTTGACGCCTCCGCCCGGCCATGATCGCAAAGGATATGATTCGATGGCCGATCTCACCCGTCTGGCCTTTGCTGCAGATCATCCTCGGAGCCAGGCGCGGCTCTTCAACGAATTTCATGCCCTTACGGTTGCCGTGGGCAAGGCACATTGCGGAAAAACCGCCCAATGCCAGGGCTGCCCTTTGGCCGCGGATCTGGAAGTTGCGAATCGGCAGAACAGAAGACGCAAACTTGCCGTAGGATAAGGAATAAGGAACTCCAACCGATGGGACAATCCGCTTCTACCATGCAGCTAACGCGGGCTGCCGACTATGCGGTTCGCGTGATGATTCATCTGGCCACGCTGCCCGCCCAGGAGCGCGCGCTGCTGCCCGCGCTGGCCAAAGCAACCGGCGCGCCCAAGAGCTTCCTTTCCAAGGTTTTGCAGGCATTATGCCGGGCCGGGTTCATTGCCTCCAGGCGTGGGCAGGCAGGCGGCTTTGAGATTCTGCCTCCAGGACGCGCGGCCTCGATCCGCACCGTGATCGAGGCCATCGAAGGCCCCATCAGCTTGAACCTTTGCCTGACCACCGGAGTATCCTGCAATCGAAGCTCTCACTGCCCGGCGCACCCTGTTTGGGAGCAAGCGCAGCAGGCCATGTTAGAGGTGCTGAGCGCAGCAACCGTTGCCGACCTGGCAGTCGAGGTAGCATCCCCAAGGGTGCATCTGGCCACAAGCAGTCATTAATCCAGCCGGACGAATACTGCCAGAGGCTCAACCCAACAACTGCTTCGCCACCCTGATATAGAGCTCGACAGCTTCGAGGAGTTCCTTCTTCGCGAGCTTCTCAAAGGGCGTGTGAGCCACATGGATCGAACCCGGACCGAGCAGCAGCGGTTCGCCCCAGTTACTCAGTTGGGGAATGTCGGTCGAGAACTTCGCCACCATGGTGGGCAACCCTTCGACGGCGCGCATGCGGATGAAAGGCGTGTCGAGAGTGAACTCAACCTCTGCCAAATCGCCTGCGATTTCGGTCAGTTGAGCCCGCACCGGTCCCGAGTCGGTGACCGTGCGCACCAGCACCTGTGCCTCGGCCTTATCGGCAATGACATTGGGCGCGTGGCCGCCTTGGATCTGGCCGATGTTGAGCGTACTGGGACCAACGCCCTCCAACTCCGGCAGCGGCATGGTCAGCAGCTTGCCGAGCACTTCCACCAACTTGTGAACGGCGCTCTCTCCCAGCTCGGGATAGGCCGAGTGGGCCATCTTGCCGGTGGACTTGAAGGCCGCCCGCAGCGCTCCCTTCGAAGCCAGGGCCAGGCGGTTGTCGGTCGGCTCGCCGTTGATCAGGAAGCGGCTTCCCTTTGCCGCCTTGTTGGCAGCCAAGGCGCCTGCGGAGTCGCGTTCTTCGCCGCTCAAAAACAGCAGCCCAACCTTGAAACCCTGCCCGCGAAGCGCCTCGGCAGCGGCGACCTGGGCCGCCAGGATGCCCTTGGCGTCGCAAACTCCACGGCCATAAAGGAATTCGTCATCCTCGCTGAAGGGAATGTAGGGCGGAACGGTGTCCATGTGAGTGGAAAAGACGAGGTCCGGGTTCATGCCGGCCATACCGGCATAGACATTCCAGCGCGGGCCGCCGCCGGGATTCTCTTTCGGCTGTTCAACGGGAGTCTTTTCCACGACCCAGCCGCGCTGGCCGAGAAAATCGGCGAGAAAATCGCCCACAGCGCCTTCGTGGTAGGTGGTGGACTCGATTTCGCAGAGCTGACGGGTAAACCGAATGGGGTCAAGGGAAACGCTGGGCGATTCGGCGGGCAAACGATCATTCATGATGCTGCCAGAATATCCTATGGGCCGCTTCGTCCCAGTGGATGAAATGGGCGATTCTCATCCTGGTCGGTCACCGGCTGCGGCTTTCTGATCCTCCGCAACGAAGCACTTTTCGGATAGGATGTATCCTCGAAAAAGGCGCGTAGAATAAAGAGCAAGAGTACCCCGATCTCCCCGCCAATCCAGTCCAGCTTGCGTTCGGCTGGCTGAAGGAGCAACTGCGATGACCCCGGTCAGCGATTCCGCCCTCGACTCACTGCACGCCACCGCTACGAGCATCTTCACTGGCGCCATTGAGGCGAGCAGCATTGCTTCGGCCTTCGACCGCCGCATTCGCATCGAGGGCAGCACGCTGCATCGCCTTCTGCCCGATGGCAGCGGACCGGAGACAATCAACATTTCATGTTACAAGCGCATCTTTGTCATCGCGCTGGGCAAGGCAGCCGGTCCCATGCTCGAGGTACTGCTGGATCGCGTGAAGCGCCGCAAGGGAATGCGCGGCATCTGCTGCTCCAACCAGTTGCCCAAAAAGCGCAGTTGGCGTTTTCGCTACTTTGAGGGCGGCCACCCAACGCCGAACGAAGACTCCTTTGCAGCCGCGCGGGCCGCACTGGTTATGCTCAAGAAGGCCCGCAAAGACACGCTGATCTTCTTTCTCATCTCGGGCGGCGGCTCGGCCATGTTCGACCTGCCTTTGGACCCGCGCATCTCGCTCGACGACACCATCGACTTCCATCAACTGCTGCTGGCCTCGGGTGCTCCGATCGGCGAGGTCAATACCCTGCGCAAGCACTTCTCAGCGGTAAAGGGCGGGCGGCTGGCCATCGCCGCTCCGGAAGCGGCCAAGGTCAGCCTCCTGGTTCCCGACGTGCCCTTGCGTTCGCTGGACGCGCTTTCCTCGGGTCCCACCTCGCCTGACCACTCTACGGTAGCCGAGGTGCGCGCCTTGCTTGACAAATACAGTCTCGCGCCCAAATTACCGCCCTCCATCCGCGCCTTTTTCGAGCGCGAAGATCTGCCCGAATCGCCCGGTAACAAGGGTTGGCATCCGCCTTTTTTTCCGAAACTCTCGATGCCTGGGTTTGTTCCCGCACGCCGCATCACGGACGCCGCCAGCATGTCGCATGAGGATACGCCTTTCCGCGATTCGGTCTTTGAGATCCTTCTCTCCAGCCATGATCTGGCGGAGAACGCACGCGCCCTGGCAGAGAAGGCGGGATTCCACGTGGTGGTGGACAACACCTGCGACGACTGGGACTACGCCGACGCCGCCCGTTATCTGATGGAGCGCTTCGATGCGCTGCGCGCGGTCCACCCCCGACTCTGCCTGATCTCAGTCGGCGAAGTCACGGTCACGCTCGACCGCGTACCTGGAGCAGGCGGCCGTAACCAGCAATTCGTCATGGCCTGTGCGTTGGAGCTTGAGAGTTATCCGGACCAGCGGCTGACCGTGCTCAGCGCCGGCTCAGATGGCATCGACGGTAACACACGTTCGGCCGGAGCCATCGCAGACCCAACCACCGTTACCCGCGCCCATGCCTTCGGATTCCATTTGAAGTCGTCGCTGGCCGCCTTTGACGCCTGTCCCATGTTCACCGCTCTGGGCGACGCGGTCGTCACCGGCCCCACCGGCCAGAATCTGCGCGACCTGCGCCTTCTGCTGGCCGATAACTCCTAACAGGATGGGACGAAGAAACGGGCTTGCCCACCCCCCTTGTGCAGCTAAGGATGGTTTCGTGGCTCGAAAAGAAACCCGCAAGACAGTCGCCAAGACTCCCGATATTCGCACCGTAGCCGCCCTGGCAAAGGTTTCCATCGCTACCGTGTCACGCACCGTCAACGGCTCCTCGGCGGTGAGCGAGCCGCTCAAGAAGCGGGTCTGGCAAGCCATCAAGCAGCTCAATTACTTCCCCAACAGCCATGCGCGCACCCTCGTCTCCGGCCGCAGCCGCCTGCTTGGCATCATCGTTGAGAACATCACCAACCCTTTCTTTCCCGAGCTGATCCAGAGCTTTGAAGAGATCGCGGTCGCCCACGGATACGAGATCCTGGTCAGCAGTTCGAATAGCGACCCGGCCTTGCTCACCCGGTGTGTGCGACGCATGCTGGAGCGCAAGGTCGAGGGCGTCGCGGTTCTCACATTCGGCGAAGAAGAGCCGGTGCTGGACCGGTTGATGCACAACAACATTCCCATGGTCCTTGCCGAATTCCACCTGGACAACCCCAAGACCGCCACCATTCTTCTCGACTACACCACCGGTATCCGCGCCGCCGTCGATCATCTAAAGGCGCTGGGACACTCGAAGATCGCCTTCCTGGCCGGCCCACACGCGCTGCACTCGGCCATCACTCGCGAAAACGACTACCGCACAGCGATGGAGGCCGCGAAGCTTCCTATCCAGAAGAAGTGGATCGTTGAGTGCGACCACACACTCAAGGGCGGCGTAATCGGGTTTGGAAGGTTGCAGGCGATGGCGGCGCGACCCACCGCCATCCTGTGCTCGAATGACATGACAGCCATCGGCGTTCTGCGCGCGGCCTATATGGATGGTTTGCGCGTGCCCCAGGATCTGTCGGTCATCGGCCTGGACGACATCGCTTTCGCCGAGTACACGCTGCCGCCGTTGACCACCATCCGGCTCCCCAGGGTTGAGCTTGCCCGCGCCGCCTTCGAGGCCCTCCGCCAGCAGGTCGAGGACTCCTCAAACCCCGAGATCCAGCGCGAGTTTCTGGTTTCGACCCGTCTGGTAGTACGGGGTTCGACGGCTGCTCCGGCCTCAGGCGGCGAATCGGCACCCCAACTTCCCACGAGGTAAGAGTCTGCGCCTATTCAGGTGATCCCTATCGCCGCATGTGGCAGCCAGTTCGCGGGCAGAGATCGCACGGCGAATGATACCGGCTGACCGACTCCATCGGCGCGAGGCCAACCAGGCCGGAGATGGATTTCAAAGGATGCATGAGCATGGAGGGCATCAGAGTCACTCCAACTGCGTTCGCCTGCACGAGCTGAAAAAGCTTGCGTTGTTCGCCAAGTTCCATGCCGCAGTAGCCGGGACTGTAGCGCGGGGTTAACCCTTCACCGTCGTGGAGATGCCGCCCGATGCGCAACATCAGAGCGTCAGCCGCTGCCTCCGCCGCCCAGGAACCGGTCGCGTCGATCACCCACGCCGAAAATGCGTCGCCGCTTTTTGTGACAGCTTCGGCGAGGCGCGAAGTCTCTTCGCCCACAGTTACAGCAAAGACAGCCACGCGTCCTGCATCTTCGAGGAAGTCTCCGATATTGCCAGAGATTGAGATGTCAGACAATTTCAGCGAGTGTGCTGTCTGGCCGCATACCTTGTACACGGCGTAGGCACCGCGTGGGTGGAGGCTCTTCAAGGCTTCCGAAACAATCTCAGAAATCTGTTCCGACCTGCGCGGTGCAGTCTGCTGGGGATAGCCCAGATAACGGTAGATTTCAACTGAGTCGGCAGGAGCGATAGGCAGGTCCAGACAGACTTCGGTGGTAAGCGCCTCGGGGCTGGCGCCCTCAGCATGTTGCGCGGTTGCGGACTTGAGTTCTTCTGCCACCGGACCTCCTGGACTGGACGCATCAAAACTCGACCCACACCCGTTTCGCGGCCTATCGCGTCAGTTCTTCCACGGTTGAGATCAGCGCTTTGATGTTCTCCGTTGGCGCATGAGGAGGCATTCCTCCGCCGCACGACACGATCAGGCGCGATTTGTCGCCGAGAGCGTTCAGAATCTCAGTCGTCGAGCGCTTCACATCCTCCGGCGTTCCCTCGGCCAGCACATCGCGCGGCGGCACGTTGCCCATCAGCGCGATCTTATTGTCCGTCCAACTCTTCATCTCAGAGAGCGTGTGCTGCACACCAAAGTTAAGCAAATTGATTCCAGTCTGTTCGAGCAAAGGCGCACTGGCCTTGCAAGGCGCGTCGTTGTGGAAGAACTTCACCGTCACGTTTGCCGCAAATACCCGTTGGAGATAGGGCACGGCGAACTTTTCGCAATCGCGGCGGCTGACGAAGCCAACGATGTCGTCGAGCAGGAAGATGCCGTCGATCGACGGAAAAACTTCGCGCTGATAATCAATCCAGTCCACCAGAAAATCCGTAACAATATCCAGCAGCCGATGCATCAGCTCCGGGTCGGTCTTGATGGCCTCAAGAAACTCCGGCGTGCCCATCAGGAAGGACGCGATGTTGAGCGGGCCGCGCGCCACCGCGAAACGAATCTTGTGGCCCGCTGCTTCGATCTCCGGCTGCAGGTGTTGGAGCCGCTTGATCACAAACGGCAGCAAGCCGTGCTTGCGCGGATTGGGCTTTTCCAGGCGCTCGACCTCCGACGGCGATAGAAGAACCTTCTTGGCGAATGGAAACTCGTCTTCGCCCCACATGGAGACGGAGCCGAAGGCGGAGGGTTCGGTGCACATTCCATACTCAGACCAGAAGCCGGGCAGGAACATCGTCTCTGGAAAGGTGCGGATGGCCTTGAGATTGTCATCGAGAAACGCGCGTTCGTCGGTGAAGTAATCCAGAATCGTGTGCCCCGCCCAGTTCGGCAGCCAGGGACTATCGATGATGAAAGCTGTCGGGAGGGGGTGAATTACCTCCCCGCGGATCACAGAGACGAGAGTCTTCCATTGCTGATCGTTCATGGTGCGGAATCACCTCGGGGCGTCCTTCAATTCTAAGTTCCTGTTAAACGGCGCGCCAGATCGACCGACGCCGCGGCTGTTTCGCTGTACCCATCCGCGCCGATCGATTCGGCATATCCTCTTGTGACCGGCGCACCGCCGACCATGATCTTGATTTGCTCCCGAAGCCCGGCAGCTCGGAAAGCTTCGATGGTGTTCTTCATTGCGGGCATCGTCGTGGTCAGCAGCGCGGAAAGGCCGACGATCTGCACCGGCTTCTTCTTGACCGCGGCGACAAATGCCTCCGGAGGCACGTCGACACCAAGATCGGTCACCTCGAAGCCGCCTCCCTCGAGCATCGCGGCAACAAGATTCTTGCCGATATCATGCAGGTCGCCTTGCACCGTTCCTAGGACTACATGAGCTGCGGGCTGTGCACCAGACTGAGCAAGCAAGGGGCGAAGAATCGCGAAGATCTCTTTTGTCGCGCGGGCCGCCATGAGCAACTCCGGCACAAAGTACTCGCCTTCTTCAAAGAGCTTGCCCACCTCGGCCATCGCGGGACCTATACCCTGGCCGATCAGATCGAGCGGCTGAACGCCAGCGTCCAACTCCTCGCGAGCAGCGGCGACAGCATCCCGGACCTCCCCTTCTATCACTGACTTTCGCAAGGCCGACAGGTCATGCATGGGGCTCCCCGATTGATTCACAGCTCAGACAAAGCACCAATCTCACTTCTAACTTCAATGCCACGTAAATTATCGTACAACGTTGGCCCGATTGCGAGAGTGTTGGTGGTGCCCTCTATGCGATCACATGCACAACCCGCATCGTCATCCGAAATCGCAATCGTGTATTCTTGGTGCCATGGAAACCTTGAAAAAGATTGAGCGTGCGACCCTTTGCAACCGGGTGCCGGCATGAACCGCCTTGGCGAATGGACGGCGGGCGGCCTGCTCATCACCGATGGCGCATGGGGGACGGAGTTACAGGCAAGAGGCCTGCCACCGGGGACGATCCCTGACACCTGGAATCTGACTCAGCCTGAAAAGGTGGAAGAGGTAGCGCGCGCCTATGCCGAAGCAGGCAGCCAGGTCATTCTCACCAATACCTTTCGCGCGAACGCCGTGGCAATGCATGGCCACGATCTGGATGCGATCAATCGCGCCGGCGTCAAGATCTCGCGCCGTGCCGCCGGTCAAGCTTTGGTCTTTGCCTCAATCGGACCCTCAGGAAAACTGCTGGTCTCGGGCGAGGTCAGCCGCGAAACGGTTTCTGCAGCCTTTGCGGCACAGGCTCACTCCCTGGCGACGGCGGGCGCGGACGCATTATTGATCGAGACGATGAGCGACATTGAAGAGGCTCGCCTGGCGGTGGAGGCAGCGCGGCTCACGGGGCTTCCCGTGGTCGTTTCCTTCGCATTCGACTCGGGCAAGAACAAGGACCGCACCATGATGGGCGCGACACCTGAAGCCGTGGCTGCGGCCATGGTGGAAGCTGGCGCGGATGGTGTAGGCGCGAATTGCGGGGTTGGAGTGGAACTCGCCGTTGGCATCTGCAAACGGCTGCATGCGGCCTGCGATCTTCCCATCTGGATCAAGCCGAATGCGGGCTTGCCGGCAATGGAGGGCGCGATCGCCCGCTATGCTACGTCAGCCAAGTTCTTCGCCTCGCACTGCACCGCCCTGCGCGAGGCTGGCGCAGCGTTTCTAGGTGGCTGTTGCGGCTCCACGCCGGAGTTCATTCGCGCTTTGGTAGACGCCAAAAAGTCAACACCGCCCTCTGAAAAAAAGGTCCGATGAGTCAAAATGTTTGCCTGGCCAGGGGGCTGTACAGATTCAAGGCAGAGGCATCTGCACGCGCATGGCAGTGATCTCAGCGTGGGTTGCGTCGGCTGCGGTTCGCCGGTCTGGATATACTCTAGGCTGCCCAAAGCGCACCTTGGCCGTGAAGCCCGGCGTGCTCAGCGCCTTGAAAAGATGGGTTATGAAAAGCGCGTCGCCATACCAGCAAAGCTCCCGCTCCGGAGTGCCGTCCTCAACCACGTAACGAATCGCAGCGGCGGTGATCGGCGCTTTGGCTGACGTCGCCGGATCGATGAGCCGCGAGTGGAAGCGAAGCACCTGAGCGCCGTCCGTGCTGGTGCCCTCGGGAAACAGCAGCACAGGAATAGGCCGCTTGAGCCTCTCCCCGATCTGCTCGGCAACGGTCAGAGCGCTGGCCAGGCTCGATCGGTCGATAAAGATTGTCCCTCCGACACGCGCCGCCTTGCCGAATATCGGCCAGCCGCCGATCTCAATCTTGGCGACGAAGAAACAGGGCATAGCCGCCGAGAGGATAAGGACATCGAGGTAACTGAGGTGGTTGGCGACGACCAGGCCGTGCGTGGGCGGCAGACCATCTACCTGGTAGCGGATTCCCGCGCCAGCCATAATCGCCTTGCAGGTCTGCTGCACCCAGAGAACACGTTCTTCATCGGTCAGAGGGCCGCGCACCCGGCGGAGCCAGAAGCGAAGAATGCCGAGGGCCAAAGCCGATCCCAGCGCCACAGCGCGCCGGATCGCGCGAAGGTTCAAGTGGTCAGCGGGGCCAGAAAGCGATTGCGCGCCGAGGACGTGATCAATCTCAGATCGAGCAGAGTCAGGAAATCGATGGTGCCAAATTCACGATCCCATGCCGGCGGTCCGCAGATGCGCGCCCCAATAGCCACATAGGTCTTCAGCAGCTTGGGAATCTTCGCCTGAGTGGAGGGCAAATCTTTGAGCGCCGGGTCTTCTGGTTGGGGCGACGGCTGTGCGTGTCGGCCCTCTGGCTCGCTGGGGCAGACATAAGCAGTGGCAGGCATCGTCTCAAACTCAGGAGAAACCCGGTAGTGCGAAAGCTGGCCATAAACCTGCCAGCCCTCAGCCGGGTCTTTTGAATTTAAGGATGAGCAGCCGATCAGGTAACGCAGCCCCATGTTGGAAGCATACTGGGCGATGCCTCTCCACAACAAGGTCAATACCTCCGGGGTACGATGTTCACGATCAATAGAAGCGCGCCCCAGTTCCAGAATGTCCGGCCGCAGCGGCTCATAGGGGGCGAAGTTGAACTCCTGCTCGGAGTAGTAGCCCAGGTTTTCCGAAGCCGTGGCTCCCGACTGCATCCGATAGGTGCCCACAACGCGCCTGGCCGGATCGGTTTCCAGCTTATCCTCCACCAACAAATGCTCACAGAAGATGTCGAAGTGGTCGGAATCAAGACCAGTTTGGTAGGAGCTATCCAAACCCTCCCCGAGCTCGATGTTGAAGACTTTGAAGCGAAGACGGCAAGCCGCATCGCGATCGTCCTGAGTCTCTGCCAACCTCAGCCGGTAGCGGCCAACCTCAGCGTAAATGCGAGGCTTCGTCGGCGCAGGAGGCGGGCATTGAAGCAGAGTAGGATACAAAAGCTCCACCAAAGGCGTGGAACCAAGGGCCATTTTCAACGGAACCGTCTGCCTATTTTGCTGGATCACGGGAGCAGTATCCGCCAAAGACTGTAAAAGGAAGGTCAATCCTCTGCGAATACCGTGCAAATACTTTATTCAGTTTGTAACTCGGTTGTAATAGGCGGACATCGAAGTTGGAAGCTTTATTGCTCAAGCGACAACAGAGTCTCGCGATAAGCGTAAGGGTGACATCGAAACAGGCCGCAAAAAAGAGTAACAGCATTCCAGCCTGACTCCCGCCCGTGCATGCACCGGGCTTTCATGGGCGGGAATCAATGTCACGAACGATTACCGCTTCTTTGCTTTTGCAGGCTTCGCGGCCTTCTTGCCTGCGTGCTTGACACCGGGCGCCTTTGTTTTGCCCAACGCCACCAAGTTTTTCTTGATCAGATCGTACCGCTGTGCCACGCAGGCATGACTGCGCAACGGATCTGCCGGCGTGTTCATGACATAGTCGAGCAGTTTGGGAACGGTGCTGGTCGCAACATGCAGGCGCGTATCTGACGAGGCGTAGTAAATCAAGACATCGCCGTTTTTGCGCTCGATCCAGCCATTGCTGAAGATGACGTTCGAGACATCGCCGACGCGCTCCCCGCCCATCGGAGCGATGAAGTAGCCAGCAGGTTTGTGAGTTACAACCCACGGCCGCTCTAACTCGGCAAGGAAGAGATAAACCACATAGCGCAAGCCGGCCGCAGTGTTGCGCACGCCATGCGCCAGGTGAAGCCATCCCTTTGCCGTCTTGATGGGCGCGGGGCCAAGGCCGTTCTTCACTTCGGTAATCGTGTGATACTCGCGATTGTCGAGGATGATTTCGTTGTCGACGACGGCATTCTCGATGCTGGATGAGAGCCCCCATCCTATGCCGCCGCCTTTGCCTGCCTGGATGAAGTCATCCTGCGGGCGTGTATAGAAAGCGTATTTGCCATCGACAAACTCTGGATGCAAGACGACGTTGCGCTGCTGAGGAGATTTGCTCTTGAGGTCGGCCAGCCGCTCCCAGGTCTTCAAGTCCTTGGTGCGCACGATGCCGCACTGCGCCACGGCCGATGAGGTGTCCCACTCCGGCGTCTTCGGATCCTTGCGCTCGGTGCAGAAGAGGCCGTAGATCCATCCGTCTTCGTGCTTCACCAGGCGCATATCATAAACGTTGGTGTCGGGGTCACTGGTCTCAGGCAGCAGGATCGGATACTCCCAGAAGCGGAAGTTATCGATTCCGTTCTTGCTTTCGGCGACGGCGAAAAATGACTTGCGGTCCGCGCCCTCGACACGCGCGACCACCAGGAATTTGCCCTCGTGCAAGATGGCCCCGGCGTTGAAGACAGCGTTGACGCCGATGCGCTCCAACAGGAATGGGTTGGTCTTCTGGTTGAGGTCGTAGCGCCAGGTGATGGGCGCGTGCGCCGCGGTCAGCACTGGCACTTCATAGCGATCATAGATGCCGTTGCCGCCGGGCGACTTGCGGTTGCGCTGGGTGAGCAACTTTTCCTGCTGCTTGAAGAGATTCTGCACACTTTTTTTGAATTCAGCTTGCGTCATAGGTCCTCTCCGGAGATTGCCTGGTGCGAACTTAGCCTAGCTAGTGGATTCGATCGGTGCGGTCTTCCCGGCGTCCAGCCGTTCCATTACCTCAAAGCACGTGCGGCTGTTGTGGTAGGGGCACTTCCACGGGTCGACCTTGTGCTCTTCCTGACTGGGCACACCCGACTTCGACACCCGCCAAAACCATTCGCCATGCTCATGATCGACGATATACTTGTCGATGAAGGCCCAGCTTCTATCCGCTGCATTGAGAAACCTTTGTTGGCCCGTTAGCTCGTACGCATTGAGGAATCCGACGACAGCCTCTGCTTGCGGCCACCAATGCTTGTCGGTGTCAATGATGCCTGTCGGGTCGGCTTCGTAGAGCAGACCGCCGTCGCTGTCGAGGCCCCATTCGTAGACGGCCTCGGCCATCTTCACCGCGACCTCGCGGACGCGCTTCAGCAGCGTTTCATCGCCTAGAATCTCCGCAGCCTCGCAGAGCAGCCAGCTTCCTTCAATGTCGTGGCCAAATGAAATCTTATTGGATCGCGGAGTCCATTGCTCGTCGAAGAAAAGGATGAAGTGGTGCGTCGTGGAATCGATGATGTGGTCGAGAAAGATCTCGATCAGTTCCCGCAGCCGGAGGCGGACGGTCTCATCCTCGTGGAAGCGCAACAGGGTGGCGTAGGCCTCCATCAGATGGAGGTGAGTGTTCATGGACTTCTTTTCGTCCATATCCGCATCGCTGAGGCGCTGGTCCTTGGCAAGCGTCCAGTCGCGCTCATAGGTCTCGAAGTAGCCGCCGTGCAGGTCATCGTGACTCGCGGACTCAATTGACCTGACCATGCGCAAGGCTTTTTCCAGCGCTTCCGAGTCACCGCTGGCATGGAGGTACTCGGCCAGCGCGTAGACGGTAAACGCCTGGCCGTAGATACGCTTCTTGGTGTCGTGCGGCTGCCCCATGTAATCGAGCATCCAATACACGCCCCCAAACTCGGCATCCCAGAAATAGCAGGTAAGGTAGTCATAGGCGCGGCGAGCCGTGGCCAGGTAGACCGGTTCGCGATAGACGCTGAAGGCCTTCGAAAAAGTCCACAGAATGCGCGCGTTCAGGATCAGTCCCTTGGCGGCATGGGAGTCAATGGTCAGATCGTTCGAAATCTGGCCGCAAAAGCCGCCATATTCTTCGTCGATTGTGTATTTGAGCCAAAAGGGCAGGATGTCGGAGAGCAGTTCCGTTTCCACCTTCTGCCGCAGATCGAGCACGTGGTACCTCCTGATGAACGGGACCGGACTGGGGTCCGTAGCGTCCCACTGAGGCCGCAAAAACAAATACGCGGCGAGCGTGGGGCACCCAGGATGTGTAAGCCAGCCTGCTCCGATTCAGATTCTATGGTATCGTGACCACCTCAGTCAGGCTTACTCAAAATCGCATCGATGCGAGCAAGCTCACCGGCGGCGAAACTTAGGTCGGCTAGAGCGGCTACATTCTGCTCAATCTGCTCCACGCGGCTGGCTCCGATCAGCGCGGAGGTCATGCGGCTATCGCGAAGCACCCAGGCAAGAGACATTTGCGCCAACGACTGGCCACGCGCGGAGGCTACCTCGCCGAGGGCGCGTATCTGACCCAGGCGATGCTCGTCGATTTCGGCTTTTTTGAGGAACCCATGCGGCTTGGAGGCGCGCGAGCCCTCGGGAACTCCTTGCAGGTAGCGATCGGTCAGCAGGCCTTGCGCCAGAGGGCAAAAGGCGATGCCGCCCACGCCTTCATTGCCAAGCACATTCAGCAAGCCGCTCTCGACCCAGCGTTCAAACATCGAGTATTTCGGCTGATGAATCAGGCAAGGAGTTCCGAGTTGGCGCAGAATCTTCACGGCAGCCGCGGTTTGGGTTGCGCTGTAGTTGGAAATGCCGGCATAGAGCGCCCGTCCGGAGCGAACAGCTTGATCGAGGGCCCCCATGGTCTCTTCGATGGGAGTCTCGGGATCGGGGCGGTGAGAGTAGAAGATGTCAACGTACTCCAGGCCCATGCGCCGGAGGCTTTGGTCCAGACTTGCAAGTAAATACTTGCGCGAGCCCCATTCGCCGTAGGGGCCGGGCCACATGCCATAACCGGCTTTGGTGCTGATGATCAGTTCGTCGCGATACGGTGCAAGATCGAGGCGCAGAATCTCGCCGAAGGCGCTCTCGGCGCTGCCCGGCGGCGGACCGTAATTGTTGGCTAGGTCGAAGTGCGTAATGCCCAGGTCGAAGGCGCAGCGCACCATGGCGCGGCTGTTCTCAAAGACATCGACGCCGCCGAAGTTATGCCACAGGCCTAGCGAGATTGCCGGCAGGCGCACACCGCTCTTGCCGCAGCGGCGGTATTGCATGGTGTCGTAACGCTGTTCGTTGGCGGTGTACACGGAGCTCTCCTTGTGGGCAAAGCAGTCTAGGGTTCGTGGTATCCCACCCATTTCGCAAAAAGCGCGAAATGGATGGGGCACCCAGGGTATGCTTTTCCGGTTAATGGTATCCCAGGTCCCAGAATCGGAACCTGGGGCACCCAGGGTTGGTAAGTTAGCTCAGAATCCCCTTGACCGTAACTTCCTTGCGGCCATCGGTGGGCGGAGGCACAACATTCCCCGCGATCGGCGCACCATCTACGGTGAGAGCGATCGAGTTGCCGTCTCCCTTGCGCTCGATGGAAATCTTATAGACCACTCCGCGATAGCTGCGAGTGGCTGTGAAGCCCGGCCACGCCTTTGGAATCACTGGGGCAATCTCAAGTCCTTCGAGTGAGGTGCGAATCCCGAGAATCCATTGCACGATGGCGTAGTAGTTCCAGGCCGCCGTGCCAGTGAGCCAGGAGTTTTTGGCCTCGCCGAAGCTGGGCGCATCTTTGCCCGCAATCATCTGCGCATAGACATACGGCTCGCAGCGATGCAAGTCGCTGATTTCCTCGCGCGCCGAGGGGTTGATGCGGCTGTAGTAGTCGTGCGCCAAGTCGCCGTGGCCAACACGCGTCTCGCCGATCATGATCCAGGGATTGACGTGGCAGAAGATGCCCGCGTTCTCCTTGTATCCCGGCGGATAAGAGGAGATTTCGCCCATCTCGATGTAGTACCTGGTGAAGGCCGGCTGCTGGACCACGATGCCGTGCTTGGTGGCCAACTGCTCTCCCACGGCGGCCAGGGCGCTGACAGCTTTTCCATCTTCCAGGCCGATGCCGGCCAGCGTGCAATAGCCGTTCGACTCGATAAAGATCTTGCCTTCCTCGCACTCCTTCGACCCAATCTTGCCGCCAAAGTCGTTGTAGGCGCGCAGGAACCATTCCCCGTCCCAGCCGTGCTCTAGAATCACCGACTGCATCTTGGCGGCTTCAGCGAGATAAGTGGATGCCTCCGCTTCAAGCTTGCGATGTCTGGCGATGGCGGCCAGTTCGCGGCCGGCATGGACAAAGAGGCCGGCAATGAAGACCGACTCGGCGACCTTGCCGTCCTTATTGGTGGTGGTCTGGAAGCTCTGCCCAGGCGTGTCGGAGAAGCAGTTGAGGTTGAGGCAGTCGTTCCAGTCGGCGCGGCCAATGAGCGGCAGCCCGTGCGGTCCCAAGCGAGCTAGAGTGTAGTTGAAGCTGCGCTGCAGGTGGTCGTAGAGCGGCTTTTCCGAGCCCGGCTCGTTGTCATACTGGACAGGTTCGTCCAATATGCTCCAGTCGCCAGTCTCCTTCAAATAGGCCGAGACGCCGATGATGAGCCAGTGCGGATCGTCGTTGAAACCGCCGCCGATGTCGTTGTTGCCGCGCTTGGTGAGCGGCTGATACTGGTGATACGCGCCGCCGGTGGGCAGTTGGGTGGCGGCCAGGTCGAGGATGCGCTCGCGGGCGCGCGCCGGGGCCATGTGAACAAAGCCGAGCAGATCCTGGTTCGAGTCGCGGAAGCCCAGGCCGCGGCCGATGCCGGACTCATAAAACGATGCCGACCGCGACATATTGAAGGTCGCCATGCACTGGTAGGCGTTCCAGATATTGACCATGCGGTTGGTGTGAATGTCGGGTGTATTTACCTGGAAGATGCCAAGCAAACTGTCCCAGTACTGGCGCAGTTGCTCGAAGGCCGCATCGGCGTTCTTCGGGTCGAGATACTTGGCGATGGTCGGCTTGACGAGCTTCTTGTTGATGGTCTGCGAACCGGGAGGATCGAATTTCTGGGCTACGGGATTTTCATGGTACCCGAGCACGAAAACGATCTGCCGCGTCTCTCCGGGCTCAAGGTCGAGCTTGACCTGATGCGCGCCGATCGGCGACCAGCCATGGGCGATGGAGTTGGTGAGCTGGCCGGCTTCCACGGTCGCCGGTTTGTCCCAGCTTCGGTAGCGGCCAAGGAAGGCCTCGCGCTGCGTGTCAAATCCGGCGCCGGGCTCGGAAGAAGCGAAGTAGGCAAAGTGGTCGCGGCGCTCGCGGTACTCGGTCTTGTGATAGATCACGCCGTCTTCCACCTCCACCTGGCCCGTATTGAAGTTGCGCTGGAAGTTGGTGGCGTCGTCCTGGGCATCCCACAGGCAGAACTCGATCGAGGAGAACGCCGAGATCGACGCCTTCGTGGCCCGCTTGTTGGTGACCGTGAGCTGCCAGATTTCAAGATTCTCGTCGAGGGGAACAAAGTAGCGGGTGTGGGCTTCGATGCCGCTGTAGGTGGACCCGATCACTGTATAGCCCATACCGTGGCGGCAGGAATAATCCTTGAGGTCGTTGCGCGTGGGCTGCCAGGATGGCGACCAGAACTCCTTCGACTTATCGTCGCGCAAGTAAATGTAGCGGCCGCCAAAGTCCATGGGGACGTTGTTATAGCGGTACCGGGTCAGCCGGCGCAAGCGAGCATCGCGATAGAACGAGTAGCCTCCCGCAGTGTTGGAGATAATTCCGAAGTACGCCTGGCAGCCAAGGTAGTTGATCCAGGGTAGGGGGGTATCGGGTTGTGTTATCACGTATTCGCGACTCAAATCGTCAAAATATCCGAACTTCATCTTGCGGGCTCCCTCAAAGAAACGTGCCGCTAGTATATCCTCCCGGACAAACCCCCATCAAACGATGACAAGCCTCATCAAACGATTTTGTAGAGGGTTGCAAAGTGCTTTGGAGGGAAGCCGCCAGTTTATCCCCGGCGTTATCGAGGCCGCCATGAGCGTGTGAAGAAGCTTCAAATCGCGCAAAACAAAGAGAACGATCCCAGGGAATTCTGAGGCACGCATCGGATCGTTGCCAAGGTTCAGATGGATGTGAGAGAATTTGGAGTTTTTGAACAGATCCTTAGCGCTCCGGAAGCGATACCGCAAAGATGGCAAGTTCAATGTCTTTTCACTCCAGGAACGTGCGCGAGAGTGGAAAGTTGCTTCAATCCGTCGTTCTGGCCGGGTTTGTCCTATGCTCAGGCGGTTGTGCGCATAAAGCCGAGACCTTGCCGTGGCCGATCAAAGTGGACCAGGTGGGGTATCCGCTCGGCGGCCCCAAGGTCGCGCTGGTCAGCGCCGTTGGAAAAACCTTTGAAGTTCGGCGCTCCAGCGACAATTCGGCAGTATTCCAGGGAACCCTCACGCCGGCCCAGTCCGACGAAGACTCCGGCGATGAGGTGCAGGCAGCGGATTTCTCGCAATTACAGCGGGCGGGGCGCTATTACATTGAGGTTCCCGGCGTGGGGCGAAGCTGGAATTTCGAGATAGGACCGAGTGTCTATGAGCGCTCCTATTATATGGCCATGCGCGGTTTCTACGGGCAGCGCTGCGGGACGGCAGTCGACATGGGGCCGGAATTTCCCGGCTTCTCGCACCCCGCCTGTCACCTGCATGGCGAGTTCAGCCCCACCTCAGGGAAATCGGGGCCTCGTGACAACATCGGCGGCTGGCACGACGCGGGCGACTATGGCCGCTATATGGTCAACTCCGGGATCGCCACCGGCACTCTGCTTTGGACATGGGAGATCTACGGGGAGAAGATCAAGGGCATTTCACTCAAGATTCCCGAGTCGGGCAATGGCACGCCGGACATTCTGAATGAGGCGCGCTGGAATCTGGAGTGGATGCTGAAGATGCAGGACGACGACGGAGGTGTCTGGCACAAGCAGACCAGCGAACACTTCTCCGGATTTGTCGCTCCCCAGGACGACACGCTGCCTAGCGAGGTGATCGGAACCGGATCGGCGCCCTACAAGAGCACGTGCGCGACAGCGGATCTGGCGGTGGTGGGCGCGATTGCCGCACGGGTCTACCAGCCCTACGATCCAAAGTTTGCCGCGCAGGCGCTCGAGGCTGCGCGACGAGCCTGGGCCTGGACCGAAAGATACCCCAATGTGACCTTCTCCAATCCGCCAGGGATCGTCACCGGCGAGTACCCCAGCAAGGACTGCCGCAACCAGAGGCTATGGGCGGCGGCGGAGCTTTGGCGCACCACTGGCGAAGCGCAGTACAGCGATTTCCTTCTGAAGAACTACGCTGACTTCCTTCCCAACCTGGACTCGCCCCCTGGGCTGAGATTTGATCCGGTCGCATCGATGGGGCTGTGGGCCTATGCGCTACCGGTTGGCAAGGGAGTCAATGCCAATGCAGATCCTAAAGTGGTGGCGGTGATCAGGGAACGGAGCGTGGCGGCGGCACGCATGCTGGTCGAACGCACGCGCGCCAATCCCTACCATGTCAGCCTGCGGCCCAAAGACTTTGTCTGGGGCTCAAACGGCATCGCTGCGGAGTACGGCATTTGCCTGCTGATCGCCAATATCTTTCAGCCTGACGCAAGCTTTGTGGATGGGGCTCGGGACAACCTGCACTATCTGCTGGGCCGGAACACATTTTCACTTTCTTGGGTGACGCAGTTGGGCGAGCACCCATTTCAACATCCTCATCACCGGCCCAGCGGCGATAGTGCGCAGGGCCATCCCTGGCCGGGGCTGCTCTCCGGAGGGCCGAACAAAGACCGGGAAGACAAGGTCCTGGCTGCTCTTCCGGGCGGCCTGCCTCCAGGGAGAATCTACGCGGACCGATGGGAATCGTACGCAAGCAATGAAATTTGCATCAACTGGCAGGCGTCACTGGTCTTCCTGCTGGCTGGTGAGCTGCAGTAGTGGACAGCCTGAGCCTGTATAGATCAGGCATTCTAATTGCGGACTTGTTCTTTGCGAGCCCAGCGTGTGCTGCAAATCACAATTTGGCCTCGCGCAGTCGTTATAAAGTTGTGTTAGACCGGTAAAAAATCGTTTTACCTCTCCTGCCGAAAGCGGAGAGAGGATGCCTGTGGGTATCGAGGAGTGGAATGCTGCACCTTCACGTGATTGACATGGTTATTATTGTGGCCTACCTGCTGAGCACGGTATTCATAGGCTACTGGGTCTCAAAACGCGCTTCGCAGAGCATGCAGAACTACTTCCTTGGTGGCAATTCAATGCCCTGGTATATGTTGGGCATCTCGAACGCCTCGGGGATGTTCGACATCAGCGGCACCATGCTGCTGGTCTACTGGATGTTCGTCTACGGCCTCAAGAGCGTGTGGATCCCCTGGCTCTGGCCGACCTTCAACCAGATCTTCCTGATGGTTTATCTCTCCTCGTGGCTGCGCCGCTCCAAAGTCATGACCGGCGCGGAGTGGATCAAGACGCGCTTTGGAACCGGCCGCGGAGCCCAACTCTCACACATTATTGTTGTGATCTATGCCTTCGTCAGTATCATCGGATTCTTCACCTACGGCTTCAAGGGCATCGGCAAGTTTGCCGCTGAGTTTCTGCCCGGACATCTTTCGCCGAACCAATACGCACTTATTCTGATCGCCATCACCGCCATTTATGTCATCAAGGGCGGCATGATCAGTGTCGTAATTACAGAGGTGGTCCAGTTCTTTATCCTGGCCATCGCCTCGTTTGCCGTAGGGATCATCGCCATGATGAAGGTGTCCCCCGGTACCCTGCACAGGATGGTGCCCGCCGGCTGGGACAATCTCTTTTTCGGCTGGCACCTGGGCTTGGACTGGGCGACCCTGCTGCCTGCCGCCACGGCCAAGATCGCGGCGGACAAGTATGAGCTCTTCGGTTTCTTCGTCATGATGCTGCTCTTCAAGGGCATCCTGATCTCGGCCGCGGGCCCAGCGCCCAACTACGACATGCAGCGCGTGCTCTCCTCCAAGAATCCGCGCGAGGCCTCGATGATGAGCGCTTGGGTCAACATCGTGCTCACCCCGCCCCGCTACTTCCTCATCATCGGCCTGACCGTTCTAGCAGCGGCCTTCTTCGGTCCCGATCTCCGCGCCATGGGCACAAATCTGGACTTTGAAAATGTATTGCCGATGGCTTTGGGCCGCTTCGTCCCTGCCGGTCTGCTGGGCTTTTTGATCGCCGGTTTACTCGCTGCCTTTATGTCCAACTTCGCAGCCACGGTCAACGCTGCCCCGCCATACTTTGTCAATGACATCTACAAGCGCTTCATCAACCCCGATGCGGCGCCCAAGACCTACGTCCGTCTCGCTTATCTCAGCTCTTTTCTGGTTGTGGTGATCGGCATCCTGATCGGATGGAATGTCACCAGCGTCAACTCTGTGGTGCTGTGGATCGTCTCCGGACTTTGGGGCGGGTACACTGCGTCCAACGTGTTGAAGTGGTACTGGTGGCGCTTCAACGGCTACGGATACTTCTGGGGCATGATCACCGGCATCACCTCCGCGCTGGTGCTGGCGTTTCCCGGCTTGCTTGGCAGCCTGCCGATCATGCAGAGCTTCGAGGCAAAGTATCCGGTCAATCTCGAAGTTACGATCATCTTTCCTGTGGTGCTGGCGATATCGCTGGTCGGCTGTCTGCTCGGCACCTTCCTCACCAAGCCGGAGGACGACGCCGTGCTGATGGACTTCTACCGCCGCGTACGGCCGTGGGGATTCTGGGGTCCGGTTCTCAAGAAGGTTCTTGCCGAAGACCCCGGCTTCAAACGGAACACGGATTTCTTCCGTGACATGTTCAATATCGCAGTGGGCATCGTCTGGCAGATCTCTCTGGTGGCGCTGCCGCTGTACATCGTGATTTGGGAGTTCGACCGCGTGGCTATGGCTCTGGGAGCGATCCTGGTCACTTCGCTGATTCTGAAGTTCACCTGGTATGACCACCTGATCGAGCGGGAGGTTGAGACCGACCTGGCCGCTGCGGGTGACCTCGTAACGGAGCCTGCCGGGCAGCGGAACCTCTAAGACGGCAACGGTTCTACACCGTGTTTCTACGGAATCCACTCGGGCCGCGTGGCAATAGCGGAGAAGAGGCTGCGTAACTTGGAAGGCCGATCGGAAGCGCAGGTTACGCTCGATCTACCGCACGCCCAGCCGGCAGAAGCATCTGTCGCGCGAATCTCCTGGCACGGCTGGCCCGATTGCTATCTCATCGCCAACGATAAGGTGGAAGCCGTCTTGGTTCCGGCCATCGGCCGGGTGATGCAGTTGCGCCTGGCTGGCGAGGCGGACGGTGCGCTTTGGGACAACAGAGCGTTGGATGGCCAACTGCACGACACTGCCTTGAATCACTCCGATCCGGACGAGTGGATCAACTTCGGCGGCGACAAGTGCTGGCCCGCTCCCCAATCTGATTGGTCTCGGCAGCGAGGCCGTGACTGGCCACCGCCCGCAGGCTTCGATTCCTCTCCGATGGAGGCGGTCGCCGGAAGACACAGTGTGTTGATGACTTCGCCTGTCGATTCGGCCTTTGGCATCCAAGTCACGCGCCATGTGGAACTGGACGCCTACCTGCCCGTGATGCGGATCAGGACCGAGTTTCGAAAGGTTCGCGGAGACGCAGTCAGGGTTGGCGTTTGGACCATCACGCAGATGGAAGATCCCGAGCGTGTCTTTATTCCCCTGCGCAAGAACTCGAGGCTGGCCGGCGGACTCATCCGGTTGACCGAGCCGGAGCCAGAGGGCTTGAGAATTGAGGCCGGATTGCTTTCGATTCGGCGACCCTCGCTGCATTGCGCCAAGATCGGCACGGATGCACCAAGTATGGTTTGGGTAGGAGCGAACCTGATCGTTCGGATTGATGCGGAAGCTGGACCGGGGGAGTTTCCCGATGGTGGCTGCCTCACGCAGGTTTACACCAACCCAGACCCGTTCCCCTATGTCGAATTGGAGACTCTTGGCCCACTTGCAACGATGAGCGTCGGCGACAGGATCGAGCGGACCGCAACCTATACGATCATGCCCCGCTCGGAGGAAGACCCCGAAACCGAAGCGCGGAAGATCCTCGGCTGCTGAAAAGACTCCTGCTCCGGTGCAGCCGGTCTGACTGTTTTCAGGCCGAATCGCGACCGAATGAGGTCATCTCTTCTACGAGCAGCCTTTTTTGCAGCGCGCCATGATGGCGGCGTGGAGGCGGTCGCGAAGTCCGTTGGGAAGGTCGTAGATCTCATGGGAGCGGTAGATCTCGATGGTCTTGCGGGTGGTCGAAAAAACGACCTCGCAGTGCGCGCAGCCAACCAGGTGGGTCTCAAGTTCGGCGCGGGTTTCCGGGGTCACCGTGCCGTCGATCAGGTCGTCGAGGAGGGCGAGAAACTCGGTGCAGGTCACTTTTCACCCCCCGTTTCTTCTGGCCGATTCTCCCCTGAATTCGTTTCTCCGGGGGCAGATTCTCTGCGGCCCGCTGCTTTGGGCCTCGGATCTTTTGAAGCCTTCCTCTTGTGAAAGTATCGGCTCAGGCGCTCGCGGAGTTGAAGGCGGGCACGCAGCAGCCGGGACTTCACGGCGGGGATGCTCAGCCCCAGCGTCTCCGCTGTCTCCTCCGTCGAAAGCCCTTCCACATCCCTTAAGACAAACACGATTCGAAACCCCTGCGGCAGCCCCTGGATGGTCTTGCGCAGAATCTCGGCCAACTCGGCCTGACCGTAGTTCTGTTCCGGATCGGGTGCCCAGTCGGCAAGATCGCGAGGAACGCTGCCCTCATCGGTGACGATGTCCTCATCAATCGAGACCATCTTGCCGGTGCGCCGCTTGCGCAGCCGCATCAGGCTTTCATTGACCGCGATCCGCACCAACCATGTATAAAACTTTGAATTCCCTTGAAACTGATCGAGCTTTTCGTACGCCTTCAGGAACGCGTCCTGCATGACGTCTTCAGCATCCTCGCGATTTTGCGTGATGTGCTGGGCGATACGAAAGACCTGGCGCTCGTATTTGCGCACCAAGGCATCGTAGGCCGTAACATCTCCGCCGCGAACCCTCTCGACAAGGGCTAGGTCTGGATGCGGCTCGGGTTCTCCTGCAACTGGTTGGATGATTGCCATTGGGCTTGGATGCGAGAAATCCGACAGACCAGATTCGGTTTGCGCTGGGGATCTCTTGTTCGAGTGTACTAAACGGTAGGGCTGGGGACCAAACGCGACCAGGAGGAGTCTCATCTGGCGGGCTTACCGTAACGCAAGAGATTCCCGTCTGTCGCCTCTCGGGTGAAATCAGCTTAAAGTGGAGAGATGAGGGCTTCATCTTTCCCCAGATTCGTTCTGCGCGGCGCTTCGCTTCCGTTGGCTGGACTACTTTTCATGATGCTGTTGATCTTGTCGCCGGTCGTCGGGCAATCCCCCGGTAACTCGGCTACGACTCCGGCAAGTCCGGCTTCCTCCAGGGCAAACTCGACGGCGAAGAAGCCCACGCAGACGACCAAGAAGATGGCCCACGCAGGCAAGAAAGCTCGTCGGCCCAAAAAGCGACCGAGTAAGGCGGTGAGACGTGCGCGGGCCGCGCGGATCAAGCTGGCCTTTGTCGCCTCGGCTGAGTTGCGTCCCATGGCGCAGCAACTGGCCACGCTGCGCACGCCGGCGGCCTATACCGGAGTGACCAAGTATGCCCATGCGCACAGCGGCGAGGCGGCGGCCGCGGCCTACCTCGCGCTAGGCCATGCGTCGATGCTTGATAAGCGCTATGAGGAGGCGGTTTCGGACTTTCGCCAGGCCAGGCAGGCCGGTGAAGAGCTTGCCGATTATGCCGACTTTCTGGCGGCGCGCGCCAGTCACGACGCAGGCAAGGACGAAGCCGCAGAGGCCCTGCTGAAGGGCTTTTCCGAGCGCTATCCGGACAGCATCTTTGTCGACCAGGCGCCGGAGCTGGAAGCCAACACTCTGCTGAACATGAAGGACGCGGCCGGAGCGCAGCGGGTGCTGGCCGCGGCCGCGGATACGGACGCCGCGGATCGTGCCGGCTTCGAACTCGCGCAGGGCGAGGTGGCATCTGCGCTCGGGAAGACCGAGGAGGCGGAAGGCATCTATAAGAAGCTGTTGCTGGGCCGCCCGTTGACCCAGGAGGCGGAGATCGCGCGGGCAAAGTTGACGGTCATGGGCGCGGAGACGAGCCTGACCACGGCGGAGTTGCGCAGCCTGGGCGATGCCTATTACAACGCCGGACGTTATGCGGATGCGAGCGAGCAATACCGCGCGCTCGCCAGGCATTCGAGCCTCGACGCTGTGAGCCGTAATGGATTTGCCGTTGCCGCAGCCGCATGTGATTTGAAGATGAAGCAACTGAGCCTGGCTGAGGCCACGGCGCTGCCCGATACCGACGACGAGAATGGCGCGCGGCGGCTTTATCTGCTGATGGAACTGGCTAGAAATCGCGATTCCCTGGACGAGCAAAGGCGCATTGTGGCCGAGATGGAGTCGAGGTTCCCGCAAAGCCAGTGGCTCGCCGAGGCGCTTTTCTCCAGCGGGAACATGTATATGCTCAAGCGCGACTATGCACCCGCGGTCGAATACTACAGTTATCTGGCTACGCACTTTCCCACGGGCAAGAATGCGGCAGCGGCGCACTGGCGGGCAGGCTGGTTGAGTTACCGTCAGGGACTTTATCCGGATGCGGCGCATCTCTTCGACGAGCAAATCCGGCTTTATCCGGCGGCGAAGGAGACGGTGTCTGCGCTCTATTGGCGAGGCCGCCTGTATGAGACGCAGGATCACAAGCCAGAGAGAGCCGCGGCCAACTACCGGGCCATCCTGCGCGCCTACCAGCATTTCTTTTATGCGCAGATGGCCCGGCAACGGCTGGCCGCGCTGGGAGATGCCCCACCGGCGGCTCCCGAGCCACAACTGGACAGCATCCAGGCTGCGCCGGTGCCTGAGCTGCAAGAGAGCTTCCCTGTTGACAGTCCGCACCTGGCCAAGGCGAAGCTGCTGGCCAACGCGGGGTTGAATGACTACATTGCGCAGGAGATTGCCGCCGATCCGAACTCCGAGAACTGGAGCGCGCTGGCCGAGGCGCAGATCTATGCCTCCTATGGCGAGACGTTCCGCGCCATGCGTTCGCTGAAGAAGGCTTTGCCCTATGCCGCTACGGCTCCTATCAAGTCCATCCCGCTGGCCTATTGGCGAATTCTCTTCCCCGAGCCATATTGGGATACGATCAAGGCCGAGTCGGCCAAGAACAAACTCGATCCGTATCTGGTGGCTTCGCTGATTCGCCAGGAGTCGGAGTTCAACCCCTCGGCCGTCTCGCCCGCCAACGCATACGGGCTGATGCAAATGCTGCCTTCGTCAGGCAAGGCGCTGGCGCGCGAAGAGGGCATCAGCCACTTCGAGACATTCCAACTGCTCGATCCGGTCACCAACATTAGGCTCGGCACCCGCTATCTGCGCAAGGCTCTGGACCGGTTTGGCGGGGTGAAGGAGTACGCACTGGCCGCCTATAACGCGGGCGACGAACGGGTGGTCGACTGGCAGGCCGCTGGGCCCTACCAGGGCATCGACGAGTTTGTCGAATCGATTCCCTTCACCGAGACCCGCGAATATGTCGAGGCCATTCTGCGGAACGTTGAGACCTATAGGGAAATCGACGCGGCTGCGGCGGCGCAAAGCACGGCTTCGACAGGAGCAGGACGATAAGGCTGGTCAAAAGGGTACAGGTTTGAGGTTTCCCATATCTGCACAATGAAGTTGCGCCAGATATGGAACACCCCATGGGAATCCGTTTTATTACTTCCAGTTTTAGATTCCGGTTGACTTCTGTTATCTCTTACAAGCACACTTATTCCCACCGGAGGAGTCTAAACTTCCGGACAAGCCATTCGCAGTCTGCTGTTGTTGCAAGACAGGGCCAACCGGGTTTTTGGGTCCCGGCTCTGTAGCTTCGACCAACCGGAGGGCACTATGTCAGCCGATTTGCAGTTTCTGGAAGAATGGATTCCCGAGAGAATGGACCCCGGAACGATCTTCGTGCTGGAAAACCAGGCGAAGATGGGTCACGCCCAAAACCCGTTTGTGGCCGTCATGTCGTGCCCGCGCTGCGGGACGATGGGACTGATCACGCGCCGCCAACTCATTGCCGGAGAGCCGATGATCTGCGGCGGCGACGTCTGCTCGGCCGAGTACCGGCTGGACGGCGAGACGATCAATTACCGCAAGACGCAATAAACGACTGCCCCAGAAACAAGGCGCCGCGAGGCCTGCGGAATTGCCGGTGCGCGAGACGAGCCCTCGACAGAGGCTGCGGGCTGGTGTGCGTATTCCGTGTTGACTGCGCTTGTTATTGAATCAGTTCTATGTTGACCAAAGAATTACAAGCAAGGTTTTCAAAATATTAATAGGGGGGGGAGGGTACCCATGCTTTTCATTTCGGGTAAGTCCGTCCGGGAGAGCCGACCAACTTCAGGGTAGCTGGATCTTCGAAATGATCTGCGACCATCTTTCGACTTCGCTCAAGTCAGGCATTGCCGTGGGCCGGCGGCCTTCGGGTGAAGGGTTCGATGTATCCCACCCTTTCGCACAGAACGCGAAAGGATGGGGCACCCAGGCAGGCAGTGCCGTGCGGCCACGGTCTTGCTGCTCGCCGGACTTAGAGTTTACGGGACAATCTCGTACATCGTAAACGAATGCACGAAATCGCCATTCGCCTCGCGCTGCGCACCAAGCGGCTCGATCCCATCACGATGCTTCACGCCGAATAATCTCGCGGAACTACTTGCGAATCGCCCCGTCTTACGCTTCACACGAGCGGATCAGAGATCGAGGTCTAAGAGGAAGGCGCGGAGACTTTTGAAAGCCCCCGCGCCCCTCCATTCTTACTGGATGTGAAAATCGAGATTCACATCGGGCAACACTGATGTGCCTTCGAGGACTACGGCGTCAAGGCTGCGAGGGTCCAGGCCGAGAGCGCGCAGGATGCTGGGCGCGACCTGGTTGGTTCCGACGCCGGCGTAAACGTTGTGTGGCACGAAGGCAGGGTTGGAGAGCAGCAGGATCACGTTGGTGTCGTCATGCGCAAAGCCGCCATGTTCGGCGAGCTTCGTGGCACTTCCGGTGTAAGTGACCCCGACGTTCGGCGTGACGATAATGTCCGGCGTGCGGGGATCGCCGCTGGGTGGAAGACCGGGCTTGTTGTAGTTCAGCGCCAGGGTTGGGCCATAGTAGATCTGGCCGAGTCCAACGGTTGAGGCGTTTGACTCGATCAGTTGAACGGCGGGCAGCGTGTTCGACGCGTTATTCAGCCATAGCAGCGACACATCGTCCTCGGTGGAACCAATGCCAGTGGGGTTCAAGGGCGACTCGGAGAGCGGAATGTAACCGGCTCCGGCCAGCAGGGTTGCCGGGGACTCGCCGTTGTTGGTCTTGCCAGGAACAGCGCTATAGCGGTTGGGATCGATGGGGGATTGGCCGTGTTTGGCGGTGATGATAATCAGGGTCTGTTCGTAAAGGCCGCGGTCTTTGATCTTGGTGACCATCTCTCCGATCGCGTCGTCGACGAACTCGATTTCACTCAGCAGCGACGGAGTTGGGGTTCCAGCTGCGTCCATATATCCGCCGGTGGCTACGCCTTTTTCGATGAGCTTTTGACCGACACTCACGGCCTGGAAGTTCATGCCGAAAATAGTAGGCGTCTTTGCCGGCTTGCCGTCGTGATTCTTGCCCTCAATCTCGTTGAGAATTGCATTCACCTTGAGCGTGTCATAGCACTGGATGTTCTGGAAACTATTTGTCCACGCGGTGAGATCCGAAGTGGAATCAGGAATCTTGGAGCAGGAGATACCGCTTGGCGTGGTAACTCCAGGCAGCGCAATTACGTTGGAGTTGATTTCAGGAGAATAGTAGTCGTCGAGCGCGCCACCCGGACCGGCAACAGACGAGTAGGCTGGATGCTTGTCAGACCAGGCCGTGTAGCCACCGGCACTATGGATAACTCCAAAGATGGTGTTGGTGCGAACGAAATTCCATGGATAGACGGGGGAGCAGCCGTGTGAAGGATCGCGGTCAAGCTTGGTTTTATCGATGGATGCGAGGCCGCCATCGGTGAGACCGGCGCCAGGAGCGCCTCCGTTGAGTTTGGTCTGATCGATATCGATACCTTCGTCAAACTCAGTTGTGTAACCGGTGATTACGCCCGGCGTGCAGACTCCGCCCGCATTACCGTTGCCCGTCGTGTTGACCGGCGGAGAGAGCGTGCGGTCATAGGCGACATCGTAGTAGACGCCCATGGTGCGAGGAGTTGCGCCGGTCATAATAGTCATCAGACCGGGGAAGGAGTCGGACGGTTTTGAGGTGCTAGCTACCGTGTAGTTTACTCCAGTGGTGCCGAGAGCGGCGAGATTGGGGCAGTAGGGCGCACCATCGTTGACGCCCGCGATGCCGTGGGAGCAATTCAGAAAATCGACGGCGTGCAATCCGTCTACACTGATCAGCAAGACGTGGCGGACCTGGTTGTTCTGCAAACCTGCATCGGTGGTTTGTGCAAGGACGTTGACCGCGGAAAAGACGGCCAAGGACGAAAAGAGAAGGGGGACGCCTCTCATAGTTACCTCCATGGTGTCGGATAGTAGCAATTGAATGTTTTGGGACCTGTTTCTTGATTATTAAGAGTGTGTGAATTTTGCCTCCGAGTCGCATGGCAGACTGCGAAGCCAGCCAACTCACCAAGAACAAAGAGGAGCTATAAATACGGCCCCTCTTGTTCTGCGGATAGCTACTTTTCGAGTTGCGCCCAAACCCCAGGCAACACCGGTGTGCCTTCGATTCTTACTGCGTCCAATGCCCTCGGCTCCAGACCCAGTGCTTTGACGATGGTCGGCGCCACCTGAGCAGTCGTTGTTTGAGCTGAGACTGTCTGCGGCTTAAAGTTAGGGTGAGACATTAGCAGCATGACGTTGGTGTCGTCATGCGCGAAACCGCCGTGATCGCCTATCATCGTCGTGCTGCCCGAGTAAGTCACGCCAATGTTAGGAGTTATGATAATATCCGGCGAGCGCGGGTCCTGCCCCGGTTGAATTCCACCCACGTTATAGTTCAATGCCAGAGCCGGTCCGTAGTAAATCTGTCCCAACCCGATTGCGGCCGCATTCATTTCCAGTAACTCGACCGCCGCGTCCACACTTGCACCCTGGTTCAACCAGAGCACAGACACGTCGTCTTCAGTAGCTCCAATGCCGGTTGGATTCAGCGGCGACTCGGAGAAAGGAATTGCAGTGCCGAGCAGAGTTGCCGGCGTATTCGAGCCGTCTGCCACATAGCTATTCGGGTCGATCGGCGATTCACCATGCTTTGCGGTGACGATGATTAGCGTGTTGTCGTAGATGCCTTTCACTTTGAGCGCATTAACAATGTCGCCGATGGAGGCGTCCACAAATTTGATTTCCTTCAGTAACTCATCGCTGGGCAATGCAGCCGCGTCCTTGTAACCACCCGCGCCTACGCCGGGCTCATTCAGGCTTTCTCCGAAGTACATGGCCTGAAAGTTCATGCCGAATACAGCGGGGGTCACTGCCGGTTTTCCATTGTGCGTCTTGCCTGCAATCTCATTCAGCAGCGCGTTGACCTTGAGCGCGTCATAACACTGGATGTTATCGAAACTGCTCGTCCAGGAAGAAACTCCAGCAGTATCGCGGATCGTGGCGCACGAAACTCCCTCAGATGTCTTCACCCCCGGCAGAGCCACCACGGCCGAATCAACCTCAGGGGAATAGTAGTCATCCAGTCCTGTTCCGCCCGGTCCGGCAACAAACGAATACGAGGCGTGCTTGTCGATCCACGCCGTGTATCTTCCAGCAGCATGGGCAACGCTGAAGATGGTGTTCGTGCGCACGAAGTTCCAGGGATAGACCGGCGCGCAACCTGCTTTCGGATCGCGCACCAGTTTTCTCGGGTCAATCGAAGCTACACCACCCTCGGTTAGCGCGGCGCCCGGTGCCCCTCCGTTCAGCTTTGTATCGTCAAGGTCGATTCCCTGGTCGTAGTCGGTTGTTGTTCCGGTCGGCACGCCATGAGGCGTGCACGGTCCACCGGCCAGCCCAGTGCCGGTCGTGATGGCCGGCGCATCGAGGGTCCGGTCATAAGCTACGTCGTAATAAAGGCCTGTGCTCTTAGGCGAACCGCCCGTAACCAGCGCCGCGAGTCCGGGGAAGGAATCGGAGGGCTTGGAAGACGACGCGGCCACGTAGTTAATTCCGGTCTGGCTCAGAGATGCCAGATTCGGACAATAGGGATTTCCGCCATTTGCGCCTTCGATTCCGTGCGCGCAGTTATAGAAATCCACCGCATGCATGCCGTCGATGCTTAACAGCAGCACATGCCTAATCTTCTCCGCATCAACAGTACCCGGTTCTGCTGCCGCTCGATGCCCTGGCAACGCGGTGGCTGCCATCAATGCAACTCCTGCCAAAAAAAACCTGCTCCTCTTCATGTGGGACCTCCTGGAGAAATTGAGGCGCTACGGGAATAAAGAGGCGTTACTGGTTTGTAAAAACTGTGTGAATCCCGTTCCGGCAGGCTCGGCGCGAACTTCGCCTCGCGACAATGGCGTAAGACCAAAGACGTTGTGTTTACTTACGTTATCTTGTGGGCAACTCAATCCACACGGATTAACTCAACGTCTTCATTTGCTCTGTGCATTCGGCGTCGAACAGATTTGGCACTTGCACTTACCGGAGGATATTTTGCTTCTAATCCTTCGGCAGACTAGTGTGCTGAGTCCGAAGTTCATCGATGAGCAACCCCAGATTCTTCGACTCACCACCCCCGAACTGAAATACGTTCGGAATCCGTTCGCTCAGAATGACACCGATTTTGTGTTGCCTATTTCAGACTCAGGACATTAGCACCAAGATTGACGGCGACTCCCCTCTATTGGACAGTCAAGCTGCAGAAGATCGGGCCGCCGCTCTCGACTTGCATGCGGATCATCGTCAGGCCCGCCGGAATGGTGACGCTCAGAGCGCTGCTGTTTTCAAGAGCCCCTTTGGAATTGGCCGCCAATGTTACCGTGCCCTGCTGGACGCCGTTGACCCATATTCCTACTTGCGTGGCCGCGCTCGCGGTACCGCTCAGAGTTAGATTTCCGGTGAAGGGAGCGGCAGCGTTAGCCGGATACGCCAGAAAGGTGCCAGGGCCGAAGCCCGCCACGCATGTTTGTGATCCGACGGTCGTGTTGTAGCCGTAAGCTGTGCGGATGTTTTCGTTCTCCAATGCGCTGGCGGTCAGGGTTCCAGGCAGGGTCGCGCCCAGCGTCACAGCAGCCTTTGGCGCAGCCTGAATCGCCGTCAGAGCAGCGAATTTCGGTGTATTGACACCGGTGAAGGTGCCGTCATTGGGGTTGATATCCGGGGTGAACTCCCAGTCGCCCGGACCTTCGACGGTGTAATAGACAAGCACATCGCCGCCGACTTGAGCCCAGTCGGTCTGATAGGCTTCCATGAATGTCTCCATCGCCGGATTGTCGATCACGGTAACGTCGGTCGCGTTGGTGAACGTCAGCCCTGGACCTCCTTCGTAAGCGACGTGCTTGATCCCATAGTTCGTGGTCCACATGGAGTCCTGAATCCAATTCTGCGTTGTGGCAGCGTCCGGATAGGTTGTATCGAAATACGTGTCCGGATTGGAGAAGTCCCCGCCGTTCGGATAGTAGGCGGAGCCGCCGCCGCCGTACAGCACCTGAGCCACCGTTGTGCCCTGGCTTTGCGCGTAGCCATCCAGCCAGGTCATTGCTTGTTGCAGCGTATCCTGCCCGTTTCCCTGCTGCTCCTCAACCAGCGGGCGCACCCTGGTCATCATCTGCTCGGATCCGAAGACGCCTTCGAAGGTCTGGCTGATCGAATACATTCTGAACGCTGGATAGCGCCACATTGTGTACCACTGGTTGTATCCCGCGGAACCGGGGTTGTTGTCCGGCGTAAACAGCGGACTGTCCGCCGGGAGATACTGGCAGATGTCCGCAATCACACCGAACACATTGTTTCCACTGTTCCATACCTCATTGGCATATTCCAGATAGAACCGCAGGTTGGGGTTCAGAGGCGGATAGACCGGGTTGGCTTGAGGCGAGTTGTAGGGGTTGGTTCCATCCGTGCCATAAGCAATGGCCATGGCCATGTTGGTTACGTAGTCGGTGCCCGTGCTGGGGTTGGAGCCGGCGACCATGGGAATATTGAAATAGCAATCGGCCAGCAGGGTGTTGCACAGAATGATCTGGTATTCCAGCGCCACTCCGCCGACGCCGTTGTACACCGTGCCGTCCGGGCCCGTCCAAGTGTTCGGAAGACCGGCTTGCGTGGCGCCCTGCGGCGTGACGCGGTTCTCCCAATACTGGACGTAATTGTCGTTGGTGTTGGTCCAGTCCATCATGCGCACCGTTCCTGCCCTGCCCATTGCGGTAAGGAAGTTCTTGGAGAAGATCGTCGTTCCTTGCAACGGGTTTTCCGAGCCTGGGTCGGTGGTCGACAGGTAGAGGTGGGCGTTGGTAAAGCCTGAGCCCACGGGGCTGGTCGCGGTGCGCTTGGTGTTGGTGAAGTACAGGCCGCAGGATGCGCTTCCGGATTCCGTAAACGTGACCTTTGCCGTCGTGGTATTGGTCGCGCTGTTGTAGCTTTGGTTCGCAACCGATCCGTTGCACCACATCAGGGCGACCGTTGCCTGCCCCGTGAAGGACAGGTCGTAAGTGCCGTTAAACTGCGTGCCGCTACCAATGGTGTCGGTAAAAATAACCGTTGAGGCATCCTGCGTCGGCCAGCCCAGGCTATCGATCTCCGAGCCCGTCAGCACCGTGCCCCAGTTCGCTGTGTCCCATACGCGGGACTGCTTGAACATATCGAGGAATGCATAACTGCCGTCCCAGTCGCTGAGGAACCATGTGCCTAGGCCGACATAATTCTGGTTGGGATTCTGGGGTGGTGGAAGCGACGTGGAGCTAGCGCTGGGTGTGCCTGAGACACAGGCGGATGGGCCGCTCGATCCCGTGGAGTTCAGCGCTGTCACCTCGAAGTAATAGGTGCTGGAATTCGTCAGCCCGGTCTCCATCAACCGCGGAATCGAAGTCGTGGCCTGCGAAGCGGTTCCCGCGCATCCGCTCTGCGTGAATTGACTGATGCTGTAGGAGGTAGCCCCGGCGCTGGTGTTCCAGAACAGCCCCACCTGCTGGCTGTTGGGAATGGCGATCAGGCCGGTTGGAGTCGCAACGGGAATCGCCTCCGCTTGATTGGAGTCGCCGCTCGTGGCCACCGGATTCACCGAAGCCGTCACGTAATAGTAGGTTGCGCCGTCGGTGAGACCCTTATCCGTGAAGCTGGTCGTCGCGGAGGTTCCAACCGTCGTGTACGGACCGCCGGAGACCGTTGACCGTCCCACTTGGTACGAGGCGGCTCCCGTCCCGGCAGTCCAGGTGAGAACGGCTTGCCCGTCCCCAGCGGTCGCCGTCAGTCCCGAAGGCACTTTGGGCGACAGCATGGGTGTTGCCGAAGCCTGGTTGGAGTCGCCGCTCTGTCCCGAGGAGTTTACGGCTGCGACAACGTAGTAGTAGGTCGTGTTGTTTACCACGGCGTCATCTTCAAAGACCGTGCCGGTAGTCGTGCCAATCGGGATATACGGGCCGCCCGTGGTGGTCGATCGCAGGACCGAGTAGCTTGTGGCAGTTGCGGAGCCGGTCCAGTTTAGGCTCACCTGCTGGTTCCCCGGAGTGGCCTGCAACCCCGTGGGCGCCGCGGGAGCACCCGAGGTAGAGACGCTCACTGTGACGGATTTTGTGACCGCCGTCCCACTCGGAGGCGTGACCGTGAGGGTATAGATGGTCGTGACCGATGGTGTAACGCTCACCGGCGTCCCGCTTGTCTCGGCAAGATCCCCCGGCGTAATGACGCCTGTTCCGTTGGCGAAGACCCCGGTCAGAGAAGCGGTCCCTCCTGCCGTGATCGACGTGGGACTCGCAATGAAACTCGTGATGGCGGGCGCGGCCGGATTCACCGTTATCACCGCGGCCTGGGTCACCGTCACTCCGGCAGCATTGGTCACGGTGAGCGTATAAGTTGTTGTGTCCGATGGCGTAACGCTCACCGCTGTCCCGCTGGTGGCGAGGAGATTGCCCGGTGTAATAACGCCCGTGCCGTTGGCGAAGATCCCGGTCAGAGAAGCGGTCCCTCCTGCCGTGATCGACGTGGGACTCGCGATGAAACTGGTGATCGCAGGCGCGGCTGGATTCACCGTAATCACCGCGGTCTGGGTCACCGTCACTCCGGCAGCATTGGTCACTGTGAGTGTATAGGTCGTTGTGTCCGAAGGCGCGACGCTCACCGGTGTCCCGCTGGTGGCGGGGAGATTGCCCGGTGTAATGACGCCCGTGCCGTTGGCGAAGATCCCGGTCAGAGAAGCGGTCCCTCCTGCCGTGATCGACGCGGGATTCGCATTCAAACTCGTGATGGCGGGCGCGGCCGGATTCACCGTAACCACCGAGGTCAAAGTCGCTGTAGCTCCGGCAGCATTGGTCACGGTGAGTGTATAGGTCGTTGTTTCCGAAGGCGTGACGCTCACCGCTGTCCCGCTGGTGACGGCGAGATTTCCCGGTGTTATGACGCCCGTGCCGTTGGCGAAGATCCCGGTCAGACTAGCGGACCCGCCCGCCGTGATCGACGTGGGACTCGCAATGAAACTCGTGATGGCGGGCGCGGCCGGATTCACCGTAATCACCGCGGTCTGGGTCACCGTCACGCCGGCAGCATTGGTCACTGTGAGTGTATAAGTCGTTGTGTCCGATGGCGTAACGCTCACCGGTGTCCCGCTGGTGGCGGGGAGATTTCCTGGCGTTATGACGCCCGTGCCGTTGGCAAAGATCCCGGTCAGAGAAGCGGACCCGCCTGCCGTGATCGACGTGGGATTCGCAACAAAGCTAGTGATCGCAGGCGCGGTAGGACTCACCGTGACCACCGCGGTCTGGGTCACCGTTACTCCGGCCGCATTGGTCACTGTGAGCGTATAAGTTGTTGTGTCCGATGGCGTGACGCTCACGGCTGTTCCGCTGGTGACGGCGAGATTTCCCGGTGTTATGACGCCCGTGCCGTTGACGAAGGTCCCAGTCAGGGAAGAGGACGCGCCGGGTAGAATCGACGTCGGATTCGCAACAAAACTGGCGATGGAAGGGTCAGAAACTGGCCTGAAGCTTAGCGAATTCACGCAGCCCACCAGGCCGCCCAAGCTGAGGCTCAACACCAAAACCAGCAGGGTTTGGATCTGAGTTTTATTCATTTCACCTTCCAATGGATAAGGCTGTAACAAGTCATACGACGCGTGCCTTACAAATACAGCGGATATAGAAAGGATAATGTGACGCCAATCACTCTATAGACGACTTGAAGATCGAAGCAAGCCAGCTTGCACGTCGGGAGCGACGTTTGGGAACAATAGCGAAATCCTGATGATGGACTCCTCCAGCACTACGGTAAGCTACGCGCTCGCCTCGAATCCCGGAGTCAATTGCACAGGAACGATGTTGTTTCCGGACATTCGCCAATTTGACGAAGGCATGTACCAAAACGATCTAATGGGAGATGATTTCATTTTAAGTACCTCCACCACCGGAATGGGGACAGGGAGCGCAAGCGGCTGCGCGGGGAGCTATGCAAGCGGGACACCTTACGCCTGCGCGGAGAGCGCCGGAAGCGGCTCCACATTCGCCGGGTGGAGCGTAAGCAGCGACGGAACGGGCAGCGGCGCAACTTACCCGGGCAATATGCCGTCCGCTAACCGCACAGTTACAGCGACGTTTAACTTGCCATCAGCTGCCGCTACTCCGACCTTCAGCCCCGAGGCAGGCACTTGTAACTCTGCGCAGACAGTGACGATCAGCGATGCGAAATCAGGCGCGACGATCTACTACACCAGCAACGGACTGAGCCGACGGCCAGTTCGACGAATTACTCCAATCCAATCACAGTGCCTGGCTCTGTGACCTTGGAGGCCATCGCGATGGCCAATGGCTACACACAGAGCGCGGTTGGGTCGGCGGCTTACGTTATCAACCTGCCTCCTCCGCCTGACTTCACCATCACTGCCGCTCCATCCTCGCTCACCGTGACGGCCGGAGATAGCGGCACGGTTACAAGCCGGCCTGGTACTCACCGAGCCATACGCTTTATCTGTGAGTCTCAGTTGTTGTTGCACTGTTCGATTTGCTAACTGCAACTGCGGTCAAACGCCTCAGTAGAATATTTCTCATAGACCCATTGACATCGTCTGTGAAATTTTGTATATGATTAGCATCTCGTGAAACACGAGTGTACGTTTGGGCCCCAACAATCCCCCGTTAGAGGGTTGCCTGAATCACTCGTTAGCTAGTCGCTCGACTCTTCTTAGCTAGCTGCTCGACTCAAAGTCTTCCCTTTTTGGCTGTAGTCATCCCTGCACTGGATAATCCCTAGTCGACTGCCGACTCCGGGAGTGGATGACAACTGCAACTCATCGCTGGAAAGTCCTTGGATAGCTCAACTCGTGGTGTGCGCGGATGATACCGCGCCAGCGCAGTTCAATGGCTGCGCTTGTGAGGCCAGTTTGCCTCTCAGGTGCAGATCATGGCTGCGCTTGCGAGATCTGTGTGCTTCAACCCGGTTCGAAAGCAG
>Ga0181535_10000968_pt1 | contig 39567 bp, 29 predicted proteins | sample PEATcosm2014_Bin_44_FD_119774 | JGI IMG/M metagenome (GOLD analysis project Ga0181535, IMG submission 119774) | Peatland microbial communities from MTU Mesocosm Facility, Houghton, MI, USA - PEATcosm2014_Bin17_30_metaG | ecosystem: Environmental > Terrestrial > Soil > Wetlands > Peat | place... | reverse complement strand
GAATATCCGCAGGGCAGCGCGTGCTTCATCCAGTCCGTCCAGGACAACATGGAGGACATCATGCGGCTCGCGTCCAGCGAGGCGATGCTGTTCAAATATGGCTCCGGCACCGGCACCGATTTGTCGCCGCTGCGGTCGAGCAAGGAAAAATTGAGCGGCGGCGGACGGCCCAGCGGCCCGATGAGCTTCCTCAAGGTTTATGACCAGGTGGCCAACGTTGTGAAGTCCGGCGGCAAGACGCGCCGCGCGGCCAAGATGAACACGCTGCGCGACTGGCACGGCGACATCGAGGAATTCATTGACGCGAAGCAAAAGGAAGAAAGAAAGGCCTGGGCGTTGATTGAACAGGGCTACGACGGTTCCTACAACGGTGATGCCTACGGCAGCGTGATGTATCAGAACGAAAATCTTTCCGTGCGCGCCAGCGACGAATTCATGACCGCGGCGCTCGCCGGCAAGGAATGGTGGACACGCTCCATCACCACCGGCAAGCCGCTCGACAAAAAGGACGCCGCCAAGCTGCTTTACAAAATTGCCGAGGGCACCCACATTTGCGGCGACCCCGGAATGCAATACGACGGTGCGATCCACAAATGGCACACGTGTAAGGGCACCGAGCCGATTCACTCGACAAATCCGTGCAGCGAATACGTTTTCCTGAACAACACCGCCTGCAATCTCGCGTCGCTGAACCTGATGAAATTCAAGCGCGAGGACAGCAAATTTGACGTGGAACGATTCAAGGCCGCCGTCCGCATTTTCATTACTGCGCAGGAAATTCTGGTGGACAACGCCAGCTATCCGACGAAGGACATCGCGGAAAACTCCCACATTTACCGCACGCTCGGCCTCGGCTTTGCGAATCTCGGCTCGCTTTGCATGAGCTACGGCCTGCCTTACGACAGCGACGAAGGCCGCGCGCTTGCCGGCGCCATCACGGCCATTATGACCGGACACGCCTACGAGCAGAGCGCGGAAATCGCTGCGAACATCGGCGCATTTCCGGGTTGGCGCGATGCCCGTTGCGCGCATGTTTCCAAGCCGCTGGCGAAGGACAACGTGGATTCCATGCTCGGCGTCATAAAATTGCATCGCGACGCCGTCGAGCAAATTCAGCCCAGCCGGGAATTCAATTATTTGAAGGATGAGGCGCGTAAAACTTGGGACGGCGCGCTGGCCAAAGGCCGGCAGCACGGCTACCGCAATGCGCAGGTCACCGTGCTGGCACCGACCGGCACGATTGCGTTTTCGATGGACTGCGACACGACGGGCATCGAACCCGACATCGCGCTCGTCAAATACAAGCTGCTCGCCGGCGGCGGCATGTTGAAAATCGTCAACCGCGGCGTGCCGGACGCATTGCGGCGGCTCGGTTACGGCGACGCTGAAAATAAAAACATCATCGCCCACATCGAAAAATTCGACACGATTGAAGATGTTGAGGAAAACGGCGCGGTCGTGAAAAGCGGTTTGAAGCCGGAGCACCTGCCGGTGTTCGACTGCGCGTTCAAGCCGCATCAAGGCAAGCGCAGCATCGGTTACATGGCGCACCTGAAGATGATGGCCGCGGCGCAGCCGTTCATCAGCGGCGCGATTTCCAAGACCGTCAACATGCCGAGGGAAAGCACTGTCGAGGAAATCCGTGACACCTACGTTCAGGCGTGGAAGATGGGCTTGAAGTGCGTGGCGATTTACCGCGATGGCTCGAAACGTTCGCAACCGCTCAACACGAAGAAAACCAACGAAGGCGGCGAGAAGACATCCTCCGCCGGCAATTCCCCGCTCGAAGCCCGCATCAAGGAACTCGAAGCCGTGGTGGCCAAATTGCGCGCCGAATCCGGCAAACCGCTGCGCCGTCGGCTGACCGACACGCGCACGGCGGTCACGCACAAGTTCGACATCGCGGGCCACGAGGGCTATCTCACCGTCGGCCTGTTCGACGACGGCCAGCCCGGCGAATTGTTCGTCACCATGGCCAAGGAAGGCTCGACCATCGGCGGTTTGATGGATACGATTGGCACCTTGACGAGCATGTCGCTGCAATACGGTGTGCCGCTGGAAACTTTGTTGAGGAAATTTGCGCATCAACGTTTCGAGCCGAGCGGTTTCACCAAGAATCCCGAAATTCGCAACGCCTCCTCGATCATTGACTACGTGTTTCGCTGGATGGCGCTGCAATTCGTTCCCGGCTACCGCGAAAGCGTCAACGCCCCGCGCACCCAGCCGGAGCTGTCCATGCCCGGGCTGCTCGAAGAGATGAAAAAAAAAGTAACCGGCCGGTGCCTGAACTGCCGATGTCCGAGGATGCCGACGTGGTGGAAGTGAAGGGCGGCAATGGCAACGGCCACGGCCACGATCGCGGCGCCCAGTCGCTGACCTCGATGATCACCAACCAGCAGGACGCGCCCACGTGCCCGAACTGCGGCCACGTCGCCGTGCGGAACGGCTCGTGTTATAAATGTTTGAATTGCGGTGATAGCCTCGGTTGCTCTTGAGGAACCGGGCGGTGGACACGGGCCGGAGAATTTCGATTCTCCGGCCTGTTTTGTTTTTCCGATGCTCCTCGTCCGCGTTCTCGTCCTCGAAATCGAAAGAACAAAATCGAGGACGAGGACGAGAACGAGGAGGAAGGACGAACACAAGCCATGGCTTGTTTCCGCCAGTTGCCGAGATTAAGCTCCGGCCATGAGCGAAACTTCCTTTGTCATGCGCGAGGATCCCTGGCGCATTTTCCGCATCATGTCTGAATTTGTGGATTCATTCATGACCCTGTCACAAATCGGTCCCGCCGTCACCATTTTCGGCTCGGCGCGAATGAAACCCAGCGACAAATACTACCGCGCCGCCGTCGCCATCGCCAGGGGATTGGCGCAACACAACCTCGCCGTCGTCACCGGTGGCGGACCGGGCATCATGGAAGCGGCGAACAAGGGCGCGGCGCAGGGCGGCGGCAAATCCGTCGGCCTCAACATCGAATTGCCGCAGGAGCAGCAGGGCAACCGCTACGCCAACGTGCCGCTGCACTTCCATTATTTTTTTGCGCGCAAGGTTTGTTTTGTGAAATACAGCCTCGGCTTCATTTACATGCCCGGCGGTTTCGGCACGCTCGACGAATTGTTTGAGGTTCTGACACTCGTGCAAACCGAGCGCATCCCGCAATTCCCGCTGGTCCTTTTCGGCAGCGAACATTGGAAGGGGCTGTTGCACTGGATAAAAGCCGAATTGCAGACCCGCCACGGCTACATCGGCGCCAAAGACCTTGACCTCCTCAAAATCACCGACGACCCCGGCGAAGCCGTTCGCATCATCCTCGATTACGAACGCCACGTCGGCACGCCCGCGGCCATGCCCAAGGCGTTTGCGTGAAATGCGCCCGCTGATCCAGGAAATCCGGGCCGTCCTCGCACCCGAATCGCTCGTCGAAAATTTGAGCGGTGAGCCGGGAATTGTCTTGTTGCGCACATCGGCATTTGATTCGCCGTCAGCGCGTTATTCATTCGTCGCGGCGAATCCGTTCCTGACGTTCCGTTCCTTTGGTTCGCGCTGCGAAATGGTTTTCGACCACACGCCCAATGCCCCGCGCCCCGCGCCTCAAATTCAGTTCGGCAACCCCTGGCATTTGCTCGACGTGCTCATGGCGCGCTTTGAATTGCTGGATGAAATTGACCTGCCCTTTCCGCTCGGCGGTTGCTTCGGCTACTGGGGCTACGACCTGAAAAACTTCACCGAGCCGAAACTTCCGCGCCGGGCCGTCAACGATTTGGAACTGCCCGACTGCCATGCCGGCTTTTACGACAGCCTTGTCGTCTTCGACCATCAACTCGGAAAGGTTTTCATCGTCTCGACCGGATTGACCGACGGCGGTTCCCGCAGCGAAGCGCGGGCGAACAAGCAAATGGAATTTTGGCAGGCTGCTTTGATTTCGGAGGGCGGAGTTCCACGACGCCCAAATCAAAATGGGGACTCGCAGCGCTCGTCCCTCCGAAGTGAAACGACTTCCAATCTCATCCGCGCCGATTTTCTAGCCAAAGTCAAACACGCGCAGCGTTACATCCGCGCCGGGGACATTTACCAGGTGAATTTGTCGCAGCGGCTCACAACGCCGTGCAATTTTCCCGGCTGGGAGCTTTTTGAGAAATTGCGCGCCGTCTCCCCCGCGCCATTTTCGGCGTTTCTGGACTGTGGCGATTTCCAGATTGCCTCGTCCTCGCCGGAACAATTTCTGCGCATGAGCGGCTCGCACATCGTCACGCGCCCGATCAAGGGCACGCGCCCGCGCCACGCCGACCCGACGCGTGACGCGCAGCTCGCCTACGAACTCCAGACCAGCCCGAAGGAGCTTGCCGAACTGGTGATGATCACCGACCTGCTCCGAAATGATCTGGGCAAGGTCTGCGAATACGGTTCCGTGCAGACGCCGGAACTGGCGCGGCTGGAAAAATTCGCGCAGGTGCAGCACCTGGTTTCCACCGTCGAAGGCCGGTTGCGAAAAGACATGACGCATTTTGCCGCGTTCGGGTCATGTTTTCCCGGCGGCAGCATCACCGGCGCACCGAAATTCCGCGCGATGGAAATCATTGATGAGCTGGAACCCATTTCGCGCGGACCTTACTGCGGCGCGATTGGCTACCTCGGCTTCAACCGTGAGAGTCAATTGAGCATCGCCATCCGCACGGCAATTTGCAAAGACGGCCTCGCGCATTTCAACGTCGGCGCGGGCATCGTGGCGGATTCAAATCCCGACGCTGAATACGAAGAAACGCTCGCAAAAGCCGCTGGATTTATGGCAGCGTTGAATTTGGAAATGGGCGGCGTCCATGTCATGCTTTAACCATTCCAGCGCCCTGATTTCTACGAAACCGGAGGATCTGCCACCACCGGCACCGTCTGATAAGTGGCAGGTTGCGCGCCGTTTTCGAGGGTCAGATTTTCCGGCTGGTAAGAATCGGTATATTCCGAACGGATGACGACGCTGTTGCTCAAAAGGGAATTGTTCGCCACCGTTCTCGACCGCGGAAATCCCCACATCAGGCTCCATGATTCGTGGATTTGGTCGAGTGCATACTTGGCGTCGAGCGAGGCGTATTGCGCCCACACGCCATCGGCAATTTGCAGTCCCAGATTTTTCGCCTTGCCCAGCATCCAGCTTAAAGTGACGTCGGAAAGGCCCGTTTCCGGGTAGCCACCGCCAACGTCACAATGCACGCCGGCAAACCAGATCTGTTCAAGCACCTGGCCGGGCACCGGCGGCACCAGCGGCGCCCAGAGGGTCGGCGGAAATTCCTTCCGCCGCTCGTCAATGGACAGCGCGTGGTAAGCGTTCAAAACATCCGGGTGCAAGTTCGTGTCCAGAAAACCATAAACCAGCGGGTCCACATCGCCGATGAGCGCGGGGATTCCCAGCGAACCCACCGTGTCCCAAACGCCGACCATCGTGATCTTGGCATCAAACAACGCATACTTCGCGGTCAGAGCGGCCAGCAACGCGGCGCGCTGGTTCGGATCGCGGTTGCGGTAAGCTTGGAAGGCGGCATCGGTCAGATTGTTGTCGAACGCCGCCGTGGGCAAACCGCAGACCGCGATCATTCCCGCCAGGCTGCGCGCGGTGAAGGCGCCGCGGCTGAAGCCGAAAATAAAAATCTGATCGCCCTGCTCATACACGTGCGCGATTTTGGTGTAGCCGTCCTTGATTTTCTGGAAAAGCCCGTCGCCGAACGCGCCGCCCAGCAGTTTGTCAATGGGGTTTCCATCCGAGCCGACGCCGTCGTCGTAAAAGGCCATCTGATCGGATGCGATGGGGATGGCCTTGAACAGTTTATAAACGTTCGTGGCGTCTTGCGCGGAATCCCAGGTGCCGTCGGCACAGAATACAATTCGTTTGCTCATTTTATTTCCTTATTTAGGTGATTATATTTATTGTTACCTAATTGTCATTCACAGGCGCAGGAGTTGGATCAATCCAAAGTCTCCGCCGTTCAAAGTGTTTTGAGATATTCCAGCAGCGCCTGCTTTTCCGCGTCGGTCAAGTCGGTGCCATAAACGTGGCCTTGATTGCCGTTGCCGCGCACCGTCACGTCCACCCGCCAGCCGGCGCCGGCGGCTTGCGGTCCGCTGGAAACAAAGCCGACATTCACCGGATCATAAACATCGTAGCCGCGATAAAAAGTCACCGGCCGCCGGTCCGGCGGTTCGAGCAGGTCGCGCAACGTCGGCACGGAACCGTTGTGCAAATACGGCGCCCGCATCCAGAGGCCGTCGAGCGGCGCGGAACAGTAGCCGTTATTTTGAATCAGGTTCGGACGCGTGATGCCCAGACTTTTCACCGCCGCGTTCGCTTGATCCGCCGCCGCCTGCGTCCAGGTGGCCATGCGGTTGGTGTCCGTGCCAATCTCGGCGATGGGAATGACCTTGCAGGTGCGCGGCGCGCCGACATCGTGGCAATCGGCGCAGAGGCGGACGTAAATGGGTTTGCCTTTCGCGGCAAGCTCCGCGTCCACCGCGAAGGGATATTTCGGCGGCGGCACGGTGTTCAAGAAATTTTCGAGAGCCGCCATGCGTTTTAAAAACCACGCGCGGCGTTCGAGTTTCCAATCCAGCAAATCAAGCGGATAGGTGAGCTTGCTGGTTTTGTCCGGCGCGGCGCCGAGGCCGAGCGCGGAATCAATCAGCACCGAACGCACGGCGGGAGTTTCGCCGCACCAGTTGAGCAGATTGTTCGTGCCCTGACGCGCCTGCAAATTCCAGTTGCTCGGGAAGTCAGCCTGACCGACCGAGTTGTCCACCGGTTGCGACGTCATGAAATATTTCGTGAGATTCATCGGGTCGTCGCGGCCTTGCCCCCAATCCGGCCAGTTGGGACGGTTCATCCAGGTGAACTGTGTTTGTTGACGTTGCAGCGCGCTCCGCGTCATCGGAATGAGAACGAACCGATAAATCTGGCGGTCAATGAAGGAGAGTTTGGTTTCGCGCTGAATTTCCGTCAGCAGCACGCTGGAATTGAAGCGCGAATCCTGCGCCGCGCTCATCAGGAAACGCAGCATGGCCTGGATGTTGACGGTGTTCGCGGGCGCGGCGACCACGATGTGCGGCGCCTCGCCGTCCTGGCTCCGCCAGGTGCCGGTGTGACAGACGGCGCAATTGTTGGCCACGCGCGGAAAGCCGATGACCTGCTTGGTGAAACCAACCGGCATTTCCTTGCCTTCCTCCCAGACAAGGCCGAAGGATTTGTAGCCGCCGGGACCGGGCATCAGGTCGGGAAAAACGCGCGGCAGCACCACCCAGATCCAGTATGGCATCCCGCGGCTGAATTCCGCGCCGATGGAACCGTATTTGAAACGCTCGCCTTCATCCGCCCATTTTGGCTCCGGTTCGGTGCGCAGAAATTTATACCAGCCGAACCAGGCCATCGCAATGCCGAGCAGCAACAGCACGAACAGCATCTTGAATATTTTTCGTTTGGTTCTGGAACTCATAATCGCCTCCTAAAATGTTTTCAGAAATTCCACGACCGCGTCCTTGTCCTCGGCGCTCAAATTGGTGCCGTATTCCCCGCCTTCGTGGCCGGCGTTGCCGTTGCCCGGCAGCCGCGTGTCATACAGGAAATATTTGCGGCCATTTTCATCCGGCACGTCCGAAATGAAACCCACCCGCGCGCGGTCAATCACATCGTAGCCGCGATAAAACTCCACGCGCCGGTTCGCCGCCGGTTCGAGCAGTTCGCGCAGCGTCGGCACGGAGCCGTTGTGCAGATACGGCCCGCGCAGCCAGATGCCGTCGAGCGGCTGGTTCGCGTAGCCAAACGTTTTCCGGAAATGCGAGAAGCGCTCCGCGGGATAGGCGGCATAAAGCAGACCCTGATTGGCGCACAATTGCTCGGTGTAAGAATCCAGCCGATGGCGGTCAGTCTGAATTTTTTCGATCGGCGTCACCTGGCCAACCAATTCGCCGGTGAAGTCGCTGCCGCTTTTGCCGTGGCAGCGCGCGCAATAATCCGCGTAAACTTTTTCGCCGCGCGCGGCCTTGGCGGAATCAATTCCATACGGCCACGGCGGCGGCGTGTTCGTCCAGATAAAATCCTTCATGCGCTGGAGCGACGCGCGGTCGAGCGTCGGCGGGGTCGCGCCGGTGCCATAGGCGGCGCTGCGGTTGCGCTCGTCCACGGAATTATTATTGCCGTCCCAGTGCAGCGACATGCCCTCGCGTTTGGACTGGTTCCAGATGGACGGCAGATCGCAATTGCCGACCCACTCGTTGGTGGGCAGATCATCCATGCGGAAATTCAGCAGCACCTTCGGCGGATTGAACGTGTCCACGCGGCCGGGGCCGGTGTCCGGTTCGCGGTCCATGAAGCTGAACCGCTGCGCCAGCGTGATCAATTGCTGCCGCGCGAGGTCCACGGCGTAGTAGCGGAAGATCAGACGATTCAGCAAATCGTCACTTTTACGCTCGGCCATTTCATCCACGAGCCGCGACGAATAAAAATCCTCATCGCGCGCGCACGCGAACAGAAAACGCTCGAACGCCTGCAAATCCAGGTTGTTCGCCGGCATCCCGACGATGATGCGGCGCGGGCTGTCCGGCGTGTCGCGCACGGTGCCGGTGTGGCAGACGGCGCAGTTGAGAAACACGCGGTTCACGCCCTGATAGTTGCGCTCCGAGACGCCGATGGGAAAGGCGCGGTTCGTTTCGTAAATGAAGCCGAGCGATTCATAGCCTTTTCCCGGAAGATATTTTTGAAACAAATCAGGAAGAATATTCCACAGCGCCACGGGAATGCCCGCCGTGCGCTCGCCGCCCGTCGAGCCGTATTTGAAATGCTCCCCGGCGTCGGCATAATCCACCGGCTGGTCGCGGTTGAGCCGGATCAGCAGGTAAATTCCGACCACCACCAGGACCAAAAACACGACCCGGCAACGCCGGCAACATTTTCGGCATTCGTGGTTCATAAATTTCCCCGCGGGCCGGCCCGTGCCTATTGCGGAAACTTGAGCGCAAAATCAATCAGCTTCGTTTTGCCCCAATAAACGATGCCGAGATAAACGCCGTCGCCGACCTGCCGGATTTCGTCGCGGATATAGTGCGCGATCAGCGACGTTTCGGAATAATCCAGCACGATGCACTCGTTGCCGTCGAACCAGCTTGCGCCTTTATAGACCTTGGCGATGATGGCCTTCAGGCCGACCGGCAGAATTTTATTCCGCAGCTCGCCGGCGCCGGCGTCAAACACCTTGCCCTGCCAGGCGAACAGGTGGATTAATTTGGCGGCGACGCCTTCCAGTTCCGTGCCGGGCGCGATGATGGCGGTGCCCTGGGCTTCGCCGTTGGGAATCGGGCCGGCGGGACTTTGTCTGAACAAATCATCCAACTGCGCCTGCGTCATCTGCATCAAGTCAGGTATGTCAACGGCCATAATTTTCCTTTTCGTTTGGTTCGCGCGCCCGGACGCGAACGGTTTGGTTGGGCAGCCCGCGCTAGAGCGTTTTCAAAAACTCAATCAGCGCCAGCTTGTCGGCATCGGGCAGTTCAGTGCCGAAATAATGTCCGCGATCTTCGATCAGGTCGGGGCATTTGCTGACCTCGAAAAGCTCCGGCGCGACTTCCGTCCGGAGCAATTCGTCCGTGGCGGCGGCATCAAGATGCTCCGTTTTGATTTTCACGAACGCCGCTTTGATCTTCAGACACAGCGCCAGCAATTTCGCCGGATCGGTGTCGGGAACAATGTTGGCCAGCAGATTGATCGGTGTGCCTTCGGGAATGGGGCCGAGGCGGAAATAGCCGTCCGGATCGGCGTAGGGCTTGAGCAACGCGCTCAACGCCGGGGGCAGCGCGGCCAGTTGCACCTGGAGATTGCATTCCTGGGTTGTGCGCCAGATGGAATTCGTGCCGAGCCGTTTTTCCGGCCAGAGCAATTTCGTGATCGCGTCGTTGAAGGCTTCCATCCGGCCCGGCACCGAGGGATCGCCGGTGAATTTTCCCAGCGCGTTGTTATGGAGCAGTGGCGCGGAGGACCAGACGCTGATCAAGGACGCGGTGCGGATGTAACCCGGCCCGCCGCCTTCGACGGTGAATTTCTGCGTCTGACCGGTGTAGGGATTCCAGACATCAATGTCGCCGACGGACGGAAGTTCCTTGTAAGTTTCAGACGAGAAGTTGGCCCAGATGTGGCCGCGCTTGGCGTTGGTGCCCAGGGCGCGCGAGGCGTTGCTCTGGATCTTGGTGATCGGATACCGGCGGTCGTCCGAGAAGAAATTATTGTCGCGGAAATCCGGTTTGAGCACTTCGGCGCGAAACCATTCGTCCTCATTCGCCCCGGCGGGCGGCTGCTTGCTGGAATGACAGGTGGCGCAATTTTCCGCGAACACGATTTTGCCGCGCGTCATCACCGCGTCGTCTTTCGTGATGTAGTCCTTGCCGCCCGGCGCGTCTTCGAGCCGGTAGGATTTCAGCCGCATGAAAAACCTGGCGACATTCATGAATTTGGTCTGGGTGGCGAGCCAGTAGACGGAATTTTCCTGCGCCATTTTGATGCTGAAGGGTTTTTGCGGCGTCAGCCCGATGAGCGCGTTGTGCTGCTGTAGAAAATGCTGCGAGTAGCTGCCGATGTTGACATAGACGCGCAATGTCGCGCCGGGCACGCCGACGGAATCCGCGCCGTCTTTGAGGACGTGCGGGACCGGCATCAAATTGGTGGTAATGGTGGGCAATAACAGGGTTTCACCGCCCAATTTTTCGGTCTCGCCTTCCGCCATGCGTTCACCGAGCAGGAAAATCGGATTGATCGCGTTTGGGTTGTTGATGTTGTCGGTGGCGATGCGCGATGTGTCGGAGGTTCCCGGCGGCTGCATTTTGAGCATTTCCCAGAAGAACCCGCCGGACTTGACGTTGTGGGCAAAGACGGGACCTTCGCGGATATATTGATTGCCAATCGCGGACGCGAGGTTCTCCCATTTCGGATTTTCCGGATCATCCGGCGGCTTGCAGGGATCAAAGGCGATGTGGCAGGCGCCGCAGGAAATGCCAACCTTGTAAGGCCGCACCAGCTTGGGATTGGCCGCATAATCCGGATCGTTGTAATAGCGTTTGGCATCCCAGTTATTCACCGCGTCGCCGGTAAAATCGGGATTTTCAAAAAGGCGGAAGCCCATGATGCCGGTGGGATGGCCATAAACTTTCGGGTCTATGCCCGCCGGTTCGCCCGCGCCCGCCACCGGCTCGTCAATCCACAAACCATATTGATCCGGTTTGGCCGCCGGCCGGAAACCCGGCTCATTGATGAGGCCCATGGCCACAAACCGGTTTGGGCGATTGCGTGAATCAATCGTCTTGAGCAGGTCAATCAGCCCGTAGCTTTCGCGCGACATGCGTTCCCAGAATTGTTCGTCGCCGGCGCACCAGAGGTTCCACGTGTTGCGGCCCTTGATTTCATCCGGGGTGAGTTCGATGCCGCCGTCCATCGGCTTGAAAACGTCCGCGGCCAGTTCGGGAAAATCCTCCGGGCGGCGGCCGCCGGCATTGTCCACCGGCTTTGGCTCCAGCATTTTACAGCCGCCAGCAAAACTAATGACAGTCAATACGGTCGCTACTGTTAATTGACGGCACGTCATTTTCATAGTTGTTCCCGAATGTTTTGTGACCCACCACCTTGGAAAACAGCACACGCCAAGTTGTGCCCTTGAGGATGCTATTAACACAGAACACGCGGGGGTGCAACATTATTTCGCAATTCTCGTCCGCCAAGTTGACTCGTGGCCGCGTGTTTTCGGCTGGATTATACCGTCTATGAATAATGTTAAAGTCACAGCCACCAGCAGACGATCCCGCGTTTGGAGAGATGCATTCCAGCTCCTCACCGGCTGCAAGCCGAGTTGCCCGGCTCCAGCCAAATCCCCGGCGGCCTCGAATTGAAAGTCTTCCGGCGAAGACGATTGACAGAAAAATGTAAATGTGAGAAAAACGGTTGCACCGGATCGCTCGCTTGGGTTCGGAAAGGCAAAGGACGGCGTATGGAGGTTCATCCACAAAATAAGTTGTTGCAAGGCGGGGGAGATTGCACGGTGTCCACCACGCGCGGATGCTTGCCTTTTTCGGGCCGGGTTCCCGCCGCCATGGCTGAATTTCCATCAAAATCTTTTATCACTCCGGCGGAATACCTTTTTCTCCTCCAAATTGAACATCCGTTTTAGTGCCGGTTAAAACCGCGCGTGCCATTTGCAGAAAACAACAAAAACAACAAAAACAAACCATGAGCACAAAATCAAAACCAAACCTCACCAAACATAAAACCGGTTACTACGGCTGGATGCCGGACCTGCCGGATCATCGCGACCATCAGTTCGCCGCGCCGCTGCTCAAGCTCGGCCCGCTGCCGGCCAAGGTTGACCTGCGCAAGCAATGCCCCGCGGTTTATGACCAGGGACAAATCGGATCCTGCACGGCCAACGCCATCGCCGGGGCCATTGAGTTTGACCGGCTCAAACAAAAGCTGCCGGACTTCACACCGTCGCGGTTGTTTATTTATTACAACGAACGGAGCATGGAAAACACGGTGGCCACGGACAGTGGCGCGCAGATTCGTGACGGCGTAAAAAGCGTCAACCAACTTGGCGTCTGCCCGGAAACCGAATGGACTTACGTCGCCACGCCCGCCAACCCGAACACAAATCTCTGGCCGCCCGGCGCGAAGCCGGCGGAAAAACCGACGCCGAATTGTTATACCGACGCGTTGCAGCACAAGGCCGTCACCTATGAAAGCGTCTCGCGCGATCTTGCGCAGTTCAGGGGCTGCCTGGCGGCGGGCTATCCGTTTGTGCTGGGCTTCACGGTTTATTCCGCGTTTGAAAGCCCGCAAGTCGCCCAGACCGGCGTATTGAACCTGCCCACGTCGTCGGAGCAAGTTTTGGGCGGTCACGCCGTCATGGCCGTGGGTTACGATGACACGGCCCAACGGTTCATCATCCGCAACTCGTGGGGGACGGGCTGGGGCATGAAAGGTTACTTCACGATGCCTTACGCCTATCTGCTCTCGCAAAAATTATCGAGCGATTTCTGGACGATTCGCGTCGTGGAATAGGCGCAGTTGTCTTATCGCAGGCCGCCCGGGGAAATTCGGGCGGTCTTTTTTTCAAAGCTGTCCGAAAGGAGGAATGAGCCAACCGGCCGGTCAATTCAGACGTCCTTCGCCATTGGGAGCCACCAGTCCATGAAGAGCAGGGTGGAGATCGTCTCGTAGATGATGACCGTGGCCCAGGTGATTCCCGCCCATAAAAGCGGTTCCTCCACCGGCAGCCCGCAAAAGCCGTTGATGAACAATCCCAGCATGGGCCGCGGTTGGAAACCCCACCATTGATACGGCACGGCGATGGCGGCCTCCCAAAACATGCTGACGAGCAGGATAAACACAAAGCCCAGACTGAACGCGCGCCAGTTGATAAAGGGACGCGCGACGGGAAAAAACAGGATGCTGGGCGTGAGCGCCACCAGCGTCAGAAACAGGAAGTAGCCCGGAAAGCCGTCGTGATCGGAATGCGGGCCGAATTTTTTGTAAAGCAACCCCAGAGAAAAAACGAGGACCGCAAAAATAACCGAGGCCGGGTGAAACGAAATGACTTCGCGAAACCGGGTGGTCCGGCGCGGCGCGTCATCAACATTATACGCGGCGAACCAAAACTCGTCGCCCCAGACATAAAGCAGCAGGACGGCCAGCGCGCCGAAAACGTAAAACCCAATTTCTTCAATGGGAATCATCTTATGCCAGCCGTCCGCGAACGAGTATCCATAGAAGTGGATCCCCAGAACGGCGTCCTGGTTCGGGAAGGTGAAGAAGCTCAACCCAAAGAACACGTCCAGCAAAATGCCGCCGCTGGCGACGATGAAGGTGGTGATCCAAAATGCCCGGTTCTGAATCCGGCTCTCATGCCGGCGGACCAGCCAGCCGGCGAGCACCGCGACCGGCACAATAAACAGCGAGAGACTCCAGGTATATCCGTGGTGAGTGGGGTTGGCTTGCAAGTCGCCGACCAGCGGACGCGGTTGAGCGACGGTCATGAGCGTGAGAATGAACGGCGTGGTGAACGCCGCCGCCATGCCGATCAAGACGAGGTAATCGCTGGACAATCGTTTCTTTGGCATAGGATTGTTGCCCGGAAATTCCTCAAGAGCGCGGTTTGGATTTTAACTATTGCCCGGTCCGCGCTTGATAAACATCTGTAGCAAGCCTTCGAGAAAGGTAAAGAAGACATCCACCGCATAGCCGACAAGAAATGCGACGGCGAACGGTGTAACGTTGATGCCCTGCGTGACATTGTTGAACTGGCCGACGACCAAACCGCCGATGCCGGCAATCAGAAGCCGGGCGATCGGCTTCTCGCCGGCGACCAGGGTGCGATTTTTGGACTGTTGCTCATACGAACGCAGCAAATACGCGACTGCCCCCAGCAAGGCATACAAGACGGGAAGAATGCTGATGGCGATGGCGCCGTAATAAACCGTTGTCTTCTCCACCAGTTGGTTTCCATAACTTCTTACTTGCTGATACTCCGCGACCTTGTCCGTCAGCTCCTGGGAAAGCCGGACGTTCAACCCGGGCGTGAGTTCGAGGGTCATCCGGTTCGTCGCGCTTTCGGCATAATGATACTGTTCAAAATTAAACAGGCAGTGCTTTAACTGTCTGGCGTAGCCGTCAATTTCGCGCATGCTGGCCGCAAATTGCTGCAGGTCACTGATGACATCCTTGTCCGAAAGCCCGGCCGGAATTCCGGCCGGTCCAAACCAGACCTGGTCTTGCCAGGGAATGCCCGCGTTGTTGGTTTCAGCCATCGCGTAGGTTTGCGGCTGGTTGGTTGGGGACGGCGGCGGGCCAAGTTCAGTCCGCAATTTGGCGGCCAGGCCATTGGCGGTCTCGATGTTTGTCGAAATCTTATCCGAGATGCTTTTGCTGACAAAAGTAAGCAAAGAAAAGACCACGATGACGCAGCCAACGAACATGGCAATCGGCGCCAAAAAGGGAATTTCTGTTTTGTCGGATTCATTTGGGTTTGCCCAGGCCCGCAAACTTTCCACCGTCACGGGCCGGACATTCACGGCCAGCGTGGTGAGCGCGGTGAGAAGATTGGCCGCCACCGGCTCTGGGATGCCGCCGCCGTCGCTGGCAATCCTGGCCTTGAGAACGTCATCGCGGACCTGGCCGTCAACCTTGATCCCGACTTCGGCGGCATAACCCAGCAGCAGTTCCGCCTCCGCAAGTTTGTCTGCCAGATACTTGGCCGACACGAAGGGCCAAGCGGCGCTCCCGGTGGCGGAGGCGGCCGCCGTTGGAGCGGTCGGCGCAGCCACGGGATTCTGCGGTGGCGGGCTGCCGGCCGGCTGATTCCATGCGGGGTTGGTTGAGTCGGTGGATTCATTCGGTGTTTCTTCCATAACTTTGCTCCTTGTTATAATTTATCCGAAACTTTAGCTTGCGGCAAAATGACTCCGGGCCGCATCCATGCAAACAGCAAGGATGAAGGAACGGCTCTTCAGAAACGGGGGCAAACCTCATGGGTGCATTCCAACCACAGACCGCGCGGATTGCAAGAATATTATCAAATGGTCATCTCGGGCCTCGATCATTAAAAGGTGATTGCTGTTGTTTGATGAGAGGAGTAAGTCATGGGCGAGGACAGTGACGCAGATAAAATTATGGGAGCATCCTGAAACTCCCCCCGGTCGGGTCGGAAAGGAGAAAGGCGGCGGGGATAGGAAACACGGGCGCGGCTTTCGGGCCGCGCCTTTTTTGCGTGGCGTGGAATGGACATGGGGCAAACAGCACCCGGCTCGCGGGGACGCTCGCTCCACTTTTGGGGTGGCGGGGAATTGCTGCGGGGGCAAATGCAGGGCAGGAAAGTGTGGACTTGGGCAGCCGGCGAAAATAGCTTGAGGCCATGCGACCGCTGGACATTCAGACGATTGGCTGCGAACTGGCCATCAAATGGGACGATGGCACGGAAAGCTTCATTCCACTGGAAACGTTGCGCCGCGCGTGTCCGTGCGCCGGCTGCAAGGGCGAGACGGACATCATGGGCAACATTTATAAAAATCCCGAACAGCCGCTGATGCCAAAGGCGTTTGAATTGATTCGCTTCATCACCGTGGGCGGCTATGCGATTCAGCCGGTCTGGGCGGACGGGCACGCGACGGGGATTTACTCCTTCGATTATCTCCGGCGGATTGCCGGATAGAAAAACGGCGCGCTCCGAAGAACGCGCCGGTTCTTTCAGGGTTGAGCCGCGGCAGAATGCGCGCAGCCCACGACAATTGTCACGGCAAAATCAGCACGCGATAAAACTTTGCCGCGCCGGAAGGATTGTCGTCAAATTCCATGTTGGCACCGGTGCCGGTGACAATGGTGTTGGTGGTCCAGTTGCCGGGGAACAGGCTCGCGGAACTCAAGATGGCATATTGCTTGCCACTGACCGTCGGCCAGTAAATGCCCATGTTCGCGCCGGGAGCGGGTGTCGTGGTGGAATTCAGGCTCGGAAAATCGTTGGGCGTGTTGGGGTCAACTCCGGCAACATATTTCATCCAGTTGTTGATGCCGTCGCCTGACGGGCAGGCGTTGGAAACGGAGAGCTGATTGTAAATGGTTCCGAACCAGCGCAGGCGCCAGGCATCCGGGATGCCGTCGTTATACGAGGAGGTGTTGCGGCTGGACAAGGTGATCAAGCCGGTCAGGGTCTGTTTCGGGAACGAGGCGACGCCGTTGGGCGAGGCGGAAGCGTGATCGAAATGGACGGCGTAAGCGGACAAGCCCGTTGTGTTTGCCGGTATGGTGACGGTCAACGTGCCAAGGGTGACGGCGCCCGTTACGCCGGCGTTGGTGCTGTTGAGCCAGACGGCGGCGTAATTGCCGGCGCCCTTGGATTCGGTGATATACGGCGCGCCCAGCGGCGCGGCCTGGGTGAATTGAACCGGAGTCGTGAGCACCGGCGAACCATCCAACGGCTCCACCGTGAGATTGAGCATCAGCACGCGGAGCGGATAACCGCCGAAGACCGTGGCATTGATCGGGATTTGCACCACCTGGCCGGCGGAACCCTGAATGTCGCCCGCGCTAAAATTAACCTGCGGCGGAACGGTGGCAGACGTCACCGCCTTCGTTGGCGCCGTGCCGGTCTTGGCGGCCTTGGCGGCAACATTGGGAGCGCCGGTGTCCGCCACACGCTGGCCATTGTTCCAAAAACGCCGATACCACGTCAGACTCGGATCCAGCGAGCGCCGGAAAGTGACATACACATCGCACACATCCAGCACACCGTCGCCAAAGGCAACCTGATTGATCGTTGTGTCGTTGCCATTAAACAAATCGTCTATGCTGTAACTTCCCGTGTAAGCTCCCGCATTGGTATAATAACCAAAATTCGCATCCGCCGCATTCCCATCCAACACCCCGATATTGCCGCAGGAATCCATCGCATCAAACAAATCCGAATCGGATGGAAACCCGCCTCCTCCGCCATAAACCGCAAACCCAAAAACCTGCTCCACATCGGCATTCACAATGTTGGTGGACCCGAAGTCGCCCGCATTAAACCAGCGGAAGGGATATACACTGCCCGCGATGTATTTGCGCTGGCCGACCGTGACATTTTCCAGGGCGCTCACCGCATAGCCGTTCACGTTGACACCATTGGTCGGCGAGGCAATCAACACACTGGAACCGGGCGCGCCGATGCCGTCGGACGTGGCCGACGCGCGGCCAATCTGGATTTGATACGACTGGCCGTTGGTGGCCGCGCCCGGAACTTGAAAGGCGAACCCGCCCAGAATCACCTTACCCGCGCTCTGATCAAACACATCATTGAGCGCCGCAGAGTATTTGATCAAATCCTGGGTCGTGGTGTCGTAGAGGTTCGTTGACAGGATTTCTTCCATCCAGCCCACGCCCAGGAGATTTTTGGAGCCATTGGTAAAGACCAGGTTTTGGAACCAGTTTCCATCCCACAGGATGGGATTGGGCACCGACGACGGCGGCGGGTTGGTGCCAGAGCCGACAAACATGTAAGGCGGAATCGGGTAATAAACGCCCTTGATCAAATTTAATAACATGGACTTGAATTCCAACGCGCCACTGGCAATCGCCGGGCCGGGATTGGACCCCGCATTGGTCGCAGTGAGATTAAACTGCAAACTATACATGGTGGCGCCCGACAGCGGACTCAAGGTGACCGGCGCATAAAATATCTGGCCGGGCGATGCGACAAAGTCGCTGGACGCCTCCTGCGAACCGCCAAAACCGAAACTAATGATGTTGGCCAGATAGTTCGACACCGAGAACGTGGTGCTGACCACCGCGCTGTTCTGATAATTCGGGCGGATGGCCACGACTTGAAACAAGGTGTTGGTGACAATGGAAAATCCGACGGTCCAATAATTGGTCGGCGTGGGCACCGTGCCCAGATCAACCCCGTTGGTGGCGGACGGCGTGGAACCATCAATCGTGTAGTAAAGATGGGAGTTGGCGGTGATATCGCTGATGGCGAACTGCGCTGCGTTGTTGCCAATGATGGTGGGATTGCCGGTGATGAACTCAAAAGTGGCTTGAACCACGGCGCTGTTGGGCCGGTTGGTTTCCGTCCCAATCGCTTCAATGGTAAAATCAGGAGCGATTTGTGGAACAATGTAAGGTGACAGACCGGCGAGAGAAGGAATGCCGTCCTGATAATCCGACAAGACCGAAGCAGAATTAGTGGTCGGCGTCGTTCCGTTATAAGTATAATACGTGCCGCTGCCGGGAGTTCCTTTGATCACGATGGTCGCATCATTGTAAAATTGATAGGACGACACCGGATGAAATACCGAGGTGTATTGAATGGGTGTGGATGTGGCTGGAAAATCCACATAGCCAATTTGCGGATCAGGCACCGGCGGCAGGGGCGGCATGGCGCTGACTTCAGCGGAGTTTACGGGATTTTCACCTCCGGCGTTGACGGCGGAAACGACATAGTAATAAGTCGTTCCGTTGGCCACGCTGGTGTCGTTGTAGCTTGTGGAGGCCGCGCTGCCGATGGTCGCGTAAGGCCCGCCGTGGGAGGGAGAGCGTTTTACGTTGTAGCTGGTTGCGCCGGCGGACATTGACCAGGCCAGACTAACCAGCCCGTAGTTCGTTGCGGTTACGGTCAGGTTGACGGGCGTGGGAGAAAACAGCGGTGTGGCGCTGACTTCAGCCGAGTTCTGGCCTTCGCCGCCGGTGTTCAGGGCAGAAACAACATAGTAATTGATCGTCCCGTCGAGCAGGTTCGTATCCGCGTAACTCGTGACGGTCGTGCTGGCAACGGTGGTTTCGCCGCCGCTGGATGGGGAGCGTTTTACGTTGTAATTCGTCGCGCCAGAACTCGCCATCCACGTCAAATAGACTTGTCCATAGCCCGCAGTCGCGGCCGGTCCTTGCGGCGGCGGCGGCGGCCAGGGCGGCGGCAATTGGATATTGGGTCCGGTTACTTTGCGGATGATGTGATAATAATCTTCGGATGTATAAACCGTGCCGTCCGGCCCGATGGTCACGCCGAAGGGCATTCGCGCCTGCACATTGCCCGTCCCGCCATCAGGCTCCCAAACCGCGCCGTCCGACCAACCCGGAATCGCCGTTCCGCCGGTCGGAGTTTTGCCAGTCCACCAATAATTTGAGGAGACACCATACAAATTGGTGGTGATGCCGGAGGCGGTCACAACTTTGACGCGATCGTTGCCGAAGTCAGCGACGATCAGGCTGCCATCACCCGCCTCGGCCAGGCCGGAGGGCTGGAAAAATTTGGCGCTGGGGTTGAAAACACCCTGGTTGCGATTGCCGGTGCCATCGCCCACACCATTGAATCCGGCATTGGTCGTGACAGCGCCGTTGGTGGGATTAATCAGATAAATGCCATTGCGTCCGGAGTCGCAAACGGCGAGCCAGCCGGCGCTGGTCCCGCTTCTTTTCACAACCATGCCTTGCAGCAACGTGCCGGCATTGGTGATGGTGACGACGACATTGCTCACGCCCGCCGGTGTGATCTTGAACACGGTGTTGCTGGCAGTCACATAAATATCGCCAGCGGTGTCCAGCGCGATGGCGCTGGCGTTGGTCAGCCGGGTCATATTGGTGGCGAGCAAATCGCCGAAATAATCGAACTCCACCACCGTTCCGTTGGCGCCCTTGCCGCGATTGAGGACGAAGACATCGCCCAAAGCATCCACCGCCACGCCAACCGGCTGTGAAATCAAATTGGTCGGGACGTAAGGTGGATAGGGAGCGAATGTGTAAGTTTCGCTCGGGTTGGCGGGGTCGGAGAGATCCACCAGGCGAATGGCATTGTTGTCCCGGTCCGCCACATAAAGAAAATCCTGGAAACTGTCAAACGCGAGGCCGGAAGGTGTGTGGAATTGCGAATCAAGAGTTCCATAGACACTATTGGAAGAACCAAAGTTGCTGCCCGGATCGTAAGCTTGCGGGCCGCCGCCCAAAGTGGTGACGGAGGTTTGCGTTTTTGACGATTGCGCCCGGAGACTGGGGGCGCCCAGCAAGAGCGCGGCCATTGCCAGAAGGCCCAGCCAGCGAGCCGCGATGTTTCCCGATCCGACGCGCCGCAAAGTTGCAGTTTTCATAAAATGACCTGGTTGGTGTGTTTAAATCCACGCTAAATCATCCGGTTCACAATCCCCTTCAAGGCGCGAACCCCGCGTTGCCGGTGGCTGGGGCCTGGGCTGGGGCCTGGGTTATGCCAACTTCGTTCGTGGATAGGGGATTGCTCCAGTCGCCGCGGGGCTGGGAACTATCCATCCAAGTGTGCATATTCATCGGATCTTGCATGGTTCGTGGCTGGCTGTTGAGGAAATCGCTGCTCGCCGACTTGAAGTCCGTGTTCTGAACGATGGTCGGCGTGATGAAGATCAGGAGATTGTCTTTTTGCATGCTTTTCTTTTCACTGCGAAAGGCGAGGCCGAGAACCGGGATGTCGCCCAAAATGGGAACCTTGGTGTATGAGGCGTTGGGATTGTCCTGCACCAGACCGCCCATGACCAGCGTGTGCGCGTTGGGAATGAGGACCTGGGTCTCGATATGGCGGGATTCAAATATGTCAGGCGTGTAAGTCTGGCCGCCGGAAGAGATGGTTTGCTGGCCGGCGAAACTCGACACGTCCGGGACAACCTTGAGCCAGATGAAATCGTTGGCGGTAATGCGCGGCGTCACCTGCAAGATGGTTCCAACGTTGGAGTAGGTGATGGACGAGCCTCCCGTGGTGTTTGCCGTGCTGGCGGTGACATTGACGATGGGATAACCGGTGATGACGGAAATGGTTGCGGTCTCGTTGTCCAAGGTGACAAGCCGCGGGGTGGAGACCACCTGCGCCTCGGAGGATTGATTCAGGAACGAGAGGACGGCTTTGACGCCGTCGGCGCTAAGAAACCCGATGTCCGGGGTCAGTCCGCTGGCGGTGTTGAGCGAAAGGCCGCCGGGCAAAAGTGAATTTTGCGGCTCGCTGAGCAAGGTGGTGAGGGTGCTCGAACCCGGGGAGCTGGTGGTGGCCGAAGTGGTGGTGGCTCCACTCGGCGAAGTCCCGGACGCTGTCGTCACGGGTGCGCCTGGGAGTGTGGTTTGTGATGAGGAAGGGGCAACCGCGTTTAACACGCCGTTGCCAAAGGAAACATTCTGGGCCTGCAAGGTGCCGGACCAGTCAACGCCTTTGGACGTGCTGGGGTTGCTGGACAGTTCAACCAGCTTGGTTTCAATCAGCACCTCGCGGTCGGCCTTGTCGAGCTGATCCACCAGCGTGTCCACATCCGTCTGTTCCTGTTCCGTGGCGACCACGACCAACTGGCTGGTGCGGACATCCGCCACCACCCGGTCGCGTTTGTCATCCGACAAAAGGCCCACCACGGAGCTCATCATGTTGGAAGTGCTGGCGTATTTGAGCTGGATGACGCGGGTGACCAGCGGCGGCAGCGCGTTGGGTTCCTTGGTCGTGATCCGGTCAATCCCCGTCTTCGGGTTTTCGATGAGTTGCAAACCGTAGTTGTCCAGCAGCGCCATGAGCGCCTGCCGGGCCGTGACGTTTTCCCAGCGAACGGACAGGGTGGGTTCGGGTTTGGGCTGCCCGTTTTGATCCGGCTGTCCGTAACCGATTTTGGGGTCGAGCAAATAATTGATGTCCGCCTTTCGCGCCAGGGCTTCAATGGCGGCAGTGATCGAGGCATCCGAAAATTGAATCGGCAACACCTCGGCCACCGCATTGGCGGCGGCAACCGGCTGGCCGTTCGTGCCGGCGGGAAGCTGCGAATCTGCCGGGCCGGCCACGGCGGTCGCATTGCCTTCAACCGCGGCGCCGGTGGTCCCGCTGGCAACGGCTGTGGTGGCATCAGCGATGGCGTTGGTTTGGCACCAAGCGGTCTGGTGCAGGACAATTCCTGCCAGCAAGGTGACGACAAGTAACTTGGTCTTATTCATGGTATGATTCCTATTTGTTCCCAAGCGGGGCTTGAGGCTGTGGGCTGTGGACTTTTTCATGGGACTAAAGTTAAGGTGGCGCTTGTGCCGTTGGCTTCGACGGTCGCGGTCAGGGCGCTCGGATTGATGGCCACGCAACGGATGTGCAGCCGCTGGCCGTTTTTGGTGATCACGTCTCCCTCTTCGCCCGGCGCAAAGGTGTGGTTGTTGATCAGGGCAATCACTTGAGGCGGGGTTCCCAATATGGATTTCAATACCAGTTCGGTCGCCGACGGGCCGCGGCTGGGTTTTGGGGTTTTGCTCTCTTGGAGCCGCGTGCTGTCGGGAAAAAACGGGTCGCGCCCCTTTGAGGTGCTGTTGGGATTCGGATAGTCGAAGGCGGATTGCTGAATTTCCGGTCCGGCGTTTTGTGACGCCGGCCCGCCGTGCTCGCGCACTGTCGCGGCAGGCGCGGCGGGCAGTGTCAGCGGGCCTGCTGCCAGCAGCAAAATTAGTCCAAAGTCCAAGGCTAGTCCAAAGTCCAAAGTCCAAAGTCTAAAGCCCGACCTTGGACTTTGGACTTTGGACTTTGGACTAATAGAAGCGGATGGTTGGTTAAATGGATTGATGGATGGCTGCAACCCAATAATCCACTCATCCATCACTCCACAAATCCGTGTGTGTCCTTTTATTTTCATAAGCGTTTCAGGTTGTTAGCTTTGTGGTCCGCTCGGTTTTACCAGGGCGATGATGTCCATTCTGAATGCCAGTTTTTCGCTGTCGTCGCCAGCGGCTCCGGCGGGATTGAGGGTCAGATTCACGATCCGCGCATGGGGATAGGTGTTTTCAAAATCGGCTATGAATTTGCCCAAGTCTTGGTAATAAGCCGTGCCGCCGACGGTGACCTTGAGTTGCTTGTAGGGAAATTTCGGCAGCAAATCCACTTCGCCCATCGTTAACTGGCTGGTGACCGAAGCGTCCACTTTGTAATGCTCCTTGAAATCCCGAATCTTTTCATAAATCCACAGGGCGGGATCGCCGGTGACCATGTCGCCCTCGGCCTGGGCAAGCGTATCACTTGCGTCCACTAACTGGTTGGAGACGGTGTCGGCGGTTTTGATGGTGTCTTGTTTGGATTTCAGATCGTTGCGGGCGGTATTGGTATCCTCTTTGATTTTTGAAATTACGTCATACTGTGGAAGAATCAGACCATAGATGATCATGGCCAGCAGGATCAGTGTGCCCATGCCCACCAAGATGAGCTGGTCGCGTTTCGCTTTGGGAAGTTTATTCATCGGGTCACCTCGGGATAGCGGCAGTCGAGTGTGAAGGTCACATACGGCTTGCCGGTGCCGGTTTGCGGCGCGGAGGGGGGATTGGCTAGTTGCACCCCGTTGGTTTTGTCCAGCATGGACTCGAAGTAAGCCTGGGTGGCGATGGCTTCTTTGAACTTGTTGACCTGGCCGCCCGGATTCGGGCTGAAGTCCTGGGCATCCAGATGCACAACGGTTTTTTCCTTGATGGTGGCCGGGTGGCCGGCGATCACGCTGTCGCCATTGGTTTGCGCGGCGGTGGCCTCTTTCAGAATGTAGGACTGGTCCACGCGCAGGCGGTCGAGTTGGACGCCAGGGATGGTGGCGTATTGGAGGGCGTTGAGGAGTTTGCCTTGGAGGAAGCGGGCGGCCTGGAGTTTTTGGAGCGCGGTCAGTTTGGTTTGGATCGTTGCGATATTTTTTCGGTCGGACACCACGTGCTGATATGCGTTGGTGGTGGTGTTGATGGTCATTTGCACGCCGTCAAAGCGTTCGCGTGCCAGGAAGGCGCTGCCGGTCACGGTGCCACCCCACATCAAGGCCACGGCCACCAGCGAAATGCCGATGAAGATGGCGCGCTTGACCGGGTCGTGCCGCCGCAATTCTTCGGCGGCTTGGGCCTCGGCGAGCAGGTTGATATGGATGGGCATAACCAGTGTGTGATTAAAGCACCGCCAGCGCGGCGCCAATGGCCACGCACAATTGCGGTCCGACGTGTTCGATTTCCACCGCCTGCTGTCCCGGCAAAGCCAGTTGCAAAAACGCCGCCGGATTCCACGTCTTGCATTCGGCCAGCATTTCCGCCCGCAGCATTTCCAAAAACATTTCCGACTTCGCCGCCGCGCCGCTGACAAAAATTTGCGTGACGGGCCGGTCCTGCTGGTGCTCGAAAAAGTCCAGCGACGCGCGCAATTCGCGGCCGAGCGGCGCGACCTGCGCATCGAGCGCGGTGACCTGCATGTCCACTGCGGCGAGTTCTCCGCCGGGTTCGGACTTGTTTTTCGGCACGAGGCCCACCTTGACGCCTTCCGCGTCGGCGTAGGTGATGTTCATGGCTTCCGCCAGCCCCGCCGTCAATTTGTCCCCGCCGATGTTGACCACGCGCATCAAAACCAGTTCGCCGCGGTCCAGCACGCAAATTGAGGAGTGTTTGAAGCCGATGTCCACCAGCGCCACGGAGTCGTTGGCGAACATCTGCGGCATGGCCATTTCAAACGCGTTCACCGGCCCGATGATTCCCGGAACAATGCAATCCGCCGTCAGTCCGGCGCTTTTGACCGCCATTTGGAAATCAGCCACCAACTCTTGTTTCGCGCCGGTCACCAGCACTTTCAGCTTGGGCACGCCGGGGAGCTTGGTGGGGTCGTCGGACTTGCCCGGCGTTGACGCTAACTTGGGCGCGAAAATGTGGCAGTCAAAAACGTGGTTGGGCAAATCCTGCTGCAGATACCCCTTGGTGTTGTTTTTCAACACCAGCCGCATTTCGCCCACCGGGATATGCGGCAACTCCACCTGCCGCACAATGGCGTCGTCCAGTCCGACCGCCAGCGTCACAAATCGGGTCACACCACCCAGCGCCGCAGCTACGCTGCGAAGATGGTCGGAGAGCAGTTCGGGGGAAAATTTCTTGTCATAAATCGGCGCGTCCAGCAGCGCATAGCGGTTCAAGGCCAGCACCTCGCCCCGCCGTTCCATGAGAACGGCCTTCGTGGTGCGGGTGCCCAGATCCACCGCCATCATCTGGTTCCGCTTTTTCTTTGCTGTCCGGTTGATGAATGGAAACTCCACGCGTGCCTCTTTAATACATTGTTCGGATTCTTAATTGCAAACATTAATTCAATCAACAAATCCTATAGCAACAATCACGCCAACTCCATGCTCCTTGAAAAACTTCCCCATCGGCCGGCATTGTCCCGATGCGGGGCAGGGGTGTCTTGGAATTTGTCGCATCTGCTTTCCGTTGAGTCCGCGTTTTGGGCCGCCGCGGCGGCCATCGAGTCATTGGATTCCGCGCCAATGACAGGCACATTCTGCCGGTCAATAATCGTGCCAGGAGGAGCGGATGAGTTTATAGACCTTCGGCGTGAGCGGCGGCAGCTTGCCGGGATTGGTGAAGTTCAGGTCAAAAGCCCAGTTGCGGTTGGGCGGGTTGTAAATGCTCCCGGTGCCGGGCCAGAAATGGGTTGCGTATTGGCTGGGAAACATCACGACAATCGAACCGTTGTAGGTGAGGGTCACTCCGCTCCAGTTTTCCTCCAGGCGCAGAAAATTCTCGACGCCGCCGCTGTAATTGGAATTGGTGGACTGCACGATGCCTTCCAGCGTGGCGGCATTGACGGTGGTGGCGCTGGGAATGCGGCCCGAGATGTTGGTGCTGGAATTATAGGTGTCCTTCCAACTGCCGGAGAGAATGGTGATGGCGTCGCCCAAGAGCGCGGCGGGATAGGTGGATGCCGTGTTCGTGGTGCCGGCGGATGCGCCGGCGCTGCTGCTGGCCGTTTGCACGTTGTAATTGTCTTCCACGTAAAGCGGCTGCGGTGTGGCGACCGTCAGTCCGCTCGTGGTGCGGCCGCTGCCACCGGGGTCGGTGGTGGAGGGCAACTGCGCTCCATTGACCAGGCGCACGGCCGGCAGCGTGCCAGGGGATCCGCTGGCGAGTGAAACGTTGTTGTAGATATAAACGGAGGAGATGCCGTGGCCTTTGTCCTGATAATTTTTACTGTTCCAATTATTGCCGCCGGTTGCGGCGGTGTTGGTGAGCCAGGTGTTTAATTTGCCCACGTCAATTTGAACGGCCTGGACCGTGTCGGTTTCCCGATAATCGTAGTATTGAACATTGGTCACAAAGGAATAGCTCTGGTAGGCGACGTTTGTGGCGGAGTCAATTCCTTTGGTATTGAGCAAAACATTGGTGGAGCCGCCGGTTTTGAGCGCGTAAAAATCATTGGTGAGCGGGGTCAGGGCGTTGGCTTGCTGGTTGTCCTGGAACCAGATCGTAATGTTGGTGCCCTTGGCGCTCGCCAGTCCGTTGGCGGAGTTGGAGACGATGAGGTCGGACTCGTTGAACAAATACATCTGGCCGTTCGTGGTGTAGGCATAGGCGTTGGGCGCGCCGTTGGTGCCCGTCGGCAGGTTGATGATGGCCTCCACCGCTGCCGGATTGTTGTTGGTGCCAATCGGCAGGGTCAGCGAATCCTCGTTGGCAATGGGGCGGACCAAAAAATTTCCATTGGGCGTGCCGGAATCGCTTTTGCCCATGGCCCAAGGATCGTCGTTGGTGGGGTCGGTCGCGCTATTGTAGATCCACCCGGCGGCGGCGACCGTCGAGTTAAAGGTGATGTTGGCTGTGCCCGCCCAAAGGCCTTGATTGGAAAACACCGGGCCGTTAAGGACCATTGCCGCGCCGGGATCAATTTCCAGATTCATATTGTAGAAGACGGCGAATTGGAACAGGGGGATGATGGTGGCATTCACTACTTGGTTGACCGTGGCTGAAACCGAGTAGAGTTGGCCGGTGGCGGTCGCCTTGGAGGTGATGGTGCAGGGGTAAATATAGCCCGACAGATTGGCAAACTGGGATCCCAGCGCGTTGGTGAATGTCTGGCTGCCGATGATGACCCCGATTTTGTTGTTATTGCCCGAACCGTCGCTGTATTGGAATTGCATGGGCCAGGACGTTTGCACGGGAAGAGCCAGATTGGCATAAACGCTTGCGGCTTGCAGGGTCTGACCATAAGCCCAATCGCGATCCAGCGTGCCCACAACGGTTTCGTTGGCGGCCTCGGCGGCAGCTTCGGCCGAGGTGAACAGTTCATTTTGCCGCGTCACCTGGCCGCTGGAAGCAGTCCACCACATGATGCTGGCCAGCGTCAGCGTGGTGATGGCCAAAAATACCATGGTGATAATCAGCAGATACCCGCGATGGTCGCGAGGCTCAGATGTTTGGTATAACCGCATGGTGGCGTCGGGTTTTAATAGTTGATAATGCGCGGGGCCACCCGGGTCTGCAACTGGTAGTAGTCATACATGGCGTTCTGGCCCACCACCCCGGCCAGTGGATATTCCCACTCGCTGAACTGGAATTTCACATGGATGAGACGGTTGTTCTGATAGGTGGTCAAGATGCTGGTGAAGGCATCCTCGGAGTCAAAGACATAATAGTTGGTGATATAGACGACGATGTTGGAGGCCAGCGTCGCCGTCAGCGCCGTAGTATTGGAGCAGATGATGCTGCAAATATTGCTGGCCTGCGGGTTCATGTAATAGATGGTGCCCCATGGCGTGGCGTTGGCGTTGGGATTGTTCGAATAAATCAACAGCGCGTTGCCGATTTGCAGCGAGCCGATGGGCATATTGGTGAAGGTTTGAGCGACAGGGTCGTAAATTCCCACATCCACGGAGCCGCCACCCCGGATTTGTTCCCGGATATCGTTCAGGGCCTTGCGCGCGGCTGCGGTGGCGGTCAGCTTGGTCGCCGCGAGGGTATAGACGCGCGCCGCGAAGAACTGGGTTGCCGTGGTCGCCAGAACGACCAGCAGGAGCAGGACCGAGACGATGTATATTTCCGTCAGCGTGAATCCAGCGATCCGCGCGCGGGGAAGGTTCAAGGAAAGTTTCATGGGACTTTTTGTTGCGGATGGTTTATTGGTGATCCGGGGCGCGATAAGTAATCACAGTGTTGGTGAATGTCTTGCCCGTGAGCGGGAAAACCCAGACACATTGCGACCAAACCTCGCGCAGTTGCGGCGAGGTCGAGATTTGTGTCAGGGAAATGTAATTGGTGACATAGAACGGAGCGCCGGTCACCGGAACATCCATGATGTCGGACTGGATGAAATTAGTCGGCGCCGGGATGACATCAACAATCGGATTGGCCCACAGATCCCATTTCGCCGAGCGGACCTGTTCCAGGCCCTGCAAGGCATACGATTGCGCCGCGAGCGACATGGCACTCCATTCCGCCATCCGATTCGCCTGCGCGTAGCCGTAAATGACCCCCGCCATGACCATTGTCAGAATGGCAACGGATATCAAGACTTCGACGAGCGTGAACGCCGCACTCAAAACGCGCGGCCGGCGCTCAACCATTTGTCTGCAAGGTGCCGGCATATTTTTGATTGTCCACAGATTTGGCGGGTTTTCCAATCTACATGCCATCAGTTTAAGCACATTATATGCCACTTGGGGAGGCTGGAATCAGCGGCAGTCCAGACATTTCCTGTCACGAAAATTGACATCTGCCGCAAATGCGGACACGGCGCGGGGCAAGACCGCTCCAATCATGAAAGCTGTCGGGCGCGCAATTGCATTTCTTCCAGAAACGCCTCGAGCAGCGGCGTCTTGCGCCCGCGCCACAGTGCGCCGATGACCACCGGCGGGAATCCGTCCAGCGGCAGGGCGCGCACCTTCGGCGAAAAAGATTTGTTCGGAATCGCCGCCGACACGCCGACGCCCAATCCGCTGGCCACGTAAGCTTCAATCAAATCCACCGAGCCGGCCTCGATGTTCGGGAACCAGTCAATTCCAAGCTGGTTGAGCCGGGCTTGAAAAGCCTTGCTCAACGGCTCGCCCGGCGGAAAGCAAATCAGCGGTTCGTCAATCGTGTCGCGCCGCCACAATTCGTCCGCCGATTTCACGGCGCTGTTTTTCGGGACCAGCAGCACCAGCGGCAGTTCCAGCAGCGCCAGCGCGCGGATGCCCGGCGCGGTTTTCTTTTCCATCACGGTGACGGCCAGATCAATTTCGTCGCGTTGCAGCAGCGCCTCCAGTTCCGCCGGCGAACCCTCGCGCAGCGACAGCTTCAGCCCGAAAAATCTTTTCCGCACGTTCTGGAACAGCTCCGGCAGGTGCTCGCGCAGCACAATCGTCGCCGCGCCGATGCGGATGCGCCGCGCGCGCCCGCCCTGGAGTTCGCCCGCCACTTTTTCGAGGTTTGAAAAAAACGGCTGGACGAACTCGTAAAGCTTTTTGCCTTCCGCCGTCAGCGCGAAAGGCTGCCGGTGAAACAGTTTGACGCCGAGGAATTCCTCCAGTTGCGCAATTTGCGAGCTGACCGCCGGCTGCTGGATGCCGTAGGGAATGTTGCGCACCGCCGGCATGATGCCGCCGTGCTTGGCGACGTAATAAAAAAGTTCGAGATGATGGATGTTCACGGATTCAAAAATGGTGCAATATTATCCAAGGGCAAGCTTTTCAAATCAAGTCATCGACTTCAGCCCTGCGTATCGCACTTTCCAGTTCGTCGGAAATCCCGGTGCGTTCTCCGTATTTCCGTCCCACCCAGCCGCGCACATCGCGACCATGACATAACCCAAACTGATGCGCGGTTCCGGCGTCAAGCCATTTTGTCGCGCCGTTTTTGAACCCGGTCACTTCTGGTCCCAATTCTTCACCTTCAACTTCAGGGTATAGACACTCGTGCGGGCGGCCATGAACAGGATGTTGTGGTCCTTGCCGCCGATGGCGATGTTGGCCGGCTGCTGGCCGTTGGGCGAAGGGATGTGCTCGATCTGTTTGCCGGTTTTGTCGAACACTACAATCCCGCCGCTCGTGCAATAAACGTCGCCCTGATTGTCCATCGTCATGCCGTCGGAACCGGCGTTGCAGAACAGGGTCTTGTTCGTGAGCGAACCGTCCTCCTGAATGTCATATTTCCAGGTTTTCCGCCCGGCGATGTCGGCGGCATAAAGAATCTTCCCGTCCGGCGTGCCGCCAATGCCGTTGGGCATCTGAAAATCATCAACCACCCGCGTCAGGGTCTTGGCGTCGGGCGTGAGATAATAGACGCACGACTTGTCCTGCTGCGCGGTGGCATGTTCCGGTCCCCACCAGGGACGGTGGTAGAAGGGATCGGTCAGATACATGCCGCCGTTGGGCAGCACCCACACGTCGTTGGGGCCGTTCAGGAGCTTGCCCTGGTAATCCTTGACCAGGACGGTGACTTTCTTGTCGGGTGTTATCCGCCAAAGCTGGCTCTGCTCGTCCGAGCAGGTGATCAGATCGCCGTTGGGGGCAAAGCGCTCGCCATTGGCCCGGCCGGTCGGCTCCATCCAGACGGTGATTTTGTTGTCATCGGCCGACCAACGTAAAATCTGCCCGCCCGGATCGTGATTCTGATCGGTGAAGAAGACGTTGCCGTCCTTGTCGGCCGTGCAGCCTTCCGTGAAGCCGTAGCCAGTGGCAACTCTTTCCGGCGTGGCGCCATCGGCGATGACTGGACTGACCGCCGGCGTCTGGGACCTGGCCACCGGGACTGTGATTTCCAGCAACACTGCCGTCAAGGCGAGTTGAAGCGCGAAGCGTTTCGTGTTTGAAATGTAATTGTGCATAAGCGTTATAAATTTTAGAAATAATGGATTTACACACGCAAGGAAAAGACAAATTGGTCTCCATGTCCAGCCCAAAAAGAACCACCCGCGCCGTTTGGTCTTGAGACCAACCATCAGCGTTGAGTCGCCCTGTTGGCAAGGCGCGAGACAGTCGCAAGCCTTGTCAAGGCATGGGATTCAGCCCTTCGCATTGCACTTTCCAGTTCTTTGGAAATCCCGGGGCGTGTTCCGTGTTTCCATCCCATCCCGCCGCCATCATTGCGGTCGCGGCGAGCCAGCCGCCGTTGGCGGGCATATACATCGGCGTCTGATCCGGCCGGCGGATGGTGTAACCCGACGCACGGAAAGGATTTGTTTCATACGCGGGGACGAGCAATTGAACCGCCATTTCAGGTTCGTTCATTCGCGCCGCGCACATCGCGACCATGGCGTAGCCCCAGGTGATTGCCGGCTGCACGCCGCGCGTTCGTGAAGCCGCCGCCGATTGCAGCGTGCGGCGCATCGCGTCCCGGTCAATTCCGTTCCCCGGCAAAACTCCATAAAGCCATGTCGCCATCCACGCCGGCCTGGTTTCTTCGGGAAGTTCAACCGCCACATAAACGCCGTTGCGAATGGGCGGCGGCGCGAGGTCTTTCAAAACTTTGTCCCATTGCGGCTCGCGTTGCAGGCCAAGCCGCTCGCGCCACGTTTGGGCGGTTTCCAATGCCCAGCGCCAGTAGCCGAGTTCCATGCCGGGGTTGAGGTTGTTGGCATAGTCGGTGTGCCCCTCATCGGCGGAGGCCACGCCCGGTCCAAGGACGAATTGTTTGCGCTGCGGATCGTAATCCACAAACGTCGCCATGTAATCGGCGGTCTGGAAGACGATTTCCTTGTAGCGATTAAGCGTGGCGCGATTCTTGTGGGCGCGATAAACAATCTCGGCGAGATAAACCGGATGCGGCTGCTGCCAGACCAAAACCGGCCCCACGCCCGATGGACTTTCAACTCCGTCCGGCGCGGTCATCTTCGACCATTTCACGCCTTTGCAATTTTCGCGCCGGGCCATCGCCTGACCGGCGGGCATGAGCCGGGTCAGGTTGACCAGGCTTTTTTCCAGCAGTTCCGGCCGGCCCCACAGCGCCCAATGCGCCGCGTGCCACCAATACATTTCCATGTGGAATTTGCCGAACCAGGAATTGACGGCCAGGCCCGTCTCCTGCGGCGGCAGCGAACCGGCGTCATGCACCGCCATCACATATTGCGACAGCACGATGCGCCGCTCCAGTTCCGTGGCGCGCGGATCTTTGTTGCCCGACAGGTCAATCACTCCGCCACGGCTCCAGTAATTTTTCCAGTGCTCGCGGCTGGCGGCTTCAACCCCGGCCCAACTGTCCGGCTCGCCGTGAATTGGCTCCGACGAAAACCAGGCGGTCAACTCGATCCAGTTGGTCGCGCCGCTCAACAAATATTGATGCGTCCCCGCTTCGGCGAGCTTCGCGCCGACGGACCACTTTGCGCGCACATCGTAATGCGCGGCGTCCAGCGTCCGCGCAAAATCCGCGCCGCTGATTCCCCGGCGGGTGAGCTTCGTCTGGTGCGACTCCGGTTTGGTCCAGTCCTGATAATCCGGCCCGAACGTTCCCAGCGCATACGGAAATGCGACGCGGATTTTCAGCCGGCCCGACGCGATCAGCGCGGATTCAATCCGCACACCCACTTCGTCACGCTGCGGGTGGACCGCAGTCACGACGCGCACCGGCACACCTTCAATTTCAAACGAGCTGCTCAAAATTCCGCCCCACAAATCCAGTTTCTGTTCCGAATTCTTGACATCCTCGATGGCCGCCTTCGAACCGTCGGACTTCGTCATTTCCAGCCCGATCCGACCCAGCCCGAAACGATGCGGATTGGCGCGCAGGTAGCCCGCGTCGGGCGGCGGATTGCTGGTGCTCGCGTTCGGATAAACAAATTCCCGGTCATGCTTTTTGATCACCGTGAACTGAAACTTGTCCAGGCTGTATCCATTTGGATTCGGAAAACTGTGCCAGCCCCAGTCGCTCAAGATGCCGATGGGCATGGTTTTCTCGTAATACTCTGGAAAACTCTGCAAGCCGGTCACATCCACGTTGAATGCGAATCCGCCATTTCCCACGGCCAGCGCGCCCATCGGATCAATCTCACGAATCACGATGCCGTGCCGGCTCACCAGCGCCTGCCGGTCAATGGCGGTGCTTGTGGATTTTTCTTTCGCTTCGGAATCAGTCCCGGCAGGAAAGTCTGATTTGCAGCCGCTCAATATCGGCGCAATCCCCAAACTTGAAGCTGCCAGCGCGGTGTTGCGGATGAATTTTCTTCGGTTCACAAATTATTCGGGAAATGTTAGCCAGTTCCGGATTGATTCACAGAATTAATTTTCCCGACCAGTTCCGCGGCGAAGCGAAAACTTGTCTCCGCGGCGAAGTGAATTATCCTTTGCCCAAGTGAAAGAAAAGTGGAACAAGCTGCTGCCGGTTTTGTTCATCGTGGTGTTCGCGGTGTCGCGGATTCCCGGTTTGATGCCGGCCAATTTCAGCGCCGCCTACGCGTTCGCCTTTTGCGCGGGCGTGTATTTTCGCGGCGCGACGGCCTGGTGGCTGCCGCTCGGCACGATGCTCGTCACGGATGCGGCGCTGAACATTTTCTATTACCACGTCAAGCCGTTTGCTTTTTACCTGCTGCTGAATTACGCAATTTTCGCGGCGCTCATTGGCTTGGGCAAATGTTTCGGTCGCCGCGCGTCGTTTTTCAAGTTACTGCTCGGTGGCCTGCTGGGCGCGGTCGTTTTTTATCTCGTCACCAACACGCTCGCGTGGCTGCAAGACCCGGCGTATGCCAAGACGATCGCCGGATGGATTCAGGCGCTGACGACGGGCCGGACGGACGTGCAACCGACGACGTGGGAAATGTTTCGCCACACGCTCACGAGCGGCGGCCTGTTCACCGCGCTGTTTGTCGCGGCGGAAAAATTGACCGCGCCCGCCGAATCACCCGCCGACAAAACCGCCGGCGCGCGCGACGGCGAGGGATCCGATGACGGAGAAGCGCCGGAGGAAGCCAAGGCGTGAAAATCGGCGTCATTTCGGATACGCATAATTTCCTCGACCCGAAAATCGCGGAGTTATTCGCTGGCGTTGAAAACATTTTGCACGCGGGCGACATTGGCAAAAGTGCAATCATTTCGGAGTTGGAGTTAATCGCGCCCGTCACCGCCGTCTATGGCAATACCGACATGGGACTTCCGTTCAAGGAAACGGAAATCATCGAGCTTGGCACGCGGAAATTCCTCATCCTCCACATCGTCAATCCTTTTGCGCCGGATGACAGGTTGAAGGAGCGCATTGCGCGGGCGCAGCCGCAAGTGGTCGTCTTCGGCCACACACATCGGACGTTTTGCGAGACCATCGGCGGCGTGCTGTATTTCAATCCCGGCTCGGCGGGCAAGCCGAAGTTCGGCCTGGGCCGCACCGTGGCCATCCTGCACTGCGACGCGAAGGAAATCCGGCACGAGTTCATAAATCTTTGACATGGATTGCGCGGATTTTACCGATTGTTGAAAAGGACCGCGAATGTTATGGTTCGCTATAGATTGTGTGAGCAAATTGTGTGCTGGTTCTAACTGATGCCAATCACTGATAAAAATCGAAAAATTCTGTGGGCACGTTCTGGAAATCAGTGCGCTTTCTGTCGAGTGCCGCTGATTGTTGAGCAGACTACCAAAGACCCCGAGAGCGTGGTAGGCGCAGAATGTCATATTGTTTCCGCATCCCCAAGTGGTCCTCGGCACGCCTCTGGTTTTCAATCAGAGCAGTTTGATGATCTCGACAATTTTATACTCCTGTGCGCAACGCATCATAAGATGATTGATGACCAGCCAGAGACTTATACCGCAGAGGTTCTCCGTTCAATCAAGAGTAAACATGAGAACTGGGTAGAAAATAAATTACGCGATAATCCTTCTCTGCCGCCGGTTCGAGTCCGGCGGATTCGGCAAAATATCCCTACGAGTCTGCCGCGCGTAACATCCGGGAAGGACCTCCTCGCCATCGCTGATGGTTCATTTGCACATTATTTCAATCACGACGACGATCTTTCAGATGCCGAAGTTGAATTGGTAGGAGGATTTGCTCAGGAAATTGCCGATTGGATTGACATGGGTTCGGATTTGCAGCCAATTGAGCATGTCCGCGCCTCAAAGCGAATCCAAGAGATGATAGGTGAATTAGAGGACCGTGGGTTTTATGTATTCGCTGCCAAAGAGACACAGCAGTTGGAAGGTGGTGTCGGCGCACCTTCGGCATGGCCAGTGTTGCATCTTTGTGTGCTGCGCGCTGCCAATTCGACGATTCAGCACGTTGAATCTCGGACGCAAACGAAGAATTAACCGCAAATTACCTCGCTTCCTTCGCTGACAATTTTCATTTCGCCAACTGCGCCGCCACTTCCTTCACCTTCCGCAAATCGAGTTTGCCGGTGCCCAGCAGTGGAAACTGCTCCACGCGGAAAAACTGGTCGGCGCGCGGCTTCCATAAATTCGGCAAATCGCTTTGCGCGAGTTGTTCCAGGCACGACGCCAGCTTTTCGTCAGGCAGTTTGTGCAGCACCACGAGCCGTTCGCCTTTCTTTTCATCCGGCACGCCGGTGACGACGAACGTCTGTTCCGTTGCGCCCGCGATTTCGTGCAGTTTTTCCTCCACCCGGATGTGCGGAACCATTTCGCCGCCGATTTTGCTGAAGCGGTTCAAACGGTCGGTGATTTGCAAAAAGCCGTCCTCATCGAGCGCCGCCACGTCGCCGGTGCAATACCAGCCATCGCGCAGAACCTCCGCCGTTTTTTCCGGCCGGCCGAGGTAGCCGCGCATCACGTTTGGACCGCGCACGAGCAGCAGGCCGGATTCGCCGCGCGGCAACGATGTTTCGTCCTGCGGATGTTCCACGCTCACGATGCGCACGCAAACGCCGGGCAGCGGATGCCCGATGGTTCCGCGCTTCACGCCCACCTGATGAAAACCGGCCGAGCGGAAATCCGGCGCGTTGACCGCGACGACCGGCGCGCATTCCGTGCAGCCGTAACCTTCCATTGGCCGGATGCCGAAATGCTCCTCGAACGCCGCCGCCAGCCTTTCGGGCAGCTTTTCCGCGCCGGTCATCACCAGGCGCAGGCTCCCGAAATCCGCCGGCGCGCATCCGCGCATGTAAATTTGCAGGAACGTTGGCGTCGCCAGCAAAAACGTTGCCGCATGATGTTTCACGAGCGGCCCGATGGCTCTCGCGTCGAGTGGATTGGGATGAAACACCACACCGACACCCAGCACGGCGGGCAGACAAAGCGTCCCGGTGAAACCAAACGAATGGAAGAACGGCAGAATGCCCAGAATGCGGTCGCGCCGGCCCAATCCGAACACCTGCTCTAGTTGCGCGATGTTCGAGCCGATGTTGAAATGACTCAACATGACGCCCTTGGGATCGCCGGTGCTGCCGCTCGAAAAAATAACCGTCGCCAGTTCGTCCAGCGCATCGCCTTGTCCGCCCGCGCTTGACTTGTGTCCGAGCGCGCGTTCCAGCAACCGGGCCGGCAGGAACAACGCCATGAGCAGCGCCACGATTTTTTCGCCCGCGCGCGGCTTCGACGCGGCGTCCTCCAAATAAATCGCTTCGCCCGGCACAGTGAGTTTTACTTTTTCCAGAAACAGCCGCGACGTGATGACAGTCTTTAGCTCGCATTGTTTCGCGCACGAGGCGAGCGTTTCCGCGGACACGGTGTAATTTAAATTCACCGGCACCTTGCCGCACAACATCGCGGCGTGATTCACCAGCGCGCCCGGCACGCCCGGCGGCAGGAAAATTCCGACCATTTTCTGCCCGGCCCAGATTGTTTTCAGCCGGCGCGAGAGAAAAATGGTTTTCACCAGCGCGGAAAAAAATGTCACGCGCGCATTTTGTCCGTCGGCCATCGCGAACCGGAAAGGAAACCGCCGCGCCGTCCGCACGAAATGCCGTTGCAGCGGCTTCATGCGGTTGCGGCGGTGCTGCCATGCTTCCGCGAGCAACGCCTGCACCGCCTGCCTCACGGCGAACGCGCCGGCGTCCGGCGGCAGCGGCTTGCCGAAACTCACCGTCACCGGGTGCGGAATATGCGCCGGCAAGCGCCACACGAAACGGCCCTGTTTGAATGACGACGGCGTGCCGAGGATCCCGTCAAGCGCGATGGGAATGACCGGCGCGCTCACATCTTTCATGATGCGCTCCATGCCGCGCTGGAACGGCAGCAATTGCCCGATGCGTGTGATCTGCCCCTCCGCGAAAATGCAAACCACCTCGCCGTTGCGGATCGCGTCGCTCGCGGTCTGGAGCGACTTGATCAATTCGCGCGGGCGCTGTTCGGACGAGATTGGTATCACACCGAGGATGCGCGCGCCCCAATGAATCCACGGCTTTTCGTAAATGTCCTTGAACATCAGAAACCGCACATGCCGGTCCGTCGAGGCGATGAGCAGCAGCGCATCCATCCAGGAAACGTGGTTGCAGACGAACAATGCGCCGCCCTTTTCCGGGATGTTGTCGCGCCCGACGAGGCGGATTTTGTAGATCGAATTCGTCACGCACCACAGCACGAACCGCAGCAGCGCGTCGGGCAGCAGGAACAGGACATAAATCGCGCCGAGAAAAGTCAGCACGCCGCCAACGAGAAAAATGCCGCGCGGCGACAGCGCCAATTTTTGCGCGAGCAGCCAGTGCGCGCCGGACGCGAGAAACACGCCGACGAACGACCACCAGTTGGCGGTGGCCTGCACCAGCCCCTTGTTTTCACGGCTGGGCCGGTGCTGCAACAGCGCCGCAATCGGCACGATGAAAAAGCCGCCGGCGAACCCAAGCAGCGCGAGCAGCGCAAACGACTGGCCGAACGTCACGGCTGGACACGCCAGCCAGACGGAAAAAATCGAAAGCCCGAACGCGCCGAGCGGCACGAGGCCATATTCGATTTTGCCGCCGGAGAGATACCCCGCCGCCGCGCTGCCGAGGCCGATGCCCAGCGCGAGCGCGGCGCTCAAATAGCCGATGTGCTGCTCGGTCACGCCCAGCGTTTCCGAACCGTAAAAAAACAGATTCAGCAGCAGCAACATGCCGAGAAAGCTGAAGTAGGTGTTGCCCACCAGCGCGAGCCAGAGCGGGCGGTCGCCGCGCATCGCGCGCACCTGCCGCCAGATTTCGGCGGGGAAATTGGCGTTGAACTTCCGGCGCGGGTCCGCCGCCGGAATTTTTGTGATGCCCAGGCACGAGAAAAATCCAATCACCGCCAGCGCGATGAGGATGACGCCGGAAAGCCACTGCCGTCCGCGAAATTGTTCGGACATCGCCGCCGCCGCGACTATGCCGAGGATGATGGCCATGAAGGTGCCGAGTTCGAGGATGCCATTGCCCCAGGAAAGTTTTTTCTCCGGCAGCAGTTCGGGAAGCGAGCCGTATTTTGATGGCCCGAAAATCGCGCTGTGCGTGCCCATGAGAAAAACGCCGGCCAGCAGGAGATATTTCTTCCACGACAACAATCCGGCGAACACGAGCGACATGATGAACAATTCAAAAATTTTCACGCCGAGCATCACGGAGCGTTTGCTGAAGCGGTCGGCCAGGAAACCGCCGGTCATGGAGAACAGAATGAACGGCAGGGCAAACAGCGCGCCGATCCATTCGCCGTAGCTGTTTTTTTCGAGGCGCGTCATGCTCGTGCCGAACAGCGCGACGAAGACGACGAGGTTTTTCACCACGTTGTCGCTGAACGCGCCCTGGAATTGCGTGACGATGAGCGCCCAGAAACCGCGCAGCGAGGAGGGCGGCGGGTTCGGGATTTCGGATTGCGGGCCGTTCATGGCGCAACGTTACTCAATCCTCCGCGCCGGTGGGAATTGAAAAACTTTGCATCAACATTCATCCGGCCAATGTTGCTCGCGCCTAAATTTTTCGTCTCCTTGCGCGTCACCATTCACCGGGGGAATTCAAAATCCGCCCTTTTCGTTGCTCCAATGCTTTGAGCACCAGCGCTGTGCTTGCCTCGACGGTCAAGAGATCGCTCCGAATCTCCACTTCTGGAGATTCCGGCGGCTCGTAGGGCGAGGATATGCCCGTAAAATCCGCAAGTTCCCCGGAGCGCGCCCGCTGGTAAAGCCCCTTCAAATCGCGCTGCTCGCAGACTTCGAGCGGCGCATTTACAAACACTTCGACAAACGAGCCGGCGGGCAGCTCGTTGCGCGCTCGAAGCCGGTCAACGCGGAATGGCGAGATGAGCGCCGTCAAACATATCAATCCTGCTTCGGCCATGAGCCGGGCCACAATGCCGGCCCGCCGGATGTTTTCGCGGCGGTCGTCGGCGCTGAAACCCAGGTCGGAACACAGATTCGCGCGGAGCGTGTCGCCATCCAGAAGAAAAGTCCGGCCTCCGCGATTCCACAACTGGCGCTCGACGGAACGCGCCAAAGTT
>Ga0181535_10000967_pt1 | contig 39586 bp, 38 predicted proteins | sample PEATcosm2014_Bin_44_FD_119774 | JGI IMG/M metagenome (GOLD analysis project Ga0181535, IMG submission 119774) | Peatland microbial communities from MTU Mesocosm Facility, Houghton, MI, USA - PEATcosm2014_Bin17_30_metaG | ecosystem: Environmental > Terrestrial > Soil > Wetlands > Peat | place... | reverse complement strand
GAGATATTCAACATGTCGAAGCTCGAAGGATACGGCACGGGCGGCACGATCCACGTGGTGATCAACAACCAGATAGGCTTCACGACGCCGTCGCGCAACGCTCACTCGAACCTGAACCCCACCGATATCGCGAAGATGAACCCCGTACCCATCTTCCACGTCAACGGAGACAGGCCCGAGGCGGTCGTCCGCGTGATGAGGACGGCCCTGGATTTCCGACAGGCCTTCGGCAGCGACGTCGTCGTAGACATCTTCTGCTACCGCAGGCACGGCCACAACGAGGGCGACGAGCCCTCCTTCACCCACCCTTTCATGTACGATCTCATCCAGGCCCATCCCTCGGCCGCCGCGCTCTACGGGGAGGAATGCGTCGCCGCGGGCCTCCTCACCTCAGGCGACCTGGAGGACATGAGGAAGGCCTATGCGGCGAAGCTCGAAGCCGCGCTGGGTCGGGAGCGCGCCGCAGCCGAGCGGAAATCCGCCCCCGAAGGCGACGCGATCGGCGAGGGCCCGAGCGCGGAGACTCGCGTCGGCGAAGCGACGCTTTCGCGCATCGTGGAGGGCATTTCCGCCGTGCCCGAAGGCATGAGGATACATGACAAGCTCAAATTTATAGTGGCCGGCAAGCTCAGGACCTTCAGGGAGAGAGGCCTCCTCGATTGGTCGCTCGCCGAAGCGGCGGCCTTCGGGAGTCTCCTCCTCGAGGGCGTCCACGTGAGGCTGTCGGGCGAGGACTCGGAGCGAGGGACCTTTTCCCAGCGCCACCTCGTGTGGTGGGAGGCCGGAGCGAGGACGAACTCTTTCTACGTCCCGCTCGACAACGTCTCGCCCGGCCAGAGGAAGATCGCGCTCCACGACAGCCCGCTCTCGGAATTCGGCGTGCTCGGCTTCGAATACGGGTACGCCGCGGAGTACAGTGACGCCCTCGTCATGTGGGAGGCGCAATTCGGCGACTTCTCGAACGGCGGGCAAGTCATTATAGACAATTACGTCATAGCCGCCGAGGCCAAATGGGGCGCGGCCGACGGCCTGGTCCTCCTCCTGCCACACGGTTACGAAGGGCAGGGGCCCGAGCACTCGAGCGCCCACCTCGAGCGCTTCCTCCTGCTCTGCGCCGAGGGCAACATCCGCGTCGCCAATCCGACCACGCCTTCGCAGTACTTCCATCTCCTCCGCGCTCAGGCGAAGGATCCCGTCAAGAAGCCCCTCGTCGTCATGACGCCGAAGAGCCTGCTCAGGCATCCGGCGGTGCTCTCGCCGATCGCGGATTTCACCGATTCGAGTTTCAGGCCCGTCATGGACGATCCTTCGTCGCCCGGCGACACCGCCGCGCTCATCCTCTGCTCGGGCAAGATTTACTACGATCTCGCGCAAAAACGAAAGGATAGCGGTCGAAAGGACGTCGCGATCTTGAGGATCGAGCGGCTCTACCCTTTCCCGGAGCGCGAGCTGGAGCGGCTCTTCGCGAAATACCGGTCGGCCAGAACTCTTACCTGGGCGCAAGAAGAGCCCAGGAACCGAGGAGCATGGAATTTCGTGCGCGAAAACCTCGAGACTTTTTTCCCGAACCTGTCGCCGGTCTACGTCGGCCGTAAGGCGAGCGCCAGCCCGGCCACGGGCTCGCACGAGAGGCACGCCGGCGAGCAGGCCGAAATCCTGGACGCCGCCTTTGGGGCGCAGGAAGGCGCGGAGAAATGAAACAAGAGCTCAAAGTCCCGGCGGTGGGCGAATCGATCACGGAAGGCCAGATCGCGGCGTGGCTCAAGAAGGACGGCGAGATCGTCCGCAAGGGCGAGGGCATATTCGAACTCGAGTCCGAGAAGGCGAGCATGACCGTGCCCTCGCCGGAGGATGGAAAGCTGGAGATCCTTGTCCCCGCCGGCGCAGTCGTGGCGATCGGCAAGGTGGTGGCTTACATCGATACCGACGCGAAGACGGCGAGCGCTCCGATGGCGGCAGCTGGCGAGAAGCCGGCGGTCGCGAGCGAGAAGGCGGTTGTCCCGAGCGAGAAGCCGCCGGTCGCGAATGAGAAGCCGGCCGTCGTGGGCGAGAAGGCGGAGGGCGCAGGCATGACGCGCAGTCCCCTGTCGATGATGCGTAAGACCATAGCCAGGCGTCTCGTGCAGGCGAGGCAGGAGGCTGCCCATCTCACCACCTTCAACGAAGTGGACATGGAAAAGCTCATCCGGATACGCAAGGAGCTAGGCGAGGATTTCCGGGCGAAGTACGAAGTCAAGCTGGGCTTCATGTCCTTCTTCGTCAAGGCCGCGGTAAAGGCCCTTCAGGAGTATCCGGTCGTGAACAGCCGCATAGAGGGCGACGAGCTCGTGAGCCCCGACTTCTACGACATCGGCGTCGCGGTATCGACCGATCGCGGTCTCCTCGTGCCCGTGCTGCGGAACGCCGACAGGATGAGCTTCGGCGAGATAGAGACCAAGCTGGGCGATCTCGCGGCGAGGGCGCGGGACAAGAAGATAGAGCTCGCCGAGCTCCAGGGCGGCACGTTCACGATCACCAACGGTGGAGTCTTCGGATCGATGCTGTCGACGCCGATTCCCAACTACCCGCAAGCCGCCATTCTGGGAATGCACTCGATCCAGCGCAGGCCGGTGGCGGTGGGCGACGAGGTGCTCATCAGGCCGATGATGTACCTCGCCTTGACCTACGACCACAGGCTCATAGACGGACGGGAAGCTGTGCTCTTCCTGATCAGGGTAAAGGAGTGCATCGAGGATCCCGAAAGGCTGATCCTCGGTCTTTGAGGAGGGAGGAGGATTTATGGAGAGCGCGACCTTCGCGAAGGGACTCGAGGGCGTCGTGGCCGGGGAGAGCGCGATCTGCAAGATAGACGGCGAGAAGGGCAGGCTGTCCTACCGCGGCTACTCGATCGAGGACCTCGCCGCGCATTCGAGCTTCGAGGAGGTGGTATACCTCCTCCTCTACGGGAAGCTGCCGACCAAGTATGTCTTCGACGAGTTCACTCAAAGGATGCGGTCGTCGCGCGCCCTCCACCCCAAGGTGATCCAGATGATCAAGAACTTCCCCGAAGGCGGGAAGCCCATGGAGCTCCTCCAATCGGTGATGGCCTATCTCTCAGGCTACGTGGAGCACAGGATCGACCACTCGGCCACCTGCAACTGCAGGCAGACCCTCCACCAGGTGGTCCAGCTCGCGACCGTGGCCGCGACCTACGCCCGCTTCAAGAACGGGCAGGACTACCTCGAGCCCAGGACGGACCTCTCTCACGGCGCGAATTTCCTCTACATGATTCGGGGGCGCGAGCCGGACGAGGAGGAGGGGAGGATCATGGACGCCTGCCTGGTCCTCCACGCCGAGCACGGCTTCAACGCGTCGACCTTCACCGCGCGGGTAGTGGCCTCGACGCTGTCCACCTGCTATTGCAGCATATCCGCCGCGATCGGCGCCCTCTACGGATCGCTGCACGGCGGGGCCAACGAGAAGGTCTTCGGCATGCTCGAGCAGATAGGCTCGGTCGACAAAGTCGAGGCATGGGTCGGCAAGGCCTTCGAGGAGACCCAGAAGATCATGGGCATGGGCCATCGCATCTACAAGACCAAGGACCCGCGCTCGAAGATCATGGAGGATTTCCTCAAGGTCCTGTCGGCCAAGAAGGGCAACCGCGAGCATCTCGATATGCTCAAGAAGATCGAGGAGCTCGCGACGCCCAGGTTCGAATCGAAGGACAAGAAGATCTACCCCAACGTGGACTTCTACTCCGGCTCGGTCTATTATCTCCTCGGCATCCCCAAGTACCTCTACGCCCCGATCTTCGCGATGGCCAGGATCCCCGGCTGGCTCGCCCACATCCTCGAGCAGCGCGAGGGCAACAGGATCTTCCGTCCGGACAGCATCTACGTCGGTCCGGAAGACAGGCCCTATGAGCCCATGGAGAAGAGGCAGTAGACTCGATTCCGGGGTTTCCCTCAAGGGATCTCGTCCAGATGCCACCGGCCGCCGCCGAGGAGGGCGAGCCGCGAATCATGGTAGGCCAGCAGGCTCGAGCGGTGGCCGACGCTGACGATCGCGGTCCGCGGCAGCAGCTCGATGAGGGCCAGGTACATCGAGCCCTCGGCCGGCTCGTCGATGGAGGAGGTCGCCTCGTCCATGAAGACCCAGGCGGGCCTTTGAAGGAAGATGCGGCCGAAGGCGAGGCGCTGCTGTTCCCCGAGGGACAGGACCTGAGCCCACATCCGGGTCTCGCCGAGCAGGCTCGACAGCTCGGACAGGCCCGATCTCTCGAGCGCCTCCTGCAATCGCGAATCGCCCGTCGCCGGATCGCCGAAAGGGTAGAGCAAGGCGTCTCGCAGCGTCCCGAGAGGCAGGTAGGGCTTTTGCGGCATGAAGAGCGCGGACTCGCGTTCGGGAAGATCGATCCTGCCCTCGCCGAAGGGCCATATACCGGCGACAGTGCGGATGAGCGTGCTTTTACCGCTACCGGAGGCCCCCATAATGAGAAGCTTCCCGCCCGGCTCGAGGTCGAGGTTCAGATCGCGGACCAGCTCGCGTCCGCCCGGCAGTCTGACATTCAGACTTCGAAGGCGCAGACCGTCGCCGTTCCCGCGGGCGATGCGCGCCCCGGTTTCGCCGAGGGCCTCTATCTCGCGCATGGCGCGATCGAATGAGCGCAGGCGATCCACGACCGCGTGCCAGGCGGCCAGGTCCGTGTAGCTGTTCACGATGAAGGAGAGCGCGCCTTGCACCTGACCGAAGGCGCTCGAGATCTGCATGATGCCGCCGATCTCGATCGCCTTGGCGAAATACGCCGGCATGCTGACCAGAATGGGAAATATCAATGCCGCCTGGCCGTAGCCGTTGGCCCACCAATTCAGCTGCCTCGTCCTCCGCATTATCTGCCGGAAGTTGTCGAACACGCGCGCGAATCGAGCCAGGAAGCCCTCTCGCTCCTGCTTCTCGCCGCGGTATATCGCGACGGATTCGCTGTTCTCCCTGAGCCGGACGAGGCTGAATCGGAAATCGGCGTTGAAGCGCTCCTGGTCGAAGTTCAGCTTGATCAGGCGGCGGCCGACGACCGCGATGACGACCGTTCCGCAGACGGAATATATGACCGCCGTCCACACCAGGTAGCCGGGAACGACGACCGTTCCTCCGTGCCAGGGAAGGGCCGCCTGGCTGGAAAGCTTCCACAGCATGGCGATGAAGGCGACTAGAGTCGTTATCGAGCTGATCACGCCGATGAGTATATTGAGCGTCTGGTAGGAGAAGGTCGCCAGGTCCTGGCTGATGCGCTGGTCGGGATTGTCGGTTCCGTCGCCCAGTACCTGCATGCGATAGTAGGTGCCGCGCGACAGCCAGGCATCGATGTAGCGCTTCGTGAGCCATCGCTGCCAGCGGATTTGCAGCATCTGGGTCAGGTAGGTTTGATAGACCGCGGCGACGATCAAGGGAAGCACGAGAACGACGAAGAGGAGGATCTGGTGCCAGGCGGCGGGAGCGTCGTACTTCTGAAGGGCATTCCAAAAGGTATTGTACCATTCGGTGAGGCGATACGAGATGTACACCATGAAGAGATTCAACATCACGATCGCCAGGAGCAGTGCCCGTGCCGACCAGCGCTCTTCCGAATTCCCCCAGTAGTGCTTGGCGATCCCCCACATGTCGCGGAAGAAGGCGCGGTTGAACTGCTTCAAGACGAATACTCCGATATCCGGGTATCGCGGCGACGCGTCCCGTCGACCTTCATCCCGGTGGATTCCGCCACGGCGAGAAACCCGTCAGCTGAAGGTACCTCCTCGCCGTCCGAGCCTCAGCCTCCCGGGACCGAGGAGGAAGAGGGCGAGCGCGCTCAGGAGAAAAAAGGCATCCAGTTCCATCGCCCAACCCCCGGACCTGGAAACCGCGAATAGCGCCGGCAGTCTGACGAGGAGGATGGCTACGACTAGGTTGAAGGCTACGACAAGGGCCGAAAGGCGCGTCCAGTAGCCCACGATGACGAGGATCGGCGCCAGGACTTCGCCGATATAGACGCCATAGGCGATGAAGACCGGGAGATGGTTTGACGCGAGGCCGTCCTTGATGAAGTCTATACCGTGCATGATCTTACTGACCCCATGAAAGAGCAGTAGCCCGCCGAGCATAATCCTCAAGATGAGCTTGCCGACGTCTTCCAAGTCGATTCTTCCGCCTTCGTTCATCATTTTACTCCTATGGTCCGGCGCGCCCCGACCGGTTGAAGATAAAAGGTATTCTTCCGCCATCCCGCAGTCAAGGATACTTAAAATTCGGCCTGAAGTGAGTGTTCGGACCTTCCGTCCCGGTTTTCGGCATCCGCAGCGTAATTGTCATACCCGGTCTTTTAGTTCAGACTGATCACGGGAACATTAGGAGGACTGCATGAACCTGACCGGCAACACCATCGTCATCACGGGAGGCACTTCGGGCATCGGTCTGGGCATGGCCGAACGGTTCCTCGGCCTGGGGAACAAGGTCATCATCTGCGGGCGTCGGTCCGACCGCTTGGTCGAGCTGGCCCGAAAGCACCCTGGCCTGATCACGAAGGTCTGCGACGTGGCCGATGAGCGGCATCGGCTCGATTTTTTCCGATGGCTGACCGCGAACCATTCCACCATGAACGTCCTCATCAATAATGCCGGCGTCCAATTCGCCGGGACTGTCGGATCGGGTTTGGACTTTACTCGGGTCAGGCAGGAGATCGATACCAACGCGTTCGCCGTGATCCATCTCTCCGACTTGCTCGCTCCCGTCATTCAAGGGAAACCCGGAGCGACCATCATCAATGTCTCCTCGGGCCTGGGTTTCGTCCCCATAGCGCAAATGACCGTCTATTGCGCAACCAAGGCATTCATACATTCCCTGACGATGTCCATGAGGCAAACTCTCAAAGCCAAGGGGATCGAGGTGATCGAGATCATCCCCCCAGGCGTCGATACGGAGCTTGGAAAGGAACGGCGATCCGATCCGGACCAAACCCACGGTGGGATGCCCATACCGGAATTCCTCGACGGGCTGTTCCAGGGGCTGGAGAGAAAGGATGCCGAGATCGCCATCGGGATGGCGGTGGGCCTGAGACAGAAGGGCGAGGCGATGTTCGAGGGGATGAACGGCAGATAAGCTGATTATTCCGACCGCCCTTTATTGACAGCCGAGCGGCGTTTCCTATAATTGCGTCATATTCCATACATGGAGGCGTCTCGAATGATTCCGTCGAAGAGCGATGGAGGATGGGCGAAACTGGTCAAGGGAGAAGTGCAGTACAGTTTAAAAAGCGTTCCCGCGGGCTTAATGGTATCGCGAATGAAGCGCGAGACGGCGGCGAGCGACGATCCGGCGACCTTGCGGCGGTGCATCGACGAAGTGTACGGCTTCTTCGAGAAGTACGAGACGATACTGCGCGACGACATCGCCATCATTTTTGGGAAGGAGGCCTGACATGCTCGTGGATTTCGCTTCTGTCGCCTCGAAGATAGAATCGGGGGGAACCCTGTTCCTCGCCGGCGACGAGACTCTCTTAAAGCGGCTGCCGAAAGGCAACTGGATCGGCGGCACCATCCCCTACTTCATGGACCAGAAGGGCGGGACAATGTCGAAGGATACCATTTTCCTCACCGAGGCTCCCGCCGCGGTCTCGGGGCGCAAGATCGCCTGGTATGGAGAGAGCGAGCTCGCGCGTCTCGTGCCGGAGGCGCCCGACAACGGATTCTCCCTCGTCATAATCCCTGCGACGAGCCCGGCCCATATAAGCTATGCCCGTAACGCTCCGGGCTACGAGGGCATCTTCATCAAGCCCATCATCGGATGGATCGCGGGTGTGCATCTGGACGATGTCGGCAAGGTGGCGCCCAAAGTCTTCAACGGAGCGACGGGCGAATGCTCCGATTCCAAGGCTATCGCCATGCATCTCGTGCTGCCCCGCGGAAAGCAGGCCTCGATCGGAATCGTGAACCTCTTCCGCCAGGGCAAGGGGGAAGTCATTTCCTTCGAAGAAGAAGGCTTCTCCGTCGCCAATTGCCTCCTCGGCGGGAAGAAGGTTAATTTCTCCGAGTACCTCGTGTCCAAGAAGATCGATACCCGATTGCCCCTCGTGGCCGACTACAGCGGAACGCTGGTCAACGTCAGTTTCCAGTCCATCGACGAGAAGAAAAGGACTGTCGCCTTCTATGCGCCGGTATTCAAGAATGTGCAATACAGGATAGCCGAACCCATCCAAGATTACGTGAAGAGCTTCTCGGCTACGATGCCCAGCGGCTCTGTCAATCCTGCGTTCTCCTGCAACTGCATCCTGAACTATCTATATGCGAATCTCGAGGGGAAGCGGACCGGCACGATCACGGGGCCTATCACCTTCGGCGAGATAGCCTATCAGCTTCTCAATCAGACGCTGACGTACCTCGAGATCATAGATTCCGGCAAGTAATGGAGGCTCAGGCCCTCCTTCCGTCGCGGGCGCGCTCCCGGCGCCCGCGACGGATGAAGGACTCCCGCACGAGCGGCCGCGACGAAGGGATTTCCCGAAGGCCCGGAGTTTGGTCCTCAATTCTCTTCGAGGAGTAAAGTCCTGGAGGATCTCTGCCCGAGGGCGGACTCCACTTCGACCAAGGCGGCGTAATCGCCGGGCTCGATTATTGCGGGCTCGGCCTCGAGCGCGTAGGTAATGTCGCAGCCGCCGGCCGTCGCCTTCTCGGTCACCAGCGCCCTCCCGCCGCCGGGCACGTCCAGCGTTTCGCTTTTCGGCACGATGATCAAACGGCGGAAGGCCGCAGGCAGCTCGATGGAGATGTGGATGGCATCGTCGACGCGCCGCGGAATGTAATACGGCAGCGTCCGTCGGTCCGCCCCTACATGGAACAGAGAGGGCGTGAAGGGCAAGTCGAAGTACAGGTATTCGCCGTCCGCTACGGCGAAGTTGTCGACTTCGACGGTGTAGCTCTCCAGGCCCGGATAGTCGTCGAAATCGCTCGTCAAGCCGCCCACGGGCCGCGCGCCCTGGGACAAGCCGGAAACGGTCTCCTGGAAATAGCGCTGCCGCTCCTCCGGCGGGAGCTCGGAGAGATAGCGCTTTTCCTCGTTATAGCCCTCGCCGTAATAGCGAGTGGCGATGCCGAGCCGCGCGCCGCCGTCGTCCGAGATCGAGATCGCGTAATCGGTCTCCTTCCTGTCTTCGCAGCCTTTCGCGGCGCGGATGACTTCGCGAAGCTGGGTGGCGAGGACCAAGCCGAGGCAGCCGTCGCTGGGAGTGGAACCCAATCGCGCGTACTGGTCGGTGTCGTTCAAGTAGTAGGTCTGCCCGTCCACCGCGACTCGCACCAGCGGCCTGTCGAACTCCTCCGGCAGCGGAGAGCTTCGAAGCATGTCGGTTATCGCCGCGACCGGCGGCAGCCGCGACGCCAGCACGAACTCCGGATGGAAGCCCGCCGCGCCGAGCATGGCATACAAGAGGATGGCGCGGTCGGCCGCGTGGCCGTATCCGTCGGCCAGCGTACGGTCCGCGTCGGAGAGTTCGCTCAAGGGCAGATCGGCGAACGATGGGCCGGCCGGCCGTATCGAAACAGCCACGAAATTGCGGATCGCCTCGACCGCCTCCAGTCCGGTCCCGCATCGGCCGGTCAGCTGCGCGGTTTTCTTTGCGGCTTCCGTCCCGCGGGCGGAGCGCAGGACCATAGCGTCGCTCAGTTCCTTGAGGTCGGCGCCCGGATCGCCCGCGAAATAGTCGACTCCGGCGTCGTAGACCCAATCCGGGGGCAGATTCCCCTCCGAGGGCAGGGCGCCGACGCGCTCGGCCTGCCACTGGTAGGTCCGGCGGCCTCCGGCATTGCCCTCCTTTTCGGCGACCAGACCCGGGGGGCCGCCGACTCTCTCCGACACCTTCAAGTCGGCGGGCGCATCCAGCTCGAAAGTCTTGCGATCCAGGCGGTCCGACTCCTGGAAAGATTCGAAGCCGGAGAGAAAGGGCTTGTCGTGAGCGACGATTTGGTAGGCCACGTCGATGGTCGCGCCGATGTCGACTCCAGGGAGGCTCGCGACGAGAATCCTGCCGCCCGTATACCGCTTGGCCGAGGCGTTCCAGCCGGCGTCCATGACATTGATTTCGGAGGGCGAGATCTCCTGGCGCGCCCCGCTCCTTGAGACGACGACCCCGCGCAGCAATTTGACTTCCTCGCAGGCGGGATTGTAGCTCACTTTGACTTCCGCCTCCCGAGCCTTGCCCTCATACGTAAGGATTCGCTTGGAATACTCGATTTTGTAGACGAAGCTGTGGCCGTCGGCCACGTCCAACTCCACGCGACTGTCCAGGACCTGCGCATCGGAGTCCACGGCGGGGCCATCGGCGATGTCCGGCTTGGTCTCGGCCGGTGCTGGGGCGTCGGCCGATAGGGCCAATAGCGGCGCCTTCCGTTCATCGTGGTCCATCGATTTCAAGGTCCGCTTCAGATTGAGATACTGGGCCGGCGAAAACTCGACCCCTTTCAATTCGAACGCGCGGGAGCAGTCCAGATTCCCCTCCCGTGCGGCATAGGACTGTCGATAGGACAAAGTCTCGTCGTCTACCGGCGAGCAGACAGGCAGGGAAACCGGCCCGGCGAACCCCGCGGTCAACTTGAGCGAAATCTCCTCTTCCAGGCCGCAGGCTGCCGTCGTCTCCAACGGGTATTTCCGCTTATCGAGCCCGGCTCCGTCGAGGAGGAAGTTGACCACTCCGAAGCCCCTCCCGATCCACGGCACCGTCACCACCGATGTGCCGCCTCCCGAGGCAGTCAACCCGCCTGCCGAGAACCGGAGCTCGGCCCGCACCGCCGACGACATATCGGCCATGTCGTCCGGCGTCAGCTTCAGCGAATTCACCCTCGCTCCCGGGAGCGCCCGTCGAAGGCGCGTCTCGAAGAACCGCCGCTCGTCGTCCGGCTTCATGCGGGCGAAGGCGTTCCGATAGGCGTCGTCATTGACGCCTTCGAAGGACAGCGTCGACGTCGCTTCCAGATCGCCCGAGGCGGTCAGGGTTCCCGAGGTCCGGATGCGCATCATGTTTCCCTCGGGAGACTGCGCCGGGCTGACCTTCAGGTCCTCCCCTTCGGGCCGGCAGACCAGATAGCTCCGATCGTCATCGTAATAGGGCAGGAGCCCCCGCGTATTCTCGTCGGTCGGATCCATGAGCTCGTAGCCGCCCAGAGGCGGCTCCACGGCCACGATAGCGTGGTCGAAGAAGGTGTCCGGCACTTCCGGGTCCCTCTTGGCCCCGAGGTTGATGAGGACGGGGTAGGCCTTCAGCCCCGCCATGCGGAGCATCTCCACCAGCAGGCCCGCCTTGTCGCGGCAGACGCCGTATTTTTTCTCGAAGGTGATCCGGACGTCGTGCGGCTCGAAGCCCGGACGATCCTTCTCCGGCGTCAGGCCCATGTAGCGGATATTCTTGGATACGTAGTAGAAGAGAGCCTTGATCCTCCCGTCCTCGGATCCGATGCCGGCGGTCAAGGCTTCCACCTTGGTCTTCAATTCCGCGTCGACGGCGTCCAAGTGCGGCGCGCTGAGATTCCAGTACCATTTCGAGACGTCGCGCCAGCTCCGCGCGGTGCTGACGTACAGCCGCTGCAGCACCTCCCCGTAGGGCGGCTGGCTCGGCTCCTCGAACATCCGCGGCACGTCGGCGACCTCCCAATGGTGGAGGACTCCCCCGTCCGGCTCCGGACTGCGGCTATATTCGACCTTACCGGGAATCTCGTCGCGAAGGGCCGTCCGAACAAGCGGACGGCCCTTCGGCGCGCGGATCTCGTATACGAGATGACGGATGTAGCCGTCTCCTTCGAAGAGGTTCTCGTCCGCCATCTGGCCGGGTATGATGGAGCGATCCGTCGTCTCCCGCGTAATAGAATGGACTACGTCGCCGATGTCCAGCTGAGGTATGCTCACCCGAAGCAGTCTCATGTCGGGGTCGTATATGTTGGACTCCATCTGGCTGTCGTCGATCGTTTCCTTGGAGTTGGCCGCGACGTCCACCGGCACGAGAGCGCCCGTCGGCTTGAAGATCTCGAGCCGGACAACTTCGACTCTCGAATACGGCAGCATGAAGCTCAAGGAGATCGTCCGGCTTTCCCGCCTACCCTTCTCGGTCAGGATCTTGTCGAAGCTTTCGTCCTGGCATTCGCCCGTGCCGTCGGCGCGATAGACCCGCTCTATTTTCTCGTCTACCGTCGCCTCGTCGCAATCGGGGAACTTGGACAAGGTGATGCCGGCCGCCGCCTTCAAAGCCTGCGCGGCGTCCAGGAAAGCCCAAGTCCGGCCGGAGTAGCGGCCCGAGTCGTCGGCCCTGGCCGCACCTGCCAGGATGGTCAGCGCCAGGAGGATGCATGCCGAAATCCTGAATTTCATTGTCGCTCCGAATCGCCGTCGGATAATAAGCCAACAAACAAACAATCTCGCCCCGTGAGAAGATACTGCGACGCACGTGCCGGGGCGAGGGACCGTCCGATGCGAATTGACGGGCCATGTGCCTCTTGTCACATTCGGAACGGGAGATCTCGGATATATTCTACGTATCGTTCCGGTACATACCAGGAGTCGAAATGGCGACCAGAATCCTGATCATAGGCGGCGTCGCGGGAGGGGCGACGGCGGCCGCGCGCGCCAGGCGCATCTCCGAGAGCGCCGAAATCACGCTGCTCGAGAGAGGTCCCTACGTTTCCTTCGCGAACTGCGGCCTCCCGTATTATATCTCGGGGGCGGTCGCCAAGCGCTCCAAGCTCCTCTTGCAGACGCCGGAGGGTTTCGACGCGCGCTACGGCGTCAAGGTTCTGGTCAACGCGGAGGCGGTGGAGATAGACAGGAGAGGCAAGCGCGTCAGGGTCGTAGGACCTTCGCCATCGTCGGAGGACGATCGCGAGGTCGAGTCCTGGCTTCCCTACGACAAGCTTCTCCTCGCTCAGGGCGGCAACCCGATACTACCGACGCTGCCGGGTGTCGATTCGCCCAACGTTTTCAAGCTCTGGACGGTTCCCGACGTCGACAGGATCAAGGGCTACCTCGATGCTCATTCGCCCGGCTCCGCATTGATCGCGGGCGGCGGATTCATCGGCCTCGAGATGGCCGAAGCCTTCCGCGAGCGCGGCCTAGCCGTTACCGTGGTCGAGCTCATGCCCAGGATCATGTCGACGATGGATCCGGAGTTCGGCGCGATGATAGGCGCCAAGCTCGAGGAGCATGGAGTCCGCGTCATGACGGGACTCGGTCTCAAGTCGATCCGCGGCGCGGACGGCGCGGCCGAGCTCTCCGACGGCTCCCTCGTGGACGCGGGCATCGTCCTCCTCTCGATAGGGGCCCGGCCCGAGCTCGCTCTCGCCGGGACCGCCGGCCTCGCGATAGGCGGCTCGGGCGGCCTCGAGGTCGACGACGAGCTCAGGACTTCCGACCCCGACATCTACGCCGTCGGAGACATGGTCGAGGTGCTCCACAAAGTATCGGGACGAAAGGTCCGCGCGCCTCTCGCCGGGCCCGCGAGCAGACAAGGTCGCATCGCCGCCTCGAATGCCCTCGGCATGCACGTGAAATATCGCGGCGCATTGGGTACGAGCGTCTTCAAGGCCTTCGACGGCGTCGCCGCCTCGACGGGCCTCGGCGAGAGGGCGGCACGGGAGGCCGGCTTCGATGTCGGCGCTGCTGTCGTCTACAAGGACAGCCATGCCTCCTACTATCCCGGAGGGAGGGAGCTCGTCCTCAAGATCGTCTACGATCGGAAGAATGCCCGCCTGCTGGGCGCGCAGGCCTTCGGCACGGAGGGAGTCGAGAAACGGATCGACGTGCTCGCGACTGCGCTCCACGGAAGGATGACCGTAGACGATCTCGCGGAGCTCGACCTAGCCTATGCGCCTCCCTTCTCGTCGGCCAACGATCCGGTGAACGTCGCGGCCTTCGTCGCGCAAAACGATATCTCCGCTTACAGCCCGCTCGAGACCGCCGCCGGCCTCAAGGCCGCTCTGGCCGCCGCAAAAGCCGGAGGCCCGCGGGCTCTCGTCCTGGATGTTCGCAATGTCAACGAGTACGAAGAGGGTCACATCGAAGGAACGCTCAACCTGCCCCTCGACGAGTTGCGCTTCCGCCTCGATGAAGTGCCGGCCGGCGTCCGCGTCCACGTCCATTGCCGCACGGGCTTTCGATCCCATCTCGCGCTGCGGATATTGAAGGGAAACGGCTACGACGAGGTCGTCAACGTGTCAGGCGGCTATATGGCCATCCTCGCCGAGGGCGGTTTCGATTTAGAACGGGCATAAGCAAGGAGGATCGATATGAGCGGACAGAACGTCAAGGACATGATCAAGTCCGGAGCGAAGATCATCGACGTGCGAACGAAAGGCGAGTTCGGGGACGAAGCCTATCCCGGAGCGATCAACATACCTCTCGACGTCCTCCCGGCGAGGCTCGACGAGCTCGGCCCCAAAGACGAACCGATCGTATTGTATTGCGCTTCCGGAGCGCGAAGCGCTCAAGCCGCGCGCTTCCTCAAGCAGTCGGGATATACCGAGGTAGTGAATGCCGGCGGCCTCGACGATATGCCGCGGCGATGAGTCGCTCCTTGAGCGTCCGTATCCGCTTCACGGGGCGAGTCTCTCGAAGTCGGGCGAGAGGATGATCGAGCCGCGCGACAGCTCCAGCTCTTCGCGCTGCTCCCAGTCCTTGAGTATGCGGCTGACTACCTCGCGCGAAGTGCCCAGATGATCCGCGAGCTCCTGATGCGTCGCCGTGATTCGACGATCGGTCCCGAGCGAAGCAGCTTCGACGAGCCACCGATGAAGACGCTCGTCGACGTGCCTGAAGGCAATCTCCTCGACGAGCTCCATCACCTCCGCCATGCGGCTGGAATACTGATAGAGCACGAAGTCCCTGAAGGAGGCCACATCGGCGAAGAGCGAGCGGACGGTATCGATCGGCATGAAGGCGGCGCTCGTCGCTTTCTCGGTAACAACCGTCGCCGGGAAGGAATCGAGGCCTCGTCCGCAGCCGACGCTCAGGATGCAGCTCTGACCCGCCTCGATGCGATAGAGCGTTATGCTGCGGCCCGACTCGGCGGTCTTGAACACCCGGATGACCCCCTCGAGGACGAAAGGTACGCTCGAGCAGACCTGCCCCTCGCGGAGTATCGTCGTTCCGGCTTCCATCTCCCTGAAGCGCAGCTTTTCGAGCAGGATCCGCCGCTTTGCGGTCGGCCATTCGCTGCCGGGGAATATGGAGCCGAATACCCCGAGGAATCGATCCATCGATCCGGGCATGTTCTGGGAAATCATTTCTGTCGGCCTCCGTCGCCGCGACTGCCGGGCACCGCCGCCGATCCTTCGGAGCAGACCGTCAGATCGCGATGAGCCTGGTTCATGGCCTTGTCTCCATGATAGAATATATCGAAGTCGCTCTCCGGATCGAGTCCGCGCAGCGTAATGATCTTGGGGCGGGACCTCTTGTGCCTGGCTTGCACTCGTTCACTCCTTCCCGTCGTGAACGCCTCTTCGCGCAAGCCGCTATAGGCGAGGTGGGAAATCCCGCGGGACAGGTTGAGACAGCGGTCGGGAAAAGCCGGGAAGAAGGCAGGCCCGAGAGCTGGTGTCATGGACGGCCCCGCAGCTGCCGGGTATCGTTCGCATGACTCAATCCACGGCCTTTCCCATTATGATGCCCGCAATGAGTATCGTGAGAACGAGGGCGGTTACGACGACGTATCGCCAGTCCCGCTCGATGGCGAATGCGACGATGGAGACCGCGACGCGAGCGAAGGGCGTCGCGATCAACACCACCAGGCCGAGGGATATGACCGAGGCGGGATCGAGGGAGAAGACGCCCGAGAGCAGTGCGCCCAGGTCTCGAGGGTAGGGAATGGCGGCGTCTATCCGGATCTCGTTCGAGATGATTCCTCTGGCTACCAAGAGGGCGAGTCCCAGGCAGATGATCGTCGCGCTCAGGACCACGCCGATCCTCAGCACGAGGCTTACTACGACCTCGACCGCCCTCGATGGGCCCGCGTCGCGAGAGCCTCTCGCCTTCATTCCCGAACCCTCACCTTCCGACGCCCAGGCCGTGCAGGAGCATCTGCGCCGCTATGGCGGCTATCACGACGAAGAAGGCGATGCGTATTCCGACGCCCGCGATCCTGGGAAGGATCCGAGCGCCGAACAGCGAGCCGGCGAGCACGCCGAGGGCGACGGGCGCCGCGACGAAGGGATCGATGTCGCCGCGGCTGAAGTAGATTCCCGCGCTCGCCGCGGCGGTCACGCCTATCATGAAATTGCTCGTCGCCGTCGAGCTCTTTATCGGCATGCCCATGACGCTGTCCATGGCGAGCACCTTGAAGGCCCCCGATCCGATGCCGAGCATGCCCGATGCCAAGCCTGCCACGTACATGATCGCGGCCCCGAGCGGGACTCGGCGAAGGCGATACTCGATGACCCTCCCGAGGGAGGGATCGAAGTAGGCTCCCTCCAGCCCCATGGCCAGCGCCAATCGATCCTGCGCGACCGCGTCTCCCGCCTTATGCGCGGCCGTCCTGCCCCGCAGCTCTGAGACTATCTTTCGCCCGGTCGGTACGAGGGAGTACATAAGCACCAGGGAGAAGACGACGAAAAGCAAAGGCCCGGCTAGTCTCCCCGCAAGCAAGGCCCCGCTGACGGCTCCAAGCGCCGTCAATATCTCCAGGAGCATCCCGACCTTGATATTCGCGAGGCGATCCCGGACATAGGCGGCGGCCGAGCCGCTCGACGTCGCTATGACGGCGATTATCGAGGCGCCGGCGGCCGTGCGGAAATCTATGTGGAGGAAGAGCGTCATTACGGGAACGACGATAATCCCGCCTCCGAGGCCGAGGAGGGAGCCGGCCGCGCCGGCGACGAAGGATGCGGCAAGCAACTGCGCGAACTGGCATACGAAGGTCGGCATAGCTCCCTTTTCACCCGCGTAGGACCGATGCGCCGGCGATGGAATATGAAGTAATATAGTTGCTTGACGCGCATTCGATCCAATATCATTTCGGGAACGGGCGATACCCTGGAGATATGCCCATAGCCGGGGAGGGGAGCCTTCGATGGACCTGAGGCATTTGACGTATTTCCTCGCGGTCGCCGAGGAGCTCAATTTCGGGCGCGCGGCCGAGAGGCTTCATATCTCCCAGCCTCCCTTGAGCCGGCAGATCATGGAGCTCGAGGAGGAGTTGGGCGTCGCCCTCTTCGAGCGGGGGCCGAAAGGAGTCAAGATCACGCCCGCCGGACTATACCTCGAGAAGGAGGCCGTAAGACTTCTCGGTCGGGTCGCCCTCGTCAAGGATAGGATAGGGACTGTACAAAGCGAAGGGTCCAGGGTCGTTCGGATAGGGTTCGTCGCTTCGGCCATGTATTCCTTCCTCCCGGAGCTAATCGGGGAGCTCAGCCACGAGCTCGACGGCCTGTCTTTCGACTTCGTCGAACTCGCCTCGAACGCGCAGGCCGACTCGCTGCTCCAGGGACGGATCGATATAGGGTTCGTCCGATCATGGATCGACGAAGAGGGGGTCCGATTCGTCCCGATCGCCGAGGAGAGCCTTTCCCTCGTTCGCTCCGCGGTCATCGCGCCGGCCGGCGATACCGGCGAGCTCGAGCAGTACGCGGAATTGCCTTTCATTGCCTTCTCGAAGGGCGGCGCCCCCGGCATCGCGGAATGCGCCAACAAGGCCTGCGCGGGCGCGGGATTCTCTCCGAAGACGGTCTTCATAGCCGGGCAGTTCGACTCTGTCCTCAGGCTCGTCGCGGCCGGACTCGGTTGGTCCATCGTGCCGACGACGGCCCTGCACGGATCCCGCCTCGGCCTCGTCGCGAGCGAGCTTCTCAAGCAGCCCGAGCGGATAATCATCGGCGCGGCGCTCAGGGAGGACGAGGATGATCCGGTCATCCTCTCCCTCCTCGACATCGCCGATCGGCACTTGAGTTCCCGCCGGCGAGGCTTGCGCCCGATCAAGGATCGCGGTGACGCGGGGCGCTCGCGGGAGGAGGGGTCGTGATCCGGACTAAGCCGTGGAATTGGGATAACGTGGAGGAAGCCAAGTGGCTGGAACCGGCGGAGGATGCGCGGCTCCTGCTCGCCCGCTGGAAAGGCGCGGGATATTCGCGCATCCTGGACTTGGGTTGCGGCCTCGGCAGGCATGCCCTCCTCTTCGCGCGCTCCGGCTTCACGGTCACGGGCTTCGATCTTTCGGGAATCGGGCTGGCGAAACTGAGGGAGCTCGCCTCGGCGGAGGGACTCGAGATCGGTACGGCGATGGGCGATCTTCGCGACCTTCCCTTCCCCGATGAGGCCTTCGATTGCGTCCTCGCCTATCGCTCGATCTACCACTGCGATTACCAAGGACTCGTCGATTCCCTCGGCGAGGCGCGCAGGGTGCTCGTTCCGGGCGGGGAGCTGTTCGCCAATTTCATATCGAGGGATTCGGCCTACTTCCGGACGGGCCGGGGCGGTACCGACGACCCCAGGGTGAGGATGAAGCTCGAGGAGGGCGGCGCCGTCCTCCCGCACTGCTATCTCGACGAGGTCGAGCTCCGCTCCCTGCTGTCGGCTTTCGTTATTCGACGGATCGGCCTTGAGCCCGAGCCCGCGCTTTCCGATGCCAGCAGGTACTATTCCGTCACCGCTGCACGTGCTGGCGAGCCCTGAGACGCGTGGCGCCTATCTCCAGGAATATCGCGACGAAGAGGATCAGATAGGTGATGAAGCCGACTTCCCCGATATTGAAATAGAAGCCCGATGCCATGAACAGGTCGTAGCCGACGCCGCCCGCGCCGGCGGCGGCGCCCATGGCGACGGCGTTGGCGAAGTTGATCTCGAAGCGGATGAAGGTCCAGGAAAGGAGAGGGCCCATCGACGAAGGGATGACCGCCTGGCAGATTATCTGCGTCCAATTCGCGCCCGAAGCCTTGAGGGCCTCGACGACGTCGCCTCCTACCTCCTCGAAGGCTTCCGAATAAGCTTTCAGGAGATAGCCGAAGGAGTGGAAGGTCATGCCCACCACTGCGGCGACGCTCCCGAGCCCGGCCCCTACCGCGAATATCAGCACCCAAAGCACGGTGGGCACCGCGCGGACGAAGGCGACGATCGCCTTCAACGCGCCGGCGACGGCAGGGCGGCTCAGGTTCTTGGCCGCGAAGGGACCGAGAAGGAGGGCGAGCGCGGCGCCGAGCAGGGTGGTGAGGAAGGCGAGGCCGAGAGTCACCAATATCGCGTAGAGCGCCTCGGGCAGGCTGAAATGGACCGCCACGGGGCGCGAGACCATCTTCGTCAGGTCGGAGAGCAGCTTCAGGGTCGCCGGACCGGTCTTGAGCCCCTTGGTATCGATGAGGAAGAATCCGAGAACGGTGACGCCGATCATCGCGAGCAAGGTCGCGTCGAGAGCGATGGCAGAAGCCGTAGGGCGGCGGAGCGCGATATGGGGCTTCACAGTATCAGCCTCCTCAATGCGTTGGAAAGAGTCTCGATGAGGAGGACCACGACTATGATGCAGAGCACCACGAAGGCGGCGGACGGGAAATTCAGGCTCTTATAGTACAGGTCGAAGAGAAAGCCGATGCCCGTACCCGTCAGGATGCCGACCAGCGTCGCGTCGCGGATGTTAGTCTCCACCATGTAGAGGATCCAGCTCGCCACCTGGGGCATGACCGACGGCACGACTGCCTGAGTCACGGTCGCGAGCCAGGGGGCCCCGGATGCCTTGAGGGCCTCGACCGAGCTCTCCGCCGTTTCGTCCACCGTCTCCATGAAGGCTCTCGTCAGGAAGCCGAAGGTGCCGATGAAGAGCGAAAGCAGGCCGGTAAGGACATTTTGCCCGTAGGATAGGAGGAATATCATGGCCCAGGCGACTACCGGGATGTTTCGGCAGAGGGAGGCGATGAGGCGGACTAAACCGGAGACGAGGGGGTGGAGTCGAGTCGTCTTCGATCCCAGTATCGCCATGAAGAAAGCGAAGGCGGCCGCCAGCACGGTGGACATCACCGAAACGAGGAGGGTCTCGGCGAGCTTCGCGCCGATTTTAGGGGCGTTCCGCAAGGCCCTGCCGTCGGGCATGAAGTTGGCCGCCATCCAGCCTGCGGCCTTCGGGAAGGACCGAAGACTTGCGGGCCAATCGAAGGCCGTCACGACCGACGAGCCGAGCGTCAGGGCGGCTATGAGGGCGAAGCTCCCGAGCGCGATCAGATTCCGCCTTCTGAAGGTCTTCCTGACTTCGAGGGACGCTATCAATCGGGAGATTCCTCGAAGAGTATGTCGTCCGCGTCGGAGCCGTAAATTTCAGCGACCGTCTTCTTCTTCAATTTCCTCGGCTCCCCGTCGTACACGATCGATCCCTCGCGTATTCCGATGATCCGGTCCGAATACTTTATCGCGACGTCGACCTGATGGAGGTTCATGAGGATGGTGATCTTCATGTCCCGCGATATGCGATGCAGGTGATCCATGATCGTCTTGGAGGAGCTCGGGTCGAGCGAGGCGATCGGCTCGTCGCAGAGGATGAGCCTCGGGTCCTGCACGAGAGCGCGCGCTATCCCTACCCGCTGCTTCTGGCCGCCGGACAGCTGGTCGCAGCGCTTGTGCATCTGCTCGGCCAGGCCGAGCCTCTCCAGGACCTCCACCGCGTGGTTCTTCTCTTCGTCGCCGTAGATTCCGAGGGAGCCTTGAAGAGTTGACTTATAGCCTAGGCGCCCATGGAGGACGTTCTCGATCACCGTCTGCCGGGGCACCAGGTTGAAATGCTGGAATATCATGCCGATCCGCGTCCTCGCCCGACGGAGATCGCGCCGCCCCAGGGACCTCATGTCGGTGCCGTCGAACTCGATCCTGCCCGAGCTGGGCTCGATCATGCGGTTGACGCAGCGCAGGAGTGTCGACTTGCCGGCCCCGGAGCGTCCGATCACGGTCACGAATTCCCCCGCCTTGACCTTCAGCGAGACATCGGTCAGGGCCCGTACGTCCTTGTAGTATTTCGTGAGATTGTTGATCGCCAGAATCGCCATCGGCCTGTCCTCTCGAACGGCGGACGCGCTCCTCCCGAGGATGAGCGCGTCCGACCGACTGCGCGCGGAGCGTTATTTCATCAGGGCACGGATATCGTCGTACCAGGCGGCGTCGACGGGGAGGAAGCGAATCTTGCTGCCCTCGTCTTTCACCCACAGCCCCTTGAACGGATTGCCGTTCTCGTCCTTGTAGTCCTTGGGCGTGAAGATCTTGGGATTGCCGGCGGTCGCGTCCGAGGTGAAGGCGGCGCGGAGGGCCTTGAACTGGGCGTCGTTAACGAGGTCCCTGTTGACGATGATGGGAGCCTGCCTGACGGTCGACGAGGAGATGACGATGAAGGCCGCGCCGGGGACGGTGTCGAAGGGGGCGGCGGCTCCCTGCTTCACGGCGTAGACCGCGCCGGGCGTATTGTCTTTGCCGGCGACGAGGTCGAAGTAGCTTTCGACGTCGGAGTCGTCGACGGCACAGACGTCGGCCTTGCCGGCGAGGACGTTGTAGATCGAGCCCTGGTGGGACTGGCCGAAGACGACGTTCGAGAAGAACTTGTCGGAGCCTCCCTCGAGGAATAGGTCCTCGACCTTCTGGTCGGCGCCCCAGCCCATCTGCTTGGCGAAATGGGACTTGATCAATGTGGAGGGAACCATGAAGCCCGAGGTCGAGCTGGAGGATACGAAGGACATTGTCTTGCCCTTGATGTTGTCGATCGAGTAGCTTCCGTTCTTCAAGTACTGGGCGGCGTCGGCGATCCTTACGGCGATGCGGCTGTAGTACACGGAATCGTCGAGGGTCCCTTTGTCGCTCGAGATCGTGACGAGGGGGACGACTCTGGGATTCTTCTGGCTCGCCTGGATGTAGCCGACGGCCCCCGGATAGCAGATGGCCGCGTTGCCGGTGGCGATGGCCTCGATTGCGATGACGTAGTCGGTCGTGAGCTTGTCGACTACGGTCATTCCCGTAGCCTTGGCGATCAGGTCGTCGATGGCCTGGCGGCCGGCCTTCCAGTCCTCGCCGGAATTGTTCGGATACCAGACGGCCGTCAGCTGCTTCGGAGCGGCGAAGAGTCCCGCGATCGCGACGAGCGCGAGCGCGAGGATGGATAGAGACTTCTTCATGGTTCCCTCCTGATTCCGTTTCTTCGGACGGCTCCGCGGCCATCCGCGAGGGGAAGGCCGGGACCTCAGGGTTGGGATCATAAGGCAGGATTGTTAGGGAACGGGCCGGATACTCTTAGCGATCGGTGAATTGGCCGCGAGGAAACGGTTAATTCGCCTCTTCGCCGGGGCCGAAGAGGATCCGCATGGCGCCTGAAAGGACTTCCGCGCGTCCCGCGGCGGCATAGAATCGCCGCGAGCGTCCTCCTGCGCCCCCGCCGGGAAGGGGCCTGGTCGTCGAGGCGCCGCCGGCTTCGGACAGCACGATGTCCGCGGCCGCATGGTCCCAGACCGAGAGCTTGCCCGAGACGTACAGGTCGAGTGAGCCCCGCGCTATCCTGCAGATCGCCAGGGATGCGCAGCCGAGGGCGCGGTGCCCCCTGCCGGCCAGGGCCAGGGCCTCGGGGTCGGCGCCCATGAGGCCGCGCAGCACGCGGCACGAGTCCATGCTGACGTCGATGACGGCCTCCTCGATCGATGCCGCCCGCCCGGCCGGCCCGAGCCGCGCTCCGCCGAGATAGGCGCCCGAGCCCGGGGCTGCCGAGTACATCTCGTCCGCCATGACGTCGTAGACAAGACCGAATCGGGGCCGACCGCCCTCGTAGAGGGCGACCGATATCGCGAAATCCCCGCCGGCGCAGGCGAAATTGGTCGTGCCGTCGATGGGATCGATTATCCAGACGGGGGCTTCCGGGTCGGCGGGCGCGCCCGGATCCCGGCCGGGCTCGGCGGCGTCCTCCTCGGCGAGGAAGGAGTGTCTCGGCAGCCGGGCCGAGATGCCCGACACGAGGTAGTCCTGGACGAGGGAATCGTAGCGCGTGACGAGGTCGCGGCGGTCCCCTCCTTTGACCTCGAAGCCGACGGCCTCGGAGGCGGCGGCCCTGAGCATGGCTCCGGCTTCGCGAACGAGGGCCTGGACGAAGCGATAGGGCAGGGCCGGCATGCCGCCCAGAGCCTCTAAAGCTCCCAGCGGGGCGCGTATGTCGCCCATCGCGTTGACCGAGCCGAATGAGCCGTGGTCGTCGCTCCCTCCGGTCAATGCGAGGCCGGGCCATGCCCGATGCCTCGCGAGGACTTTCCCGTGGTCCACGAGGGAGTGGCTCTCATGGTACAGCTCGATGCCGTCCAGGCCCGCGGCGAGGAGCTCGTCGAGGAGCTCCCAGGAATCGAGCTGGCCGGGATGGGCGAGGACGGCGACCCCGCCGTCGGCGTGGATCGCGCGCAGAGCGTCGAAGACGTCGGCGTAGCGGATGTCCCCGGAGCATATGCCGCCCGCGCCGAAGATCTTGCGGTATTCCGCCCCGTAGAAGTCCTCGGCGAGGCCCTTCCGCACCAGAACGGCCATCGCGTGCTGCTTGTAGAGCGTCCTCGCTCCATTCGCGGCTTCCATGACTTCCTCGATCGCTATGGGATAGCCCGCCGCGGCGAGTTCGGCGACCTGCTCGCGGGTCCTCCCGTCTCGCGCTTCCAGCAGGGGATCGCATAATTCCTTGATGTGGACGGCCGGCGAGGCGAAATTGTAGCCGAGCAAGTGCGCCTTTCGCTTCCTCTTGTAATCGTAGGCCGATATCTCGACGCCCGGCACGACGACGACTCCGAGTCTCGGGCCCAGCGCGACAGCCTCTTCGAGTCCCTCCGTCGTGTCGTGATCGACGACTCCGACGTAGTCGAGGCCCCGTTCCTTGGCCATGAGGACGGCCTGTCTCGGGGTGTAGGAGCCGTCGGAGCGGCTCGTATGGACGTGGAGGTCGCCGATCACGGCAGGACGCTCGCCGACAAGTGGCCGGCCTCCGCGAAGCGGCCCGGGCCCATCGCGTACTCGCGATCGCAGAGCCCTTCCATGAACTGGAGATCGTGGAATATCCCGAGCATCGTCGTACCTTCGGCCTTGAGCTTCTCGATGAGCTCCTTCACCTTGCCCTTCGAATGGTCGTCGAGGCTCGCGGTCGGCTCGTCGAGAAGGAGGAGCCTCGGATGCCTCACCATCGCGCGGGCTACGTTGAGCCTGAGCTTCTCGCCGCCGGAGAAGGTGCTCGCGTAGCTGTCCCAGAGCTCCTCGTCGAGCTCGAAGTGCCGGAGAAGCTTCTCGGACTCCTCGCGGGCGAGCTCGCTTCCCATCCCCACCTCCAGGGCCGCCTGCTCCAGCGCCTCCATGGCGGTGGTCCGCGGCACGAGGTCGAGGAACTGGCTCACGTAGCCGATCTCACGCTTGCGAAGGTAGATGACCTGGCGCTCGCTCGCGCGGAAGAGGTCGATCTCGCCGAAGCGCGCGGAGAGATAGAGGGCCCTTCCGGCCTGCGGCAGGTAGCTTCGATAGATCAGCTTGAGTATGGTCGACTTGCCCGAGCCCGAGCGTCCCGTAATGCCGACGAACTCGCCCGCGGCGACGCTGATGTCGACGCCTTCGCATGCCTTGATCCGCTTGCCGAGCTGGTGGACAGTAAAGGTCTTGCCCAGGCCCTCGATGGACAGCATCGCGTTCCTCATGCCGCGCCGGCCCCGTCGTACGCGCGGGCGAAGTCCTCGGCGCTCCCGCAGAAATCCGAGAGGCGGTCCTTGATCGTCTCGTAGGGCCAGTCCCACCAGGCTATTCTCATCATGGCCGCGGCGAGTTTCTCGGGGAAGCGGTCCTTGATCTTCCTGGCGGGCACTCCGACCGCGACCGCATAGGGAGGGACGTCCCTTGTAACCACCGCCCCCGAGCCTACGACCGCGCCGTCGCCGACCTTCACGCCCGGCATGATTATCGCCCCGTGCCCTATCCAGGTGTCGTGCCCTATGCAGGCGACCATGGATTCGCGCCGGGCGAAGAATTCCCCGTCGTCGGCTTCGTCGAAGCCGTAGAGGCGGCGCCGATAGGTGAAGTGATGGAGGGTGGGGCGGTCCATTGGATGCATGGTCGGGCCTATCCGAACGGCCGCGGCGATGTTCGCGAATTTTCCGACGATCGCGTTCTGGAGGAAGCAGTACGGGCCGGTATAGGAGTAATCGCCTAGCTGGACATTCTCGTAGTACCCGCCCTCGCCGACCTCGGTATAGGCCCCGAGCTCGACGTTCTCCAAAGAGGAGCCCTCGTGCACGAAGGGAGTCTCGGTCAATCTCTTCTCTATCATGGCTTCCTCTGCCGATAGTCCGTCGTCATGATCACTCGGCCGTCGACGAACACCGTCGTGACGGCGGGGAAGCCGCCGTCGATCTTCTCCACGAGGATTATATCGGCTTTCTTGCCCGGAGTGAGAGAGCCGATCTCGTCCCCCATCTTGACCGCCGAGGCGGGATTCAGGGTTGCGAGCCTAGTCGCCGAAGCGAGCCCGACGCCCTCTTCCTCGGCGAGGCGGAATACGGCGTGCAGGATTGCGGCCGGGTAGTAGTCGCTGCAGAGGATGTCGGCCGAGCCGTCCATCACCGCCTCCGTCGCGGAAAGATTGCCGGAATGGGATCCGCCCAGGAGGACGTTGGGCGCGCCGATCACGGTTACCATGCCGAGTCTCCTCGCCTCCCTCGCCGCCTCGAGGGTGATAGGGAATTCGCTGATCGTCGCGCCGAAGCCGCGGACGTAGGCGAGCTTCTCCGCGGTGTCGTCGTCGTGGGAGGCCACCGCGATGCCGTTGGATATGGCGAGCTCGGCTATGGTCCGGATCGTCGACTCCTCGAGCTTCGCCCGCCCCTGCAGGCGGACTATCGCCTCGTCTATCTCCTCGTCGGAGATATCGCGGTATCCCTTGACGGTCCCGCGGTACATCTCGAGGTCCCGGTACTGTCCCTGCCCGGGCGTGTGGTCCATGAAGGAGATGAGGTGCACCTTCCCGTCCCTGATGTAGCCGCTTATCTCCTCGACCCTGCGGAGGTTGTCGATCTCGAAGCGCGCGTGGAACCTGTGGCGGATGAGGTGACGCGACGAGTGCGAGGCCGCGATGATGTCGATGAAGCGCTTGGTGTTCTCCGGATCCCGGACCGGGTTGGAGTCGAAGACCAGGTGGTCGAAGAGCGAGAGGGAATGGAACATCGTCGTTATGCCGTGAGTCGCCAGCTCCCGCTCCGCCTCGCGGAGGCTCAAGGTCAGGTCCATGAGGCTCGTCGGGCGCGGCGCGGCCATGCGCTCGATGTAATCGGAGTGGACGTCGACGAAGCCCGGCATCACGAATCGGCCGCGCGCGTCGGCCATCTGGTCGGTTCGGAGGCGCGCTCTCCCTCGGGGCACGACGTCGGCGATCGCGTCGCCCTCCACGATGAGGTCCATGCCGGTGGCGATCCCGTCCTCGCCTACGATTTCGCCGTTCGTTATCGCGAACATATTGCCGCCTTCATCCGTCAGAGCATCGAGTGGACGAGCTCTTGCGTATAGGGTTCCTGGGGATCCTCGAGTATCTGGTCGGTGAGGCCCTCCTCTACGACTTCCCCGTTGAGCATCACGACCGTCCTGTCGGCGAGCATCCTTACGACGCCCAGGTCGTGCGATACGAGGAGCATGCTGATGCCGAGCTCCCGCTGTATCCGCTTGACCAGGTCAAGGACCTTGGCCTGCACCGACAGGTCGAGCCCCGTAGTCACTTCGTCGAGTAGGAGTATGGGCGGATTGTTGGAGAGGGCCTTCGCTATCTGGACGCGCTGCTGCATCCCGCCGGAGAAGAATTCGGGCGCCTCCCTCATCCGGACGGAAGGGATGTTAACGTGGCCGAGGAGCCCGACGGCCCTGGCCTCCATGGCTCCGACATTCCGCTGCCCCGCGGCGATGAGTTTCTCGGCCACGTTCGAGATGGACGAGAATCGCATCTTCAGACCCTGCAGCGGGTTCTGGTAGACTTTCCCGAGGAGGGAATTGCGGATGGCCCTCCTGGCCTGGGCCGAAACGGAGAAGATATCGACGGCGCCACCCTCGAAGGAAGAGAGGTAGGCCGCTCCCGAGCTCGGCTCCATGTCGTAGTACAGGCAATTGAGGATGGTGGACTTGCCGGACCCGCTCTCCCCGACTACGCCGAGGACCTCTCCTTCGTAGAGGGTCAGCGACAAGTCCCTGAGAGCGTATACCGTGCCGCATTCGGGGCAGTAGTTCTTCTCGAGGACGCCGTCCCCGCCCGACGAGCAGCTCGGGCAGCGGGACCCGAACCACTTCGTGAGCCCGACGAGGCTCAGCGCCTTCGCGTCGAAATCGGCGGTCATGGAGCCCTCGCGGCATCGACTGCGCCCGCGCGGGCGCCGGCCCTCGCCGAGCAGAAGCTGGTATCGTTGCATTGATACTCCGCGGCCCCGGAGGCGTCGTCGACGATCTCGTCCATGAAGGCGCCCTCGGCCCCGCACTTGCGGCATTTCCTGCCCTCGACCGATTCGACTTCGAAAGGGTGGTCCTCGAAGTCGAGCGACGCGACCTTCGTGAAGGGGGGGACGGCGTATATCTTCTTCTCGCGACCGGCGCCCAGGAGGATCAGGGCCCGCGAGCGGTCCATCTTGGGATTGTCGAAGCGCGGGATGGGGCTGGGCGCCATCACATAGCGGTCGTTCACCGCGACGGGATGGTCCGCGCCGGTGGCGACGCGGCCGTATTTCATTATTTCCTCGAATAGGGCGAGATAGGCCCCCGAGTATTCCTTCTCGGCGTGCAGACGCTTCGTGGCGTATTCGCTGGGCTCGACGAATCTGAGCGGCTCGGGCATCGGCACCTGGAGGACGAGGATCTGCCCTCGCGCGAGGGGAAGCTCTGGAATTCGGTGACGGGACTGTATGATCGTGGCCTCCCGCGCGTCGTCCGTCGCGCGGATGCCCGTCGTCCCGGTCACCAGCCGCTTGATGCTGACGGCGTTCACCGACTCGTCGGCGCCCTGGTCTATGACCTTCAGCACGTCGTCCCTGCCGACGAGGGACAGGGTCAGCTGGAGGCCGCCCGTTCCCCAGCCGCGGGCGATAGGCATCTCGCGGGACGCGAAGGGGACCTGGTAACCCGGTATCGCGACGGCCTTGAGGATGGCCCTGCGGACTTCGCGTTTGGATCCCTCGTCGAAGAAGGCGAAGTTGTACAAGGACTTCACGCTCATCCGGCTCCCCTTGCCCTGCGGACGCTGTCGAGCTTCGATTGAAAGGTCACGTAGTGCGGCAGCTTGAGGTGGGATATGAATCCCGTAGCCTCGACCGAATCGACGTGGAGGAGCACGAACTCCTCGTCCTGGACGGCCGAGCGCTTGTCTCCCGACTCGAGGCATTGGTCGAGGAGGCTCATCGCGATGGCCTTCGTCTCGTTCTGCCCGAACGACAGGCCGAAGCCCAGTTCGAATTCTATCTCCGTCCTGCCCAAGCCGCGGCGGATCGGGACGGGCACCAGGGTCTCGACGGCCGTGATCCGGATCTCGCCGACGTAATAAGAGTCCTTCGCCGCGTCCCCGTCGGACCCCGCGCCCGCGGATGCGAAGGGATTCGGCGCGTAGACCGCGACCCGGCCCACGCGCAGCTCGCCTACCGTCGGGTGGAGGGTGGCGCCGTAACCCCGGAGGGCGGCGTAGCCCAGGGCGGTGACCGCCCCGGTCTGTCCGCGAGCGAGGATCTGCAGGCGCTCGGAGCGCGAGGCCGGGAACTCGATCGCGCGCTTCGTCACGTCCTTGGGCTCGGCGTCGTCGGCGGGCCGGGCCTTCAGGAGTCCCAGGGATCGCACGTAGTCGATGGCCGACATCGGCGCCGGGCCGGCGCCGACCTGGTCGACTGCGCCCGTATCCCGCCGGAGGTAGTCGCTCAGCCAGCGGGCCGACTCCTCGTCCGTCTCCTCGAGAAGGCCCGAGTCGATGAGCCTATGGGTATAGTCGCAGGACGCTCCGAGTATTTGGCCGCCCGGGATATCCTTGAAGCTCGCCGAGATGCGGCGCTCGACCCGCATCGCCCGCGAGTCGATCGCGAGGGAATAATGCGAGCGGGGCAGCGTGGAGCGGAAGGCCCGCATGAGGAAGACGGCTTCCTCGGGGCTCCCCTCGGCCTGCTTGATGGAAAGGGCCGCCATCGCCTCGTCGTAGAGGCTCGACTCCGACATGACTTGATCCACGAGCGCCCGCATCCCGGCCTCGACAGCGCCCGCGTCGAGCGTCCGTCCCTTCCGGAGCCGCTCGTACTTGAGGCGCTCGATCGAAGCCTCGATGGCCTCCGCGCCGCCCTTGACCGCGACGTATCCCATCTTTAGGCGTCCTCCCGGATGAGGGTCGTCCGCGGCAGCGCCGCCAGCCGAAAGCGCCTGTCCACGAGCACCAGATCGACGCCGAGAGGGAACTCGACGTTCTTCGCGGCTCTCGCGGCGATCCAACCGGGATCGAGACCGACCCGGAGGCGCGCCGTCGACTCGATGCCCGGGCCGGACAGGACCAGGGGACCTCCCGCTTCGAGGGATTCGACCTCCAGCACGACCGTCGCGCCCAGATGGGGATCCACGAGGCTGCCCGCCTTGGCGGAGGCGATCGCCTCCGTCGCCCCCTTTGTTCCGAAGGCGAAGACGAAATCGGCCTCGGCCGGTCCCGCGGTCTTGGCGTAGGTCATCTGCGATATCGTCCGTTCGCGGGCCTCCGGGTCGGCCGCGGCGACGTTGAAAGTCGTCTCGGCGTCCAGGAGGGCGAGGGCGACCAGGAGCATACCTTTATTGAGGGGGAGATCCAGGTCCAGAAGCTCGACTTCGCCGGAGAGATCCGCGATCGAGCCGGGGTCCGCGGTGGCGGCCAGGACCTTCCTGAAGACCTTCTGGAGATCGTGCACCGCATCGAGCCTCATGCCATCACCCTCGGTCCATCGATTCGAAGTCGACCTTGGTCCTGGCTATGCGCGCGGCCTCGATCCCTTCGCGCCGCAGGATCCTGGCCTCTTCCTCGAGGAGCGCCGCTTCCCATTCCGCCGCTTCCTCGAGGCCCGCATTGAAGGCGGCGTCTATGATCGCCAGCTCGCGCGCCGCCTCGGGCTCGTCCCCGGCGATAATCCCGATGCCTATTCGCCCCTCTACCTGGACTTTCGCCTCGGTGACTAGAAGCTCTCCTATATAGAAGAGACCGTTCTTGGCCGTCTCTCGAGCCTTGATCATGACGAGAGCCCCGCGCGGATCGTCTACCGTCGCGACGGAGCGCCGCGCGGCGACCTGGGAACCCAGCCTGTGCCTGAGCTCGGGAGAGCCCTCGACAAGTATTCTCGTCCTTCGCGATCGTTCCACGAATCCGCCTCTCTTTATACGATGCGGCGGCGGCGCTAGTAGATGGACAGCAGGAGGAAGCTCATATCGTCCTGCTGGGGGGTACCCCCGCGGTGCGCGTCGAGGGCGCCGGGAAGGGCCTCGCGGAGGCCCGAGCCGCGCGCGATCGCCTGAGCGGCGGCGGAGATCAGCCTTCGCTCCCCGAACTCCGCCGCCCGCGAGTCCTCCTGCTCGATGAGGCCGTCGCTGTACACCAGCAGGCCGTCCCCCGGCTCCAGGCGATAAGGATAGATCGCGGGGTCGAGCTCCGCCTCGACGCCGATGGGCAGATTGCCTCGCGGCCCCTTGAGCGAGCGAGGAGCGCCCCGGCGGAATATGACGAGGTGCGAGTGGCCCATGTCCGCGCACAGGAGGCGGCGATTCTCCGGATCGTAGAGAAGGAAGACCCCCGTCAGGTATTTCTCCAGGTGGAAGGTAGCGACGATGGATTCGTTGAGGCCGAGGACGAGCTCTCGCAGGCCCCGCCGGAAGTCGAACATCCGCAGCATGCCCCAGACCATCGACACGATGAGCGAAGCCGCCACTCCCTTGCCCGAAACGTCGCACAGCGAGAGGAACAGCCGCCCGTCGTCCAGGCGCTTGGTGAAATAGAAGTCGCCGCCGACGCCCTTGGCCGGCCTCGACCAGGCCTCGATGCCCCACGTACCCCCGTCCTCGTGGCCCTCGCCCGCGAGGAGGCGCTCCTGGAGCCGACCCGCGAGCTCTATATCGTCCTGCGTCATCCGGGAAAGGTAATTCGCCAGATCCTGGGAGGCCAGGAGGGCGAGGAAGGCCCCGCCCTCGCCGAGCAGGATGCAGAAGTCGCTGCCGCCTTGCGGGACGGCGCCCGCCCCCGGCAGCATCTGCTCGGCTACCGCGAACAGGTCGGCGTGCGCGTCGAAGACGGGGACTTCCTCGACGAGCTCGGCGACGAGGCTCCTCCTGAGGACTTCCCGTCCGAAGGGCTTGCCGAGCAGCGCGAAGAGCGTTTCCCTCCTCAAGATGCCGAGGACTTGGCCGGCGCCGCCTGTCACGGCCACCGCCGGAAGCTCGGGCTCGCCCTGGAGCTCGTCGGCCGCGCTCAGGAGATTGGAATCCGCTCGCACGAAATGGAAATACCTCGCCGCGTGGAGGGCCGAGGAGCTGTACATTCGGACGGTTTCCGATTTCCCGAGTATAGAGGGAGGCGCGTTCCGTTCCGAGGCATCGCGCGCCGCAGTATCGCGGGCACTATCGTTTCCTACGTTCATTGGGGGCATTGTCCGCCTCGCGCGTTAAAACGCCGTTTGTTCCTCGTGAGTTATCGGCTTTTATTCCGCCCGGCGCTTGTCATCGGCGGGGCGATTCGGCTACATCGGCCTCATGGAATGGGTGGTTCACGCCCGCGACGCGGGCGGTTTCGAGAACGTGGCTCTCAAAGGCGACTGCGACCTGTATTCGGCGCCGGCCTTCGCCAAGGCCATGCTGTCGCGCATCGCGGAAGGCTCGCGACGTCTACGCTTCGACCTTTCAGGCGTGGAATATCTCGACAGCACCGGAGTCGGCGCGATCATCAGGATACTTCAGGAGGCGAAGAAGCGCGGCTGCGAGCTTCGCTTCAGCGGAATCGAGGGCTCGCCGAGGAAGGTGCTCAAGATGTCCAATATCCTCACCCTGATGAGGGAGGATCCGAGGACATGAAGCGTCTCATAATCCGGAAACTTATCGTGGACGAGCGAAACGAGCTTTTCGACGCGCAAGGGATGCGTTATGCCGAATTTCGCAGCGATTTCTCGAGGATACGGGAATATACCGCCCTCGTCCTGTCCGAATGCCCCTCCGCCTTCAAGGAAGGGAACCTCCTCGAGCAGCAGCTCTCGGAGATCATCAAGAACGGGATCAAGCACGGCAACCGCAACGACCCCTCGAAGCGCCTGAGGGTCTGGTACGACCTGCGCAAGAGGGCACGCTTCATCGTAGAGGACGAGGGCGGGGGCTTCGCCGAGCTGGACGATTGGAACGAGTTCTTCCGCAAGAGGCAAACGGCCCTATTCGAGGAAGACTTCGACAGCTTTCTCGCCCTCGCCAGCTACCGAGGACCGTCGAGCGACGACGAAGACGGCGGCAACAGTCTCATCGCCGCCCTCGAGTACTGGAACGGCGGAATGATATTCAACGGGGCGCGGAACAAGGTGGGCGTCGTCCGATGGTTCGCCCGCGGCTCCGATTAAGGCGACGGCTCGGCGTCCGCCTTGGCCTTGTCCGCCTTGACGCTTCGGTAGATGAGGAAGGCTCCGGCGAGGACGGCGACGGGGCCGATGAAGCCGAAGATTTTCGTCAGCTGGCCGACCTTGCCGTCGAATTGCGCGCCCAGCGCGAAGCCGACGAAAAGCCACGCGGGCGTCATTATCGCGGCCGCGATCGAGTCGTATAGGACGAAGCGGGACCAGCGCATCCTGAGGAATCCCGCGCCCATGATGACGGCCGATCTGAGTCCAACGACGAAGCGCGACGAGAATACGATGAAGGGACCCCTGCGCAGGAAGTAGCGCTCGCCGTCGCCGATGCTCTTAGGCTTGAGGAGCCGCGCCAGCAGTCTATGCCTTATCACCCTCGCGCCGAAAATGCGGGCCAGGAAGAAATAGCCCGTGTCCTGGATGAGGAGGGCGGCGAGGGCGACCGCGACGGCCAGGAGGAAATGCGTGCCGGTGGCCTTCATCGTCGCGCCGACGAGGGCTACCGCGATCTCCTCGCAGATCGGGATCGTGAAGCCGAAGAGGAGGAGGAAGGAAAAGGCGAACGGCAGGGGATTCCGGGTCACAAAATCGGGAAGCATCGAGAATAGCGCGTTCAATCGCCGCCCTCAGCCCTTTCCCAGGAGGTCGATGCGCGCGAATACGTAGTCCAGGTCGGCCTGCTTGAGGAGGTAGCGCGAGAACCCCGTCCCCTCGATGGCGTCCTTCAGCAGAGCCTCCTCGAGGAGATAGGGCCGTGCGCTGCCCTCCTTCGCCCAATGCACGAGAGAGATGCGCCCCCCCTCGACCTCGATGGCGCTTATGCCGTGCCTTCCGGTCGCGCAGCCCGAGTTGAAGACGCAGGGAATCAGGAGGGCCTTTTCCTCGTAGAGACTCTTCGAGAGTCCCCATCGAAGCTCGGCTCTGCCCAGGCGCTCGCACTCCGATCTGTAAAGGTCCACCAGCTGCGCGATCCTCGCCTTGCGTTCGCTCGAGCTTGAGGGATACTCCCTCAGGAGTTCCTCGATGGACCAGCGCAGGCTGTCGTATTTGGACAGCGACTCGAAGAGAGGCCGGTGAGTATGGCCGCAGATCGAGACGATTCCGAGACTCTTCGACGCGCGGTATATTCGTCGCTCGGCCTTGAAGCGCTGCCGCGAGTCGCCGGATACGCTCTGGTTCTTGAACTTGAGCGGCTTCGCGAGATACCGCACGACGAAATCGCTGATGTACATGTACCTGGCGAAGAGCCGGGAGGCCTGATGGCCATGGAAGCAGAACAGCGTTCGCCCGCCCCGATCCAGCCTCAGCCCATGGTGCAGGGGGTAGGGATGCTCCTTCTCGCGAAGCAGGGCGAGGTCGTGGTTGCCGACGAGCTTCCAGAGGGTGCCGCGCGCGGAGAAGGAGTCGAATATCTCGTATATCCCGGCCCAGGCCTCGCGGATCGCGGCGGGCTTGAACTTCTGGAGGTCTTCGATGTCGCCGCCCAGGATGAGGGTATATCCGCGATCCAGGTACCACCGCGCGAGGACTGCCGTCGCGAGCTCGCGGTTCGACCGGAGATCGTCGCTCTCGCCGCCGTCGCCCATGTGGAGATCGCTCATGAACACGTAGCGCGATCCGTCGTCGACGGCCAAGCGGGGGCTCGAATCGAGGAATTCGCGGAAGCTGCCGAGGAAATCGGAGAAATTCATCCCTTCCCTCCACTTCCTTCTTTACCCTCGCTCGACGCGAGGAGGTCGACGCGCTCGAGCAGGCCGCGAATCGAGGAAGAGCGTATCTCGAAGCGCGCATAGGGGCTGCCCTCGAGGCGCTGCGGCGCGACGGCCGGCGATGCGGGGCCGAGGGGCTCGGCGCTTTTTCGTCCCGCCTTCCTGCCCTCCGCGCGGGCCCAGCGCGCGAGTCGCAGGGAGTCGCCTTCGATCTCGAGGACGCGAAGGCTTCGCGCGCCCAGGACGCGGCCCGGGCAGAACAGGCAGGGCGAAGCGATCGCGCGCTCGTCGTAGCCCGCCCCCGAACGCGCGTAGGGGCGGGCGGGCGCGCCCTTGCGCGACTCTCTGCGGTAGACGTCCACCAAGGCGTCGACGGTGCTTCCCCTGCCGAGGGGATCGCCCTCGCGCAGCAGGCGCTCGACCTCGGCGCGGACCGAGTCCCGGTTCGTCAAGGATTCGAAGAGGGGACGCCGCGTATGGCCTTGGATCGTCACCATGCCGAGGCTCGAGGCCGCGCGGTAGAGCCGCTGCTCGGCCTTGAAGCGCTCGCGCCCGGTCTCGTCCAGGATCCCCGGCTTCGAGCGCTTGGATGAGCCGAGCCAATGCTGGATGTAATCCGACAGGTAATCCCGCCCCGAATAAGGAGGCGTCGCCTGATGCCCGTGCAGCACGAGGACGGAATTCCTCTCGCCGTCGAGCCTGAGGCCGTGCGAGAGCTCGTAGGGATAGGAGGCGAGGCGCAGGAGCCCGAGGTCCCGATCTCCCAGGATCTTGCGAAGGCGGCCCCTTTCGGCGAAGACGTCGAAGAGGGCGTACATCTCGGGCCAGGCGGCCAGGATATCCTTGAGCCAGAATCCGCGCAGGTCCTCCACGTCGCCGTTCAGCACGAGCGTATAGCCCCTCGGCAGATACCAGCGGCCGAGAATCGCGAACAGGGACTTCTTCGCGATCGCGAGCTCGTCCTTTCTCCCGCCGTCGCCCATCCTCAGGTCCGCGACGATGACGTAGCGGGATTCGGCCCCGAGAGTCTCGAAGGGGCTACGCGCGGCGATATCGACCATCGATGCCGCAAGCTTGGTGGTCTTGATGCCCTTCATCGCAATCAGGGTGCCCGAGGCTCGTGAAGCCCCGATTAGGCCTAAGTTAGCATTGCATTAAAAATGAGCGACGTCGGCATTCATTGCGTCGAGGAGCGAAGGGCCGGAGCGAACACGGCGAAAGCCGGGCCGACCGTCCTGGCGGGCACGGCCTTCTCGGGGCTCTCGCCGTCCTGCTTCTCGAGGACCTGATGCGCGGTGCGCGACGCCGATAGCTTAGCTTCCTTTTTAAGCGAGGCGAATACGTCCGAGAGAGATTCCGCGTCGATGCTGGCGCCTTCGGCCATGAGCACTACCGCGGCGCTGACGCCGATCAGCGGCATCCTCCTCTCCTCCCCGGATCGGCCCCTCCCGACTATCCAGCCTCGCTCCCTGTCCTCGGGCGAGTAGAACGAGGCGGCCTCGTGGCGAAAGCGTTCCGAGGCCTCGGTCACGGGAGCGAGGGCATCCGCTATCGATCCGGCGTAGCTGAAGGCGAAGAAATCGTCGCCGCCCAGATGCCCGACGAAGGAATTGGCTCGCGCGAAGACGGACCGGAGTATGTCCGCGAAGAGTTGGATGACCCGGTCCCCCAGGCGGAAGCCATATCGATCGTTGAAAGGCTTGAAGTCGTCGAAGTCGAAGTACGTAAACGCGCGGCCGCCGGCAGTCTCCGCCATGCGCTGGGCGATCACCTCGGCGACCCGCAAGTTGCCCGGCAGCCGCGTCAGGGGGTTTTGGTCGCGGGCTTCGGAGAGCTCCCGCTCCGCGACGAGGGACAAGAGCTCCGCCGCCGGCAGCAGCCCCGCGTAGCGGGAATTCCTCGTGAGGATCACCCCGCCCGAGGCGGGCATGGCGCTGAAGACCTCGAGCGCGCGAGCGAGGCCCGTGCTCGACGCGGCAATGGGCGCCTTTCGAAGGAAGGAAGAGGCGCCGGTACCGGACTCGAGATGCTCCAGGAGTGCTATGCCGAAAGGCGAGTAGACGTATTGGCGGAAGTCGCGTTCCAGGTATACGCCGACCGGCTCGTATGAGGCGTCGACCACCGGTAGGATGTCGAGGTCGACTTCCTTGCGGAACCGGGCCAGGACTTCCAGGAAGCCCTTCGAGCTGTAGACGGGATCGACCAGCCGAACGCTCGAGGGCGCGATGGGCGAGCCCTTGGAGCGGCCGCGACGAGCCTCGGCCTTCGAGCCCGAGACTACGGGGAAGGACGATACGAAGCCGTCCCGGCCGAGGGCCGGCTTCGCGAGGAGGAAGCCTTGGATCATGTCGCAGCCGGCTTCGACGCATACGCCGAGTTCGGCCTCGGTCTCGACGCCCTCGGCCACGACCGGCACGCCCATCAAGTGGGCCATGCCGACGATCTTCTCCAGGAAGGCGGCCTTCCGAGGCTCTCCGTCCGAGCCCGCCACGAAATGGCGGTCGATCTTCACTATGTCGGGCTCGGACATGTGGAGGAGCTTGAGGCCGGCGTAGCCCGAGCCGAAATCGTCGATCGCGATGCGGAAGCCCGTTTCGCGGCAGAGAGAGATCACCTGCTCGAAGCCGATATCCCCCTCGAGCTCGTGCCGCTCGGAGATCTCCAGGACGATGCGGGTGGCGGAAAGGCCGAATCCTTCCGCGATTCCGGCCGTATCGCCGATCGCGTGATCGGCGGACCGGAATATGCGATTGTCCAGGTTATAGAAGAGCTTTGTCCCGGCGGGGGCCCAGGAGGCGAAATCGGCCAGGGCCTTGCCGCGTAGGCGCTGGTCCAGCTCGGGCAAAGCATTATCCATGTAGGCGCAATCGAATACCGAGCCGATGCTGAAGAAGCCCGCTTCCTTCCATCCCCGAAGCAGGGCCTCGTAACCGTACGCGTGTCCGTTGGAGGACAGGGCTATAGGCTGGAAGGCGAAGCAGAGGCATCCCAACGCGGTCTCCCATGTCTCGGTCATCGCTCTCATGCTCCTCGGGAATCTCACCCCGATACTTTGCCTCCGGAATCGCGAGCTATCGTTAGGGAGAGGTTAGGAATCGGCTTAAGCGTCGGGCGCGTCATCGACCGGCGCACAGTATCGGTCCGCTTCCGTGAACTCATCCATTAATTTTTCGCTAATACGCTTCGCCGGGCCCGCGGTTAACGGTTTTCTAACATTTATATCATGGAAGTCTTATGCTTTTCCCTTATTGTCGATCAATCGGCCTGATCAAGGGGCCGGAATAAAATCCCTTGGAGGAACGAAATGAAGAGGTTATTTTCAATCGCGCTAGCGGCGGCGATCGCGACCGGCGCCTTCGCCCAGCTCTCCGGAACCTATACGTTCGGAGGATCGACCACCGTCGCCCCGATCGCCTACGCCGCGATCGAGCAGTTTCAGAAGGACAATCCCGGCCTAAAGATCTCCTACGAGGCAACCGGCTCCGGAGCCGGCCTCAAGGCCCTGCTCGCGGGCGAGATAAGCCTCTCGGGATCGTCCGCCGAATGGTCGGCCAGCGATCTACAGGACGCGAAAGCGACAGTCATCGCGCTCGACGGAATGTCGGTCGTCGTCAACAAGAACGTCAAGCTTTCCAACGTCACCATCGCGAACCTCGCCAAAGTCTACCATGGCGACATCACGAACTGGAAGGACCTCGGCGGTCAGGACATGAAGATCGTCGTCGTGAACCGCGACGAGGCGTCCGGCACCTATGCTTCGTTCTGGGAGCTCGTCTGCCAGGCCAGCTTCGGGAAGAAAGTCGCGTATACTAAGGACGCGATCGTGACGAAGGAGAACGGCGAGGTCGCGGCCAAGGTCGCCTCGACTCCCGGTTCCATAGGCTACGTCGGCATGGCTTTCGCGGACCAGGTCGAGAAGGCCGGCGGCCGCAGGCTTCTCGTCAACGGCGTCAAGGACACCGTCCCGAACGTAATCTCGAAGAAGTACCCCCTGGCGCGCTCGCTCTTCATCCTCACGAAGGGCGATCCGGCGCAAGGCTCGGTCGAGAAGTCCTTCATCGACTTCATCCTTTCCGACAAGGGCCAGGCCATCGTCAAGTCCACCGATTTCATTCCCCTCCCCAAGATGTAAGGCTGGCTGTCGGGCGCCGCGAAGGCGCGGAGGAAGGAGAGAGAGCGGAGGGGAGAGGGATCGGGGATTCGCGGCGAATCCTCGAATCCGCCTCCGTGGTCTCTGTCCCGCGACCGCGACTCCGTGGCTGTCCGACTCTTCCGTTCTTGCAATCCTGTCATGTCAAGGAGCCGGCCGTGAAGAGGCGGAAACTATTCGAGAAGGGAGCCGAGGGCATTCTCTTGGCCTGCGCCCTGCTTTCCATTCTGACCGTAGTATTTATCACGATTTTCCTGTTCCAACGGGGACTTCCGCTCTTCTCGAAGACCTCGATCCTGAGTTTCCTCTTCTCGACGAACTGGGAGCCGACGGCGACCGTACCCCATTACGGCATCCTCTCGTTCATCCTGGGCTCGATATACGTGACCGGTCTCTCCCTGGTATTCGCCGTGCCCGTCGGCCTTTCCGTCGGGATCTACCTCGCGGAGCTGGCCGAACGGAGGGCCTCGCGCGCCATTCGGTCGGCCGTCGAGATCCTGGCGGGCATCCCTTCCGTAATCTACGGCCTCTTCGGAATAGTCTTCATCTCCACCGTGACGCGGACCCTGTTCGGCGGCACGGGATACAGCCTCCTCTCGGCATCCATCGTCCTCGCGATAATGACCCTGCCGACGATCATCAACGTCACCGAAGTCTCGCTGCGCGCCGTGCCCCGCGAGCTCAAGGAAGGCTCCCTCGCCCTCGGGGCGACGCATTGGCAGACGATCGCGAGGGTCCTCGTCCCCGCCGGGCGCTCGGGCATCATCGCCGGGGTGGTGTTGGGAATGGGGCGCGCGCTCGGCGAGACGATGGCGGTCCTCATGGTCGGAGGTAACGCTCCGATCATGCCGAGCGGGCTGACAGGAAAAGTGCGCACGCTGACCATGAACATCATCACGGACATGAGCTACGCGAAGGGCGACCACCTCACGAGCCTGTTCACGACGGGGATCGTGCTCTTCGTGTTCATTCTCGCGCTCAACCTGACGGTCCAACTCGCGCTAAAGCGCTCCATCTCGAGCGTCGAGGGAGGCCAGGGTGCGTAATCGCAGCGTCGCCCAGGAAAAGGTAGCCTTCGGAGTCGTCCGGGGCCTCTCATTGCTGACCATCGCGATCCTCGCCGTCATCATGGGCTTCATCCTGTACAAGGGCTTCCGATATTCCAACGAAGTCCGGGGAACCGT